>ERZ773242.927-NODE-927-length-31320-cov-15.207292_pt1 | contig 31320 bp, 28 predicted proteins | sample MGYA00511077_ERZ773242 | MGnify/ENA primary metagenome ERZ773242 (study PRJEB29015, sample SAMEA2737754) | human gut metagenome | biome: human gut; feature: human-associated habitat; material: faeces | place: China | collected 2012 ... | reverse complement strand
AAAAGTTGGAGTGCCCAGGTTTACCCGGGTACCCCAACTTTTAGTTTACAACCATAAAATATACTCAGGAAAAGGAGTGGCTCTGTATGTCGGAACAGGAAATGACAAAGGCTGATAACAGGCAGCGTTACATCGAGCTTGGGTACAACATTGCCTATTACCGCAAGCACGCGGGGCTTACGCAGGAGCAGCTTGCGGAAAAGGCCGGGATAAGCCGCCCGCACATGGGCGCGATAGAAGCGCCGAATCTCTGCCGTCCCATTTCGCTGGAGCTGCTTTTCAATCTCGCCGACGCGCTTGGCGTCGAGCCGTATAAGCTGCTTGAGTTCAGGAACGGGAAATAAGCAAGCCGCCCCCGCGTAGCTTCCGCGGGGGCGGCTTATGTTTTTTCTGCTTCTCTTACAGCTCTTCGACTGTGAGCACGTCCTCAATACCGTTGAGCTCCTTGATGACGTCCTCGTCCATCTGCTTCTTGTTCGCGCGCATGGTGATGACGGCGCAGTAATGGTGCTCGTCGTCCTTGCCCGCGATGCGGTTTATTTCGATCCCGCCGAGCTTTATGCCTTTGTCGCGTATGGCGCGCAGGATGTTCTCAATGACCTCCGCATGGGCATATTCGACGTAGAGGTTCACGTCGTTTATCTTCCTGGCGAAGCGGTACTCTATCTTTATCAGCAGCAGCTCCGCCACCAGCACCATCGCCGTCGCGAATATCGCACACTCGACATAGCCCGCGCCGCAGACAAGGCCGATTATCGCGGCCGTCCAGAGCCCGGCGGCGGTCGTCAGCCCCTTGACGCGCTGGCGCTTTGTGACGATTATCGTCCCCGCGCCGATGAAGCCGATACCGGCAATGACCTGCGCGCCGAGACGCGCAACGTCCGTATACAGGTGCATCGTCAGGAACATGTACTGGCTCGTCAGTGTCGTCATCGCCGCGCCGAGGCAGATCAGTATATGTGTGCGGAAGCCCGCCGGGCGGCGCTTGTATTCGCGCTCAATGCCTATGAGCCCTCCGCACAGCACGGCGAGGACAAGGCGGAACGCGACCGCGAGAGTATTCATTTCACGCGCAAAATCAAAAATATGAAGCATGTCCTTCGCCTCCTCAGACCTCTTCTATGGATATCACGCCCTCGAGCGTGGACAGTGCCGCCAGAAGCTCGGTGTGCTGGCAGCGCATCGGCAGGCGGATCGACAGCAGTGAGTTTATCTGCGAGACATGCTCGTTCTGCTGCTTGTCCAGCTCCACCTCGTAGATCCGCACCTCCTCGCGCTTGAGAAAGCCCAGGACGCTGCCGAGGTTTTCTATATTGTCGACCTCGATGTAGACCGACATGTTCACGGCCTTTGACATGATAAGGTTCTCAATGTACGGCAGGAACTTCATACTCATCACTATCAGCAGGAAGCTTATCAGCATGCACTCATAGAAGCCCGCGCCGATGGCAAGACCCATGCAGGCCGAGGCCCACAGCCCCGCAGCGGTCGTCAGGCCCTTGACCTCGCGGCGGCCTGTGACGATTATCGTCCCCGCGCCGAGAAAGCCTACGCCGTTTATGACCTGCGCACCGAGACGGGACACATCCGTCTTTATCCCAAGGCTGTCGCCGATCTCTTTCCACGGCCCTTCAAACATGAGGTTGAGGTACTGGCTGAGCATGATCGTCAGCGCCGCGCCGAGTGCCACCAGCATGTATGTGCGGAAGCCCGCCGGACGCCCCTTTTTCTCGCGCTCGAAGCCCACAAGTCCTCCCGCGGCCATCGCGCAGAGCACCCGCAGCATCATCGACCAGATATTCAGTTGTCTTAAATACTCAAGCCAGTCAAGCATCAAACGGTTCTCCATTCATTGGTAATGAAAAACACGCAGAGCGCTGATGCTTTCAACGCTCTGCTGAAATCGCCCTCGACTGAGGGTGTGGTAATTATATCACTTAAAAGTTTTTTTTCAAGCGGTATAAGCGCCAAAAAGCGCCCCGCTTTTTTATTGAATCTTAACAGAAAATTCTCTCGATAAGTTCCGGAATCTGTTGAAGTCGGCGTATTTCGTAGTCCGGCCGCAGTCCGCTCCGGTTCTCCTCGTTTTTGGGGTTGAACCAGCAGGTCTTTATCCCCGCGTTTACTCCTCCGCGGATGTCCGAAGTCAGGCTGTCGCCTATCATTATCGCCCGCTCCTTTGAGAAATCCGGTATACGCGCAAAGCATGCGTCGAAGTACCGCGCGTCGGGCTTATCGTAGCCGATGCGCTCGGAGATAAATATCCCCTCGAAGTATTTTTCTATCCCGGAGCTTGCGAGCCGCCCGTCCTGCACCTGCGCGTTGCCGTTTGAGCAGATGAACAGGCGGCACTTTCCGTAAAGCGCTTCGAGCATCTCCTCTGCCCCCGGCATGAACCAGTGCCCGGTCGAGAGCACCTCCTCATAGCGATCCTGCACCTCGGCTGCGGGGACTTCGCAGCCTATCTCGTCGAACAGCTCCTGGAAGCGCCCGACGAGCAGCTTTTCCCGGCTCATCTCCCCGCGCTCGAGCATCTCCCAGTAGCGCTTGTTTATGACGCTGTAGCGCCGCAGCAGCTCCTCCGTCGGCTCTATTCCGTATTCCCGGAAAGCCGTTGTGAGCGCGCTGCGCTCGGCAATGTCGAAATTCAGTATCGTGTTGTCAAGGTCGATCAGCACTATCGGCCTGCTTTTGTTATTCTCGGTCATCTGTCTATTTTTCTCCTGTCATGGCCTTTATCGCGTCCGCCGCGGGCTCAAGGTGCATCCCGAGCGACGCCTTTACAAGCACGCTGTCACCCTTTTTTATGTATTCCGGCAGCGCCGCGACGAGCGCGGCCTTCGTCTCAAAATACACCCCGCGGCTGCCCATTGCCTCCGTCAGGTATTTTGACATCGGCCCGTAAGCCATGACGAGGTCGACGCCCTTATTCAGCGCGTACTCGCCGAGCTCCCGGTGCATCTGCGCCGAGCCCTCGCCCATCTCGCGCATATCGGACAGCACGCAAACGTGCCGCCCCGGCAGCTTCATAAGCGAATCCACCGCACAGCGCATGGAATCGGGGTTTGCGTTGTAGCAGTCGTCCACCAGCGTCACAAAGCCCGTGTCCGTGACCACTCCGCGCCGCCCCACGGTCTTGTACGCCGCGATGCCGCGCTCTATTTCCTCATCGCTCAGCCCCATCACGAAGCCGACCGCCGCGCCCTCGAGCGCCGCGTAGACCATGTGCTGCCCATATGCCGGGATCTCCGCTTTGATGCTGCGTCCGTTATAGCTTATCCTGCAGCGTATGCGCCCGTCGGGCAGCTGCTCGATGTCCGCGGCTCTCACCGCGCAGTCCTCACCGAGGCCGTAGCTCACAAGCCGCTGCGGGCAAGCGAGCTTACGGAGCATCGCGTCGTCCCCGTTATATATGACCGTCCCGTCCTCCGGCATGAAGGCGAGCATTTCCGTCTTTGCGCGGAACACCCCCTCAAGGTCGTGCAGAAACTCAAGGTGCGCGTGGCCTATCACCGTGAACACCGCGACCGTCGGCTGCGCTATCCGCGCAAGCGCCGTCATCTCGCCAAAGCCCGATATGCCCATCTCAATGACCGCGGCCTCATGCTCCCGCTCGATGCGCGATACCGTCATCGGTACGCCGATCTGATTATTGAGGTTCCCCTCCGTCTTGAGCACGTTCATGCGCTGTTCGAGCACGGACGATATCATTTCCTTCGCCGTCGTCTTGCCGACGCTGCCGGTTATCCCTATCACCGGTATGCTGAGCTCCCGCCGGTACTCGGCGCATATTTTCTCAAGCGCCGCCTGAACGTCGTCCGCCAGTATGACCGGCCCCGATACGTCCTCCGGCAGATATTCCGCAAGGCAGCAGGCCGCGCCCGCCTCCAGCGCCTTTGCGATGAAGCGGTGTCCGTCCACGTTCTCGCCCCGGTAGGCGACGAACATATCCCCCGGCTGCACCTGACGGCTGTCGATTATCGCGCGGCCTATCGGCGCATCGCTGTATTGCGTAAGGCGGCCGCCGCATATCGCCGCCGCGCGTGAAACTGTCATTGTCTTCATAGGTCTTTCCCCCTCTTTTACCCGCTAAGTATAACATACGCTGATAAAATAGGCAAAAGTATTTAAGGCATCTCTTAGCCCCACCCGCAAAAAAGTAGTGCATATGTGCGGCGGATATGTTATAATAGATGATGAATTATTTTGTACAGAGGTTTTTGCTATGAATTATGTTGTGGTGGATTTGGAATGGAATCAGGCGATGAGCTCCAAGTCCTCCGTGTTCAATAAGCTGCCGATCCACCTCGGCGGCGAGATAATCGAGATAGGCGCGGTCAAGCTCAATGAGGACATGACCCCCGGCGAGGAATTTACTATCGACGTCAAGCCCGTGTACTTCCGCCGTATGCACTATAAAGTCAAGAAGATCACCGGCTTTGATAAGGAGCGTCTGGCTCACGGCATCGCCTTTGCCGACGCGCTCGAGCAGTTCCGCGCATGGTGCGGGGACGGGGTCACCTTCATCACCTGGGGCAATGACGATCAGCGCATCATGGAGCAGAACATCATCATCCATGACCTTGACTGGGACTGGATCGGCGGCTGGATAAACCTCCAGCTCATCTATAATCTCCAGACCGGCGGGGACAAGAACCAGAAGTCTCTCGCCAGCGCCATGGAGCATTTCGAAATAGAGCAGACCCGCGTCGCGCATGACGCTCTGGGCGACGCGTACAACACCGCGCTCGTCGCTTCCCGGCTCGATATGGCCGAGGGGCTCCGCCTGTACCCGGACGCTGCGCGCATCCTCGCCTCGCGTATGCCGAACTTCAAGCCCCCTGTCGAGAATGAAGGACCGGATACGCTCTGCCATGAGAGCTTCGAGGGCTTTGAGAGCAAGGCCGTCGCCTTTGCTGACGAGCGCGTCACGAAGCTTGCCTGCCCGCACTGCGGCGGGGAGACCGCCTGCCTCAAGTGGGTCAATCAGGGCGATCAGCGCTATATGAATATCTACACCTGCCCCGAGCACGGCGCATTCCTCGTGCGCGCGAAGTTCCGCAAGAATACCGAGGATAACACATGGTCTGCAAACAAGCTCGTCTATGAAGCCGATGAGGACATGCAGAGCTTCTATAAGACCAAGTCCGCGCAGGCGCGCCGCCGCAGCCGCGGTCACTCCCACCGCAAGAACCGCCCGGCGTCAAAGCAGTGATAAAAAGTGCCTTCTCCTCGCGGAGAAGGCACTTTCATTATATTCAGCTTATTCAAAATCGAGCACGCGGAGCATGCGGATAAGAGTCAGGCGGTTGCGGATAGCCGCCGAGATCTCCAGCATCTCCTCCGCGAGGGACGGGTCGATGCCGATGTCCTCAGGTCTGTACTTGCAGTGGCAGTCGGAGTAGAGCTTCTCCATCTCCTCAACGGGCGGGATCTTCGCTATAAGCTCGCGTATCTCGTCCCAGTGGTCGACGATGTTCTGCGCCGGGAAGGTCGCCAGCACGTCGTTCTCGTTCTCCTTCATGATGCCCGGCATAAGTCTCTCGCCGAACTTCTCGCGCACCCATTCCTCCGTCAGCGGCTGGAACGGCTTTGCCTTCGGCGTCTTCTTCGCCAGCTCGTGGTAGACCTTGATGCACTCGAAAGTGCCGACGCCCACGCATTCGCCGTGGATGCCCTCGGCGTTCTCGAACCTCGGCGGGTGCAGCTCGACCAGATGCGCCATCAGGTGCTCGGCGCCCGATGCTGCACGCGAGTGGTTGAGCAGCTGCATCGTCAGGCCGCTCTCCATCTGCGCCATCGTCATCGCCTCGTGGTCTGCGACTCCCGTTGCAGCGTACTTGTCAGCAGCCTCGCGCATCAGCTTCAGCGCGTGCTCCGCAAGCTCCGCCACCATCGGGCAGAAGTATTCACCCGCGACCAGATGCGCGATGCGCCAGTCGGTCAGCGAAATGTACTTTGCGAGAATATCGTTTATGCCGCTCGCGACGAGTCTTGCCGGTGCGCCCTTGATGATGTCAAGGTCAGCCACAACAAGGATCGGCGCGCACATCGGCGTGGACTTCTTCTGGCCGTTGAGTATGGCCGAACAGATGTTGGCCGTGAAGCCGTCGGAGGAAGCCAGCGTCGGAATAGCAACAAAGGGGATGCCCAGCTTATATGCGGGGTAGCGGCCGAAGTCCATGATGGTGCCGGCGCCGAAAGCGACTATGACCTCCGGGTTATCCAGCTGCTTCATCATTTCCTCGATCAGCGTATCCTCAGCGTGCAGGCCCTTCGCCTCGAGCACGATCTCCTGATCGGCCTTGACGTGCTTGCCCTCGGTGAGCTGGTACACCATCGTGTCGTACACTACGGCGCGGCGCTTACCCGCAAGCCCCACGTCCTCCATGTACTGCTCGAAGTTTGCCAGAGCGTTGTACTCGACGACGACCTTCTTCGTCTCAAGCGTGTGCTCCCGGCCGCAGACACATTTGCCTGCGTATTTTTCGCAATCCATTATCATAGCTTTGTTCCTCCGTTTGTATATTTCACGCCAGCCGTGTCCGCTTTTGACGGACGCCGCCCGGCGCTATCGTTACCGCTTTGCGCGGTTATTCACGTAATGACAGGCGCGCTGACTCGCGCTCTTTCGCGCCCCATTCAAATAGATGATATCCGAAACGCGCCTCGAAGTCAACCATTATTTTACACCTTATCCCATCGAATGTGTATACCCAATTTCCACCGATGCGCAGCATTTTTTCATTTCTCGCGGGCACATAAAAATCTCCCGCACCTGACGGTGCGGGAGATTTCATATCGCATTAATAGTAACGCTTATTCTTGTTCTTGCGTGCGGCCTCGGACTTCTTGCGGCGCTTGACGCTAGGGCTCTGGTAGTACTCCTTCTTTCTGAGGTCGGCCAGAACGCCGGACTTTGCGCAGCTGCGCTTGAATCTCTTCAGAGCATTGTCCAGAGACTCGTTTTCCTTGACATAGATTTCAGACATTTATTTCCCTCCCTCCAAATACGCCTTGCGGCGCTTCAAGGGCCAATGAATTGGCTTTTTAACGTTAGTATTATAACGGCTGAAGCGTCCGTTGTCAACAATTTTATCAGGCAGAGTTTTTTTATTTGAGGATGAGGTTCACGATCTTGCCCTTGACGACGATGGTCTTGACAAGGGTCTTGCCCTCCATCTGGCGCTGGATCTTCTCATCGGCGCAGGCCGCGGCGATGATCTCGTCCTCGCTCGCGTCGGTGCTGATGCGGATCGTGCTGCGCAGCTTGCCGTTTACCTGCACGGCCATCTCTCGCTCGGCGTCGATGGTCTTGCTCTCGTCGTACTTCGGCCAATCCATCTGCATTGCCATCCTGCCGTACTTTGCGGCAAAGCCCATCTGCTCCCACATCTCCTCAACGATGTGCGGCGTGAACGGGGAGAGCAGCAGAAGCAGCATCTCAAGGTCGCCCTTGGTCAGGCCGTTGGAGTAGAACTCATTGACCATGGTCATGAGCGCGGCGATAGCGGTGTTGAGCTTGAGCGTGTCTATATCCTCGGTGACCTTCTTTATGGTCTTGTGGATGATGCTCTCGTTCTTCTTGGATATCTCACCCTCGGTGACGATATCCATCAGGTTCCAGCAGCGGTCGAGGAAGCGCTTCGAGCCCTTGACTGCGTCGTCAGACCAGGTCGCGGTCTTCTCAAAGTCGCCGATGAACATGATGTACAGGCGCATCGTGTCCGCGCCGTAGGCCTTCACGACGTCGTCGGGGTTGACGACGTTGCCGAGGGACTTCGACATCTTGACCGCCGTGCGCTGCGCCTGTGCGCCGTACTTCTCTATGAGCGCCTGCTTCTCTTCCTCGGTCGCGGCATTGCCGACATAGTGCGGGTTCTTGCCGAGGATCATGCCGTGGGAGGTGCGCTTGGCGTAAGGCTCCTTGGTGTGCACGACGCCGATGTCGTACAGGAACTTGTGCCAGAAGCGGCTGTAGAGCAGGTGGAGCGTGGTGTGCTCCATGCCGCCGTTATACCAGTCTACCGGACCCCAGTATTCCTCAGCGTCCTTGCTGACAAGCTCATTGTCATTGTGCGGATCCATATAGCGCAGGAAGTACCAGCTCGACCCTGCCCACTGAGGCATGGTGTCGGTCTCGCGCTTTGCAGGGCCTCCGCAGCAGGGACAGGTAGTGTTGACCCAGTCGGTCATCTTGCTCAGCGGGGATTCGCCGTCGTCGGTCGGCTCGTAGGATTCCACCTGCGGCAGCACCAGCGGCAGCTCGCTCTCGGGCAGCGGCACCCAGCCGCACTTCGGGCAGTTGACAAGGGGTATCGGCTCGCCCCAGTAGCGCTGACGGGAGAAGACCCAGTCGCGCAGCTTGTAGTTGACCTTCTCCTTGCCCCAGCCGTGCTCGATAGCGTACTCGCGCATCGCGGGAATAGCTTCCTTGACGGTCATCCCGTTGAGGAATCCGGAGTTTACCATTATTGCGCTGTCGTCCTTTGCGACGAACGCTTCTTTAGTGACATCGCCGCCGGAGACGACCTCGATTATCGGCAGGCCGAACTTCGTTGCGAAGTCCCAGTCGCGCTGGTCGTGACCCGGAACGCCCATGACGATACCGGTGCCGTAGCCCATGAGGACATAGTCGGAGACGAACATCGGAACGGACGCGCCGTTCACGGGGTTGATGGCCTCTATGCCGTCAAGGCGCACGCCGGTCTTGTCCTTGTTGAGCTCTCCGCGCTCGAAGTCGGACTTGCGGGAAGCGGCTTCCTTATAAGCCTCGACCTCGCCCCAGTTTGCGATGCTGTCCTTCCACTTGTCGAGCAGCGGGTGCTCCGGGGAAATGACCATGTAGCTCACGCCGAAGAGCGTGTCTGCACGGGTCGTGAAAACGGTGACGTCGTCGCCGACATTGGTCTTGAAAGTGACCTCGGTGCCGGTGGAGCGGCCTATCCAGTTCTTCTGCTGGATCTTGACGCGCTCGATATAATCCAGATCGTCCAGATCGTTTATGAGCCTGTCGGCGTACTTGGTGATGCCGAGCATCCACTGGCTCTTTTCCTTGCGCACGACGGGCGAGCCGCAGCGCTCGCACACGCCCTCGACGACCTCTTCGTTTGCCAGCACGCACTTGCAGCTGGTGCACCAGTTGACGGGCATCGTGGTCTTGTACGCAAGCCCCTTCTTGAACATCTGAAGGAATATCCACTGCGTCCACTTGTAGTACTTCGGGTCGGTCGTGTCGACGCAGCGGTCCCAGTCGAAGCCGTAGCCGAGCATCTTGAGCTGACGGGTGAAGTTCTTGATGTTCTGCTGGGTGATGATCGCCGGGTGGATGTGGTTCTTTATCGCGAAGTTCTCGGTCGGCAGACCGAAAGCGTCAAAGCCTATCGGGAAGAGGACGTTGTAGCCCTCCATTCTCTTTTTGCGCGTGATGATGTCCATCGCCGTAAAGGGGCGCGGATGGCCGACATGCAGACCGGCGGCGGAGGGGTACGGGAACTCGATAAGGCCGTAGAACTTGGGCTTGTCGCCGTCAGTCACCGCAGTGTAGGGCTTGCTCTCTTCCCAGCGGTCCTGCCATTTTTTCTCTATTGCAGCAAAATCATATCTCATGGTGAATCAACTCTCCTGTTCTAATCTTTTATTTTTAGTCCGAATGCCCCTGTAGTCAGGGGCAAGTAAGGGATGAGGGATCCACCACCTCTGCGTCGCTCCAAAGCCTCTCAAGGTTATAGAACTTGCGCGCCTCATCCGTGAACACATGGACGATAACGCAGCCGAAGTCCATCAGCACCCAGATGTCCGAGCGCAGACCCTCGCGGCGCACCGGCGGCTCGCCTGCCTCCGAAAGCTGCTTGTCCACCTCGTCCACCAGCGCCTTTATGTGCGTGGAGGAAGTACCGTTGCAGATCACGAAGTAATCCGCAAGCACCGTCTGCTCCGTAGTCCTGAGCACCTTTATGTCTCTTGCTTTCTTGTCCTCCAAAGCTTTTGCGGCTATGGCGGCTATCTGTTCGGCTGTCAGCATGTCGCGCTTCCTCCTTGTTCTTTTTTATACCACTGGTACGCATCAACTGTATCTTTATAGGCGTCCTCGCCTCTTAAGCGTATCTCCTCAAGGCTCATCCGAAGCCCCAGCTCCATTGCCCTGTCAATGTCCTCAAAGCAGAGCTTACGCAGCGGCTCCACGCCCTCAAAGTCCCTCGTCGGCTCGGTAAAGTCGGCAAGATAGATTATCTTTTCCATCAGGCTCATGTCCGGTTTCCCGGTCGTGTGCCAGCGTATCGCGGAATATATCCCGTCCGGTATCCCGAACAGTTCCCGCGCAAGCGCAGCGCCCGTGCGCGCATGGAGTATCCTCGGGTTTCGCCTTTCGGCGGCGTCGAGAATAATACCATATTTATCGCACATTATCAACTGTTCTTCGTCACTGAGTTTTTTCGTTATATCGTGCAGTATGCCCGCCTCGGCCGCTTCATAGACGTCCGCGCCCCAGCGCCGTGCAAGCTTAACCGCCTGCTCCTCGCAGCCCGCGACGTGCCTTGCACGCTTTTCCGTGAGGTAAGGCCGCACCTTTTCCCGCAGCCACTGCAGCTCGGGCTTTGCGGCGTACCAGCGGTTCTTGATTATCAGCGAGTATACCCCGTCGTCCAGAAGCTCCGCGCCCCCGGCCTTCGGCAGCATCGCGCGTATCTCCGCCGAGCTCATCGGCAGCGGCTCATGCTCTATGAGCCTGATCCTCGCGCCGTCCTCGTTTTCAAGGCTGCGCTTAAATGAGAGTATCTCTCCCCTGTCGTCCGTCTCGCGTGATAAGACCGCCAGTGTGCAGTTATCCAGCAGGTATTTATACTCGTGCCATTCGCGGAAGCTCAAAAACATGTCCGTCCCGACGACGAGATAAAGCTCATCCTCCGGGTATTTCTCCCGCAGTATGCTGATCGTGTCGGCGGTGTAGCTCTTGCCCTCGCGCTCCATCTCCATCGGGGAGACCTCCGCGCCGGGTATGCCCGCAAAGGCCAGCCTGCACATTTGGAGCCTTGCCGCAGCGTCCGGGCTCCCGGCTGCCGCCGCCTTGTGCGGGGCGATGTTCGTCGGTATTATCAGGAACCTGTCCGGTCTCAGCGCCTCATATACCGACTGCGCCGCCGAAACATGCCCCAGATGCGGCGGGTTGAAGCTCCCGCCGTAAATGACCGTCGTCATTTTTTCTTATCCTTTACCAGCACTATCTTCGGCTCTTTCTCGTTGCGCTTGTAGAGCACGAACTTCGTGCCGATGACCTGTACGCCCTCTGCCCTGCACTTCTCGCAGAGCTCGTCGCAGGCTTCGCGCGCTGTGAGCATCGAGTTTTCAAGCACCTTGCCCTTCACGAGCTCGCGCGCCTTGAGCGCCGCGGACACGGAGTCTACAACGCTCTCCGTTATCCCGCCCTTGCCTATCTGGATTATCGTGTCTATGCTCATCGCCATGCCCCTGAGCTGGGCTCTCTGCTTACTTGTTATTGCCATTATAATACCTCTTCAGTTCCTCGGCAAAGGCTCTCAGCGCCTTGCCTCTGTGGGATATCGCGTTCTTTTCGTCCGGTGTGAGTTCTGCCATGCCGCGCTCCACCGCATCGGGCTTGAACACCGGGTCATAGCCGAAGCCGCCGTCACCCTTCGGGCCGTGCATTATCTCGCCCTCGCACTCGCCGCGTGCGCGCAGCACCGTGCCGTCCGGCATCGTGCAGCATATGCAGCACACGAAGCGCGCGCTGCGGTTCTTCTCATCGCCGAGCTTATTGAGCAGGTAGTTGTACCTGTCCGCGTCGGAAGCGTCGTGTCCGGGGCCGTAGCGCGCCGAGTATACGCCCGGTTCGCCGCCCAGCGCGTCGACCACAAGACCCGAATCGTCCGCGACCGCCGCGCAGCCGAGCGCGTCGGTGACGGCCTTGGCCTTGAGATAGGCGTTCTCCTCAAAGGTCGTGCCCGTCTCCTCGACGTCGAGATGCAGCCCCGCCTCGCTCTGGCTGAGAAGCTCTATGTCCATACCCTCGACAAGCTGCCTGAATTCCCGCAGCTTGTTTTTGTTGTTGCTTGCAAGTATAAGTCTCATTTGAACAGCGCCTCCACAAAGTTTTTCCCGTCAAACGGGATGAGGTCGTCCACCTTTTCGCCGACGCCGACGTACTTGACCGGCAGCTTCAGCTCCTGCGCTATTGCGAAGACTATGCCGCCCTTGGCCGTGCCGTCGAGCTTTGTGAGCACGATGCCCGTGAGCCCCGCCGTGTCAAGAAACTGCTTTGCCTGTATCAGGCCGTTCTGCCCCGTCGTCGCGTCGAGCACCATCAGCGTCTCAACGTCCGCGCCGGGAAGCTCGCGGTCGATGATGCGGCGCATCTTCGAAAGCTCGTTCATGAGGTTCTGCTTGTTGTGCAGCCGCCCCGCCGTGTCGATTATTATAACGTCCGCGCCGCGGGCTTTGCCCGCGCATATACCGTCGTATACGACCGCCGCGGGGTCGCTGCCCTCCTCGTGGCGCACTATGTCCGCGCCTGTGCGCTCTGCCCATATGCCGAGCTGTTCGGCTGCGGCTGCGCGGAAGGTATCGCCCGCGCACAGCAGCACCTTCTTGCCCTCGGCTATCAGCATCGCGGCAAGCTTTCCTATCGTCGTCGTCTTGCCGACGCCGTTTACGCCCACCATCAGTATTACCGACGGCTTGGTCGAGAGCTTCAGGCTGTTGTCGCCCGTTTCGAGGTACTGCATCAGTATCTCCATCAGGCATTCCTTTGCCTTGTAGCCCTTGGTTATGTTGCGGTCAAAGCACATCAGGCGCATTTTTTCAATGACCTTGTCGGTCGTCTCCGCGCCGATGTCGGACATGACGAGCAGATCCTCCAGCTCCTCATAAAAATCGTCGCTCTCGAATTTGTAGTTTTTGAAGAGCTCTTCAAGCTCCTCCATATTCGTGCGGGTCTTTGTGAGTCCCGAAAAAATCTTGTCAAAAAATCCCATGCCTTGACCTCCTGTATTTTATTTACTCAGACTGTCAAAAAATTTCGCTTTGAAGCCAGAGAACTGAGCAGCGGGGGAGCTTGAGGGGGCAAGGCCCGCCTCAAATCGGATAAACCGCCGTCGAAAGCCTTGATATATCGAGGCTTTCGGTAACAGCATTTTGAATGCTTTCAAAATGCTCGGCGGAAAGCGCGGTCAAAAAAGTCCTGTAAGGACTTTTTTGACAAGCTGATTTACTGCGTTATCGTCTTCTGCGCGTCCTCAAGGTCGAGCTCGATGACCGTCGATACGCCCTTTTCCTGCATCGTCACGCCGTAGAGCATGTCGGCCTCTTCCATCGTGCCGCGGCGGTGCGTGATGACAAGGAACTGCGTCTTGTCGGACATGCGGCGCATGTACTCAGCGTAGCGCGTGACGTTCGCCTCGTCCAGTGCTGCCTCTATCTCGTCCATTACGCAGAACGGCGTGGGGCGCACCTTGAGTATCGCAAAGTACAGCGCTATCGCAACGAACGCCATCTCTCCGCCGGAGAGGAGACTCAGGTTTGTCAGCGCCTTGCCCGGCGGCTGCACCTTTATCTCTATCCCGCAGTTGAGTACATCGTTCTCGTCCTCGAGCCTGAGCGCGGCTTTGCCGCCGCCGAAGAGCTCAAGGAAGGTCTGGCGGAAGCACTCGTCTATCTCCTTGAAGCGCTCGACGAAGACCTCCTCCATCTGGCTCGTGATCTCCTTGATGATGCCGACAAGCTCGCTCTTCGCCTTTGTCACGTCGTCGCGCTGTCCGCTGAGGAAGCCGTAACGCTCGCTGACTCTGTCGTATTCCTCTATCGCGCCGAGGTTCGGCGTGCCGAGGGCGTTTATCTGGCGGCGCAGCTCGCCGATGAGCTTGTTTGCTTTCGGCAGGCTCTCCACCGGCTGGCGCATCGCCTGCGCCGCAGTATGGCTCAGCTCATAGTTTTCCCAGAGCTTGTCCATTATCTGCTTTTCTTCCATGTCGGCGGCAAGCTTCTTCTGCTCTATCTTCGCGACTTTCCGTTCGAGGTCGAGAATGTCGCCGTTGCGCTCCTGTGCCTCCTTGTCGGCGCGGGTACGCTTGCCCTCAAGCTCCATCTTGCTGCGGCTTATCTCGGCGATCTCGTTCTTGATGGCCTTGGCTTTCTCATTTATCGCGGCGATCTCCGCTTCCTTTTCTTTCAGCCGCTCGTTGAAGCTGTCTATCTTTCTCTGGTAGGCTTCCACCGCCTCGCGCCGCGCCTGGCTGTCTCCGGTGAGGCTTTCGAGTAGGAGCTTCAATTGCGCCGCGGAGCTTTCCACCGCGCGCTTTTCCGCTTCGAGCGATGAGAGGCGGCTCTTTATCTCCGCCTGTTCCTCCAGCTTCATGTCAAGCTGGTAGCGCACGGCGGCAAGGTCGGTCTTTGCCCGCTCAAGCTGCTGGGTATAGCTCTTCTCATTTTCGGCGAGCTTTTCGCGCTGCTTTCTGAGCTTTTCCAGCTCGTTTGCACGGGAGATTATGCCCGTGCCCTTTGCGCTGCTGCCGCCGGTCATTGAGCCTCCGGCGTTTATAAGCTGCCCGTCCAGCGTCACGATGCGCAGACGGTTGCCGTTATTCTTCGATATCCTTATCGCGTCGGTCATCGCTTCGGCAATGACCGTCCTGCCGAGGAGGTTTTCAAAAATGTCCTTGTACTTCGCGTCATACTGCGCAAGCTCCGAGGCGATCCCGACAAAGCCGGGGTCGTTCACCGGCGCGTCGCGCATCACACTTCCGCGAATCGTGTCCACCGGGAGAAATGTCGCGCGGCCTGAGTCATACTTCTTCAGCAGCTCTATTGCACGGCGTCCGTCGTTCTGCGTATCGACGACGATGTTCTGTCCCGCCGCGCCGAGTGCCGTCTCGATAGCAAGGGCAAATTCGTCATCCGCGCGGATGAGGTTTGCCACCGGCGCATGGATGCCCTTGAGGTTCCCGCGCCCCGCTTCGCGCATGACGGTCTTGACGGCCTTGGAGTAGCCCTCATAGTCCTTCTCCATTTCGGAGAGCATCGCGATGCGCGAATCCATCGACCGCGCTTCGACTAATATTTTGTTAACTCTATCGCTGAGCTGGGCGACGCTGCTCTCTCTTCCGCCGAGCTTCATGCGGCAGCCCTCGACCATGTTGGAGTTTGCGGTCAGCTCCTCGCGCACGGTGGTCAGTTCATGGTCAATTTCGGCCATGCGGCCAAGGCTCTCGTCAATGCTCTGCTGCACGCCGCGCACGCGGTTTTCCTGCTCGGCAATGTCGCCGAGCATGCGGTCCATGCTCTCCTTGCTGCTCTTCACGTCCGCGCGCAGCACGGCCGCCATGCTCTCGCACTGAGCCGCCTGACCCTCCGCCGCGGAGAGCCGTTCGCGCGCCTGCTCTGACTCAACGTCCTTGCGGTGCATGCGCTCGCTGATGCTGCCGGATGAGGCATAGAGCGCCTGCAGCTCATCCTTCGCCTGCTCAAGGCTTTTCTTTGTCTGCTCATATTCGGCGTTTACAAGCTCCGACTGCTCATGCAGCTTATCGAGCGTCGCCATCCATGCCGAGACTTCCTGCACCTTGAGCTCATCGCGCAGCCTGAGGTACTGCTTTGCCGTTTCTGCCTGCTTTTTCAGCGGGCCGACCTGCATTTCCAGCTCCTCTATCTTGTCATTAATGCGCAGGAGGTTTTCTTCCGTCTTCTCAAGCTTGCGCTCCGCTTCCTCTTTTCTGTAGCGGTAGCGGGAGATACCGGCGGCTTCCTCAAAGACCTCGCGCCGGTCGGTCGAGCGGCTCGAAACTATCTCGCCTATCCTGCCCTGGCCGATGATGGAATACCCATCGCGACCAAGGCCGGTGTCCATGAGAAGGTTGTTGATATCCTTGAGGCGCACGGATTCGCGGTTGATGTAGTATTCGCTCTCGCCGCTGCGGTAATAGCGGCGGGTCAGCATTATCTCACTGCTGTCGGAATCGAAGATGTGGCCTGAGTTATCGATGATGAGCGAGACCTGCGCATAGCCGAGAGCGCCGCGCTTTTCGGTGCCGCCGAAGATAACATCCTCCATTTTGCTGCCGCGCAGCGCCTTGGAGCGCTGCTCGCCCATGACCCAGAGTATGGCGTCGGATATATTGGATTTGCCGGAGCCGTTCGGCCCGACGATCGCGGTTATATTCTTTTCAAAGGTGAGGCGGGTCTTGTCCGGGAAGGACTTGAACCCCTGAATTTCCAGTGCTTTTAAATACAAACCAAAGTCCCCGTTCAATTTCAAGGCAGCGCCGCATAATACGCCTGCCGCATTATGCGGCGCTGCCCAAAGTACAAATTTATCAGGTTATTATATTACATTTCCCGCGGCATTTCAATGTCGAGTATTTGAATTTCTTGCCCGGAAAGCTCCGTCTTTTCGGTTATTCTGATGTTTTTCAGGCCGAATTCCTCCGTCAGCGCTTTGGTGCTGCAGCGGTGCTGCCCCGCCATCTGCGAGGCTTTGCCCCTGCCGACGGCAAGCGTCACGGTGCTGCCCGGCGTGATGCCGTCAAGCAGCTCCCGCGCCTTCTGCAGCATGATACGCGAGCGCACCAGCTCTCCGAGTGCCGGGTGATACGCACCGCCGGCAGCGTCGCCGCCGGAGAGGTCGTCCGTCGGGTTCAGGCCGAGGCGGATGATAGGTATGCCCGCCGCTTCAAACAGCGGTACGAGCTGCGCGCAGACGCTGACTGCGTCCCCGACTGTGTGCTCCATGTACTTCCCCGCTCTCCACATGTCGTAAAGCGCGGTATCGCGGACGATGACCGTCGGGTAAATGCGCACGCCGTCCGGTTCGAGGGCAATTATTTTCCTCGCCGTCTCAATGTCCTTCTCCGCTGTGTCCCCGGGAAGCCCCGTCATCATCTGGAGGATGAGCCTGAAGCCCGAAGCCTTGATGAGCTTCGATGCGTGCTCCACATCCTCCGCCGTGTGCCCGCGCGCCGAGCGGCGCAGCACCTCCGCGTCCATCGACTGCGCGCCGAGCTCGACCGTCTCGACGCCATAGCGGTGCAGGCGTTCGAGCACCGTCTCATCTATCGCATCTGGGCGGGTGGAAAGGCGAATGGCGTTTATCTCCCCGCGGTCAAGATAGGTCTTTGCCGCGCCCAAAAGCGCCTCCTGCTCCGCCGCCGGGATGGCCGTGAAGCTGCCCCCATAAAACGCCAGTTGCCGCTTTCCTCCCTTTGGGAGAAAGGCGGCTGCGTTCTCTATTTCGTCTATAACGGTCTGCGGCGTGGCGGGCTCAAGCTGCCCGGAGATGCGGTTCTGGTTGCAGAACACGCAGTTATGCGGACAGCCGAGATGCGGCACGAAGACCGGGATTATGCTTTCTCTGGCGCTCACTGCTTCAGTGCCTCCAACGCCTTGCAGGCGGCCATCTGCTCGGCCTCCTTCTTTGACCTGCCGCTGCCTTCGCCGGTGGGTACACCGTTAATGAGCACGCGGAAGGTGAAAAGCTTGTTGTGATCCGGGCCGGATTCGCCGATAAGCTCATAGCTGATGACCTGATTGCTGCGGCGCTGTATAAGCTCCTGAAGCTCGGTCTTATAATCGGCGATGTGGTGCGCTTCGCCAAGCTCCGCCCCGGCAAGGACGTTCGCCATGATGAAGCGTCGCGCCTCGTCGATTCCGGAATCGAGATAGAGCGCGGCGATTATCGACTCGACCATGTCCGCGAGGATCGACGGGCGTTCACGTCCGCCGGTGTGCTCCTCGCCGCGGCCGAGGCGCATATACTCGCCCAGACCGAGCGAGAGCGCGGCCTTATGCAGGCTCCCCTCGCACACGAGCTCCGCGCGCAGGCGGGTCATCCGGCCCTCGGGCAGGCTCGGCTCATGCGAGTAGAGGAACTCCGCCGTCACGTAGCCGAGAATGGAGTCCCCAAGGAATTCAAGGCGCTCATAGCTCTGGCAGGGCGTGCTGTGGCGCTCGTTGGCATAGGAGCTGTGCGTGAGCGCGGTAACGAGCAGGCCGCGGTTTTTGAAGCGGTAGCCGATCTTCTCTTCAAGTTTATCCATTACTGTTCAGCCTTCAGTTTCATATATTCGATATTGGCCTTGATATCGTCGATGACGCCTGCGTCGACAAAGGTCATGGCCTGACGCACCGCGGCAAAGATGCAGGCCGCGTTTGAGGAGCCGTGCGCCTTTATGACGGGCTTGGAGATACCGACGAGCGCCGTGCCGCCGACCTCGTTGACGTCCATCGACTTCTTCATTATGCCGAGGTCCTTTTTCAGAACGGCAGCGGCAAGCTTGTTCTTCATGCTCTTATAGAACACGCCCTTGAGAGACTTCATCATGTACTTGATGACGCCCTCGGTGCTCTTGAGGAGAACGTTGCCGGTGAAGCCGTCTGTCACGACGACGTCTGCCGCGCCGTTAAACACTCCCGTGCCCTCAACATTGCCGATGAAGTTTATCCTGCCCTCTTCATCCGCGTTTTTCAGCAGGGCAAAGGCCTGATGCTGGAGCTCGCCGCCCTTTGTGTCCTCGGTGCCGACGTTCAAAAGCCCCACTCGCGGGTTCTCGCAGCCCATCATCTTCTTGGCATAGAAGCTGCCCATATAGGCAAACTGGAGAAGATACTCGGCGGTACACTCAACATTCGCGCCGCAGTCGATAAGCATGACGCCGCGCTCCCCTGCAGGGAGAACGGGAGCCATCGCGGCGCGGCGGATGCCGCTGATGCGCTTGACGATAAGCGTCGCCCCGGTGAGGAGCGCGCCGGTACTGCCGGCGGAGACGACCGCGTCACCCTTGCCGTCACGCAGGAGATTCAGCGCAACGGTCATGGAAGAATCCTTCTTGCGGCGGGTGGCGGTGCTGGGGTCGTCCTCCATGGTGACGACCTCGCGCGCGTCGACTATCTCAAACTCGCCCTCCGCGCAGCCCTCTTTTTCAAGGCAGGCTTTCACATCCTCGATACGGCCGACAAGGCAAACCTCCACGCCGAGCTCGCGCTTTGCGCGCACCGCGCCCTTTACGATCTCCTCAGGGGCATTGTCGCCGCCCATTGCGTCAATGATTATCTTCACAGTGAAAAACCTCCTTAGCCTTCAGGCTCTCTATGATCTCAAGGGAACGCTTCGATATCTCGGCGTTCTTGTTTCTCTTTCCCTTCACCCTGCAGCCAAGGGGACTGATGATGCCGAAGTTCACATTCATCGGCTGGAAATCGCCGACGCTGCCGCCGGAGACATACAGGCTCAGCGCGCCTATCGCCGTCTCCTGCGGGAAATCTACCGGCTCCATGCCGAGTACGCGCGCCGCCGTCTCTATGCCGACGAGCATGCCCGAGGCCGCGGACTCCACATAGCCCTCGACGCCGGTCATCTGCCCGGCAAAGCTGATGCGCCCATCCGTGCGCAGGCGGTAATACCGGTCAAGCAGCTTCGGACTGTTGAGATATGTATTGCGGTGCATGACGCCGTAACGCACGAACTCCGCGTTCTTAAGCGCTGGTATCATGGAGAACACGCGCTTCTGCTCGCCCCATGTCAGGTGCGTCTGGAAGCCGACAATGTTATAGATAGTGCCGTCGGCATTGTCGCGCCGAAGCTGGACGACGGCATAATTTTCTCTCCCGGTGCGCGGGTCTATAAGCCCGACGGGCTTCAACGGGCCGTAGCGCAGGGTGTCCACCCCGCGGCGCGCCATGACCTCGACCGGCATGCAGCCCTCGAACACTCCGCCGTCGTCAAAGCCGTGTACCTCTGCTTCCTTCGCGTGGGTCAGCTCCTCGACAAAGGCAAGGTACTCGTCCTTATCCATCGGGCAGTTTACATAGTCTGCCGTTCCCTTGCCGTAGCGCGAGGCAAAGAACGCGGAATCCATGTCCACGCTCTCAAGCGTCACGATAGGGGCGACGGCATCATAGAAATGCAGGTCGCTGTCAGGGCAGAGGGCAGCTATCTTCTCGGCGATAGCGTCGCTCGACAGAGGCCCGGTCGCGATGACGACCTCGCCCTCCGGGATCTCCGTCGCCTCGGCGCTCACAACCTCGACGTTCGGGAGACTCTTTAATTTATCGGTGATGTATTTTGAAAAGCCCTCGCGGTCGACCGCCAGCGCGCCGCCCGCGGCGACCTTATTTGCGTCCGCGCTCTCCATGATGAGAGAGCCCATCGCGCGCATCTCGGCCTTGAGCAGACCCACGGCATTGGTGAGCTCATCGCTGCGCAGAGAGTTCGAGCAGACAAGCTCTGCAAAGTTCGGCGAGGTATGCGCCGGGGTCATTTTCACCGGCTTCATCTCTATGAGCTTCACATTTATGCCGCGCTTTGCAAGCTGCCACGCGCACTCGCTTCCAGCAAGTCCCGCGCCCAGAACGGTAACCGTTTTCATTAATTATTCCTCTGTATCCGCACTTTTCTTTGTGCTTGTCTTTTTCGCCGCCGTGGCTTTCTTGGCGGTCGTTTTCTTTGCAGTTGTTTTCGCCGCGGTCTTTTTTGCGGCGGTCTTGGCGGCCGCAGTCTTCTTCGCAGCCGTCTTCCTGGCAGACTTAGTCTCTTCTTCGCCCTCGGCAGCAACGGCCTTTTCCGCAGCCTTTGCGGCCTTCTCGGCGGCTGCCTGTGCCTTCTCCTCGGGCGTCTTTTTCTTGAAGGTGCGCTTATCCTCGGGAACGAAGTTCGGGCACTGCTCGTTTATGCAGAAAGACTTGAGCGGCCCTCTGCCGCTGTGCTTGAACATGGTCTTGCCGCAGGCGGGGCAGAAGTCCTTGGTGGGAACGTCCCATGTAATAAAGCCGCAGTCCGTGCCGCGCTCGCAGGCGTAGAACACATAGCCTTTCTTCGAGGTGCGCTTGAGGATCCTGCCGCCGCACTTGGGGCATTTGCCGGGCATTTCGACGACGATGGGCTTTGTAAAGGTACAATCCGGGAAGCCGGGGCAGGCGAGGAAGTACCCGAAGCGGCCCTTTTTCACGACCATCTGGCGGCCGCAGACGTCGCAGTATTCATCGCTGAGAACGTCGGGAACCTTGAGCTTCACGCCGTCCATGGCCTTTTCGGCCTCATTCATCTCCTTGCTGAAATCTCCGTAGAAATCAGCGAGAACGTCGCGCCACTGTGCCTTGCCGTTTTCTATACCGTCAAGCTCCTCCTCCATCTGATTGGTAAACTTGAGGTCGACGATATCTGCAAAGTGCTCTTTCATAAGTCCGGTGACGACTCTGCCGAGCGGCGTGGGCTTGAGGTACTTGCCCTCTTTTATAACATAGTCATGGGACGTAATAGTAGATATAGTCGGCGCGTAGGTGGACGGGCGGCCTATGCCCTTTTCCTCCATGGCGCGGATGAGCGTGGCCTCGGTGAACCTTGCGGGCGGCTGGGTGAACTGCTGCTCGGGGATGAGCTTTTCAAGCGCCAGCGTCTGTCCCTCGCTCAGGCTCGGCAGGGGATTTGCAAGCTCGCTGCTCTCCTCATCCTTTGCCTCCTCGTACACGGCGGTGAAGCCCTTAAACTTCATTTCCGAATAGGTCGCGCGGAAGGTGTAGCCCGCGGAGGAAACTTCGACGGCGACGTTATCATACTTTGCGTTTGCCATCTGGCAGGCGGTGAAGCGTCCCCAGATAAGGCGGTAGAGCCGGTACTGCTCCTGCGTCAGATCCTTGCGCACAAGCTCCGGCGTGAGGTTCACGTCCGTCGGGCGGATGGCCTCATGCGCGTCCTGCGCGCCGGCCTTGGTCTTGAAATGCCGGGGCGAACCGGGGTAATACTCGGGGCCGTAGTGCCCGATGATGAAGTCCTTCGCGGCAGCGAGCGCTTCCTCGGAAAGGCGGAGGGAGTCGGTACGCATATAGGTGATAAGGCCGATGCTGCCGTGCCCGCTTATCTCAACACCCTCATAGAGCTGCTGGGCAATGGACATGGTGCGGCGCGGGGTCATGCTCAGGCGGCGCGAAGCCTCCTGCTGGAGCGTTGAGGTGATGAACGGGGGCGCGGGCGACTTCTGCTTCTCGCCGCGCTTGACGCCGGATACAGTGAAGGGCTGCGCCTGAACGGCGTTTATGACCTCGTCGACCTCGTCCTTGGATCTGAGCTCCTGCTTTTTATCGCCCTTGCCGTGGAAGCGGGCAGTGAACACCGCGTCCTCCGCGCCGCAGTTGAGGCGCGCATCAAGCAGCCAATACTCCTGGCTCTGGAAGGCTTCGATCTCCTCCTCACGATCAACGACCATGCGCGTGGCGACGGACTGCACACGTCCCGCGGACAGCCCTTTCTTTATCTTGCGCCAGAGCAGCGGGGAGAGCTCATAGCCGACGATGCGGTCGAGTATGCGCCGCGCCTGCTGAGAATCGACAAGGTTCTGGTCGATGCTGCGCGGGTTCTTGATGCTCTCGGTGACGACCTTTTTGGTGATCTCGTTGAAGGTCACGCGCTTGGCCTTTTCATCGTCAAGCCCAAGCAGCTCCTTGAGGTGCCATGATATGGCTTCGCCCTCGCGGTCAGGGTCGGTCGCGAGGTAGACGGTCTTTGCTTCCTTGGCTTCCTTCTTGAGCTCGTTGATGAGCTCCTTCTTATCCCGAACGGGGATGTACTGCGGCTCGAAGCCGTGCTCTATATCAACGCCCATCTTGCTCTTGGGCAGATCTCTCAGATGTCCCATCGAGGCCGTGACCTTATAGCCGCTGCCCAGATACTTCTCAATGGTCTTGGCCTTGGCCGGTGACTCGACTATGACCAGATCCTTCGCTTTTGCCATTATTTATCCTCATTTCATTGCCGTATTCAGGCTCACTCTCCGCCCGGGTACGCGGCGGATATAGCCCTTGATCTCCAGCACCGTCAGCTGCGAGAGCACCTTTGCCGTGCCCAAACCGGTGCGTTCGATCACATCGTCGATGTGCGCCTGCTCACCGCCGATGGCCGTGATTATCTTCAGCTGCTCCTCATTTAACCGGGAGAGCTGTTCTGACAAGTCAATATATCCTTTGGTTATGTTGTTGTCAATCTCTTTTTTTGTCGAAACCGGTGTTTTTTCCTGCTTTGCAGCAGGTTTTGTCCGCTCAGGCGGTACATTTTTCACTTCTGCCGGAACGCTGAGACGCCCGCTCGGCTTCACTATTTTATCCGGAAACAGCGCTTCGAACTCGCACATAACGTCCCAGCCGCTTGTCACGGGCTTTGCCCCGTCCTTGATGAGGCGGATGGTGCCGACGCTGTTCTCGGCATCGGCATTGCCGGGGACGGCGAATATCTCGCGCCCCTGCTCGAGCGCCTCCTGCGCGAAGAGGAGACTTCCGCTGCGCTCCGGTGCTTCGACCACGGCGACGCCCTGAGAAAGCCCCGCGCTCACGCGGTTGCGGTCGCGGAAGAAGAACTTCTGCGTGACCGTGCCTGGCGGGTACTCACTTATGAGCGCGCCGGAGGCGGCAACGTCCCTTTGCAGGCGGTTATCCTCGCCGTGCGGAGTGCCGAGAACACCGATGCACCTGCCGCCTGCGAGCAGGCAGCCCTCCGCCGCGGCGCGGTCAACACCCTCGGTGAGCCCGGAGACGATAATGCCGCCGCATTTGACGATTTCAAAGGCGAGGGTGCGCGCCATTTTGAGCCCGTACGGGCTTGCCCTGCGCGTACCGACGATCGCTATCGCAGGGGTTTCGTCCACATTCGGGAGCCGACCCTTGACGTACAGCACAGGCGGCGGAGCGTAGGTATTGCAGAGCCAGCGCGGATAGCGCGCGTCCTGCATGGTGAGGATGTCTATCCCCTGCCGGTCGCACTCGGAGAGGATATTATCGCAGGCGCTCATGTCCCGCGCTTCGAGCACTGCCGCGTCGTTGGCGCTCACGCCGGGCACAGTCCTGAACTCGCCCTCGGGCGCGAACCACACGCGTTCGGCGTCGCCATAGTGGTCGATAAGAGCGGCCTTTGACGAAGGTCTCACATTGGTCAGGCTCGACAGCCACAGCCAGTATTTTATTGCGGACATCTGCCTCACCTGCCCTTTCTGGTTATCTCACGATCTCCCACATGACTATTGCCGCGGCGATCGCGGCGTTGAAGGATTCGCTGCCCGGCGTCATGGGGATGATTACCTCCCCGTCGCACAGGCTCAGAAGCTCCGCGCTCAGTCCCCTGCCCTCGCTGCCGATGGCGACGACAGCATCTTTGAGCTCCGCCGTGCGGATATCCGCCGCGCGCTCGGAGAGCGCCGCGCCATAAAGCTTCATGCCGCGGCTGTGGATATATTCCGCGGCGGCGGCTATGTCCATGCGGACGATGTTTTCCCGGAAAATGGCGCCCATTGTGGCGCGGGCAGTCTTGGGACTGTAGATGTCCGCGCAGGCGCCGCAAAGAATAACGGTGTCAAAGCCCAGCGCCGCCGCCGTGCGGATGACGGTGCCGACATTGCCGGGGTCCTGCACGTTTTCAAGCAGGACGGCGCGGCGCAGCTCCGCGCAATGCCCCTCGGGCATTGCGAGCGTGAACACCGGGCCGGGGCTGTTCTTCATTGGGGAAGCGTAATCGAAAAGCTCTGCCGGTGCGATGTACTGCTTCGCGCCGTCCAGCCCCGGAAGCTCCTCCGCTGCGTCTTTCCACAGCACTGACTGCACCCGCGCGCCCTTATCGAGCGCTTCGGCGAGCAGCTTCATTCCGTCGCAGAGGTACTCCGCGCAGGCATAGCGGTACTCAGCATCCGACGCGAGTGCGCGCAGATGGGCGATATATTTGTTTTTCCTCGAGCTTATGCGTTCCGCGTCCATTGAAAAGCCTGCTTCCCCATTTTAATTATTATAGTAGGCTCTATATTAATACAGCTTTTTGAATTAATCAAGAGTATATTGGGTTATAAATGATCTTGGCAAAACCATCAAAATATATTGAGGCAAGGCGCAAAGGCAGAACAGCACAGTGTGCCGAGAGCAGATACCGAGAGAATTTATGTCCTGATGACGGCACTTTTTTGCAGGAATACTTTGTGTATTTCAAGAAAAAGTGACTAAATCAGGGTGCAAATTATCCGGCAGCTGCCGAGGACGCATTGTGCTGTTCTGCCTTTAAAAAACTATTTTATGCCTTGCTGTTTGCACCAGATGCTCATGACGAGCTTCACGGGCAGGAACTTGACGAGACGCACCTGACGGCGCACGGGGTGGCCGAGGATGGAGACGAGCTTTTTCTTCCCGAGATCCTTCATGGCCTGCGCGGCGACTTCGTCCGGGCCGTACCACTTATCGACATAGTGGATATACTTATCGTGCTGTGCGACCTGCTGGAACTCCGTCTTTATCCAGCCGGGGCAGACGCACATGACATGGATGCCTTTCGGGCGCAGCTCACGCCACAGCGCGCGGGAGAGGCTGAGGACATAGCTCTTGCTCGCGCCGTACACCGCCTGGTACGGCACGGGCTGCCACGCGGAGTTCGAGCCCATGTTGACGATGCTGCTGCCGGAGGTCATATACGGCAGACTGACATGGCACATGGCCGTGAGCGCAAGGGAGTTGAGCCGCGCGCTCGCGAGGAGCTTATCAAGCTCCTTTTCCTCAAAGGGGCCGAACACGCCGCAGCCCGCGGCGTTGACGAGGATGCCTATCTGCGGCTGCTCCTTTTCGAGCAGCGCCTTATATTCATCGATGCTGCCTAGGTCAGAGAGGTCAAGCGCGATGGATCGGATGGGATTGCGGCACTTTGCGGCAAGCTCCTCAAGGCGCTCACGCCGGCGGGCAATGACCCAGATCTCATCAAAGGTATCGTACTTGTCCACCGCGTAGACAAACTCGCGGCCTATCCCGGCGGACGCGCCGGTTATAACTGCTATCTTCATAATTTCTCCTCCTGTTTCTTCACGATGCGCGCTGCGCACGGAGTATCTCGACCGCGCGGCGGGCGGCAGCAGCGGCGTCGGGCGTGTAGCTGTCCGCGCCGATCTCGTCGCAGAAGCCCTGAGTGATCGGCGCGCCGCCGATCATTATCTTGATCCGGTCATGCAGGCCGCGCGCGTTCACAAGCTCGACCACGCGGCGCATCTCCTGCATAGTCGTCGTCAGCAGCGAGGAGCAGGCGATGATGCCGCAGTCGTTTGCGACGGCAGTATCGACGAACTCCTCCGCCGAGGTGTCCACACCGAGGTCGATGACCTCTATGCCGCTGCCCTCCATCATTATCTTCACAAGGTTCTTGCCGATGTCGTGCATATCGCCCTTGACAGTGCCGAGACAGGCGCGGCCTACCGGCTCATTGCCCTCGCCGGCCATGAGCGGCTTTAAGCGCTCCATCACAGCGTTCATGCAGCGGGCAGCAATGAGCATTTCCGGAACAAAGGCGCGGTTTGCGGAGAAAGCATCACCCAGCCGGTTCATGCCCTGGATGAGCCCGTCGGAGAGGATGGCCGCTGGGGCGTACCCCTCCTTAAGCGCCTCATCGCAGAGCGCGAGCAGCTTCTTCTGCTGCCCCTGCTCGAGCGCCGCGGAGATGCGCCCCATGAGGTCAAGCGGCTCGCCCGTCTCCGCCGCTTTCTGCACAGGCACGGCCTTGGCGCTCTCGGCAGAGCGGCGCGGCACCGGCGGAAGAATGACCGCCGGGACATGCAGGCGCGCGTTATATTCGTCCACGGCCTGATCAAGGTACTGATCCACATGCTTGAACACCGTTCCCGGCAGACCGTAGGTGATGCTGGGGATAAAGTGCCCGCCGGGGCAGCAGCGGCGCAGCGTATCGCGGGCGTAGGCAAGTATCTCCTCGGGCTGCGCATCCGCGCGGTCGATAGCCGCGCCGAAGCCGCCCATGAGAGTGAGTCTGCCATTCAGGTGCTGCTGGAGTGCGGGGATGTCATTTTCCGGGAGCGTGCCCTGCCAGACCTGGATACCGATCTCCGCCATATCGTCCACTATCGGGACAAGGTATGAGTCGGCATGGTGGATGGCGATCACACCGCGGGAGCGGATATAGCCGTAGAAGCGGCGGTAGGGTTCTTTGAAGAACTCGCGCCACATATCCGGCTTCATAAACAGGGCATTCTTCGTGCCCCAGTCGTCATGCGAGAAAATAACGTCCGGCTTCAGCCCGTCGATAAGGCGGCGGACATAATCAAGGCGGTACTCGGTGATGGTCTCTATAAGCTCGTGCATCTCGTCCGAGTGCTCGTACAGGTTTGTAAGCGTGTCCTCAAAGCCCATGAGGAAATGGCACTGCTCGAATATGCCCGTGCCCATGAACCCGGCAAGCAGCCTGCCCTCGGCTTCGGCGAGCGCGGCGTGCTTTCGGCAGGCGTCCCACCCGGCAGCGCAGGCCGCGTCAAGATCAGGTGCATGGACAGTCTCTCTCCAGCGCGTGATATCCGGGCAGACTGTCACGCCCTCGCCGTGCACGGGCATGGGGCCGGGCGCGTCCTGCGGGAAGCTGATGGTCGTCCCCCACCGGTCAACGCTGACCGTGCCGCGCTTGCGGTTGCCGCGCAGATAGGTGTTGATAGGATCGTCCAGACACATATGCAGCGCCTCATACTGCCTCAGCTGGCGCTCCGGCTGGCCGTCTGGCTTGATGAGCTCGAGGAATATCTCTTTTGGTGTGGACATAAGATGCCTCCTTCAATAAAGAACACATGAGGTAAAGGTCAGGGTGCGCGGGCCGTAATTATAGCTGAGCCCCGACTTTGTGCAGACGTCGCTGACAAAGAGCCCATAGGCCTCCATCGACGACAGCCGCCGGTTAGGGTAGCGGCAGGGGCGGTCGGGATAGGTGCAGGTCCTGCACAGCATGCACGTCCCGGCGGTGAGCGGCAGGCAGTCCGGGTACACGAGCCGCGCCTGACGGGCAAAGTCCGCAAAGCGGCGCTTATGCTCCTCGGTGAGCCTCATTATGCCCTGATAGTCAAACTCATCCGCAAGCTCCGCCGTGCTCTGCACGAGGATGCCCTCCGAGTACATCTCGATGCGCGCTCTCGTATGCTCGAGAGTCCCGCAGCCAGGCGGGCATGCCCAGCTTCTGCCGTACCTGCCGCAGCGGTCGGCCTCGCACATGGCGCGCACCTCCTCCAGCAGGGTCAGCGCGGACATATTCACCGGCGCGGCGGCAGTGAAGCCAAGCTCCCGGCTCATGGTAAACAGCTCCGTCATACGTAATGCCTCTTGACAGTTAAATCGGTTTCCGCGTAAAATGTAAAATAACTTAACGACTTCTATTATATTGGCGGGTGAAGCGCGTGTCAAGCATTCAGATCATACAGGGCGGCAGAGCCGCGGCAGCTTCTGTGCAGCCGGGCGAGAACCTGCTCTCCGCGCTTCGGCGCGCGGGGTACTCTATTCCCGCTGCCTGCGGCGGCAAAGGGCGCTGCGGCAAATGCCGCGTGCCGGTGAACGGCGTGATGCGCCTCGCCTGCAGGACGATGCCGCAGGATGGCGACACGGTCGAGCTGCCCATCACCTCGGGCGGCGTCGTGCTCACAAGCACCGGCGCGCTGCCGAAAGCGCAGCCGGGCGGTACGGGACTCGCCGCGGCGGTCGACCTCGGCACGACGACTGCGGCGCTGCGGCTGTTTGACCGCGCGTCCGGTGAGCTCCTTGCCGAGGCGCAGGGCTGGAACCGTCAGGCTTCATATGGGGCGGACGTTATCAGCCGCATACAGTATACGCTTGAAAACCCGGACGGCCTTGCGGAGCTTTCCCGGTGCATCCGCGGGCAGATCACGGAGCTGCTCCGTCAGGCGCTCGGTGACGCCGGGCGCAGCAAAACCGAGGTGCGGGAGCTGGTGCTCGTTGGTAACACGGTCATGCAGCATATCTTTGACGGCAGGCCGGTCGGCTCCATCGCACGCGCACCGTTCAAGCCCGAGATGCTTTTTGAAGACACACTCGGCGCGGCGCTTGACGGCATCCCCGTGCGTCTTGCGCCATGTGTGGCGGGCTACGTCGGCGGGGACATCACCGCGGGGCTACTCGCCGTTGGAATGGCGGAGCGCCCCGGGGAGCGGCTGTTTCTCGATATAGGCACGAACGGCGAGATGGCGCTCGGCGGCAGCGGCGGCATCCTCTGCTGCGCCGTGGCCTCGGGGCCTGCGTTCGAGGGCGCGGGCATAAGCTGCGGCATGCCCGGCATCACGGGGGCGGTGAGCCATGCGGTCTATGACCGCGGCTTCATGCTCGACGTGATTGGCGGCGGAGAAGCTGCCGGGCTGTGCGGCTCCGGGCTTGTCGATCTGGCGGCGGTGCTGCTGGAGCACGGAGTGATAGCCCCCGGCGGGCGGCTCCTCCCCCCGGAGGAAGCACCGGAGCATATGCGGCGCTACCTGACGCGGGACGAAAACGGGAACGGCCTGTTCCACCTGACACAGCAGGTGTCCCTCACGGCAGCAGACGTGCGTAATTTGCAGCTTGCCAAAGCCGCGGTCGCTGGCGGCATCCGCGTGCTGCTGGAGCAGCGGCACATCACAGCGGATGAGCTTGAGAGCGTGGAGATCGCGGGCGGCTTCGGGAATTACCTCAAGCCCGAAAGCGCCGTGCGGATAGGGATGCTTCCAAAGGGAACTCTCGGCAAGCTCCGCGTCATGGGCAACACCGCGCTTGCAGGCGCGTCCATGCTCGCGCTTGACGGCGCGAACTGGGAAAGGCTGCGGAGCATCCCTGCAAAGTGCCGGGACATAGAGCTATCCGGCAGGGACGATTTTGCTGACGCTTTTACGGATAATCTAACTTTCTGATACACTGATACACGGAGGACAATAAAATGGAAATGCGCTTTCCCATCATTCTTGACGGTGCAACCGGTACGCAGCTGCAGAAGCGCGGCTTCACCGGCGACATGAGTGCCGAGCAGTGGGTGCTTGAGCACCCGGAGAGCATCCTTGAAGTTCAGCGCGCATACGTCGCAGCGGGCTCAAAGATCCTGTACTCCCCCACTTTCGGCGCAAACCGCCAGAAGCTTGAGGACAGGAAGATTTTCAACCGCACGGCGCAGATGAACCGTGAGCTTGCCTCGCTCTCCAGGCAGGCGGCGGACGGCCGCGCGTGGGTCGCGGGTGACATTGCGCCGACAGGACGCTTCCTCGCGCCGCTCGGAGACGCCGCATTTGAGGAGCTTGTGGATATATACACCGAGCAGGCCGCGGGGCTTGAGCAGGCGGGGGTCGACCTCTTCGTGATAGAGACGATGATGACCCTGTCCGACGCACGCGCAGCAGTGCTCGCAGTGCGCAGTGTGAGCGACAAGCCTATCTTTGTCACCTTCACCTGCGACGAGAGCGGCAGGAGCCTGACGGGCACGGACATGGCCGCGGCGCTGACCGTGATGCAGGGCATGGGTGTGAGCGCTTTCGGGCTCAACTGCTCCACCGGTCCGGACAAGATGCTGCTCCAGCTCCAGCGGCTGCACCGTTACGCGCGTATCCCGCTCATCGCAAAGCCGAACGCTGGCATGCCCGAGGTCGTCGACGGAAAGACCGTGTACGACTGCCCTCCGGAGCACTTTGCATCATACGTACCGGAAATGCTCAAGGCCGGGGTCGCGGTGTTCGGCGGCTGCTGCGGCACAGACGAGGGACACATCGCCGCGCTGCGCGCGGCGCTCGACGGCGCGTCGTATAACCGCCCCGCACCGGAGTTTACAGACCTGCTCCCCGCGGCGACGGAAAAGGAAGCCGTGTATCTCCCGACGGATGCGGGGCACGGCGCGGTCATCGCGGCAGGCGGCAGCACCGAGGCCGCGATAGAAGAAGCTCTCTCGGACGAGTGGCCGATGGCCGCATTCGGGCTGAACGACTGGGCAGACGTTGACGCGCTGGCGGACTATCAGTATATGCTGCGAAAGCCGCTGTGCCTTGTCAGCGGCGATGCGGAGCTGCTGGAGGCCGGGCTGCGTGTCTATCAGGGGCGCGCGCTGTACGAGGGCAGCCTGACAGACGAGGCGCTTGCCCCGCTTCAGGACAAATACGGACTCATCATATAAGTCTTTATATCAAAGGCTCCCGCGGTCTAAAGTTACCTACGCATAAGGACAACATTTCAAATTACCGTTCAAGTAGCATTGAAAAAGCCACTGACTCTGAATTATTCAGGGTCAGTGGCTTTTCGTTGAAAACGAGGCTGCATTCTGGTACAATCTATGTGTATAAAAGGAACTTCTCATAATTGCACCTTACAGAGCTTGTTTATGTAACCGTTGTAATACTGCAAGACCTGTTCCACGGCCCCGGCGTCACCGGCGCGGGCCGCCTCGATCACTGCAAGGGGCAAAGGCTCCTTATATCTGGCCTGCTTCATTCTGCAATACCTCCCGTCAGTCTTGTTCTCATGGTTTCCAGCGTCTTAGTCCTGTGCCGCTGGACGGCGCTGCGGGACATTCCCACCACCGCG
>ERZ773242.912-NODE-912-length-31714-cov-3.566379_pt1 | contig 31714 bp, 31 predicted proteins | sample MGYA00511077_ERZ773242 | MGnify/ENA primary metagenome ERZ773242 (study PRJEB29015, sample SAMEA2737754) | human gut metagenome | biome: human gut; feature: human-associated habitat; material: faeces | place: China | collected 2012 ... | reverse complement strand
TAACGGGCTTCTATTCATCTTGTGCGAGAGAGAAAAATTCTACTATTTTTTATTTGTCAAAAGGGGCGGCCGTTAATCAAAAACACCTGAGGCAGCGCTTACTTCAGTCTGGGTTTATCACACCAAGTGTAGAGTGTACACTTCCGGAAATTAAAGAGATGCTGTGCGAGCGATTTGATCAAATTGATTATGCACAAGCGAAAGCAGATGTGGAACCATTTATTCGTAATCCATCTGTCTTAAATATATGGAGCGCGGACTTTTTTAAACAAATTACAGAGTCGCTGGCGGATAAATAATGTTGGCTTTATAATTTGCGTTAAAGTAAAATACCGGAATTTTTTTGATTCATGAGGAACATTTGGTGTAATGGTTCGGATTTTCGGAATAGAATATCAGAAAATTATTCTTGAATGAAAACAGTTTGAGACTGTAAAGCATAGGGCATGTTTTAACCTGTCGGAAATCCCGACAGGTTCGTTTGTCAATAAAAATTAAAAATATTGGAAAAATCTTTTGGAGAGACGAAAAGAACACTCGTACTTTCGTCGGGCCTGTGATAGAATATAAGTAGTCAAGAGAATAGTGTCGAGCGGCTGAGCCAAAATTCAAAAGGTCCGTATGGATTTGGAGAAGGGAGGCGGTAAGAATGAAAATTACGATAATGCTGAAGCGTTGGAGAATTACGATTTCTAACATAAAAAAAGCCGCTCCTGCTGAACCCAAGAGCGGCAAGGCTGTAAAGCCTAAAGCTTAAATGGTTGAGTCGTAAGACTCTATCTCTTGACTCCATCATAGCATATTCTAATGACAGATGCAAGTGTTTTGAGTAATACGAATATAGCCCTACAAAATTCCGAAACAGTGCTTCGGAAATTCAAAAAAATTCTCTATAGAGGAAGCTGTGTTCAAAGCACTTGGTGTGGAGTAGGATTTAATATCCACGAGATATTAGTCACTTCAGGGCGAAAACTCTGCGTTTTTAATAAGTTTCAGACTTCTATTCCCGAAACTGTTGATTATTTTGAATTTTCGGATATAATAGAATCAAGAAAACTAGGAGGTGGATGATGGCTGAGTTAATCAATCGCCCACAATATTTGAATCAGCTGATTCAAAACAAAGATGTAGATCTGGTGAAGATTGTCACTGGTATTCGACGCTGCGGAAAATCGTCCTTGCTGGATTTGTTTCATCATTATCTGTCAGAGCAAGGTGTGCCGGATTTTCGGATCATTCACATGAATATGGAATCTCTGCGTTACCGTGACCTGACCGATTACCTTTCTTTTTACGATCATGTCAGCAAACAGATTGCAAAGGATGGAAAGACCTACCTTATCTTCGATGAGCTGCAGGCTGTGGAACATTGGGAAAAAGCAATCGAGTCCTTCCGCTTGGATTTTGATGTAGACATCTATATCACAGGTTCCAATGCTTACCTGCTGTCCACAGAGTTTTCTACATTGCTCTCCGGCAGATATGTGGAGATACGGGTGCTGCCGCTGTCCTTCAAGGAATTTTTGGACTTCTATGCGTTTGCACCCGATGTGACCATGGACGAAAAATTTCAAAAGTATCTGCAGTTCGGCGGAATGCCCATTCTGAGAGAATACAAGTTCAACGAAGCGAGAAGCAATCAAGCGTTGGAGGGCATCTATTCCACCGTAGTGCTGCGTGACATTTTGCAGCGCAATAACGGGGCGGACCAAGCAATGCTTCAAAAGATCATGCTGTTCTTGTGTTCAAACATCGGCAACATGACTTCTCCGAACAGCATCGGAAATGTACTCTCTAATGAGGGGGATATGCAAACCGGAAAGCAAAAGAACATTGCAGGAAAAACAGTAGAGAAGTATATTACCATGCTTCGCAATGCATTTGTGTTCTTCTCTGTCGGTCGGTATGATGTAAAAGGAAAGCAACTGCTCAAAACACTTGGGAAGAACTATATCATCGACATGGGTTTTCGTAATATGCTATTGGGCTACCGGGATGCAGACCGCGGTCATATCCTTGAGAACATCGTATTTTTAGAGCTGCTGCGCCGTGACTATCGGGTATATATCGGAAAGGTCGGAGAGACGGAGGTTGACTTTGTTGCGGAAAAACCGAATGATAAGATATATATTCAAGTAACGGAGAGTATGCAGTCTCCGCAGACCCGTGAACGGGAGCTTCGCCCATTGCGCATGATCGGAGATAACTACGAAAAAATCATACTGTCTATGGATCGAAGCTTCATCAATTCCTACGAGGGCATAAAGTCACTGAATCTGATTGACTGGCTGCTTGCTGAGTAAAATCAAAGGTAGGGGATGATGACAAAGGCACCTTGCGGAACGTCGCTCATGGGTGAGCGCCATGTGTGCATAGAAATCTCTGATTTCGTGATGCGCACTTTTGTCCCAGCAGCCCGCAGGAAGCTGTGTTCAAAGCACTTGGCGTGGAGTAGGATAAGCAAAAGTCCGCGCAAAAGCGAAAGCAAAATCTTTTGCGAATATAACGGGAACGCTTGTTCCTGCCAGAGGATTGTGATAGAATCATAGCAGGCAAGCGCTGCTGTTTGAAAGGTGGGTATGTCATGTTGTCGTTTATGTTCTACATGCTCTTGGTGCTGTTTGTTGTTTGCATTGTCTTTGCGGTACTGAATTCGATGCTGCAGGGTGTTTCTTCGATTTTTCAAGACATCGGTGATATGGCGAAGACGCTCAATGGTATGAGCTCCAAGGGGACAGGGAAGCAGACCTATCGGGTCAGCATACAATATGAGAAAGAAACGGAGTCTGCGGAGGGGCAGGAGGTTCTGCACAGGGTATCGTCAAGGCATACCAGAGGGCTGGAGGAGTATCTGCCGATTTTGTTGGATTTTGCGCATGGCGGCGCGCATTTTTATCTGCTCAAGACGCGTCAGGAGGTGCTATGCCTCAGACAGTATGAGGTTCTCGCCTTTTCCAACGGACAGGCATCTAGGTACACGCTCAAAGAAGTCAAAGCTTCTTTGCAGAGAAAGCTGTGCGAGCCGTGTGGCACGCTGGACGAGTTTTGCAGACAAAACTACGACAAGGGTGCGGCAGAGATGAATCTGAACGGTACGGATACGCAGCAGGTGCGGCTGTCCAGCTGCATGCTTGACCTTGCGCAAGCGGGAGGTGCCGCACGCGGCAATGGGACATCCGCAAACGGAAATAAGACGGGCGCGGGCAAGTCTGGCTCCGATTCTCACAACGATCCCAACAAATGGGGCAGTGATGCATGGTGGGAAGAGCAGGAGCGCTTCATTAACGATTCTCTGTATATCAACCACGACTGGGATATTTTCAAAGTAGAGGAAGCACGATGTGACGCGGAGCATTGCCACGATCCATATCATCATCACGAGAAGTAGAGGTACTGCTTTGGACTCTTTAGATTACGAATTTTTTGAAGAATAAAAAAGACTTTTAGCCGTATAGGACTACCGGATTTACCGGTGGTCTTTTTTTGTCATAAAACCTTGTCCGACGCATAGACTGTACAAACTTAAAAAAACAGAGAAAAGAGGATAAGGGCATGGAACACTTTAGACAAATTTTGAACAGGCTGCCGCCGTCCATTGGGCAGGAGCTCGCGGGGCTGCCGGGGAGCGTGCTCTGCAGCTTAGAGGAAATTCGCCTGCGCTGCGGGCAGCAGGTGCGTCTTGAGACCGGCAAGGGTACGCAGCGGATTCCGCACATCGTTACCGCGGAGGAGCTGCAGGAAACGCTCAATCGCCTGATGCGGTTTTCATATTATGCCTACGAAAATGATTTAGCCAAGGGCTTCGTAACCATCGAGGGCGGGCATCGCGTCGGCGTCTGCGGCAAGGTCGTACAAAAGAACGGCGAAGCGGCGCTGATCAAGGAAATCAGTTCGCTGAATATCCGCTTCGCCAAAGAGATCAAAGGCTGCAGTGACGCGGTTTTTCACCGTCTATATCAAAAAGACGGACAGGTGCAGCCTGCGAACACACTGATCATCTCGCCGCCGGGCTGCGGCAAAACGACACTGCTGCGCGATCTGGCGCGCAATTTCAGCTGGCATCATATCAAAGTCGGCATCTGTGATGAACGGTCGGAGCTTGCCGGCATGTATCAGAGCCGTCCGAGCTTTGACTTGGGACCGTCCTGTGATGTGCTCGACCGCTGTGAAAAGACAGCGGGAATCCAAATGCTGATCCGTTCGATGTCGCCGCAGGTCATCTTTACCGACGAGATCGGCAGGGAACAGGACGCGGCAGCCATCGAGGACTGCCTCAACGCGGGCATCAGCCTGATCACTTCGATGCATGGAAATAGTCGGGAGGACGCGGCAGCGTCCAAAATCGGCAGGCTGCTCGATGAGAAAGCGTTTCGCTATGTGGTCATTCTGAGTCATACAGGCGGGCCCGGTACGGTGAAAGAGGTGCTGGATGCTTAAGGCAGCAGGACTTTTGGGAATCGTCCTTTCGCTCGGCATGCTCGGCATCCTCAAAAGTCAGGAGCTGAAACAGCGCATCGCGCTGCTGCAGGATTTCTGGCAGATGATGCTGCAGCTCAAAAGCGAGATCAACTACTTGCAGGAGCCGCTGCAGAGCGTATTGCGGCAAAGACCGGGAAACGCGGAGTCCAAGGCTATGCAGCTGCTTCCTGCGGTGCAGCAGGCATTGGATGCAAAGCAGGGGGATCTGCAGACTGTTTGGAAACAAAGCGCGGAAACGGTCTACAAGGGAACACCGCTGACGGCGCAGGATCTGCAGCTCGTCTGTTATCCGGGAACGTTTTTGGGACAAACCGACTGTGAGAATCAGGCGCGGCAGTTTCAATATCTGGAAACTCGTCTGCAGGTACAGCTGCAGGAGGCGGAAGAAGTTTACCGTACGAAGGGACCGCTGCAGCGTAGGATCGGATTCTTTGCCGGAGCGCTGCTGGCAGTCGTGCTGCTGTGAGGCGCTGTGAAAGGAGAAAAAATGTCATTTGATGTAGATGTTTTGTTCAAAATTGCTGCCATCGGGATCGCGATCGCACTGCTGAATCAAATCCTGACCAAGGCGGGCAGAGAAGAGGAGGCCATGATGACGACGCTGGCAGGCGTGATCATCGTGCTGGCGATCATCATCAAAATGATCAGCGAGTTTTTTGATACCGTCAAAGTCTTCCTGACATTTTAGAGGTGTACCATGCTGATGATGCTCAAAATCTGCGCGATTGCGGTTGTGGGGCTGGTTTTGATCGCCTTGATCCGCAGCTACAAGCCGGAATTTACCGTAGAGGCGGTCTTATGCGTTTCGATCATCTTACTGTATTACGCGCTGGACAGCCTGCGCTACGGTTTCGTATACATGCAGAACCTATACAGCCGCCTGACCTATGGACAGGAATATTTTCCGATCATTCTCAAGGTGCTGGCAATTGCCTACGCGACGGAATTTACAGCAGCGCTCTGTGAGGACGCCGGAGAAAAATCCATCGGCACCAAGGTGCAGCTGGCAGGCAAGATCGCGATTTTTTTCGCGGCGATTCCAATCTTTACTTCACTGATGAAGCTGCTGGATTCGCTGGTATAACCGTTTCGACGCGGCAAAGCCTGCTTTCAGCATAAAGAATATAGCGCACATAAAATGTGCAAAAAGGAACCGAAGATGGACTATCAACAAATTCTGAAAGAACAAATGAAGGAAACGCTGGATGCCGATGCGTTCGACGCGCTGACAAAACAGGTCGCGGAGTATTCAGGCGGCATGGCAGAGGATTTCACTCTGGACAGCATTGTAGCGTCCGCTTTGAACGGTGAGGCACTGTTTGACAGTCAGGAGCTCATAGAAAATCTTAAGTCGCTGTTTCTCTATGAGGTCCGTAGTGCGTTGTTGCTCGGCGTGCAGATTCTGACGGTCTGTATTGCCATCGGACTCCTGCAGAGTCTGGGAACCTCGTTCGGAAAAAAATCTCTGTCCAGCATCGGACAGCTCGTTTGCACGATGGTGATCATCGGCATTGCGGTCAGCAGCTTTCGCCTGATCTATACCTTGAGTCTGGACACCGTTTCGACGATGGTCAATACGATGGCGCTGGTCATGCCGGTGCTGCTGGGGATTTTGATCGCGACCGGATCAATCACCTCGGGAACGATCCTGCATCCGATGATGCTGGGTGCGGTGACAGGCTTCGGGGTTCTGATCAAGACGATCATTCTGCCGGCGCTGTTCGCCTCGACCATGCTCAGTCTGATCAACTGTCTGACCGAAAAAAACTATGTCAATCAGCTTTCCAGGCTGATCCGCAATGCGGCGTTGATTGTGACAGGATTGATTCTTGCAATCCTATCAGGCATTTTCAGCGTGCAGGGGCTGCTGACAGATACTTCCGACGGGCTGCTGATCAATGCGGCGCGCTATTCGCTCAGCACGTTCATTCCGATCGTCGGCGGATTTACCGCGGATACCGTAGACCTGTTTCTGCGCTGCATGCGCTCGATCAAGGGCATCGTCGGGGTGTTCGGCATTCTGATGCTGGTCCTGCTGACACTTGTGCCGCTACTCAAGATGCTGGCATGCGCGCTGATCTATAAGCTGACGGCGGCAGTGACGGAGCCGGTGACGGACTCCAAGATTCCGGCAGGGCTCAGCGATATGGGAAACTGTCTGATCTCGATGACAGCCATCGTGTTTTTTACCGCGCTGCTGTTCATCATTTTTATCAGCATCATCGTCGGGATCGGAGGTGGATGATGGAACAAGTGATGAACTGGATCAAAGATATTTTCCTGATGATTCTGTCCCTGACCTTCTTTGAGATCCTGGTGCCGGATTCGGAAATGGAAAAATATCTGAAGCTGATCTTTTCGCTGATTATTCTTTTGATGATCTTAGATCCTGTAATCAGGTATATTTCAGATTAAAAATCATATAGTGGTGAGGAGTAAAGATGATGTTTGAAAAACTGGCAGGCAAGGGGGCCTTGATGCGCCTCGTGACGGTGCTGCTGATCACCTCGGTGGCGATCCTGGCGCTGAATATTCTGACGGATTCCAAGGATACGCGCAGGCAGATCATCGATCGGGACGGCAGCAGCGAGGAACAGCTTTGCAGCGTCTTGTCCGGCATGAAAGGGGTCGGCGCGGTCGATGCAATCATCGAATACGATGAAAACAACAAGGTGACCGGCGTGATTTTGACCGCGGAGGGCGGCGCGAACCCGGTCGTAGCCAATGATCTGACCAAGGGCGTGGCGACGCTGTACCGGATCCCGGTTTCGAGCGTAATCGTTTTTGAAAAAGAACAGGAGGGGTGACTTTGAAAAAGAAGTTCAGCTATAAGGATATTCTCTACAAGAGCAAACGACTGACGGCACTGGCGCTGATCGTTGTATTCGGCACCGGGCTGATGGTGACGGCGGGCATGCACGACGAGATCCCGGTACATGACGGTGATGTTCTGGTGGACAGCCGGGCAGCGACAGAGCAAAATCTGCCGCAGGAGGGGACATTTGCGGAAATGCGCGCGAGTCTTGACCTCGACCGCAGCAAGCTGCTGGCGAATCTGGATACGACCATCAACAACAGCGAAAACGAGAATGAGAAGAAGAACGCCTCCGCCGAAAAGACCCGCATCATGGACACCATGGAGAAGGAGCTCTCTGTCGAGAGCATGATCAAGTCCAAAGGCCTGCCGGAATCCTTCGTTATTATGACCGACAGCAGCGTGACGGTGACAGTCGATAAGCAGGAGCTTGACAGCAATACCGTCGCCAAGATCTGTGACATCGTGATGCGCGAAACCGGCAAGACCGCCGACAAAATCGTGGTACAGAGCAAGTACTGATGCTGCCTTGTACAAAATTCAATACCGCAAAGACCCTCGATTATTCGTGAAATAAGATTGAAAATGCGAGGGTCTTTTGTTATAATGAATATGAATAAAATTTTGACTATACAAACGGAGGGGACACATGCCACAGACCGGCGGCGATAAGCCCGGCAAAGTGAATATCGACAAGATCTCGGGGGAGGTCGTCTGTCTGGCCGCCATGAAGGCGGCGCTTAGCGTGCCCGGCGTCTATGGGCTTTGCGATACGCTGACTGGCAATCTGACGCGGATCATCGGCGCGAAGGACAACGATCTGATCGGGGTGAAGGTATCCGGCGATAAAACGGCGCTGACCATCGACCTGTATGTGATCGTGCTGTTCGGCGTGAAGATCCCGCAGTTGGCGTGGGATATCCAGAGTGCAGTCAAAGAAGCGGTCGAGGCGCTGACCCACGACCGGGTGCAGGAAGTCAACATCCATATACAGGGCGTACAGGAGCCCCAGAAAGGGTAGTAATCATCAATGACCAGAAAAGATGCAAGAGAAAAAACAATGCAGATCCTTTTTCAAATCGACGCACAGAACGATTGGGAGGATCCGGATTTTACAAAATATACAAAAGATATCACATTCGGAGATCAGGAAGACTATGCAAAGAAACTGGTGACAGCAGTCTGTGCCAAGCATGCGGACATTGACGCGATGCTCGACGCGCAGAGCCGCGGCTGGGTCGCTGCCAGAATGGCAAAAACGGACCTTGCGGTGCTGCGTCTGGCGGTCGGTGAAATGCTTTATATGGACAATGTGCCGAACGGTGTCGCCATCAATGAGGCAGTGAACCTTGCGAAGAAATACGGAGAAGCACAATCACCGAAATTTATCAACGCGGTGCTTTCCAAAATCAATCGGTCGATTGAAGAAGAGGTTTAATCATGCAGAGTGAACTCTTATCGCTGGGGATCGATACCAGCAATTACAAGACATCAGTCGCGGTGGTAGACTGCAGTGGCAAGGTCTTGTTCAATCATCAGGAATATTTGGAGGTCAAAAAAGGAGAACGGGGGCTCAGACAATCCGAAGCCTTCTTTCAGCATGTGCAGAAGTTGCCGGACGCGATCCAAAAAGCGCTCAGTGACTTTGCGATCCGCGAAAATATCGGCGCGGTTTCTTTTTCGACACGTCCGCGTCCGATAGAAGGCTCGTATATGCCTGTTTTTACGGCAGGCGCCGGATACGGCAAGGCGATTGCGGCAGCGATGGGCGTACCGTATTACGAATACTCGCATCAGGAGGGACATATCGAGGCGATTCGTTTTTATTCGAGTCTCAAGCACGTCAATCCACTGATCTGTTTCCACTTCAGCGGCGGTACGACCGAGGCGCTGCTGGTGGATGATGACAAGGGTATTTTCGAGATCGTGGGCGGCTCTAAAGATATCGCTTACGGACAGGTGCTCGATCGTGTCGGTGTTTCACTGGGGCTGGATTTTCCTTGCGGGGAAGCGTTGGATCAGATGGCGATGCGCGCCATCGGTCACCGCGATATTCTGACGCCGATCAAGACGAGGGAGGGCTATGTCAACCTTTCCGGTATTGAAACGCAGTGCAGCAAGGCGCTGGAACAGCATCCGCAGATGGAGCTGATCGAGGATTTGTTTGAAAAGCTGTCACGTTCGATTTTGGAAATGACCATGCAGCTTTCTTATGAGTACGAGATTACGAATTTTATCTATGCGGGCGGCGTGTCCTGCAGTCAATATATGCGCAACTTTTTGGTTGAGCATATGTATAAAGACTTGAACATCGTCTTTGGTAAACCGGAAATGTCCGCGGATAACGCCATTGGCGTCGCGCTTTTGGGAGGACAAAACATATGGCGCTGAAGCCGATTACGGTATCACAACTGAATGACTATATCAGCCGCGTGCTGATGACAGACCCGCTGCTCGGCAATCTGACCGTTACCGGGGAGATCTCCAATCTGAAATATCACAGCAGCGGACATCTATATTTTTCGATCACCGATCAGAACAGCAAGGTCAACTGCTTCTTTCCGGCACAGTATGTGCGCGGACTGCATTATGCGCTTGGGGACGGTCTGGAAGTCGTCATTCATGGTTATTTGAATGTATATAAAAAGGGCGGTACCTATACGCTTTTTGTACGCAGCATAGAGATCGCCGGTGCAGGCGGGCTGGCGGCAGCTTTCCAGCTGCTCAAGGAAAAACTGGAGGCAGAAGGGCTGTTCGATCCTGCGCATAAAAAGCCAATCCCGCAATTTCCACGCAGGATCGGGATCGTGACATCGAATACCGGTGCGGCGGTACGAGACATTATTAAAATTATCGAGAGCCGGACAAGTCTGACCGATATGATCGTGTTCCCGGTATTGGTGCAGGGAAGTGAAGCGGCGGCAGACATTGCGGGTACGATTGATATGATCAATCGGGATTTTGATGACATCGACACGTTGATTGTCGGCCGCGGCGGCGGCTCCATGGAGGATCTTTGGGCTTTCAATGAGGAAATTGTCGCCAGAGCGATTTATCGCAGCCGGATCCCGATTATCTCGGCGGTCGGTCATGAGATCGATTTTACGATTGCGGACTTTGTCGCGGACAGGCGTGCGGAGACACCGACAGCCGCGGCGGAGATGGCAGTACCGAATATGACCGAGCTGATGCAGAAGCTCGAACGCTGCCGGAACAGCTTGCGTGCGGATTTGCAGCAAAAAATCAGCTATGCGGGGCTGCAGGCGGACAAACTGTTTGCAGAGCTGCAGCATGTCCTGCAAAGACGTCTCCTTGCTTATCGGCATGAACTGGAGAGCTGCAGGCTGATCCTAGAGGAAAATCATCCGTACCGGATTCTGCGCAAGGGCTATGCAGTGCTGGAAGATGCGGCCGGTCAGAACCTTTCCTCAGCGGGTGACCTGCGTGACGGGCAAATTTACAAACTGAAACTCAAAGACGGCAGTGCGGTATTCCGCATGACGGAGCTTGCTGTGACCAAGGAGGATATTAACGATGACCTTTGAAGAAGCTTTGCAGAAGCTGGAAGATATGTCGGAGATGATCCGCGATGAAGAGACGAGCGTGGATGAGGCAGTCAAGTGTTACGAAGAAGGCATGCAATGCTATAACCTATGCAAGGATCTGCTGAAAAAGACAGAACAGAAAATAGAAGTGTACGAAAAATAAATTTCCGGAACAGAAAAGGAGGTTTCCTCATGGAAAGATGCTATGATGATTACAAAAAAATGATTGATGAACACCTGCTGGATTTTCTGCCGAATATTGATAATAAGAGCATTTCACTCTATGAATCGATGAAATACAGTCTGACAGCAGGCGGCAAGCGGATCCGCCCGGTGCTGCTGCTGGCAGCTTGTGATTTCGCGGGCGGCGATGTGCGCGAGGCGCTGCCTTATGCCTGTGCGATGGAGTATATTCATACCTATTCCATGATTCACGATGATTTACCGGCGATGGATAACGATGATTTGCGCCGCGGCGTGCCGACCAATCACAAGGTTTACGGGGAGGCGCTGGCGATCCTTGCCGGAGACGGACTTCTGACGAGCGCGTTTGAGGCGATGAATAAGGATCTGATGCTCTATTTGGACGATGCAAACCAGATGGCGAAGCGTATCCGCGCGATCAACGCGATTGCCAAGGGCGCCGGATGCCGTGGCATGGTTGCCGGACAGGTGTCCGATATTGAGGGAGAAAACAACGAGTATTCCAACGAAATGCTGGAATATATCCATATCAATAAAACCGGTGCGCTGATCATCTCTGCCATCAAAGCAGGGCTGTACCTGGGCAATCCGACGAAAGATATGCTCAGCAACTTGGATATTTATTCCGAAAATCTCGGACTGGCTTATCAGATCGCAGATGATATTCTGGACGAGATCGGTGATCCGAAGGAGCTTGGCAAGGCGATCGGCTCCGATAAGAAGCAGCACAAGAATACCTATACCTCGCTGAACGGGCTGGAAGCAGCCTTTGCCAGACTGGAGCATCTGACGGATGACGCACTGGAAGCGATCGCACCGTATTATGATAACGCGGAATTTTTCTGCAATCTAGCGCTGCAGCTCAAAACGAGAAGGAACTGATACAAGAGCATGAAAAAAGAGTTGACACAATACCACTTTCCTGAGGATCTGAAAACTATGTCCTGCGAGGAAATGGAATTATTATCCTATGCGATCCGGGAATTTCTGATCGAGCATGTGGCGAAAACCGGCGGACATCTTGCCTCCAATCTGGGCGTGGTAGAGCTGACGCTGGCGCTGCACAGGCTGTTTGACAGTCCGGAGGATAAGATCATCTGGGACGTCGGGCATCAATCTTATGTACATAAGATTTTGACCGGACGCGCGGAGGACTTCGACACGCTGCGGCAGTTTGGAGGCTTAAGCGGCTTCCCGAAGGGCAAGGAGAGCGTGCATGACGCTTTTGACACCGGACACAGCAGTACCTCGATCTCGGCGGCGGCGGGATATGCGGCAGCGCGGGATATACAAGGCAAGGATTATGAAGTCATTGCAGTCATCGGAGACGGCTCCTTGACCGGAGGGATGGCTTATGAGGCATTAAACAATATCGGCGCTTCCAAATCCAAGGTGATCGTGATCCTCAACGATAACGGTATGTCGATCTCGCCGAATATCGGCGGGATATCCAGACATCTGGGATCTTTGCGGACTTCCAAGGGATATTTGAGCGCGAAAAATTTTATTAAAAATAAGATCAGTACGATCCCAAGCATCGGCAAAGGGCTGGCGCAGGGTCTGGCTGACTTGAAAAACGACATCAAATACACGATGCTCGAGCGCGGCGGTGTGCTTTTTGAAGAGCTCGGCTTTACTTATTTCGGACCGGTAGACGGACACAGTCTGCCGGAGCTTTTGGAGGTACTGACGCGTGCCAAGAATTTGGATGAGCCGGTGCTCATCCATGTGATCACCAAAAAAGGAAAAGGCTATCGCAATGCAGAAAAGGATCCGGGCAAGTTCCACGGCATCGGCAAATTTGACCCGGAAACAGGTAAGGTGCTCGCGAGCTCAGATAAGCCGACTTATTCTAAGGTCATGGGTGACTATCTGACAGAGCTTGCCGAAAAGGATTCCCGCATCGTGGCGATTACGGCAGCTATGGGAGATGCAACCGGACTCGGCGGCTTTGCCGAGAAGTATCCGGAGCGATTCTTCGATGTCGGGATTGCCGAGCAGCATGCGGTGACATTTGCCGCGGGGCTTGCCAAGGCGGGCATGCGGCCGTTTGTCTGTATTTACTCTTCGTTTTTACAGCGTGCCTATGACCAGATTTTAGAAGATGTCTGCATGCAGGAGCTGCCGGTGACCTTTATGATCGACCGCGCGGGCATTGTCGGTGCGGACGGCGAAACACACCATGGCATCTTCGACCTCAGCTATCTTGCTACGATGCCGCATTTGTCGGTGCTCGCACCGACCTCCGATGAAACGCTGCGCGAGAGCATGCACTACGCGATGGAGCAGGGCGGACCTTGTGCGATCCGTTATCCGCGCGGGGAGATTATGACAGAGGAAGCGGGCAGGCTCCCAAGCCTGCTGTACTATAACCGGACGATGGAATACGGCAGTGCGCCGCTTGCAGACCGCGTGGAGATCCTCGGCGTCGGCAAGATGGCAGGCATCGGTCGGGAAGTCTTTGTCCGGCTGTTAGAAAAAGGCGTGCAGGCACGTTATCAAGATGTGAATATCGTGAAACCGATCGAAACTTCCATAAATGCCATGAACACGCTGCGCGGCGATCTGATCGTGACCATCGAGGACAATATCGTGACCGGCGGCTTTGGAGAAAGCCTGCAATGCGCGCTGCAGACCGGGCAAAAGGTTCTGCGCTTCGGCTGGCCGGATCGGTTCATCGAGCAGGGGACGTTTGCAGAGCTGACAGACAAATATGGATTGTCTGCCGAGAAGATCACAGAAAGGATTTGTGAAGAGCTTGAAAGAAAGACTTGATGTACTGTTGGTCCAGAGGGGGTTTTACCAGTCGCGGGAACGCGCGAAAGCTTCCATTATGGCAGGAATCGTGTACGTTGACGGTCAAAAAAGCGATAAGCCGGGGAATCAGGTAGACGAAAACGCGGAGATCTTCGTAAAGGAAAACCTCTGTCCCTACGTCAGCCGCGGCGGACTGAAGCTGGAAAAATCCATGCAGCTCTGGCCGATCCGGCTTGCGGATACGGTCTGCATGGATATCGGCGCCTCCACCGGGGGGTTTACGGATTGTATGCTGCAAAACGGCGCACGCAAGGTTTACGCTGTCGATGTCGGTTACGGACAACTGGATTACAAGCTGCGGATCGACCCGCGCGTGGTGAATATGGAAAAATGCAATATCCGTTATCTGGACTTTGCTTTGATCGAAGATCCGATCGATTTTATCAGCATCGATGTGTCGTTTATTTCGCTGAAGCTGGTTTTCCCGGTAGCCGCAAAGCTTCTGGAACAAACCGGAGGCAGTCTGGTCTGTCTGGTCAAGCCGCAGTTTGAGGCGGGCAGAGAGCAGGTCGGCAAAAAAGGCATCGTGCGCGATCGAAGCGTGCACGAAGCAGTCATTCGAAACGTGATGCAGTATGCCGAGGAGAATGGGCTGCATACACAAGGATTGACCTATAGCCCCGTCACCGGCGCGAAGGGCAATATCGAATATCTGCTGTATGTATCCAAAGCATTGTCGGACACCGGCGCAGCCATCACCGATGCCGACATTCTTAACGTCGTTAACACCTCACATGAGGAGTTAGAATAAATGTTAGTTTTTATGTAAAAAGGAGAAAACAAAATGGAACTATCAAAAAAGATTCAAGCAATGGAGCTCTCTCCGATCAGAAAGTTTGTTCCTTACGCTGATGCTGCCAGAGCCGCAGGCAAGAAGGTTTACGGACTGAACATCGGTCAGCCGGACATCAAGACACCGCGTGCGTTCTTCGATGCAGTGAAGAATTTCGATCAGGACGTATTAGCGTATGCCAATTCTCAAGGCATTCCGGAGCTGCTGGAAGCATTGGTCGGCTACTACAAGAGACTGGGTCTGAACTTTGAAAAGAAAGACCTGCTGGTCACGACAGGCGGCTCCGAAGCGATTTCCATGCTGATGACCGCATTGCTGGACGATGATGATGAAGTCATCATGGCAGAACCGTTTTACACCAACTACAAGACCTTTATCAGCGCAGCAGGCGGCAAGCTAGTCGGTATTCCGACTACCGCAGAAGAGGGCTATCAGTATGCAGTCAAGGAAAAGATCGAAGCTGTCATCACACCGAAGACCAAAGCGATCTGTATCATCAACCCGGGCAATCCGACCGGAAAGGTGCTGACCCATGACGAAATGAAGCTGATCGTCGATATCGCGATTGCACATGACCTTTTCATCATCGCAGACGAGGTTTACAGAGAATTCGTTTATGACGGCAAGACGATGGATACGTTCGGCGCTTTCCCGGAAGCAGCACAAAATGTCGTTATCGTAGACTCCATCTCCAAGAGATTCTCTGCCTGCGGCGCGAGAATGGGTTCCATCGCTTCCAAGAACGAAGCATTGATGGGCAACCTGATGAAGCTCTGCCAGGCAAGACTTTGCAGTGCAACGCTGGATCAGATCGGTGCAGCAGCACTCTACAACATGGATCCTTCGTATTTCAACGAGATCAAAGCAGAATACGAGCACAGAAGAAATGTTGCCGTAGAAGCGCTGAACGAGATCGAAGGCATCCAGTACGGTGTTCCGGAGGGCGCATTCTACATCACCTGCAAACTTCCGGTCGACGATGCAGAGAAGTTCCTGATGTTCCTGCTCACTGAATTCGACGTGAACGGCGAAACCTGCATGTTCGCACCGGCAGGCGGATTCTTCACCAATCCGGAAGCAGGCAAGTCTGACATGCGTATCGCATACGTGCTGAAGGCAGAGGACATGAAGGCCGGCATCAATATCATCAAAGAAGGTATCAAAGCGTACAACGCGAGATAGTTTTACATTACATTTTTACATATTTACATAACTGAGATTACGGACAAACAGGAGAAACATATCATATGAAATTATCACCGATGATGCAGCAATATATGGAGATCAAAGAACAATATCAGGATTGTATTCTGTTTTTTCGGTTGGGTGACTTCTATGAAATGTTCTTCGAGGACGCGAAGCTGGCGTCCAAAGAATTAGAATTAACATTGACCGGAAAGGCTTGCGGACAAGAGGAGAGGGCGCCGATGTGCGGCGTCCCTTTCCACGCAGCCGACGGCTATATTGCCAAGCTTGTGGAAAAGGGCTACAAGGTCGCGATCTGCGAACAGCTCGAAGATCCGGCACAGGCGAAGGGCATTGTCAGGCGTGAAGTGATCCAGGTCGTCACACCGGGGACGCTGACATCACAATCCATGCTGCATGAAAAAGAAAATAATTATTTAGCTGCGGTCTATGCCGACGAACAGGCGATGGCAGCAGCTTATTGCGATATATCGACCGGAGAACTGTATCTGACGGAGTATCATGGTGCAGATATCTATCAGACATTGCTGAACGAGCTGGTCAAAATCAAAGCCAAAGAAGTGATCCTCCATGAAGCTTTCCCGCTGCATTATCCCGTTGAGGAGGTCAAGCAGATCACAGAGGCTTACATCAATATTCTTTCGGAGACCTATTATTCCGAAAAATCGTGCACCGAGGCGATCAAAGCACAGTTCGGGACTGTTTCTCTGACCGGACTCGGCCTTGATTTCCGCCCGCAGGCGGTACGCGCGCTCGGCGCACTTCTGAACTATCTTTTAGAAACACAAAAACAGAACCTCAGACATCTGACGCGCATCAATCATTATGAGATCGGCTCCCATATGGCGCTGGACAAGGCAACGGTGCGCAATCTCGAGATTACGGAGACCCTGTACGAAAAAAAAGTGCAAGGGTCGCTTTTGGGCGTGCTGGATAAGACCCATACTGCCATGGGCAGCCGCAAGATGCGGCAGTGGCTGCGGGAGCCGCTCAACGACGCGGCAGAGATCAACGAGCGTCTGGACGGCGTGGAGGAGCTCTATCACGATCTGCTGACGCGCAATAACATCAAAGAAAACCTGAAACAGATCTACGATTTTGAACGTCTGACCGGTCGGGTTGCCTGCGGCAATGCCAATGGCAGAGATTTCATCGCGCTGCGCAATTCGATTGCCATGCTGCCGGAGATCAAAGCAGACCTTGATGCGATGCAGAGCGCGGTGCTGCAGAAGCTCAATGCTGCGATCGACTGTCTGCCGGCAGTCTATGACGTGATCGACCGCGCGATCTGCGAGGAACCGCCGTTTTCGGTGAAGGAGGGCGGTCTCATCAAAGCCGGATTTTCGGAGGAGCTGGATCAGCTGAACTTTTCCATCAAGGACGGCAAAGCATGGATCTCAAATCTGGAAAGCACCGAACGGGAGCGGACCGGCATCAAGAACCTAAAGGTCGGCTATAATCGCGTGTTCGGCTATTATTTGGAAGTAACCAAATCCTATTTTGATTTGATTCCCGAAAACTACATCCGCAAACAGACGCTGGCAAACGCGGAGCGCTTCATCACGCCGGAGCTGAAAGAGATGGAAAATTTGGTGCTGAACGCGCAGACCAAGATCAATCAACTGGAATACGAACTTTTCCTCAGTGTCAGAGATCACGTACAGCAATCTATTGAAGCGATCCAAAAAACCTCTGCAGCGATCGCCGAGCTCGACGTCCTGACCGCCTTTGCACAGGTCAGTGAAAAGCTAGGCTATGTGAAACCAATCGTGGATACTTCGATGGAGTTGGAGATCATCAAGGGCAGACACCCGGTCATCGAGCAGATGGTCAGCGACGGTCTGTTTGTGTCGAACGACACCTATTTGAATGACCGCGATGCGAGCCTGCTTTTGATCACCGGACCGAATATGGCAGGCAAGTCCACCTATATGCGGCAGACCGCGCTGATCGTGCTGATGGCGCAGGCGGGCTGCTTTGTCCCATGCGAGAAAGCGCATATCGGAGTGTGTGACCGTATTTTTACCCGCATCGGCGCTTCGGACAATCTGGCGCAGGGTCAGTCGACCTTCTTTGTCGAAATGAGCGAGTTATCCTATATCCTCAACAACGCCAAGGCGCGCAGTCTGATCATTTTAGACGAAATCGGACGCGGCACCAGTACCTATGATGGGTTATCCATCGCGTGGGCGGCTTGTGAGTATCTCTGCAATGCGCACACCCATATCCGGACTTTGTTTGCAACGCACTATCACGAGCTGACGGTGTTGGAAGGTCAGCTCGCGGGCGTACGCAATCTGAATGTCGATGTCACAGAAGTCGGCGGGAATATCGTATTCCTGCACAAGATCGTGGAGGGCTCAGCGAGCCGCAGCTACGGCATTCATGTTGCCAAGCTTGCGGGAATCCCGCGGGTGCTTTTGGAACGGGCGCAGGAGAAGCTGGCAGAGCTGGAGAGCAGTGGGGCAGCCAAGATGGCTGCTTCTGCAGACGTGCAAACATACACGCCTTTGCCGATACAAACGGAAGCGGCTGCAAAAATAAAGCATACGGACGTCTGCGCAGAGGAAAGCCAGCTTTCGATGTTTTCTTTCGCACCGAACCCGGTGATTGAAAAACTGCGCGCGCTGAATTTGATGGAAATTACGCCGTCCAAGGCGTTTGCGATTTTGGAGGAGCTCAAGGCTTCTTTAGAGTCATAGAGGGGGATAGCCTGAAACGTAATTTTTCGGACGAGATAGCCTAATCCCCTTGACTTCGACAGGATCCGGCATTATAATGTATTCGTCATTACAAATTTAATCTAACCAGTGCTTCTTCGGAAGGTAATAGGAAACCGGGTGCAAGTCCCGGACGGTCCCAGCCACTGTAACGGAGGATTCACCTGTAGGATGCCATCGAGCAACTACGCTTGAGAAGGCGCAGTGTGGAAGTGATGCCGGAGTCAGGAAACCTGCTGGTCAAGAGTTTGATAGGAGCTTCTGTCGAAAGAATCCGTCAGGCAAAAAGCATTGCGTGTAAACCTGTGTTTGCGTTTTTTTTCAGATGCAAACCTTTATCGCAGCTATCAGACTCTTGTTTCACTCATATGGAGCAAGAGCTTTTTATTATCTGAGAAATATTGCTGTGCGATATTTCCGGAATCACGACAAAAGCACCTTGCGAAGCGACGTTCATGAGTGAGCGGCATGTGCGCATAGAAATCTCTGATTTCGTTATGCATACGCTTGTCCCTCTTTGAAGCTGCTTAGATTAAATACATCAGATATCGTTAAGAAAGAGAGGATGAAAAACTGATGAACAAGAAGAAATTTTTATCACTCGCGCTGACTGTTGCACTGACAGCGACCATGGGAACGACCTCCTTTGCGTTTGCTGACACGACAGCCGCGACCACTGCCGCAACGAAAGCCGCAACGACTGCAGCTGCCACTGTTTCCAGCGAAAAAGCTGCTGATATCGTGACAGATCTGGGTATGTTCTCACCGGCAAAGGGTACGACCAAGGTTGAAATCGACAAGATGACCGGAAAGGTCAAGGTCACCTTCAGCACGACACCGATGGCAAGACAGTACACCAAGCTTGCTCTGATCGAACAGTCCAAGGACGATAAGACCAAAGAGAAAAACGCTGTTGCTGCGACTGTAACAAAGGTCACTGCTGATGGTGCAGAGAAATATGTCAGCACCTTCACCGTTGAGATCTCCGCTGCAGACCTTGGAAAAACATTACCGATCAGTATGTATCAAGTATTCACCAAGTCCTCCGGCGAAAAGGTTGACGGATGGTACAGCTTTGAAAAACAGCACTATCTGACTGTTAAATTCACGCCGGAGCTCGTGACCAACCTGACCGGTGCGATTTACTATCAGGAAAGAACTGCAGGTACGGACGTACTCTGCGAAGCAGCAGGCAGAGGCTGGAATACCTTGACTGATGCAGAGCAGAAGCAAGTCACCGGTTTTTCTTACTATCTGGAAGAAGGTGAAGAAAAGGGCGGCTATGAATATTTCGCGGAGGATACCGGCGACGCTTCCAAGGATGATCCGCTGAATCAGGATAAGATCGGCAGCTACGAAATTCTGGTAGGCAGCTTCGGCACCAGCTACAACGACAACCGTGTCGCAACCATCGGCGCGATCGAAAAGGCAGTCGCAAAAGCAATCCCGAACTTCTCCGTCAGAAGAGGCTTCACTGCACAGATCATCATCAACCACATTCAGGCTAGAGATAACGAAAAGATCGATAACGTAGAACAGGCTGTTGAGAGAGCTATCAAAAACAAGGTACAGGTTCTGGTCGTACAGCCGACCACGCTGATGAGCGGTGCGGAATTCGATGAACTCAAGGAAACCGTTCAGAAATACGAAAGCAAGTTCAAACAGGTGATCTTCGCGGCACCGATCTGCGACACCGATGCAGACAGAACTACCGTTTCCGATGCAGTTTACAAGGATGCTGCCGCAAAAGCAGGCTTTGAAACCGTTGATGCTGCAAAGGCTTCCAAGGATACGGCATTCGTATTCATGGGACACGGCACTTCCCACTCTGCAAAAGAGCTTTACACCCAGCTGCAGGAAAAAATGACTGCGCTCGGATATACGAATGCTTTCATCGGTACCGTTGAAGGTAATCCGGAATCCACTTCTCTGGAAGCTGTAGTAGCGGCTGTGAAAAAAGCAGGCTACAAGAAGGTCGTTCTGCGTCCGATGATGGTTGTTGCAGGTGACCACGCGAATAACGATATGGCAGGCGAAGAAGACTCTTGGGCTGCTGCTTTCAAAACCGCAGGCTTCACCGTATCTTCGCAGATCATCGGTCTGGGCGAACTGAAGGAAGTACAGGATATCGTTGTTGCACACGCAAAGGCAGCAGTCAAGAAAGCAGCTGTTGCAAAAACAACTACTTGCAAGCTGACAGCAGGCACCAAGAAGATGACGGTTGCCATCTCCGCGAAGAGCGGTATGTCCGGCTACCAGTACAGATATGCGACAACCAAGAGCGGTCTTGCGAAGGCTTCCATCAAGACAACGACTTCCAAGAAGGTAACCGTAAAGAAGTTGAAATCCAAAAAGACCTACTATGTGCAGGTCAGAACATTTAAGAAAACTGCAACCGGCAAGAAGGTTTACTCCGCATGGAGCACCGCTAAGAAGGTCAAAGTAAAATAAACTAGCGTAAAAATCGGAGGGGCGGGCTGAGTCTGCCCCTCTGCTTGTATGGAGAACAAAAATGAAGAAAACAGCAAAAAAATGGATTAGCGTCCTCCTGTGTGTGACACTGATTGCGGCAGGCAGCGTATGTGCGTTTGCGGATACGGAGCGCACAGAAGATACCGCAGCACTTACAGACGGCAGCTATACCATCGGTGCAGTGACCGACAGCACTGGGGCAGGAAGAATGTTTCATATCGCACAGGCAGATAATGATACCTGCAAGCTGGAGGTCAAGGACGGCAAGATGACCGCGATTGTCCGCCTGAACGGACAGGGCTATGACAAGCTCTATCTCGGCACTGCGGCAGACGCGGTCAAGGCGGCAGAATCCTCCTATATCGTTTACGAGAAGGATGCAGACGGTCTGTATACCTTCCGTGTTCCGCTTGAAAAGTTCGACACTGTCATGGAGCTGGCGGCATACGGCACCAAGGGGAAGGCATGGCATGACCATAACATTGTTTTCTACAGAGAGGTTCCGGCAGCACCAAAGGCATCCTTTGCGTCCGTTTCCGGTACCGTCACCCTCAAATGGAACAAGTCTGCGGAAGCTGATATTTACGGATATGAAGCAGAATATGCTTTGAGCGAAGATTTTTCAGGTAAAGAACAGGTAACTGTGCAGGGCGCAGCCAAGACTTCTCAAAAATTCTATTTGGAGAAAGGAAACACCTATTATCTGCGTGTCAGAAGCATCAAGACCGTCAACGACAGCAAGGTCTACTCGGCATGGAGTAATACGGTAATCTGCAAGACGACCGCACGCAGCAAGGTGAAGCTGACCTCTGTGACAGCCGCTAAAAAAGCAGCCAGTCTCAAATGGGAAAAGAAAACCGGAATCAGCGGCTATGAGATTCAGTACAGTACCACCGGCAAGTTTACCGCCTCCAAGACCAAAACCGTCAAGGCATCCAAAAGCGCTGCTTCCAAAAAAGTAAGCGATTTGAAATCCGGAAAGAAGTATTATTTCAGAATCCGTACTTACAAGACTGTCGCGGACGGCAAAAGCTATGCCCCTTGGTCCGCAGCGAAGACGGTCAAGGTAAAATAAAACAAAGGGACAAAAGTGTGCAAAACGGAATCGTAGATTCCCTTGCACACATGCCTGCCATGTATGGCAGGCACTTTACAAGGTTCTTTTGTCGTTATTCCGGCAATATCGCTATGCGATATTGCCTACATAATAAAACAATATAACATTCCGGGAGGAACCGTATGAAGAAGAAAATTCCTGCAGTCATTGCTGTGCTGCTGGCTCTGACATTGACAATTTCACAGGTGGTATGTGCTTTTGCAGAGACTGCCGCGCAGACCGATGCCATCGCTTTCGCGGACGGTACCTATACCGTACCGGCAGATACCGATCAGCGGATGTTCTATATCGTGTCCGATGAGACCAATGGCAGAACTGCGACCTTGACGGTCAAAGACGGGCAAATGACTGCAGCATTTTCTTTGACCGGAACCGGCTATGACATGGCATATATGGGCAGTGCCGAGGATGCTGCGGAGGCAGATGCGGCGCAGCGCAGCGGCTATACAACTGAAAACGGGCATTACACCTATACGGTAGCGGTTTCGGCATTGGATCAACCGTTGGATATTGCGATGCACGCAGTCAAGTCGGGAAAATGGTTCCAGCATACCATCATTTTTTACAGCAGCAAAGAAGCAAAAGAAAGAATCGAAAACGAACAGAAGCAGGATTCGGAGCAGAACCAGAAACCAAAACCGGATTCGGATACGGATCAGAACACCGACGAGAACACAAATAAAAACACAGACAAGAACACAGACAACAAAGATAGCGGAAACGCAGGGAACAAAAATAATAAGAAAGACCATACCAAGTCACAGTCCGGTCTTTCTGACGGTACATATGCGCCGGATCAGTTCAGCTGGTCGGGCGGTTCCGGCAGACTGGCCTATATTGCCTGTGACAAGATTACCGTCAAAAAAGGCAAGTCCTACGCGACGATTCGCTTCAGTAGCGCCTCTTACGATAAGGTGCAGGCGGGCGGCAATACCTATGCCAATACGGGCAGCGCAGAGTCTACGTTCACGATCCCGGTGACCCTCAACGCCAACAACCATATTTCTGCACGAACGGTCGCGATGTCCGCGCCGCATTGGATCGACTATACGATCTATCCGTACCTAGAAGAAGTTGGTAAAGGAAGCGGCGGAGTCAAGCAAACAACCGGGCAGAAACCGCAAGGAAAAGACACAAAGGATAAAGACGGCAAGGATAAGAAAGCGGTCTCCGCAATCATCGGCTTGGGCGAGGCAGAGGAAGTTCCGATGGAATATGCCGCGTATTGTAAGCTCTATCGCTATGCAAACGGTATCAAGCTATTGCAGATCGATTTGACTACGGCAAGTGGGCTTAGTTATGAGAAAAAATCCATGGAAGCGCAGACGGAAGTGGCATACGATGAGGACGGCAAGCCCATCGCCAAGCTGCAGAGCGAGATTACGCAAGCACTGTATCAAAACAGTACCGTCCGTTATCTTCTGGTGCCGGAGGGCATAGAGGTTCCGGCAGGGCTGGATAAGGAAATGATCGTGGTCTCCGTTCCGGCGGACAAGACCTGGTCTATATCCAAGCCAGCAAATCAGTTTATGCAGGCATTGGGCTGTGAAGCAATGCTGACCACCGATGCAAGCAAAGCTGAAAATCCGACCAAACCGGATTTCAAATCCATTGTACAGGAAGAAAACAATCTGGCAATCGTACCGTTATCTCTGTTTGAAGACACCGATACAGGGCAGACTGCCGCACAGAAGCAGTCGCAGCTGGAAACATTAGAGAAACGTTTCGCGACACTGCAGATTCCCGTCATTTTAGATCGTTCGGCAGACGAAACGACCCTGCAGGGAAAAGCAGAGTGGGTCAAGGTTTACGCAGCCCTTTACGGCGCGGAGAATCGAGAAGAAGCGGCGTTGACAGCCATGCAGGAGGAAGCCTTCTGGGACAGCCTTGCAGATGAAGATACCGGAGTCAAAGCGGATCCGGCGTCGGAAGCCTCCACAGAAACGAAAAATCATAACGAAGAAAATCACGCAAATGCGTTTTTATATGCAGCGATTGCTGCCGTCATCGTGCTTTTGGCCGCGACTGCAGGAATCATGATAAAAAAGAACAAGATAGAGAAAAACAAAATAGAAAAGAACAAAACAAAGAAGGGGTAGCATACATGAGACAAAAATGGAAGCGCAGAGACGGTTTCGTATTTCTTCTGATTCTGTGCCTGCTGTCTGCCATCCTGACCGGGTGCGGTAGCGACGGCGGACAGGCGGGACAGGACGGGAACAACGGCGATACCAATGACCGGATCCTGCAGATTGACGGACTGACCTACGAAAAATCCGTAACTTTCGACTACGCGCGTTGTCTGGCGATTGATCAGTATGAGGGCGGTTATAGTCTGGTCGATGTTTTTGACGACGCGAAATATCTGGTCGTACCGGAAGGCGGCAGCGTGCCGAAGGAGCTGGATGACAGCATACAGATCATTCAGCAGCCGCTCAATCATATTTATCTGGGTGCGACGGCGGTCATGTCCCTGTTTGACGCGATCGACGCTCTGGATCATGTCTCCATGACCGCGCTGAAGGAGTCGGGCTGGACCGTTGAAAACGCCGCGAAACGGATGCGGGAGGGGAAACTCGTCTATGCCGGCAAATACAACACACCCGATTATGAATTGATATTGGCGCAGGGCTGTGAGCTTGCCATCGAGTCCACCATGATTTATCATACGCCGGATGTCAAGGAAATGCTGGAAGAATTGGGCGTACCTGTTCTGGTCGACCGTTCCAGCTACGAGTCCAATCCTCTGGGGAGAACCGAATGGATCAAGCTTTACGGTGTACTGACCGGAAAAGAAGAGGCAGCGAACGCATTCTTTGAGAAACAGAAGGAAAGCGTGGCGGAGCTCGAAAACTACAGCAGCACCGGCAAAGTTGCCGCGTTCTTCTATTTGACTACGGACGGCAAGGTGGTAGTGAGAAGCTCTACGGACTATGTACCGTCGATGATCAAGATGGCAGGCGGCGTGTACGCCTTTGACGGCGTGGTGGACGAGGACGGCAAAACCTCCGTATCCATGACCATGGAAAGCTTTTATGAGAAAGCGCGGGATGCGGATTATATCATTTACAATGCCAGCATTGACAGTTCGGTAAAAACCATCGAGGACCTCATCAAAAAAGACGAAGTTTTGAAAGAGTTCAAGGCAGTTAAAAACGGTGCGTGTTATACGACCGGAAGCTCGATGTACCAGAGAACGGATGTGATTGCCAACATGATTTTGGATTTTCATAAGGTTTTCACCGGACAGGATACCGATCAGCTGGAATTCCTGGAAAAAATGAAGGAATCGGAGTAGGAATATGACAGATTTCGTAAACAGCAAAGGGGAGCGCGCGCGTGCGCCGGAGAGCTTTCACAGGGAGCTCGCCAGACGCCGTCTGCGCTGGACGATGGTTTTTGTAATCTTGGCGGCAGCGTTCGTTTTGATTACGATTTTGAACATCAATACGGGAAGCGTGCATCTGTCCGCCGGAGAAATCGCGAAGGTCATCTTCAGCAAGGAAGGCAGTAAGACCCAGATGGATATTATCTGGCGCATCCGCCTGCCGCGGATTTTGATGGCTGCCATTTTAGGCGGGGCACTGTCCCTTTCCGGCTTCATGCTCCAGACTTTCTTTGAAAATCCGATCGCGGGGCCCTTTGTGCTCGGCATTTCGTCGGGCGCCAAGATGGTGGTTGCGCTGGTCATGATCTTTTATATGCGGCAAGCCATCAGTCTTTCGTCCTACGCGCTGATTTTCGCGGCCTTTATCGGCTCACTGATCGCGACGGGCTTCATTCTTCTGGTTTCCCGAAAGATCCGCAATATGGCGGCGCTTTTGGTCGCGGGCATCATGATCGGCTATATCTGCTCGGCGGTGACGGATTTTGTCGTAACCTTTGCCAGCGACTCGGATATCGTCAACTTACATAACTGGTCGCTGGGGAGCTTTTCGGGCATGACCTGGAGTAAGGTTTCCGTCGGCGCGACAGTGGTCGGCATCGCTTTCGCCGCGACCGTCTGCATGTCTAAGCCGATCGGCGCGTTTCAGCTGGGGGAATCCTACGCGCAGAGCATGGGTGTGAATATCAAGGTATTCCGCGCCCTGCTGATCCTGCTTTCCAGCCTGCTTTCGGCTTGCGTGACAGCCTTCGCGGGACCGATTTCCTTCGTGGGCATCGCGGTACCGTTTATCGCCAAGGCATCTTTGGGAACCTCGAAACCGCTCGTGGTCATCCCGGGCTGCTTCCTGTGCGGTTCGGTCTTTTGCATGCTCTGCGATTTGATCGCCCGAACGGTGTTCGCGCCGGTGGAACTGAACATCAGTACGGTGACATCGATTTTCGGTGCGCCGATTGTAATTTATATGATGATAAGAAAGCGCAGCAGAATTTGATGAACAAGTATTTTACCTTCGATCGGCTTTCCGTCGGATATCAGGGAAAGCCGCTGATTCGGGATATCTGTTTTGATATCCAAAAAGGAGAAATCGTCACGCTGATCGGACCGAACGGCGCCGGGAAGTCCACGATTCTCAAAAGCATCACCCGCCAGCTGGAGCGTATCAGCGGCGGCGTGATTTTAGACGGTACGGACATTCAGGCGATGTCCTATAAGGCGCTGGCCTCACGCATGGCTGTCGTTTTGACCGACCGCATCAAGGCGGAGCTGATGACCTGTCACGATATCGTTGCAAGCGGACGCTATCCGTATACCGGCAAACTCGGGATTCTGACCTCTGATGATGAGCAGAAGGTGGAGGAGGCGTTGGCTATGGTGCATGCCGGGGAACTCGGTATGCGGGATTTCGCGAATATCAGCGATGGACAGCGGCAGCGGGTGCTGCTTGCCAGAGCGATTTGTCAAGAGCCGGATGTGATGATTTTGGACGAGCCGACTTCCTTTTTGGATGTGAAATATAAGCTGGAGCTTTTGTCCATCCTGCGCCGTATGGCAAAGGAGAAAAATATTACTGTTATCATGTCTCTGCATGAAATCGACCTTGCGGAAAAGATTTCCGATAAGATTATCTGCGTCAGCGGAGAAACGATTTTTGCCTATGGCGCGCCGGAGCAGATTTTTCGGGAAGAAACGATCCGCAGCCTCTATCACATTGACAACGGGTATTTCGACCCGGTGTTCGGCAGCATCGAGCTGCCGCGGCCGGAGGGAGAGCCGCGCGTCTTTGTGATTTCGGCAGGAGGCAGCGGGATTGAGGTCTATCGGAAACTGCAGAAGGAAAACATTCCGTTTGCCGCGGGGATTCTGTACCCGAACGATATCGACTATCAGCTGGCAAGATTGCTCGCCGCGGAAGTCATCACCGAAAAGCCTTTTTGCGCCATGTCGGAGGAAACGTACCAGCGGGCGCTCACGTGCATGAACGCCTGTGAGCGGGTCATCTTTGCCGATACCGCGGCAGGCGATATGAACCGAGCCGTTTTCCGGCTCAAGGAAGAAGCGGAGAAAGCAGGAAAACTGATTTGCTATGAAACATCAGACCGGAATTGAAGCCTATTATATCATCAAAAATAATCAAAAAATGCGTTTCGGCTATACTACCGGAACCTGCGCGGCTGCCGCAGCCAAAGCAGCCGCGCAGATGCTGCTGAGCGGTGAAAAAACTGATTTCGTGGTGCTGACGACGCCTAAGGGCATTACGCTCAATCTGGAAGTGGTCGATTGCGTCATGGCACAGACGTTTGTGTCCTGCGCGATTGTCAAGGACGCGGGTGATGACCCTGACGTAACAGATGGCATACGGATTTACGCCCGGGTGGAGCGAGCGGAAACAGGCTTTCATCTCGCCGGGGGCGCAGGCGTCGGCAGGGTGACGCGGCCGGGGCTGGAGCAGGCGGTCGGGGAGGCCGCGATCAACCGTGTGCCGCGGCAGATGATCACCGAGGCACTGCAGGAAACCGCGGCGGCATACGGCTGGCAGGGCGGTCTGCGCGCAACGATTTCTGTGCCGGAGGGCGCGGAACGCGCCCAAAAGACGTTCAATCCGCTGCTGGGTATCGAGGGTGGGATTTCCATCTTAGGGACCTCCGGCATCGTAGAGCCGATGAGCGAGACCGCGCTCTTAAACAGTCTCCGCGTCGAAATGAAGCAGCAGCTTGCCCTGGGGCGAAGCTATCTGGTCGTCACGCTTGGAAACTACGGGAAGCATTATCTGGACGAGTTGGACTATATGCCGATACGGGATACAATCAAGTGCAGCAATTATATCGGTGAGGTCATCGATATGGCTGTGAACCTTGGCGCGAAGGGTCTGCTGTTTATCGCGCATATCGGCAAGTTCGTCAAGGTTGCAGGCGGCATTATGAACACGCATTCGCAGAACGCGGATGCCAGAAGTGAGATCATGGCGGCGGCGGCACTCAGAGCCGGTATCGACCGGGACGGCGCGATGCGGATTTTGGATACGGTTACGACAGCAGAAGCGGTTGAAATCGTGGAAGAAGCCGGATTGCTGGAAGAAACCATGCGGATTCTGACCGACAAAATCGCGTTCTATCTGCAGCATCGATGCTACGGCGCGATTGAAACCGAGGCTTTGATTTTTTCCAACGAAAAAGGTGCGTTGGGAGAAACCGCGGGCTTTCGCGATATGCTTGCCAAAATAGAAGCAGAAGCCAAAGAAACAAAAATCTAAAAGGAAAGCGAAACGAATTTTTACGCGAATCGCGGCAAAAGTTCGCGGCGAAGGGATCAAGCGATGAAACAAAGAGGAAAATTATACGGCATCGGCGTCGGTCCGGGAGATCCGGAGCTGATGACCATCAAAGCCGTTCGAATCATAAATCAAAGCGATGTCATTGTCGTGCCGGGCAAACAGGCGGAGGATTCCGTCGCTTATCGCATCGCGGCAGGTATCTGTGAGAAGCTCACGGAGAAACAGCTGATAGCGGTAGAAATGCCGATGGTGAAGGATAATGCGGTATTGGAAGCAGGACACCGCGCAGCGGCGGAACAAATCGAAGCGCTGTTGGACGATGGGCTGACGGTCAGCTTTTTAACTTTAGGAGATGTTACGGTGTACGCGACCTATATGTATGTGCACAAGCTGGTCGCGGCAGACGGCTACGAAACAGAAATCATCAATGGCATCACCTCCTTTACAGCAGCCGCGGCAAGGCTCAATACCGATCTGGTCGAAAAAGACCAGCCGCTGCATGTGATCCCTGCCAGCTATCGGAAGGACAGCGTGCCGGAGCTTTTGGCGCTGCCGGGAACGAAGATCCTGATGAAGGCGGGAAAAGAAATGAAAGCGGTGCGCGCGGCGATTCTCACGAGCGGGCAGGAGGCTGTCATGGTGGAGAACTGTGGGATGGAGGGAGAAAAAATTTATGCGAATCCGGCGGAGATCCCGGACGATGCGTCTTACTATTCCGTCATCATTGTCAAAGAAAAGCAGGAGGAACAAGCATGAAAACCATTCATTTTGTAGGGGCAGGCAGCGGCGCTGCTGACCTGATCACCCTGAGAGGAAAGCAATACTTAGAAGAAGCCGATACCATTATCTATGCAGGCTCTCTCGTCAATCCGCAGCTGCTGGACTACGCGAAAGCGGGCTGCAGCATCTATAACAGCGCGCATATGACCTTAGAAGAAGTTCTGGAGGTGATGCGGCAAGATGTAAAAGCGGATAAACAGGTAGTGCGTCTGCATACCGGAGATCCTTGTCTGTACGGCGCAATCCGGGAGCAGATGGATGTGCTGGATAAAGAGAGCATCCCTTATGATTACTGTCCGGGCGTCAGCTCTTTTTGCGGGGCTGCCTCGGCGCTGAATCTGGAATATACCTTACCGAATATTTCCCAAAGTGTCATCATCACCCGTATGGCAGGCAGGACGCCGGTACCGGAGAAAGAGAGCATTGAGTCCTTCGCCGCGCATCACGCGACCATGGTGGTGTTTTTGAGCACCGGACTTTTGGAGGAACTATCTGCAAGGCTCATTGCCGGCGGTTACAGCGCGGACACACCGGCAGCCATCGTCTACAAGGCAACCTGGGAGGACGAAAAGTCCTTCGTCTGCACTGTGGGAACACTCGCAGAAACCGCGAAAAAGAACGGCATTACCAAAACCGCGCTGATGATTATCGGAGACGTGGTAAGCTGCAGTCATTATGACCGTTCCAAGCTGTACGATCCGGGCTTTACCACCGAATTTCGAGAAGCGAGCAAATAAGAAAGTAAGTATGTATGAAAGGCGCGGTATGAAACAAGCATCAATTCTTTGCTTCAGTCCGCCGGGAAAGGAAACGGCACGAAGGCTGAGGGAATACTTAAAAAGCGCATATCCGGATTGGAATGTCAAGGTTTTTGCCAAAGGGCGATTCGCCGCGGAACCGGATGCGCGTCCGGAATGGCTTGCGGCTGCGGAAACAGCGACCGAGCGCGCGGATGTGATACCGCTTACGGCGTCGCTGGCTGACTGGGGCAAGCAGCATTTCGCGCAGGATGACTGTCTGATCTTCGTTGGGTCCGCAGGCATTGCGGTGCGCACCATCGGACCGCTGGCAGTCAGCAAAAAGACCGACCCCGCCGTCCTCGTTGTCGATGATCGTCTGCAATATATGATTCCCATCCTGTCCGGACATCTGGGCGGGGCAAATGCAATCGCCTGTCGGCTTGCGGCTATGACAGGCGCCGAAGCGGTGCTGACGACAGCCACTGACGTGCATCAAAAACTGGCACCGGATGTTTTCGCACAAAGGAACGGACTCAAGATCATGGACTTTACGGCGGCGAAGCTAGTCGCAGCAGCGCTGGTGCGGGGCGAAACCATCACGATTTATACAGATGCCGCCGTAGAAGGCGCAGTGCCGGACGAAGTGCGCCTGGCAGGACTGGAAGCCTTCGCGGACTATCATGGCGGCGGCGCGATGCTGATTTCACCGCGAAAGCCGGAGCTTATCGATAAGCCGGAGGTTTTGTGGCTGGTGCCGCAGACGGTGTATTTAGGCATCGGATTGAAAGCCGGAAAGCCGGAAGAAGCCGTAGCGCAGGCTGTGGAGGCTTGTCTTGCGCAAGCGGGCGTAGATCCGGCAGCCTTGGCAGGCGCAGCCTCCATCGACATCAAACGCGAGGAAGCGGGACTCTTGCGGTTTGCCGCAGAGAGGCAGCTGCCGCTGCAGTTCTTTACCGCGGCGGAGCTGAACCAAGTGGAAGGAAGTTTTACGGGATCGGCTTTTGTCAAGCAGATCACCGGGACAGATAATGTTTGCGAACGCGGCGCTTTGCTGCTGGCCTCTGTGGATGCCGAAGCCGGAACGCCGCAAAACAACGGCAGCGCACTGCTGCTGCAGCCCAAAACAGCCATGGACGGCGTAACTGCCGCCTTGGCGATGAAGAAAGGAAGCATACGATTTGAATAAGATTTATGTTGTCGGCATCGGGCCGGGCGCTTACCATAAAATGACCATCGAGGCCTGTGAAACCCTAAAAAACTGTGATGTCATCATCGGCTATACGGTCTATGTGGATTTAGTCAAGGAACATTTCCCGGGGAAAACTTTCCTCACGACACCGATGCGCAAAGAAAAAGAACGCTGCGTG
>ERZ773242.910-NODE-910-length-31724-cov-3.809214_pt1 | contig 31724 bp, 25 predicted proteins | sample MGYA00511077_ERZ773242 | MGnify/ENA primary metagenome ERZ773242 (study PRJEB29015, sample SAMEA2737754) | human gut metagenome | biome: human gut; feature: human-associated habitat; material: faeces | place: China | collected 2012 ... | reverse complement strand
CCACGGTGTTGATCGCCTTATAGGCTTCCTCCGCGCCGTGGAAGATGTGGACGAACTCGCCGCGCGTGACCGGTGCATTCATCTGCGCCTTGGTGTAATTCGCGTAGTCCTTCTCAATGATGCCGTTCACAACTGCGTAATTGACATAGCTGTCGTACCAGTTCGCGCCGCTGTTTTTCAGGCTGACCTCACCGGTGCGGTCGAGCTGATGGAGCGCCGCTGCCAGCTTGATGGTCTGCGCAACCGTCAGCGTCGCGTTCGGCTTGAATTCATTGACCGTCACGCCATCGATCAGGCCGTTCTCCCACGCAGCCTTGACGCTCGAATAGTACCAGCTATCGGACGTGACATCCGCGAACGGGAACTTGCTCACGTTGCTGCCAGCGTTCGGGTTGAACGGGAGCTGCGCAGGTTCGCTCGGCGTGACCGGAATGACCGGCGTCGGCGTGGGTGTCAGCTTCGGGGTGACTGTGCCGGATGCGATCTTTGCATTGCAGCTCAGGCAGTAGGTGTCGCCGGTGTAGCCTTCTTCGGTGTAGGTTGCGTCTTTCGCGTCACGAATCTCCGTGCCGCCCACGTGGTTGTTTGAATCCTTTGTGACGACCTGCTCTGCAGTGACTGAAATGGTCGCGTCTGCATCCTTGAACAGGCTGCCGCACTCGCAGCGCCAGTATGCGATGTTGCCATCCTCTTTGCAGGTCGCGGTCTTTTCCGCAACCGGCGTCAGATGGTTTACATGCTGGTGGCCAAGCTCTGCTTCGATCGTATAATCGCAGACTGCACACTTTTTCGCGTTGGTTTCCGTCGGGGCTTCGCGGTCAGGCGTATGGACTGCTTCGTCGTTCTTCGCATTGCAGACGGAGCATTCGTGCCAGTGAGTTGCCTCATCTTTGCTCCATTCAGTCGACCATTTATGACCGGTGCTGGAGATCTTGCCGTCTCCGGTTTTCCATGTTTCGAGATCTTCAATTACAATTTTGCCCTCGGAATCGGAGAAATTCTTATTGCATGCAGAGCAAGTCCAGTATTCCAGTACACCGTCTGCCGTGCAGGTGGCTTCAACAGCGTTGATTTTGCGCAGGTTCTGACCATGCTTGGTTGCATCGATCGCTGTCTTGACGCTGTCATGATTCTCAATCACGGTCTTGCCTTCGGCATCAGAGAACCACTTGCCGCAGCCCTCATCCGTGCACATCCAATATTCGATGTTGCCTTCTGCAGCGCAGGTGGCATCCTTGGCCTCGACGTGCGTCAGCGTATGGCCCTCGACGGAGGTGCTGTAAAGAGCGGAAACTTCATCTGCTCTCAGGATCCGATTGAAGATTTTGATCTCGTCGATGCTGCCGACAAAGCCGTCACGCATCGCCCAGCCCTGACAGCTGTTTGCAGACGGTTGATTTTCACCCGTATTTGCAGCATTTTCATACTGATACCAACGTCCGGCGGGCTGACCGACTTGGAAGTAGCCAATCTCGCCCAGGGTATCTGCGGCGATGCTGACTTGCTGCACCAGCTGACCATCGAGATAGAGACTCAATGTATTCGCTGTGCCGTCCAGCTCACCGACAACATGATACCATTGGCCGATCTGCTTGTCACCGTAATGCATGTAATTGCCGTCCGTTGGAATCGTATAGGTCGTAGTGTCCGTGATTGCAAGCTGCTCATAGGTCTTCTCATCGATCACGCCGCTGCCGCTATAAGGTTTTGCAGCGGTGAAAGCAATCGCAAACTTTCCATCCATGCGGCGATCCTGTCCGAGAATGCCGCGTGTTTCAAATGTGCCCATCGGACGCCCCTGCTTGTCATAAATGCCAAGGATGGACATTCTGTGGCTGTTTTCAAACGCGGCGTTCATCCAAAAGCTGATCGTCAGCTTCTTCGTGGCGTTGAGCTGTGCAGAAAGCCACGCGGTGTTATCTTTGGAGAGCGAGAGCTTGGTCTGCTTGACGTGGCTGCGGCCATCGAAGTAAAGCGATCTGTCGGCCTGATTTTCCTTGTTTGCAGCCGCAGAAACATAGGCGCTCGTCTCTGCATTGATGTCGTTGCCGCTGTAATCCTTGACCGTTCCGGTCTCGTCCATCTTCAGATAAACGATGGGGTCTTCCTGTTCTGCGAGCGTCTCGCCGGTATAGCTGCCGAAGGTTCGCTCGCTGCTTGCAGCAACCGCACCCGTACCGGTTTCGGCGCTCTCTGCCGCGCCGCCATTATAGAGCCTCGTGACCTCACTCTGGGTCAAGCCGCCGGCGTAGATGCGCACATCGTCTACCAGACCGGTCAGACGAGTACGAACGTTGCTGTCGATCCAGTTGCGGTTGATGTAGCCGCCGATCTCAAAGGCGCTGAGGATGTCGTCCTTGGTGTTGTTCGCGCGGTTTGCAGAATTCACCTGCACACCGTTCTGATAGGTCACGACATTGCTGCCGCTCTTGACCACGACCCAGTGCGTCCACTTGCCAATGCCTGCTTTCTCAGGCTCAGGCCAATATCCAATGACATACGTGCTGCCGTCACCGCCGCTCGTACCGGGCTTTGTAATATAGCTCTTGCCGTCAGCAAATGTTTCATATACCGGGGATCCAGTGTTGACATGGGAAATCACTGTCGGGGAGGTGCGATAACGCCATTCAAAAACGGCATCGTAGAGGCCCTTTTGCAGCGTCTCGTCACGATACATGCCGATGATGGGCGTAAAGCGATCCATCTCGACGTCATTCTTCAGCCAGAAGCTATAGGAATAGGTATCTTCGACTGCATCGTTGATGTATTTCATGCCTTCCGCGGTAACAGCTACGCGGTCGAGCACGGAGCCATACTGATCTCCACAGAAGCCAAGCGCCGTGTTTTCCTTGCCGCCCTGACCGATGGCTGCATAAGTACCTTCTACGAGGGCGTCATGACCGTTGCCGCTGGCGTCCTTCAGATAAACCTTGCCGTCTTTTTCATAGGTGTCGGCTGCATCCATGGTGTAGCTCATCAGGAGACGTGCAGGCTCGGTCAGCTTCTCGAAGATGTAGGTGTCTCGGTTCAGCCTGTACAAAGAGGCCGTGCCCCATTGATAAGTTTTCCCGTTAACCTCCGTGCTTCCACTTGTTGCGCCATAGAAATAGTCATTCCCGAGCGAGCGCAGGCCGGTGGAGAATTGAGAGCCTTTGCCGCAGATCTTGCAGGCCTTGCCTGTCTTGCCGTAGGTCTGAGCAGTATGGTCATTCTGCAAAGTCTTGCCGCTGCCGCAAAGGCATTTGAGCGTCATGTGCCAACCGGTTTCCTGCTCGGTTTTGTCACCGTCGCTGTCAGCGTCTTCATAGTCGGTGTAGCAAGCTGCTGTGGCCTTTGCTTCTGCTTGGGTAACAAAACCAGCTGCATCGCCGGTAACGCTCTGACCGACTTCAACTGTGTCCATGTAGAGCGGGACAGAACCGTCAATGACATAGCGGCTTGTGCCCGGGAATTCTGAGCCGCTGGGACGATCGTAGCATTCCAGCCACAGGTCGCCGGTTTTCTCGTCATATTCGAGCTGCTGCACACCGTAGGTCTGATTTCCGGCATAGCAGAAGAGCTTATGCTTGTAGAATAGCTTTTGATTTTCGGTGTAGTCCTGCGTCAGCAGGTCTTCTGTAAAGGGAAGCAGATTATCACTGGTGATATTTTCGGGGTCATATACCAGAAATACAAAGTTTTCATTGTCATAACGTTGTGCGTTACCATAGGGACCATAGGTCACAATCATGTATCGCTTATCGCCAGTAGACTGATCGACCGTTCCGTCGCCGGTCGTGTCATAACCACGACCGGGGAGCGTTCCGAAGGTAATCCCATCGATACCGCCTGTACCATAGCGGTGCCCCATGGAAGTCGCACTATTTCTGTGTTCGCCCGCCGTCAGCTCATTCTTGAAATCGTCACCAACCTGCGGGACATACAGTCCATACATGACGCCGGGGGTGGTATATGGCATATCCATTTCAGTGATCTTGGCACCGTCGAACACACAGATATACCAACGCTCCGATGCCTTGTATTCCAGAGAACCATAAATCTTGCCATCGTAATAGCAAATGTCACCGATATGTGCACCGCTCGAAATCGAACCGGCGGCCAAGCCGGTCACGGTGCCGGCGATTCTACCGGTGTGCATATCTACCTTGACGAGCATATTGGTGAAGGAGGCGTAAAGATAGTTCCCTTCATCATCTGTGCAAATGCCCTGCAGATGACCTGCGCCGCCCTCGGATGCCACAGTTGACCAACTGCCAAGGTCGAGCGTGTATTCGCAGCTGTCCACTACTTTGCGGGCAAGCGAACCCATGGGAGGCAGCTCTTCCGTAGATGCCGCAGTTGTCACGCAGATCATACCCGCGCACAGGCACACAGCTAGAAGGAGGCATAGAAGTTGTCTTGCAATATGTTTCATAAATGGACTCCCTTCTGAATTGGAAATTTTTATAGATGCGCTACAATCTTCGCGTTTTGTGCTGTCTCAAGATTGCAAAAGGCGGTGTGCGCGGACGCACACCGCCTTTTGAATATCAAGTCGGATAAAATATACTTTACAAGTTAGCCGTTGACAGTGGCCCACATATCAGACCACTTCTCAAGCAGAGCAGACTTTTGCTCGACGAGCATATCGAAGTCCATCGGGACAACACCGTCATCAATGTCAGCCGGGAAGTAGCTTTCGTCGTTGACATAGGTGGTGTTGGAGCCGCGGGAGCCGCTGACCTTTTCACGGGCAAGCTGGAACTCAGCAGAGGACAGCGTATCGAGGACGGCAGCAGCCAGTTCGGGATGCGGGCAGTTCTTGATCATAGCAGAAGCAAACGCACAGACCGTGTTGCCTTCTTCCGGCCATACAATCTCGACGCCTTCAGCACCGCTCATCAGCAGACCGATCGCGCCGTTGTCATAGGTAAGACCAACAGCATATTCGCCGTTGTAAACGCTCTTGTAGCAGGTGGAGGAGCTGGTAGTGATAACGCCGTCGCAGTTCTCCATCAGCTTCTGCTGATAATCCCATGCCTTCTCATCGCCGAAATCGTCGCCCATGAGATAGAGCATCGTCTGCAGCTGACGCCATGCGGAGGAGGAAGCGGACGGGTCGGCCTGCATGATCTGGCCCTTCAGTTCCGGCTGCAGCAGGTCAGCATAGCCATTGACATCAACGCCAAGCTCTTCGAGCAGGGCGGTGTTCTTCAGCAGGCATACGTACTGATAGGTGAAATAGGTGTAGTAGCCGTTGGACTCTACGCCGCACTCGTCAGCATACTTTGGCGTGTACTCCTGAAGAAGATTCAGGTACTGGTCGCCGTCCGTCTGCGTCAGACCGCCAAAGATGATGTCGCCCTGCGGGTTTTCTTTTTCTGCATCGACACGAGCAATCAGTTCGCCAATGGAACCGCTGATAAATTCAACCTTAACGTTGGGATAGTGTGCGTTGAAGACCTGAAGGAATACCTCGTGGTCAACATCTGTCTGGGTGCTGTAGATCGTCACAGTGCCGGACAGATCGGCTTCCGTGGTCTCAGCAGGTTCTTCCGTCTCGGGTTCCTCGGGGGTCGCTTCGTCAGTGGATTCCGCGGGCTGGGCAGCGGGCGTCTCGTCCTGTGTCTGGCTCGGCTCCTCAGCGGGCTTGGCCGCGCATGCAACTAAGCTGAAGAGCATCAGGGCTGCAAGAATCAGCGCTAAGATCTTTTTCATCATTTGTTCTCCTTTTTTATTTTTATACTTGTAGAACATCTTTACGATGCAGCTACCATTACAGCTCCAGCTGCTTACCGCGGTTGACACGCAGATAGATCAGCAGCGAGATGGTGGTCAGCACAGTCGTCACAGCGGCGAATGCAGCAGCTTCGCCGAGGTTGCCGCGGTTGACCGCCGCGTATGTGCCGACTGTCAGTGTGACAGATTTACTGTTATAGAGAATTGCGGCACTGGAGACTTCTGTTACAATGGAAACCCAGCTCAGGATCGCGCCGGAGACAATGCCGCTGGACATCATCGGAACAGTGACGCGGAAGAAGGTTTTCATCTTCGAAGCGCCAAGGCTGATGGCAGCCTCTTCAATGGTAATCGGAATCTGAATCAGCGTGGCCGTAGCCGAGCGCGTGGTATAGGGCAGACGGCGAATAATCACAGCAATAATCATGATGGCGAGCGTACCAGTCAGAACCAGGGGCTTCCTGCCGAAGCCGATTACGAGCGCGATTGCAATAACAGAACCCGGCATGATATACGGCAGCATCGAGATCGTGTCGATCGCATGATTCAACGGATTGGAACGGCGCACGACAAGATAGGAGATCATGACGGCCAGCAAGATAATCGCGGCGAGTGCCACAACGCCGATGATGACGGTATTGCCTGTTGCACGGAGCAGCAGGTTGTTGATGGCCGAACGATAGTTATCCAGCGAATATCCGCTCTGAAACACGCCCATTTTCGAGTTGCGGAAAGAAACGTAGATGATGTACAACTGCGGAAGCATCGAAACAGCGATGACCAGATAGCAGAACACGTGCATCATCACGCCGCCAAAGCCCTTCGGATCACGTTTTTCAACGGGATGCAGTGCGTTCATTGTGAAGCTGAATTTTTTCGTCGCGTACTTCTGCAACAGGAAAATTGCTGCGGTCAGAATAATCGCGATTACGCTGATCGCTGCGGCGAAGCCATAGTCCGAGCCTGTCTCACTCAAGAACTGTTTGTAGATTTCAACCGTGAACGTACGATAGCCTTCGCCAATCAACAGCGGCGTACCAAAATCAGCAAACGCACGCATGAAGACAAGAAGTGCTGCGGCCAGAATCGTGGGCATGGACAAGCGAAGAATCACGGACAAGAACCGTTTTACACCGCTGCAGCCCAAATTTGCGGACGCCTCCATCAAGCTGTTATCGAGATTTGAGAACATACCGTTCATATAAATCATGACAAGCGGATAGAGCTTTGTTGCCTGAACCAGCAAAATGCCGCCGAAGCCGTAAATGCTTCCCACTTTAATACCGATGCTTTTCAGCAATGTGGTCAGCGCACCCGAACGACCGAGAAGCAGAATCCATGCGTATGCACCAATAAACGGTGCCGACATGCAGCACAGAATGCTGGAGATGAGGATGAATTTTGCGCCTTTCAGTCGATAGAACGAGTAGAAGTAGGACATCAGAATGCCCAGTGCCAGCGACACCAATGCAACGGCGATAGAAACCTTAAAGCTGTTCAGAATGGTGTTGTAGTAATAGGGCTTGCTGAAGAACTTGACGAAATTGTCCAGCGTGAAGCCTGCATCCTCCGTGGTGAACGCCTGCTTCAGCAAAGTACAAATCGGGTAGATGAAGAAAAGCAGGAACGCTAAAAACAGGAGGATCGAGATGATGCTCCAAATCTCAAATTTTCTTCTTCGGGGATTCATACGCCGCTCCCCCTGTTATCATCACGCACACCGGTGAGGATGTTCTGCGAACCATCCGCGGTAAAGACATTGATCTTATCCGTTTTGATCTGCAAGGATACCTTTGCGCCCTTTGGAATGATGGAGTCGATCGACGATTCCTGAATCGTGTCAACATCCTCGCCGCTCGAAAGAGCCAAATTATAATGCGTGTTCAAGCCAAGGAAGATATTGTCCGTCACACTGGCCTTGATACCGTGTTCATTTTCAGGACAAACAATAAATTCTTCCGGTCGTACAGAAATCAAAACATCCTGTTCATGCTGGAACTGTTTCTGTACGTTTTTCAACGGTACGCAATAGCCGCTCGCAAAACGGAGCGTGCATTGTCCGTCCTGCATCAGCAGATGCCCCTTCAGCATATTGGTTCGGCCAATAAATGTTGCGACAAATGCGTTTGTCGGGCGCTGATAAATATCCTTCGGTGTACCGATATGCTGAATCACGCCCTGATTCATAACTGCAATCCGGTCCGAGACGGCCATTGCCTCTTCTTGGTCGTGCGTTACATACACCGTAGTAATGCCAACATCATTCTGAATTTTCTTAATGATGCTCCGCATTTCCACGCGCAGTTTTGCGTCGAGGTTTGAAAGCGGCTCATCCATCAAAAGCACATCTGGCTTGATGACGAGGGCGCGCGCCAAGGCTACACGCTGCTGCTGACCGCCGGACAGCCGGTCTGGCATACGGTCGGCATATTCATCAACATGCACCAATTTCATAAATTCGTCACAGCGGGACTTAATTTCATTCGCTGAAACTTTGCGGTTTTTAAGACCAAATTCGACATTCTTGCGAACAGTCAAATGCGGAAAAATCGCATAGTTCTGAAAGACCATGCCGATGTTTCGCTTTGCCGGGTCAAGGTCGTTAATAACCTTGTCATCGAAGGCAAACGTACCTCCTTCAATACTGTTGAAACCGGCGATCATTCGCAGCAACGTAGTCTTTCCGCAGCCAGACGGCCCAAGCAGCGTAAAAAACTCGCCCTCGCGAATCGTCAAAGACAGATCCGGAATAATGGTGTTGTTACCATATCGCTTGACAGCATCTTTGATGTTAATACTGACGCTCATGTTATCCCTCCAAAGTAATTGTTTCTTTCTCTACATTTGTGCTCCCAAGCAAAAACGAGTAAATACGCAATCTGCTTTGCACGTTTATGCACACAGGAAACCCGCAGCGCCACAACACGCTGAAAGATTTTCACGGCGTGTGTGGTAATTGGGCATTCTTCATAGTTTATTTTATATAACTTACGCCCGCATCCGTCAATATTACGGGCCAAATTGACAATTAGATTGATATGTGTTATCCTATCATTGCCTGCGATGAGCAAAAAACGTCAAAATCAATCATCACATAGGAGGAATGCGCGAAATGCTCAGCAATGAACGTCATCGCCAGATTATTTCGTACCTAGAAAAGAAGAACACAGTTACTGTACAAGAATTAACAGATATACTATATGCCAGTTCGAGTACAATACGCCGTGATCTTTCAGAACTGGAAGCGCAAGGCTTTGTAAAGCGCATTCATGGAGGCGCCGTATTAACTGCCGGCAGCACATTTGACACGCCGGCGAGTCTCCGGCGTACGCAGCAGCTTGCCGAGAAACAGCGGATTGCAGAGCTTGCGTCGCAATTTTTGAAGCCTTCCAGTACATACTTCTTTGATTCCAGCTCGACTGCTTCAATTTTAGCTACTAGATTGTCAGACTATCCGGATGTCAAAATCGCGACAAATGGTGTAGCGATTCTTTCAAATATGCAAAGTACCGACAAGTTATCGATACTTTCAACTGGTGGGTATCTTCGTTCACCATGGGATGAATTAACTGGCAACCTTGCGATCAAGTGTATTGAGAACATGAATGCAGATGTTTTTTTCTTCTCCTGCGCAGGATTCACGGTTGAACAGGGGGCGATGGAACTCAGCGATGATAATGTCGCCGTTAAACGTGTTTTTTACCGCAATTCCAAGCTCCGTATTTTGTTGTGTGATAGCACAAAAATTGGAAAGCTCTTTTTCTTCAACTCGTTTTCCATATCCGAGATTGACTATATCATTACGGATTGCTGTCCAGCCTATCCCGGCTATGTCGAGCTTCTGGGTGACAAGTTGATTTACTGAGTGTATAGAGTGTAACATTGCTATTTCAAATGTGAGCAGGATTACGCGCGTTGTTGCGTGATTCTGCTCATTTTGCTTGTGTTCCTTTTAGCGTTTTCCAAGTTCTCCTCCAATATTTCTACACCTGTTGACCAAATAATGGGCGGCATGATATACCAAAAGAAAAGTGATGTGAGAGGAGCTGAATATATGAAACAAGGTTTAATCGCGCCGTCCATGATGTGCGTCGACTTTTCAGAAATGACATCTGTCATTGAAGCCTTCGAAAAAAACGGAATCGGATATCTGCATATTGATATTATGGATGGAGAATTCGTACCGAATTATACACTTGGAACAGACTTTTGCCGCCGCCTGCGCACAATGACGCGGATTCCTTTGGATCTGCACCTGATGATTACACGCCCAGATAACAAGCTGGACTGGTTCCAGATTCAACCGGGTGAATACGTTTCTGTACATTGGGAAAGTACGCCGCATATTCCGCGTGTCCTAGCTCGAATTCGTGAGCTTGGCGGAAAGCCCATGCTCGCCCTGAACCCGGCAACGCCGCTGTCTGTTTTGGATTATGTATTGGAGGACATTGATGGTGTCCTTCTCATGACCGTCAATCCCGGCTTTGCCGGGCAGAAGCTGCTTCCGTCCATGCTGGAAAAGATTACACAGGCACGCGCTTATCTGGATGAACGCGGATTTTCGAATGTCGATCTTGAGGTTGACGGTAACGTCAGCTTTGAGAATGCCAAGCGGATGCGCATGGCCGGTGCCAATATCTTTGTTGCGGGATCGTCAAGTATTTTCTCGCCTGCAGCCCCGCTTTCTGAAAACATTGCGACCCTTCAGGCGGCCATTCAATAGAGGGAGATGTTTGTTAAATGAATGACAATTTTATGAAAGCCGCTCGGCTGCATGCCATCGGTGATTTTCGCGTAGATACCGTCCCGGTCCCAACCCCGAATGGCGCAGAACTGCTTGTTCGCATCGGGGCCTGCGGCGTATGCGGTTCTGATATTCCGCGCATTTATGTCAGCGGCACCAGTAAGCAAAAATATCCGTTGACGATCGGTCACGAGTTCTCCGGTACAGTCGTTGCGGTTGGAGCTGATGCGGATCCGACCTTGGTTGGAAAGCGCGGCGCGTTCTTCCCGCTGATTCCTTGCCGCCGCTGTGATAGCTGCCTGTCCGGTAATTATGCTATGTGCGAAGACTATGATTACATGGGTTCGCGCAGAGACGGCGGCTTTGCCGAATACTGCCTTGTGCCTAGCGCATGGAACTTCGTCGAATCCCACAATGCGGATACGCCGATGACAATGCTCGCCATGGCTGAACCGGCTTGCGTTGCGCAACACGCTGTCCGGAAAAGCAGCGTCTACTTCGGCGCAAATGTGTTAATTTTCGGTGCAGGGCCGATCGGCATTATGGCAGGCCGGTGGGCGAAGCTGGCCGGTGCAGCGAAGGTCTTATTCTCGGATGTTGTTGACGCAAAGGTCGAGTTCTGCAAAAAGTGCGGCTTTGATGCAGTCAATTCTCGGACACAGCCGCTGGAAGAGGTTGTTCGGCAGACATTTGGAGGTCGACTTGCGGATATTGCGATTGAAGGTACGGGCTATGGCTCTGCGCTGAATCAGGCAATCACCTGCATCCGTCCATTCGGAACAATCACATTGCTTGGCAATCCTGCTGCCGATACCACAATTACAAAGGCCTGCCACAGTCAGCTTTTGCGCAAAGAGGCAACGATCCACGCGATTTGGAATTCACACTATAGCAATCTGCCGATCAACGAATGGCGATATACAGTAGATCAAATGGATAGCGGTGCGTTCGACTGCACAGACCTGATCTCACATACCTGCTCTCTTGATGAGCTGCCTGAAATGACCGCAGCGATCCATGAGCATCGGATTGACACATGGAAAGTTCTATACACTGCTGACTCGGCCAAGTGATCCTCCCACACAAAGCACTCTCTTGTGGGTATAACGCAGACAATAATACAAACCAGCTTTTTGTATGAGAACTTCAATACCCGTGCTGGGTATTGAAGTTCTCTTTTTAAGCTGTGCCGGAGCGTGCGATAGCTCCGCTTTCGGATACCACATCGACGCAGGATGGATTCAAAATAATACTGATAGGTCCGCAGCTCCATTGGCTTGTCCGTTTTACCCGTCAGCACATAGGCGTTTTTCGGCAGACCAGAAACAGCTTTTTTCGGATATGCCATCATATCATCCGGAAGCGGCAATGTGCGTACGGACGCATTGCTTCCCTGCACTCGTCGGTTTCTTCATCAAATCCCCATGCAAAGCGCATGGGATTATGTCCAAAAGTTGCATGGCTATTTGATGCTTCTATTCCGAGCCCCGCTTTCTTTCTCTCTGCAAGCTGTGTGCAAATACGCTCGTATAAGCTGTTTTGCTTTTGATCATTATAGCATTGCTTACATATTAAATCAATACGGCACCATTTCAGACAGAAAGATTTTCACGGGACCCGTATAATTTGCTTATACGCAGGAGGTGTCCGTGTATGGGCAAAGAAGTTACGTTCAAAAATCACGACCGGTTTATTCATCTTGGCATTGCTATCGCTGCGCTCCGCAAAATGCGCGGAATGTCGCAGGAGCAGCTTGCAGAAAAGGCAGAAATCAGCCGCTCCCTTATCAGCGCCATTGAAGCGCCGGGGCTGGCAAAGAGTTTTTCGCTGGATGTGTTTTTCAATCTTGCCGACGCGCTTGACATTGATCCCGCAGACTTGATAGATGCCTCCGTTTTCCCGGATCGGATCATGCGGAAACAATAAATCTCACCGTGATACGCATTTCGTCAGGATTCTACATTATGATATGTATGATGTAGTTTGCTTCGCCGCTGAAACGAATACTCGACAAACAATCTGTCCCAATTTGGGACGCAAAAAAAGCAGGTCATGGACATAGCGTGTCCATGACCTTTATATGTATTAGTCTGCAAAGCAGTCCGGCCTTGCAACGCTTGTGAAGCCTGCCGAACCGGTGATCACAACGCCATTTGCACCGCCGCTGCAATGGACGATCAAGAGGTTGCCGTCTGCGTCCTTGCCGCCGACGATGCCGACGTGGGAATCGTCGGGATAAAATACAAGGTCGCCCGGCTGCGCATCGCTCCATGCGATGTTGGCGCAATAACTGTGTTGCGTGGCAGCTCCGCCGCCGCGTCCGGGATAGTAGCTGCCATTTGTCGCATTGTAGAATGTCCAATCGACGAATCCTGAGCAATCCAACCCGAACGGGCGCACCGTGCCGGTGGAGCCGCTGCCTGCGGCTGTGACCTCCATTGGAACACCCCAGCGATCGTCCCAGCCGAGCGTCAAAGATTTTCCGCCCCAGAAGTACGACACGCGCCCGACGAGTTGCACTGCCGTTTCCACGACGACCTTTCGTGCCGGGTCAAGATCATCCGGGAGATTTTCAAGCAGTGCAATCGCGTCCTCCTGCGAAATGGTCAGAGAACCCATCGGAATATTCAGACTGCCGAGGTTTTCAAGCAGAATGTCCAGCCCGTCGTTTTGGTATTTTGTAAACGCATAGATCAGGCGCATTTGCTCGGCGGTTTTGGCCGTGATCGTGATGGTCAGCGCAATTCCCGTGTAGCTGTCGTCCACATCGTCGTCCGGGTTGCTATCTGGAACATCAACGGTTTGCGTTGCCGTCGTGATCTCGCACATATCCCAGAAAACTTGACGCAGCAGCTCCACACGTTCTTCGTCAAGCGTGAAAACGTCAATGCCGTCCTCCGCGCCTGCCGTTTTGGACGCAAACACGGCTACGACCTCGCGCCAGTCCGGGGCCTGTCCGATAATCTGGACGGACACAAAATCTCCATTTTGCAGGCGTTCCAGCTCTGCGTGGTATTCACCCTGAATTTCTGCAATGGCGGTTGCCAGCGGAACGGTATCTTCGCTTTCCTGTTCGTCAGCAAAGAGAATCCCCAACGGAGAAGCCAAAAACGCCCCCGCGACAATGACGATAGAAAACACGATGAAAAGCGCTGTGCCGCCGCCCAGACTGGCAAGGGCGCTTATCAGCTCCTTGACGGCTTTTGCCGCGGCCTCGGTCAGCTTTTTCGCGGCTGCGGCGGCTGCTCTGGCTGCGCGGTTGTTGCTCTTTTTAAGCATCTTTCTCTGTGCGTCCTGCGTTGCTGCTTTCCGCGCACGCTTTGTATCAATTTTTGATACAGACGTTTTTGGCTGCGCCGTTGGAGGCGCGATTTGCTCTGTATCTCTTGTCCGAATAGAAACGTCGCGCCGGGATTTTTCTCTCGGTGCGGCGGTTGGTTTCGGCTTTTCACGGATGGTGGGAGGATGCTCCGCTAGTGGCTGGACAGGTGGGACCGGTTTGCCGCTGCCAGCCGTGACCGACTGACGCTCCAGTGCGATTACAGGTACTTCCGAAACAGGCGGCTGCGGTAGAATCGGGGCAGCCGATTCGGATGGATAGATGGATTCGATGGATGGATTTTGAGAGAGCTGCGCTTGCTTTTTTGCAAAGGCTTGCCGTGCCTGCGCCTGCGGCGTGGGCGGTAGATCATACGTCGGTGCATCTGCTGCGCGTTCTCGGATAGGACGTTCAATGCCGCGCATGGTAGATGGTTCAGCGGCACGCGGCGCCCATGTGCCAGTCTGCTTGATATGCCGAATGTTCGGCGCATTTTCTGGTGTCGGTTCGGGCGGCGGTTCACCGCGCAGCTCTGTAAACGTTGGCTTTTCGCAGATCGGCGGCGATACGCTCTGCGGCTGGGGCCGTCCAGGACGAGTATGCGGAGCATTGGTGCGGTGATGCGCCTTGCGTGAGAACTGAGCAGCTTCACGGATAATCTCGCGGGCAGTCGTTTCGACCTGTTCGGTCGCTGTGCGTTCCGCGCTGTCCGAGCGGTCAGACTGCTTCGTGCTGTCGTTTAGCTCTTTCACAAATTTCTGCACCATCTGGCGTTGGACGGTCGATGCAGCTTGATGTTTTGGCTGTTTGTCTTTCGGGCGGTCGTTTCGCTCTCGAATGTCTGGAATGGGGATCACCTCCGATTTGCGTCTCACGGCGAGACGTATTCTCTTGAATGTTTGAGTTAATCATGATAAAATTTAACAAAGTTCATAATACGGAAGGAGCGGACAGAATGAGTATTATTGATGATGCAAGTGAACTATTAAACAACGATGATGTTAAAACCGCTGCGTTTGATCTTCTCTCTGATTCGGCCGAGGCCCTTTCCGGCTCGCTGTTTGCTGTTGCAAAAATTTTATTTGCTGCGCTTCACGCCCCATTTGCACTCAGGGACAAAATATTCTGGATGAAATTCAAGAGATTTTTAGACGGAGTTTTTACAACGGAGGAGCAAAAAGCAAAATTTGCTGCGAAACTTGCATCAGAAGGCAATAAAAACGACAACGCCATGCGTTTGCTGTCGTGTATTGAAAAATCGGATGCTGAGAAGAAAATCGATTACCTGATCAATGCCAGCCGCAGCCTTTCTGCCGATTTTATTACGCTGGAAGAGTATTTCAGAATTTGTCATGTGATCACGCAGTCTGTCACGGAGGATTTGCGTTATCTGGCAGAACATATCTTAGAAAATAACCTTGATTACTCCATTCCTGTCCAAAGCTTGATCAGCGAGGGGCTGATGATTCAAACACAGCTAAACGCGAATACAGGGGAACACAAATATAGCTTTACTCCGCTCGCAGAGCTGGTAGACCGCTTTGCTGTCAGTTATGACAACGCTGAGCGATACCCAAATCCACTTGCTCGGTCAAGTCCTGATACACCGAATATTAGAATTAACGGTATCGTTCCGACCTTTGGGTAATTTATCCCACCATGAGTTAATTTTCCGAATGGAAATACATCTCGCGGTGGGATTTTTTGCGTCCCAAATCGGGACGGATTACTGGCTTTCACCCGGCGTCGTTGTCATTAACTTATATAGCTCTGTCTGGCGGGGAATGGTGTTGACGAAAGGCACGATGGAGCCGCCCATGCGCAGCAGGCCATGACCAGCTTCGGCGTTTGTAATGTAACTGAGCTGCGTGTCAGAAATGTGAAGCAGCTTCGACAGCTCTGCGCGGTCGGTTGCCGCCTGATTGAACAGCAGCAGAAATTCCGAGTTGGCGAACATCAGACGCGCGGTTTCGGATTTCAGACATTCCTCCACATTCTGCGATGCCGCCGTCAGCGCCGCGCCATATTTGCGGAACCGCTTCCACGCACGGTAAAGAATTTCGCCGGAGTATTTATATTTGAAATACAAATACACTTCGTCGAGGAATACCCAGGTATATTTGCCGCGCTTGCGGTTCTCCATGACGCGGTTTTGAATGGCTTCGAGTGCGACAACGAGCGCGGTCGGGCGGAGCTGCTCACCCATCTCATAAAGGTCAAGGACAACAATGCGGTTGTTTATATCCACGTTCGTCGGATGCGCAAACACATTCAAGCTGCCCTCCGTGATAAGCTCTGCCGCCAGCGCGATTTCACGCGCTTCGGGGTCTGGCTGCTTCAAGACTTCGGCGCGCCAGTCGGACAAAAGCGGCATGGGCAGCGCACCTTTTGCATGGAAATAGTTCTGGTAGACACTGGCCGTGCATCGGTCGATGATGGATTTCTGGCTACCGGTCAGAAGCCCCGCGCCCATTTGCTGTTCCAAGATACTTGTAATCAGCTCGGATTTCATCGCAATCGGGTTTTCGCCGTCCTCGTACCCGTCTTGTAGATCGAGCGGATTGATGTGGTGCTGGCTGTTCGGGGAGATTTCAATGACTTCGCCGCCCAGCGCCCGCGCAATGGGCGCGTATTCGCGTTCGGCATCAATGATGATAATGTCATCGTTGGTGGACAGCGCGACGTTTGCGATGGTATTTTTCATTGCCACGGATTTACCAGAACCGGACACGCCGAGATAGAACGCATGGGGTGAAATGAGCCGCTTGCGGTCACAAATCAAGAGATTTTTGGAAATGGCGTTGACGCCGTAATACAAGCCGCCGGGGTCTTGAATCTCCTGCGCCCGGAACGGCATGAGAACGGCGCAGCTCTCCGTAGTGAGCGTCCGCAAAGCGTGGATGCGACGCAGGCCATACGGCAAGACGGTGTTCAAGCCGTCCTCCTGCTGGTAGCGGAGAACAGAGAAACCGCAGAGCTTTTCCTGTGCGATGGATTGCAAGGTCTGCGTATCCGCGTCAAGCTGCTCCAAGCTGTCCGCGATATGAACGAGCGTCACACAGGCGAACATGAGCCGCTGGTCGCGGGCGGTCAGATCTTCCAACAGGTCTTTCGATTCGGTGCGCATTTGCTCCAAGTCATAGGGAACCGTCGCGGTGAAGTTGTTCTGCCGGTTCTGGCGTTGCTGCCATCTGGTTATGTCCGTTTCCACGCCGAGGATTCTGGACTGCACCTCCCGAACGGCTTCTTCTGTCGGGATAGGCAGAATGTCAATGGACAGCAGCAGGTTTCTGGAGAAGTCAGACAGGTCCTTTATCATTTCGTCGCTGATAAAGCTGGCATAGTCACGCATGAACAGGACGCGCCCAAACTTGCCGCCCATTTCAAAATATCCGGCGCGGAATTGCAGCCCGTCCGGGCAGATCAGGTCGCGGAAGTCGATGCCGCGCTTGATGTTCGCGGACAGGTCAAACCGGAAAGACGCTTCTTCGCCAGGTCGGAAGAAGTCATGCAGGAGCCGCAGCCGGTCGGCGCAGGAAATGGCATAGGCCCCGGAATCCAGCCGCCCAAAGCTGGCAGACAAGTTGGTATCGACGCGGCGGAAATAGGCGCGGGTCTGCTCGATCTTCCGTAAGCCGATTGACAGTGTGATGTACTTTTCCTGCACCAGATTGTTGCTTTCAGCCGCTTTGTCCAAGATGATCTGGTTGTACTCGCCGCGATAGTAGTCCAAACCGTCGCTGCACTCCGGCATGAGCATCGTGCGCTGGAAGTCAACCGGATTTAATCTTCGGTTAATGATCGTGATTTTCGCGGTCGCATCGGTCGGCAAAGAATTGAGAACAGCACCATACGAGCGGAAGATACTGCGTCGGTCGTCTAACGACGATGCAGCGTAATTTATATCCGAAAAGCGCCACGTTTTACTGTACTTCTGCCCGACCTGCCAGATACCGTCCGTGAAGATACGGCGGATGGGAATAGATTGCTGGACACTGTGGGGAATCCGAAAAGAATCTTTTTCGCTGCGGTTCGCAGCCAGCAATGATTTCATCATTCCAACGTACCCTCCATAATGTCAGCAAACATTTCCTCATGGAGATTGACAGAATCAAATCGGCGCGGGCCTGCACACAGGATTTCGGATTTCACAAACGCCCACAAGAATTGCTCTAGGGTCATGCCGTTGTAGTGGAAGAACCCTGCGATAGCGACCGGCGCGGCCGCCAGCAGGCAAAGCCAGCTTGCAGCTTCTTTTCCGATGATGCCGCCCAAGCCGAGATAGATGCCCGCCGCCAGACCGACAGCCAGCACCGCACAAATAAACTGCCGCGCAGACAGACCGAAAAAGATGGTTTCCCGGTGTGCACGGATTTCTTTTGGAATTTTGACTTCTATAAAAATCGCCTCCGATTTGTTGAAAATTTGACAGAATTTTTAGGATATGAGATAATATTTATAGGTAAAAACTTGACAAAAAGGAGAAAATGCTATGAACTCTACACTAATTTTATTCAAGGAAATAGGCCGTCAACTCTTGATCGTTGGTCTGGTACTGGGGAGCCTACCAATGGCAATCCGTATTCTCTGGAAGCTGCGGCTTCTGCCGCTCGGCTGCTACTTTGTAGCTACAAAGCTGTTCTGGCCGCGCTGGGCGACAGCACACCGAACAGTCTGCATCCTGCTTTTTATCGCTTGCATCCTGTTTTTTGCCGTAACATGGATTGTCCACTTCGTCCGTAAAAGGCGAGAAGAACAGATCATGGCAGAGCTGATACACCACTACACAAAGGACCTGAAGCCAGGCGAATCCAGGACACTGGAATTTCTCTGAACAGTCAGAAAGAATTGCGTCCCGACTTGGGACGCAATTCTTTTATGCACCGAGCATTTCATGCACCAGACGGCCAGAGCCTTTCACCAGTCCGGTCAACACCAGCATATTGAACATGAGCTGTCCGAGATACTGCCAGACCATTGTGACGGCGGGCAGCGATTCATCCAGCGCCGTACTGCCGCCAGACAGGAACGCTGAGTAGATCACACAGGACAGGACGATAACCGCGCCCTCCATACAGACGCCGACATAGCTTTTCAGGAACGTTTGACCGGTTCTGGACGTAGCTTCTCCCGCGAATGATGCCAGCGGCAAGGGTGCAATCGCGGTGTAAATGAAGATTTTGAAAAAACGACCATAGACAGTCAAAATCAGCACATAGGACAAAATCGTAATCAGCAGACTGCCCAGCAGTGACACCAGCCAGAGCGGAATGGATTCCAGAAAACTCACATCTTCAATGGCTTCCACAATTTTGTCTGGCAGCGTTGCCGTCGTAGAAATTGCAGAACCAATGCCGCCCATGACGGTACTGACCACACCGCCGCAGATTTTGTAAATCGCGGTTATCAGCTCCAACGACGAACCGACCGCCACCTTTGCAAGCAGAAACCGGATAAAATGCCGTAAAGCAAATTCCGGCCTTTGCAGTTCGCGGAAGCTGGCTGCCGAGCGAAACACACCCATTGCAAAAAACAGCACCAACAGACCATAGCCAAGGCCTACCAGAGCGTTGTGGATACTGACAATGACTGTCCAGATTTCGCCACCGCGAAAACTTTCCGGTGTCTGTGAAACAAGCGACCAGATTTCAGCCAAATGGTCATTCCAGTTGGAAAGCGCGTTTTCAAGGGTCGATACGACCCAGTTATCACTCACATGATTTCATCTCCAATCATCTTGCGCATAAAAAACCAGTCTCCAGGAAAAGAGACTGGTTTTATGCACAATGTAATCAATATAAAAGTTGCGGGTAGTCTGTCTTGCCGTTCACGATGCGGTAGATATAGACCGTCTTTTCGCTGTCAATGACCTTGTAGACACATACATAGTCGCGGCAAATGACCTTCCGGAACTCTCGTTCTGCCAGCACCATATCCGGATGCAGCGCACCAGAATACGGGAATGTCCGCAGCAGGTCCACGGTGTGCAGAATTTCATCGATGAATTTCTCCGTCGAATCCGCACCGGCCAGACCGAGATAGAGCTGCGCGATTCCCTCCAGATCACGCATAGCAGCGCGCAGATATTTAATCTGATACTCTTGCTGCATCAAAAATCTCCTTCATCCTGCCGCGCACCTGTTCCGGAGAATATGTCGGTGCACCACTCAGGCGATCCAGTTCCGCTTCCAGAACGCTTGCCCGGTGTGCCAACATTTTTTCCCGCTGCTCATAGGCTTCAATGCTCTGAATGACCAGATCGGCTTCGCCCTTGTTCGTAATATAGATCGGTTCGCCGGACACCTTTGCAAGCTGCGAGATTTGCAGATATTCGTTGCGCAATGCCGTGGATGCTCTGATTTGCATGGAATCACCTCCTGTGTTTTCTATCCATAGTATATCAGGAACATGATATGTTTGCAAGCAGGATTTTATTCCTTCCGTTCTCAAATTGCGTATCACGGTGAGATTTATTACACCACACCGATGGCCGTCAGAATTTCCTTTGCAAAGGCAATCAGCAAACCGCCGAACAGACACAAAACGCCCTGCGTTCTCTGCGTCGCGTCGTGGGATTGCACGGACATACCGAGCTGCACAACGCCCCAGCCTAAGATGATAATACCGATTGCCTTAATGCAGGAAAAGATAAAATCGGAAAGATTGTTCACGATGGTCAGCGGATCGCTGTCAGCCGCAAATGCCGAGGTCGTGAACAGCGCTGTCGTCATCACAAGACTTGTCCAGATGGCCATAATGCGGCGCTCCTTGCGCCGCGAGGTTAATTCATGTTTCATGTAAATTCCTCCAAAATCTCAATATCGTCAATGTTTTCAATGGGGAACGAAAGATCGTCTGCTGCGAACGCGCGCAGCGGCGTGTGGAGATACGGCGGCGCGCCGCCGTCCTCCGTGCGGTGAATATTCGGGTGCTTCAGGATGTCATACTTCTCGTCAATGACTGGTTTCTCGCCTCGAATCAGAACGATTGCGTTTTTATTATCCAAGCGCCGCACCTCGTCCGGTGTCATAAGCTCGCGCCCGGTCTGTTGGAAATTCTGCGAGAAAGAACCGTTCCTGCCCTTACTTTGGCTGGATGTCCGGGTATCAATCGTTTCTTTCCCAAGCAGTTCCGAAATATATTTGTGCGTCGATTGTTCGTTGCCGCCTAAGTACACAAAGCTGTCCGCGTTGCCGATGATGCCCTCCCAATCGTCCTTGAACAGCGCCTTGAGCTGCGAAATATTTTGCAGAATGATGGTTGACATAATGTTTCGAGAGCGCATAGTCGCCTGCAATCGGGCATAGCCATCCGGCAAGGCCACGTTTGCAAATTCATCAAACATCAATCTCACTGGCACGGGTAGCGCTCCTTGATGCACCTTGTCTGCCTGATAGTAAAGCTCCTGAAACGCTTGCGTGTAGAGCATACCGACAAGGAAATTGAGCGATGCGTCGTTAGAATCCGGGATGATGCAAAAGATGGCCTGTTTCCGTTCGCCCAGCTTTCCAAGCTCCATATCGTCGCTTGCTGTGATGCGCTGAATTTCAGGCAAAGTGAACGATGCCAGGCGAACAGCCGCACTCACCAAGATGCTCTTAGCTGTTTTGCCCGCGGCTTGCTTGAAGATATGGTATTGCCGCACGGCAATGTGGTCAGGCTGTTCTTCCTCCAAGGCTTCAAAGAGCAGGTCAAGCGGAGATTGATAATCGTCATCTTCTTCCTTTGCGCCGCCGTTTTCGATCATGTAGAGGATGGTTTCCATGTTCTGATCTTCAACCGGCGCTTCGTGGAGCAGGTAAAGCATGAGCGCGGCGTCAAGTGCTGTTTCCGATTTCTCCCAGAATGGATCATTTGCTTTTGCACCTTTCGGCGTGGTGTTTTTGATGAAATTATCAATCAGCTTGAACACGTCCGCGTCCTTGCGTATGTAGCAAAACGGGTTGTAACAGTCCGATTTTGCCGGATCGATCAGGTCAAAAACGCGCAGAACATAACCTTCCTCCAGAAACAGATTTCCGACGGCACGGAGCATTTCGCCCTTTGGGTCAGTGACGATAAAACTCGCATTGGCAAGCATGAGGTTTGGTTTTGCGAGGAATCGCGTCTTGCCCGAACCAGAACCGCCGACGATAATTTGCAGAAGATTTCGCCGGTGCAGCTTACCGTTCATGCTCATTTGCAGGTGTTGGGTCAGTATGACGTTTTTGCCTGCATCCTTGTCGCGGTACTTCTTATCCAGCTCCCTGACGCTGCCCCACGACGCGGAGCCGTGTTCTTCGCCGGGTCTGGTGTTCTTCTGTCCGGTGTAGTAGAACAGGATCGCGCCTCCGTAAAGCAGTAAAAAGATGCCGATAAACTTCATCGTGTATGGCGTCCAGTGCAGCGCAAAGGGCATTTTGGTCACTTCGGTGAATTGTGCGACCAAGTCAAAGATGGTCATTCCGGGCGTATAACATCCTGCCATAAGCACGGCAAACCAGACGATAGGTAGAGTAAACGCCGCCCACACTGGGGCGGCGCTGCGAAATGATTTTTTCTTGTGTATCACAGGTCAATATCCATGCAGGCCAGACCGGTGCGCTCAGCATGGCGCTTGCAGAAAATGAGCGTACCAGCGGCCAACAGCAGTAGGGCCGACGGAATGATAAAAAGTAGTTTTTTCATAGGCGTTCAATACCTCCATTTTCCATAAAATAAATCTCACGGTGAGACGCATTTCTGGTCGGGCGCGCACGTCTCCCCATGATCGAGAAGCCCGCGCAAGCGGGCTTCTCTGGTTTGCTCCCCTTGGCTGCCACACTTCCGATGGGTGGCTGCTGTCAAGGCCCAGCCAGTGCGCACACTGGCTGGCTCTGCGGCCGATGCGTCAGCATCGACCGGCCTTGACTGCGGACAGCCAGCGGAAGATATTCCCCCGGAGGGGAGCAAACTTCTTTAACGTGCGTTTCGATGCACATTCCGTGACCGGACCTGCGGCGTGATCGCACGTTCAATGCTGCCGCCAATCTTCTGCGCCATGTCCTGAATCTGTCCAAGCGCCTGACGCCGATCCTGCGGGTCAAACCCGTCATAGAACGCCGTCAGATTTGATACGTCGGGCGCTTCACACGGAACACCAAAGCGGCGACAGATCATATAGCCGACGCTCTGCGCATCCAACTCATAATCATCCCGCGAATAGTTCTGATTATAGCCTTTGGCATGAAAACGGACGTGGGCGATCTCCGTTGCGATGCCTGCGAACGCTTCTGCATCGTTATACTTCGGATTGACCGCCATTTTCATCTGGTTTGGGTCATAGAGCGCAGGCATGGGGATACTCTCATCACTCACCAGCGGCACAACACAATAATTCAGGAGCGTTTTGAGGGCTTCCGTCATTTCCTTGCTGTCCGGCTGCAATGCGGTGTGCTTCAGGTCGCGCCCGCTTGTCTGCCGCACGTCGTAAACGTCCGCCAGTACATACCCTTTGCCAAAAGAGGAACGGGTGTAAATTTTCACGCCATTCTTTTCCTCGGTTGGAGATACGCTGCGCATCAGACTTTTCCAGCGGTCTTTTGTTCCGAAAATGGTTGCATCCTGATCCTGCACCATAACGAGCGCAACATTGCCAGCACTATAACTCGGATTGTCGGCCTGACAATTCAAATACCGCAGATACGTTTCCGGGTCACTGGTAATCTGCATCACGCCTGCGTCCTGCATGGCGTTCGTGTTCTCACGGTCGGCCTGACGCTGTGCCTGCCAGAGTTCCGTGCTTTGGTTTTTCTCATTGATAATACTGCCTAAGTTTGCGATAATACTCACTCCTATCTGATATGCTCCAGCTCGCGCTGGGGTTCCGGTCCGGTTCGCTCTGCGGCGGCACGCAATGCCGCCAGCCGTCCACGAACGGGCTGCTTTTCCTTATTGGTCGAAATCGGCCCCTGCGTCAAGCCACTCCTTTGCTTTTGCAAGGATGGTTCTGGTCGGGCAGGGGTCTGCTCTTTTTTTGGCTGCGCGTCCTCCGGCTGTTTGGGTTGATACCCCATCTGCGCTAGGATATAATTTGCCTGTGAGAGATGGTCAATGTTGGTTAGAATTTCAAGGTATGGCTCGTCGCTTTTCTTGTCCAAAATGGTTGAAAATAACAAGCCGACTTTCTTGGCTCTGCGCTTGAACTCTTCAAAATCCTCCGTGCGCAAGGGTAAAACTTCGATGGGGCGCTGTTCACTGAGCAGCCGGTTCATGTTCACCTTGCCGTAGAGCTTTTTCTGATCCTTTGCCAGTGCATACAACAGCGCCGCGAGATTCTTTGCGCCCCGCGCAAGTAGTTTAATTGCTTCTTCTGAAATTTGTACGCCCTCTTTCATCACGAGATCAGCAGCTTCGCCACTTACCTCCATAAATGTGACCTCCTTTCCCGCGCCTTATCCGGCGCATGATTTTCTGTTGGTGGTGTATTGTTTTCCCGCCCCTGCCGCAGCATCCGCGGCGAATATTCCGCGATTTTGCCGCATAACCGCAGTTCCCGACGCAGGGGCCGGAGCTGTGCGGTCAAGCTGTCAATGTCCGCGTCAGGCTGCTCAGACGGCTGCTCCCGGCGCAATGCGTATAGCTCCTTGCGCTGGTCTACTAATATCTGCATCTCATTCGATAACGCATCGGACAGCATTTCTAACTCTGGCTTTGTATCTATGTGATACTTCTGCAAAAGGAAGAATTGCTGCCGGTACTGCTTTGCACGGCGAATTTCGGCCCGCGTCTCAAACGGAACCTTTTGCGGGCGCTTCTTACGCGGGGATAACAGATACAGATAGTATAGGTATAGCGCCCGGAAACTGCCGCGTTTGACGGGTGGATAGCGGCGCGGACGGCGGCGAATGGTATAGCGCTTTTGTGCTGAAAAAACTGGCGCTGTCGGTTCCGGTTCGTGCCGCTGCTCGTTCAAGCGTTGCATCAGCTCTGCTTCCGTATAGCCAAGGCCAAGACTTTCCACGCGGACGAACCGCTGCCCGCCCGGTGGACGGACGGCGGTATGCTTGACATTTGGGCCGCGCTTGACAGAATAGCCCTGCCGCCGCAACGTTTCCAAAAACGTATCATAGGTCAGGCTTCCAGCCAGCGCTGCGTCTATGTCACGACGGATAAGGTCACGGATTGTACCGCTGCCGCGCTTTTCTGCGTTCCATGCAGCGTAGGAAGCGCCTTTCCCATCCGGTTCGATCACGGAGTATCCGCGCTCCCGGCTGACCGCATTAGAAATGCTGCGCAAATCGTGGAAATAGCTTTTGAAATCACTCCGGTACTTTTTGCCGTCCATGAATGAAACGGAATTGAAAACAATGTGACAATGCAGATGGTCACGGTCGGTGTGCGTACAGACAACGGCTTCGTATTTGTCTCCTAACAGTCGCCGTGCGAACTCTACGCCCGCTTCGTGTGCCTGTTCTGGCGTGACCTCGCCGGGAGCGTAGGAGTGAATGATATGATAACCGAGAATCCCGCCGTGCTTATCCCAGCGCCGTTTGGTTTCCTGCATTTGCAAAAAAGACTTATCCAGCGTACAGTTGATTGCCGTCCGGAAGCCCGCTTTGACAGGATCACAGATATAATCCACGGCGTTTCCCAAATCCGTTTTGCCGTCATTTTGAACGTAATCCAGGCAGCGATCCAGCCGGGAATGAATGACGATAATCTTATCGTATGCCATTATATCGACTCCCGCACCAGCTCCCATGCCTCCCGCGCAAAGCGCTCAGCATCATGGATCTGTGCCTGTGTGACATATCCTTTACCATTCGCCCAGTGCGCAAGCTGGTTGATATTTGTACCAATGCCGGACAGCACACGCAAAAGCTCTGCATAGCAGTCCGGCGGGCGCGGCTTGGCGGTTTCGCCCAGAATACACTTGCGGATCATAGCGCTGGCAGACAGACCGCTGCTCTGGCAAAGCTGCATGAGCTGCCGATATTCCGCGTCGTTCAGCCATACGCCGGTGAAATGTGATCGACTGCGCAAAAAAATCCCTCCTGTCCAGTTGAAATACGTCTCACCGTGAGACGTATTTCGTGGTCTGCGCTGTATGAAAAATGCGTCTCACGGTGAGACGCAAAACGCGGGGGTCTTAGGGGTTCACCCCTAACAAGGGTCGTTTAACAAACGACATACTTGCTAAATCAGCACCGCAAGCGGTGCTGATTCCGTTACCGCTGCATGGTAACAGATTTTGTCCGTCGAGGGCGCTTATCCTGCTTTTCCATCTGGTGCTCCAGCGATAAAAGGCGCTGCAATTCCGCTTCACATTCCGGTACATATCGAATATCGTGTGTGTTTTCCTCCAGCCGCAATACGCGGTGAATGAATGTTTCATGGCTGCTCTCGCAAAAATACTCGTCTTTATCGCGGTATTGCACCTTTGCAATGGGAAGCGCAGATTTTATGACGCGCTGCACCTGCTTCGCATAATCCAGCGGAATGATCTTACCTGCCAGCTTGCCGTCGCGGACACCATCTACCACAACGCGGTACGCTTTGATGCCGTTCGGCTGGTCTGCGTAAAACGTCCACGTTTTGTATGCGCGGCTGTCCTGCAAATACGTCTCGCGCTCCGGCACACACCATGTTCCACACGGACGGCTCATCCAGAGAAAAGAACGATGCTCCAAACTGGATTCCTGCGCACTGTTCCAGAGAATTTCTTTGTCAACGTCAAAATCTTCTTTGTAGGCAAGGGTGTTCCGCTGGACAATCTTTTCTAAAAAATTGAGGATGTCCGGTTGGTAGTCTTTTTCGTTTTCCATGCTTAGCGTTCTCTCCTTTGTGGTATATGGGATATGCAAATAATCCAGCACGTCGCCGCAGCCGAGTTTGTGGATGCAGAAATCGTATTGCTTTGGATGCGTGACCTCCATGCGCTGAAACCGGTTCGGCTCTTTTTCGAGATGTGCGCCAAACATACAAAACATACAACCGCTGCGCTTTACGCCGGTCGTTGTCAGCTTTCCGGCTTCCTCGACAATCTCACCGTAGACAGACGCATACGAGATACCCGTCATTTTGAGGTAGGCCAAAACATCCTGCTCTGTCCAGAACGACATCGGCTGGGAAGTTGGGTCGCGTTTGAGATACGCATTGCAGCCGGTTTTCAAATAGCTGCTCTGGCGGCGAACGCTTTCACTTGCCATCGTGCCAAGGATCATATATAGATGATGTTCTCTGGCGTACTTATGTAAGGGGCGCTCTTTCATTACAGTGCAACACCTGTCTGATATGAGAAATGGCGCATCCAGAAGAAAACGCCATTTTTCATATCGCTCGTTGTATTTTGAAGGTGTGCCGTCTGCGTTCAGGCCATTCAGGTGTCGGATCGCCCACGGACTGCCTTGCCGCGCGTAATAGATGCGTCTGGCAACATCTTTAGAGATGATAGGATAGCCATACGTCGTCAAAACCTTTGAAAACGGAATTTCCGGCCGCAGCCACGTCACATTCGGAACGGTCTTTACAAACTCACGGATTTCTGGGTACTCTAAGCCGGTGTCTACAAACACAGCCGGAACGTCCGGAAATGCCCTCCGCACCAAATCCAGCAGCACGGTAGAATCCTTTCCACCCGAAAAGGAAACGGCAATCCTGCCGCCATAGTGGTGATACCATTCCAGAATTTTAGCTTGTGTCACACGAATTTTGCGTTCCAACGGCCACGCCTGCATAATGCTCAGGTCTTGTCGGGTGTATGCGGGCATCTATGTACCTAACGTTCCGGTGTACGGCTCGGTACGCGCTTCGGCTGAATTTTGATCGGGTCGCTGCCGTCAATCGGACGGATCGCCGCAATGTGGCGCGCGGCATAAATGGCATTGCTGGAGAGCTGGCGCTGCCATGCGCCCTCACTCCGCGCCCAGCGGAAACCGTGTCCTTTCAATGCTTCGCGCACCTCAGCCGGAGGGATTTCATCAAAGAAAATTTGCAGGCGGTTTTTGTCATCGTTCGCAACTACTTTTCCGCCGTCAAACTCCCAGCCTTGGAAGCCAACCTCCCGATTTTGCGTCAGCGTTTCCAGCCGCTTCTTGATTCTGTGGATTTCTTGGTTGTTGTTGGAAAGTGCAAAGGGTGGATACGGCGCAGTTTCCCATGAATAGCCGTCTTTCACACGCTGATCGAGTCTTGCAGCTTCTTCCTCCGTCACGCCCTCGCAGCCGCGGCAGGTTTGATGCTTGCGGTAGTATGCGTTGATCGTTTTCATTTTTGCCTGCAATTTTTCAAGTGCTGTCAGCTTTTCTTGCAGCTTTTGCACGGCATCCGGATCATCGGAAGAAATTGCACGGTTGTTTGCTGCGGCGCGGGCCTTGCCCTCATAGTAATCCGCCTTTTCGTCGGCAGAGATGGACTGCCGCATTTTGGTATCAATCCGGTCGCGGTATCGCTTGTCGCTTTTATAGGAATAGTGGTCAGGCAGCATCGGCTGACCGGGCGGAATGGCGGACAGCATGGTGTGCGCCTGATGTGACAGTGCGCTGCTCTCCGCGCGCGCTTTCCCGGCCTTTTCCAGATAACGGTCGATCCTGTCCTGCTTTCGCTGTTCGTAATCGTTCAATCGCAACAGCTCCTTTCGTAAAATCTAGCGTTCTTTTGGGTGGCGCTTTTCCTGTTTCAAAACCTTCTGCTTCGGTTCGACCTTCAATGTGACCGGCTCATTTCCGTAAAAAGCCACCAGAATTTCAGCCTTATGGAATTTCTTCTTGAAGCGTTCCATCTGGTCAGGCGGTAAAGAGCAAAAGTCATCTACTGTCAGGCCGCACACAAAAAATGTGCCAAAGAGTCCGCCATAGCCGCTCTCAACGCTGCGATTGAAGTCCATCCCCAGAAGAATCCCTTCGTCGTTTGCGACGATAGCAACTGGTTCATTATAGGGATAGACAGAAGTAATCGGACCGCCTACAATCTCCTGCATGGCGTAGACATCATGTGGAATCGTTTTTTCGTATGGCGCATATCCAGGTTCGACGACGAGTACGGTCATTTGCTCTACGGCTTCTTCGCCCATACACTTATTCACCGCCCCATTCCAGCACGAACACGACGGACAGAACCTCCTGCTCGGTGACTGCTTTGGAAACGGCGCTGACTACCGCATCGTAGGTGAGCGGCAGCCTGCCATTCTCGGCAATCGTCCACGGCGCGGTCAGGGCAAGCGTTTCCACATTGCCATTTTTGGTAGTCTGTGCGCCGTTGATCTTAAAGCCGAGGAGCTTTGCATCGACCTTTTCGTGCGCCATGTCAGTGCTGAACGGAACAATCTGCCAGCCATTCTTCGTGCTGATACCAACGGAGGACACGACAACTTCGCCGGTGGAACCGTTGATGATCTCCGCGTTGCCCGTGTGAACCTCGCCGCTCTCGTCAATGACAAGCGGCAATGTAACCGGCACAGTCACGGAAAATACCTCGGTAATCTCCCAGTGCGCATAATAGGTCGTTTCACCATCCGTTGTATAGGTAGTGTTGGAATTAACCTGTGTGCCGCCGGTCGCTTCAGTGAACCAGCCTAAAAACTCAGCATTTTTACGTTCCGGGTCTTTTGGCAGCACCAGCTTTTCACCGTAGGTCTGTTCGGTCGTTTCGCTTTGACCCGTGCCTAAATCCCACGTCACGGTGTACTTGTTGGCCTCGAACTGCGCGTAAAATGTCGTGCTGCTGTTGATCGTGACCGTACTATAAAGACTGCCGCCGCTCTTGGCTGTGAACCAGCCCTTGAATGTGTAGCCTTCCCTGGATGGCTTTTCCCTCAGCGTTACCGCCGCTCCATACTCGTAGGTCTCTTTCTCTCCATACTGCTCTCCGTCTACCTTATACGTTACGGTGTAACTGTTTACTATAAAGCTGCCTTTTATTTTAACATCCCTGGCCGGCATTGCAAATTCATTACTATGATCCCAACCACTGAAAGTATATCCTTCCTTCGTTGGATTCTTCTGTAATGTTACTAAATCGCCATATTTATAAATCTCTACCATTCCATATGGCGTTCCATCTACCTCATAAGTTACCTTGTAACTGTTAATGTTAAATGATCCCTTAACTACTACATCCTCTGCTGGCATTGTAAATCTGTCATCATGATCCCAACCGCTAAATGTATAGCCCTCCTTCTGAGGTGCTTCTTTCAGCTTAACTTGTGATCCATAAGAGTACGTTTCTATTGAATCATAAAACTTATCATCAACAAAGTATGTTACAGTATATTCATTCACCTTAAAGCTTCCTTCAATCACTACATTTTCAGCTGGCATATTAAATCCAGTTTCAGAACTCCAACCGCCAAATGTATAGCCCTCTTTTTGAGGTTCCTGCCTCAGCTCTACAGGTGCATTGTACTCATAGGTCTCGATGTCACCATAAAGTTCACCATCGACCTTATATGTTACCGTATAACTATTAATACTGTAATGGCCTTCAATTTCCACATTTTCAGCCGGCATATTAAATCCGCTTTCACGATCCCAGCCGCTAAATGTATAGCCCTCTTTCTGAGGTTCTGTTCTCAAGGACACTGGCGCTCCAAACTCATAGCTTTCTGTATCCCCAACTACCTCTCCGTCAACTTTATATACAACCGTATAGCTATTGATGCTGAAGCTTCCTTCAATTACTACGTTTTTAGCTGGCATTACAAATCCATCAGTTTGATTCCAGCCACTAAATGTATGGCCTTCTTTTTCAGGATCTTTTCTCAGGGTTACAGAAGTTCCGTATTTGTATGTTTCTTTTTCTCCATAATCCTTGCCGTCTACTAAATACGTTACGGTATACTCGTTAACATCGAAGTTTCCTTCAATTACAACATTTTCAGCCGGCATAGTGAAATCTTCTGTTCTGTTCCAGCCGCCAAACTCATGACCCTCTTTTGATGGTTCGGATCTCAATTTAACCTCTGTACCATACTCGTAAGACTCAACTTCTCCAGTTATTTCACCATCAACTATATAGGTAACAGTATAACTGTTGATCTTGAAGCTTCCTTCAATCACTACATTTTCTGCAGGCATGGTAAATCCTGTCGTCCGACTCCAATGGCTGAACGTATAGCCTTCTTTTAAAGGCTCCTCTCTCAGTGTTACTTCTCTGCCATACTCATAAGTCTCTACCGCCCCGCTTACTTCTCCGTCAACTTTATACGTCACCGTATAGCTGTTAACACTAAAGGTTCCTTTAATTACCACATTCTCTGCTGGCATTGCAAAGTCTTCTTCACGATCCCAACCGCTGAATGTATAGCCTTTCTCTTTTGGTACTTCTCTCATAGTAACCGGGCTTCCGTACTCGTAGGTTTCGATCTCTCCGTACTGACTTCCATCTACCTTATACGTTACTGTGTAGCTGTTAATGCTAAAGCTTCCTTCAATTACTACGTCCTTAGCCGGCATCTTAAATTCAGCGTTTTGATTCCAGTGGCTAAATGTATAACCTTCTTTTGTCGGTTCGGATTTCAGCTGGACTAACTCACCATACTCATGGCTTTCTGTCTCACCATACGGTTCTCCATCTACCTTATATGTCACTGTATAGCTGTTAATCTTGTAAGAGCCTTCAATTACAACATCTTCCGCAGGCATCTTAAATTCGGTTGTCTGACTCCAGCCACTAAATGTATAACCCTCCATTTTCGGCTCTTCTCTCAGAGTTACCGTACTGCCGTACTCATAGGTTTCGTTCTCTCCATACTGAGTTCCATCGACCTTATATGTTACTGTGTAGCTGTTAATACTGAAGTTTCCTTCAATTACTACATCCTTAGCCGGCATAGTGAACTCTGTATTCTGATTCCAGTGGCTGAACGTATAACCTTCTTTTATCGGTTCAGATTTCAGCTGAACTAATTCGCCATACGCATGGGTTTCTGGTTCTCCATACTGTTCTCCATCCACCTTATATGTTACTGTGTAGCTGTTAATACTG
>ERZ773242.907-NODE-907-length-31809-cov-23.360679_pt1 | contig 31809 bp, 25 predicted proteins | sample MGYA00511077_ERZ773242 | MGnify/ENA primary metagenome ERZ773242 (study PRJEB29015, sample SAMEA2737754) | human gut metagenome | biome: human gut; feature: human-associated habitat; material: faeces | place: China | collected 2012 ... | reverse complement strand
GCATTTTGGCAACGCAGATGCCGTGCCGCAGCTGCCGGAGCGGTGCTTAAGCCGCTAGGCGGGAATTGTGCGGTGTTGCCTTAGTGAATCAATTCCGAGAACAGCGGGCAAAGCACGGCGGTCATGATACCGGCCACAGCAACGGAAAGGCCGCTCATCGCGCCTTCCACTTCGCCGATTTCCAGCGCCTTGCTGGTGCCCACGGCGTGGGACGCCGTACCAATGCCGATGCCTTTGGCAATGGGGTTGGTAATGCGGAACACCTTGCAGACGGTTTCCGCCGCCAGCGCGCCCACAATGCCGGTCAAAATCACAATGGCGCCCGTCAGGGTGGCAATGCCACCCAGCTCGCGGGAAACATCCATGCTGATGGCAGTGGTAACGGACTTGGGCAGCAGGGTGATGTACTGCTCATGGTTCAGGTCCAGCAGCAGGGCCAGTGCCAGCACGCTGAACAGACTGGCCATAACTCCGGCCAGCACACCGGCCACAATGGCCACCAGATTTTTGCACAGCAGATCCCATTTTTCATACAGCGGCACTGCCAGGCTGACCGTTGCGGGCAGCAGCAGGTAGCTGACGGGCGAAGCGCTGGCAGCGTATGTATCATAGGGGATGTTCAACACGCTGAGCACCACGATGACAAACGCCGTGCCCAACAGCAACGGGTTGAACATTGCCTGACCGGTGCGCTTGTTGATGAGCACCCCCAGGCCGAACGCAGCCAGCGTGAGCAGCACGCCCCATACGGCGGAAGATTCCAGAACTTGTGTGATCATTGCTTTTTCTCCTTCCGCTCTGCCAGGCGCTGGGTCACGCAGCCGGACACCGTCATGACCAAAATGGTAATGGGGATCAAGGCCAGCAGCACCGGCACCAGCATGGCCTGTAAATCCGCCCACAGATCCATCACGCCCGCAGCCGCCGGAACAAATAGCAGCGGGAAAATGCCGGTCAGAAACAGCGCCGCCGTGCGCACCTGCTCCAGTTTGACCACCCCAAAGCGCAGCGCCGCCAGCAGCAGCATCAGCCCGTACACGCTGGCCGGGATGGGCAGCGGCAGTACCAGGTGGCAAACCTCCCCCGCAAAGCAGAACGCCGCAATGCGGGCAAATTCAAATATCAGTTTCATTTATGCTTTCCTCTTTTGTCCGGCAGTGCCCCCACTACCGCCCTGCGCAAAACAAGACACCTTATCGTTATCTTTTTTGCTTTTCCGGGCTGCACAGACAGCCCGGTTCTCATTTTTTCATGCTTCACAAGTATAGCAGACTCCCCCACCGGGGGCAAGGTCAATTTTTGACATGTTTGACAAATATGCAGGTGTTTTTTTGCATATTGTGACGAATCGTTTCGCCGCGCGTATCGCTCATTCTGTTTTGTTTTTCGATAAATATACAAATTGTATTTTTTGTGTTTTATTTCCAACAACAATAAATCCCTGCCCGGGAACCATCCGGACAGGGATTTGAAGGAGAAACGCAGCTTATTGTGTTCATGGTTCCCCTGCCTCCGTTTTGGCGCAGCCGGCGTTCCGCATACGCGGCTGCACAGCAGGCCGGGGTTCTTGTTCACTCTGCTTTGGTAATAATCAAACGGTTGTCAGCAGGGCTTTGCAGCTGCCCGTTAAAGCATAGGTACCGCTGCCCGCCGTGATAAAGAAACTGTCGCCCTTTTTTGCCTGCACCGTTTCGCCGCCGCAGGTCAGGCGCCCCTCCCCTTCGGTAATCAGGAGCGAAACAAAGGACGTCTCGTCCGCCGTGCCGGTGTGACCACCTGCCACCACATCCACGGTAAAGTAATCGCACTTTGCCAGATGGGGGCTGAAATCATGCTGTTCCGGCGGGGTACGGCGCATTACCTCCAGCGCCTGCTTTACATGCAGCGCGCGCGGTTTGCCGTCCGCCCCCACGCGGCCGTAATCGTACACACGGTAGGTCACGTTGGAGTTCTGCTGCACTTCAACCACCACAACACCCTTGCAGATAGCGTGCAGCGTGCCGGACGGGATAAAGAAGCAATCGCCTTTTTTCACCGGCACGGCGTTCAGCACCTCGGTCAGGGTATTGTTCCGGATGCGCTCTTCCAGTTCTTCCCGGCTGATTTCATGGTCAAAGCCGTAATACAGGAACGCACCCGGTTCACAGTCCAGCACATACCACATCTCGGTCTTGCCGTACTGGTGTTCGTGCTCCAGCGCATACTCGTTGGAGGGGTGTACCTGGATGGAAATGTTATTCTTGGCGTCAATGAACTTGGTCAGAACAGGGAACATTTCAAACTTTTTGCAGTCTGTTCCCGCCGCTTCCGGGTGGGCGGCCAGGTAGTCCGCCAACATGGTGCCGTCCGGCAGATAGCTGGGGCCATCGGGATGGCAGGAAAGCACCCAGGCTTCCGCCAGCGGGTTCAAATCGCTCTGCACGCCAAAGTCGGTGCGCAGGCGGCTGCCACCCCAAAGGTAATCCTTGCAGGATGGGGTCAGTTTTAGAATTGACATTGTCGATTTACCTCATTATATCACAGCACATTATAAAATGATAGGGTCATATCGCGGAATCATTTTCAGGTTGACGTACAATTTTTGCGCATTACACTTTGTGCAGGTACCACAGCTTTGCGGGCACCTGGCCGTAATCGCCGGGCAGAGGCAGACCAAGGGTCTGCAGCATAAAGCCGGTGTACCGTTTCCCTGCCTCATCCTGATAGGCTGCAGTCTCCTCCAGCCCCTGCAGAATCAGACGCGGGCAGGGTTTTCCACGGCCATTCAGGGCGCTGCCAGACGCCGTCCACAACTTCCCGGGCGGTGGGACGAAATCCAGGCAAAAGCTAGCCGCACCGCGCAGGGTCAGCAACCCGCCCCACGGCACCGGGAACTGCGCGCCGACGCTGACATCCAACACCAGCAAAGCCAGCAGCGCCAGCATGGGCAGCCAGATTACGCCAGGGTGGACGCCCCCGCCGGGGCCACGGGCACAGGATATTACCGGTCTTGCTGATTGAGATATGCCTGATTTTTTTCGATCAGCGCCACACGCTGGGCCACGCAGTCACGGCTGCGCAGCGGTCCGCGGGGGTTTTGAATGCAAAGTCCAAAAGCTGGCCAATGGTCGTGGAAGCAACGTGCAGGCGCGTATCACTGGCGGCATAATAAATATACACCTTACCGTCATCATCCGCAATAGCACCATTGGTAAATACCACGTTGGAAACATCGCTGACGCGCTCCCAGCCACGCGGCGCGATCAAAAATCCGGCCGGTTCGGCAATCACTTTCCAGGGCTCTTTCAAATCGGTCACAAACAGGTAGATCACATAGCGCAGGCCCTCCGTAGTGTTGCGCACGCCATGGGCGCGGTTTTCTGGTATACACCTTTTTCAACCGCTGGCCGCCAAAGGTTTCGCCTGTAAATCATATTGAGGGGGTGTAAATCCATTTCCCCATATGGTATGATAATATCAAATTCTTTTACATTGAGATCCATCCGAGGGCATTCGCCACAGAACTTACCAGAATGATGGCAGCAAACACCGGGCAAAGGGTGCGGATCATAAAATTGAAAACCTTTTTTCGGCGGAAAGGTTGACCATTCTGGGTCACCTCTTCCTCAATCTTTTCCACGCCGATCACGCTGGTCACCAGCAGGCAGGTTGCAATGGCCGCAATGGGCATCATAACTGAGTTTGTCAGGAAGTCGAAAAAGTCAAGGAACTGCATCCCGATAACGGTCACGCCCGACAGCGGGCCATAGCCAAGCGCCGACAAGCTTCCAAGCAGCACCATAATAATCCCAATCACTGCCGCAGCCTTTTTGCGGCTCCATCCCAGTTCATCCTCAAAAGTCGATACTGCGCTTTCTGTCAATGCAATAGAGCTTGTCACCGCTGCAAACAGCACCAGCACAAAGAACAGCACACCCACCAGCGAACCAAGTTCCATGCTTTCAAAAACTTTCGGGATCGTAATAAACATCAGTGCGGGACCGGCTTGCAGGGTGTCCGGGTCACCACCAGAGAACGAAAACACCGCCGGAATGATCATCAACCCGGCCATCATTGCAATCAGCGTATCAAAAATCTCAACGTTCTTGGTAGATCCCTCAATGGACACATCTTTTTTCATGTAAGAGCCGAATGTTACTAAAATACCCATTGCGATGGACAAAGAATAGAACATCTGGCCCATGGCTGTAACCACTGTCATCCATGAAAAATTGGCCGGATTCGGTACCAAAAAGTACTTCACTCCTTCCAGCGCACCGGGCCGTGTTACTGAATAAGCTGCAATAATTACTGATAACACCACCAGTACCGGCATCATCATCCGGGAAACACGCTCCACACCATTGCGGACACCGGCAAAAATGATGCCCAGTGTAAGCAGGGTAAAGAGCAGGAATACGATTTCCACCGAAGCGCCATTGGCGATGAAAGAGGAAAAATACCCATCCTGTGCCAGCTCACTGCCATGACCGGTAATATACCCCACCAGATACTTGATAACCCAACCGCCAATAACCGAATAATACGGCACAATCAAAATGGGAATTACCGCGTTGATCCATCCTCCAAATGCACGCCAGCGTCCCTTTCCAGAAGCTGCAAAGGCCCCAACCGGACTTTTCCGGGTCATCCGTCCCAGCGCTGTCTCTGCCATAATCATTGTATAGCCAAAGGTGACCGCCAGCAGAATGTAAATCAGCAGAAAAATTCCACCGCCATATTTTGCCGCCAGGTATGGGAACCGCCAGATATTGCCCAAGCCAACCGAGGCGCCGGCTGCCGACAGGACAAAGCCAAGTTTGCCGGAAAATGAGCTCCGGCCGCTGTGTTGTTTTTCCATTTATTTTTTCTCCTTACCATTTTCACACTATTATTTTAGTGTAACATAACCGCCAAAAAACTGCAATCTACGCCACAAACAATCGCTTTCATAGGGAGGGGCAAAGTCGTTGCTTTTATATCCCTGTCTGCCATTCTATAAAAAAGCTTCCACCTTACGGCAGAAGCTTTTCTTTGGTGGGCCATCCAGGGACCCAACACCCACGGACTAATGAACAGTCCACTGGACTGTTCATTACCTCGCTCTCGCTCGGCCGTCCTTTCAAGTCCTGGATGGCCTTTTTATAAAAAAAGCTTCCACCTTACGGCAGAAGCTTTTCTTTGGTGGGCCATCCAGGGACCCAACACCCACGGACTAATGAACAGTCCACTGGACTGTTCATTACCTCGCTCTCGCTCGGCCGTCCTTTCAAGTCCTAGATGGCCTTTTTATAAAAAAAGCTTCCGCCTTACGGCAGAAGCATTTCTTTGGTGGGCCATCCAGGACTTGAACCCGGGACCAAGCGGTTATGAGAACGTCGCTAATTTTGAAATTTCATTTTTCTTGTGGAATCTTGTGACTATCTCATAATTCCGAAAAAACATCTTTGTGTACTTTGACGTAACTTTTGGTGTCTTTTCGTGTCTAAAATGGCTCTTTGTACCCAGAACCGTACCCAAGAATTTTTGGGTACGAAACTCGACACTTATTGTTACTATTTTGCTTTTACATGGCTCACTTTCAAAAAAAGGAGGTGAGCTTTTTCTTTTGTAAAAATCGGAAGGGAGGTTTTCCACATGAACAAGCACTCACAGTTGAAAATCCGTGGTCCCACCAAATGACGCTGGACTACTTCTACGGGCAGTCGGGCGAGTTGTTCTCCTATCATGGAACAGATGAAAGCTACCGAGGGCGTGACAGCGGAATTAAAGTGTACCTGTCAAATGGAATGGGTACAACGATATAATAACATCCATAACCGGGCAGAAGAAATTGATTTGCATGTGATGGTTTATTCATAACAGTATCGCAGAATGAGTATGACAAGCATAATTGGGGGAGCGATAAAACTTGCTGTTGATATGTAAATTTAGAGGTTGTTTTTTCTGTATTCAATAGGAGAAATCCCGTAAACCTCTTTAAATTTACGGCAAAAATAAGGCGCATCGTGAAAGCCGCATTGTTCTGATATGGTTATAACCTTCATTTCCGTGGCTGCCAGTAGTTTTGCGGCTTTTTTCAGCCTGTATTGTATCAAATAAGAAATAGGAGATTGACGGATACCATTCTTGAATATTTGCATACAAGTGTTCTTACTTACATGGGCAAAATCTGCGATGTCATCAAGTTGGATCTGGTCGGCATAATGACTATGAATAAAACTCATCATCATTTGAAGGCGAGACGTATCACTGTTTCTTTTAACGGTTTGTCTTTGTAGAAACATGGATTCCATATTTCCGTACAGCAACTCCCAAATGGTTGCCAACAATCGCATGGTTGTCAACTCCCTAAAATTTGCTTGTTTCTGCGTCTCAAATATCTGATTTAGTAAAGAAAGTATCTCTTTATGCCACAGGGTATACGGCTCAAAAACCAAAAAGTCAATATCTGAAGTAAGCACTGGCTTAATATATTGCTGGTATATCAAACTCTCCTCTGAAGCCAACAGCAAAGGGGAAAAAACAATATTTGGAATCAATGTGGTTTGTTTTGCTGTTAATTGATGAATGATTTTCGTGTTGATAAATAAACCACTGCCTGCTGGTAACGAGAAATTATCTTTTCCGATATAACATTGCACTTCACCGCTTTGCACATATATAAATTCAATTTCCTGATGCCAATGCCAACCGATTGTATGGAAGTCGAAGTCCCAGATATCTTCTAGATAGTATTGAAACGGAAATACCGATTGTCCGTGGGTTCTTTTTTCCATGAGAGTTTCATCTGTAATGATTTTTAATTCGCTGGTGTCTGCCAATGATGCCCCCCCTCCTTTGTATTGTGATATTATACAATAAAAACGTGGTAAAGTCCATTGCTGTCCAAACAAAAGCATGATATCATTCGATGTAGTTTGAAAGGAGGGCTTTGTGCTATGAAGAACTATAAAAAAACATTAAGAGCCTGTTATCTCGGACTTATCACACAGGCAATCGCAGCTAATTTTGCACCATTGCTTTTTTTGACGTTTCATTCAGATTTCAACATCTCACTGGGACAGATTGCCTTAATTCCCGCAGTATTCTATGTAACACAATTAAGCGTAGATTTAATTTGTGCAAAATATGTGGATTCTATTGGATACCGAAAATCCATCGTGGCTTCTCAGCTGTTTGCAGGTCTGGGGTTGATCGGACTTGCGGTTTTGCCCAATATAATATCTCCATATGTCGGAATACTGATCGGAGTGTTTTTTTATGCACTCGGAAGTGGTCTTGTTGAGGTGTTGTGCAGCCCTATTGTGGAAGCCTGTCCCTTTGACCATAAGGAAAAAGTGATGAGCCTACTTCATTCCTTTTACTGCTGGGGCAGTGTGGGCGTGATTTTACTTTCTACAATTTTCTTTTCCGTTTTTGGTATTGACAAATGGAGGATTTTAGCCTATTTGTGGGCAATGATTCCTTTGTACAATATTTACAATTTTGCCACCTGCCCTATTGAGCATTTGGTAGAGGACGGTCAGAGAATGTCGTTGCGTCAATTGCTGAAGATGCCTATTTTTGGAGTTGCAATTATCCTAATGATTTGCGCTGGAGCTTCTGAAATGGCAATGGCGCAGTGGGCATCAGCTTTTGCAGAATCCGCATTAGGATTAACCAAATCCGTTGGCGATTTGGCGGGTCCGTGCTTGTTTGCAATCACAATGGGCATTGCCCGTGCGCTGTACGGCAAATTTGGTGAAAAGATAGATTTGACAAAGTTTATGCTGGTATCGGGAGTTCTTTGTGTATTGAGCTATCTTTTGGCTGGTCTATCTGCAATGCCGATTTTGGGGTTGATTGGATGTATCCTATGTGGCTTCTCAGTTGGTATTATGTGGCCCGGAAGTATCAGCATTACTGTTCCGAGGATTCCAAAAGGAGGTACAGCCTTGTTTGCACTGTTGGCTGTAGCTGGAGATATGGGTGGTGCTTTTGGTCCGAGCATGGTAGGATATTTTTCACAGCAGGCAGGAGATAATCTTCAGGTAGGTTTGTTGACGGGATGCACATTTCCTTTAATTATGTTGGCAGCTTTGATTGCAATGCGGAAAATGGCAAAAAATGATTGATACTGCGGTTACGCTAAGGCAATATCATCACAGTCGCAAGCATCATATCACGGACAGTGGAAATCCAGAAAAAAGCTGATAGATGCAAGCTGGCAGAAGCCGGACACGCGCAGCCCAGCACGACCCTTGCGATCTACACGCAGGTCTACGATAGGCGGCGTGATGAGATTCGCAACCAGATGAGCAAGGAACTGTACGAATGAGAAAAAAAAGAAGCACGAAGGCCGAAACCTTCGTGCTTTGTGGTGGGCCATCCAGGACTTGAACCCGGGACCAAGCGGTTATGAGAATCACGAAAATCTTAAAATCCCGTTTTTCTTGTGCAACAGTGACAAATAGCATCGGCGCACGAGCAAGAGGCATTAGTTATTATGACGGAGTTTTTAGTCCGATTTCGTAGTGAAAATCAGACTAAATCGCCAGGTTCGTCGCCAGAAAAAAAGCTGGCGACGAAAATCGCCAAAAAAGACTCATTTGGTGCGATTTTGGCGATGAAAAAAGCTACTGTGGATTCGAGGCTTTTATGCCCCACCGTTTTTCTCATTATAAATCGTTCATTTTAGAATGTCAATATCGCCAACAAGGGGGAAGTGTACCATTTTAGTAGAATACCGACCCAGTGTTCCTCTCCCCCACACCCCCTCTCCAGCTGGCTGAAGAAACAGCCAGCTGAAAAAGAGAATATCGTTTCTTACAAGCATCTTACCTGTTCGCAGATGAGGTGCTTTTTTTATTACAATCTTGGAGGTCATCATGGGCAAATATCAGAAGAACATCGAGGCTGCACGGCGCATCAGCGTCATGCAGTACCTTGAAACCTACCATCCCGGCGAGCTTGTCCGCAAAACAGACAAGGAGTATTGCACCAAGACGCACAGCAGCCTTGTTATCACGCCCGCAAATGGGCTGTTTCACTGGTTTTCGCAGAGCAAGGGTGGCAACAATGCACTCGACTATCTGGTAAAGGTTGAGGGCATGGACTTTGTCTCGGCGGTACGGTTGTTGAGTGCGATGACTCCAATGCCCGTTTCTATTCAGGCGGCTAAAGCAACACCTACTCGGCAGCATACGATTCGTCCGTTTGAACTGCCAGCCGCAGATCGAAACACCGAAGCCGCAGTCGCTTATTTGATGCAGCGCGGTATCAGTCCGAAGGTACTGCGTTATTGCGTGAACAGCGGTATCCTGTACCAAACCACACGCGGCAGCTATCGCAACTGTGTGTTTGTGGGCAAGGACGCAGAAGGTGTACCGCGCTCTGCTTTTCAGCGCTGCTGTCAAGGCGGCTTTCGCGGCGATGCCGCGGGCAGTCAAAAGCAGTATGGTTTTCTGATTCCTGCCGAGATTGAAACCTGTGATACCGTAGAAATCTACGAAGCCCCTATTGATGCTATGTCCGGCGCGACGTTGCGGCAGTACAAGCATGATGCACCGTGGCGCAGCGTCCACTACTTGGCGCTGGGTGGGCTGAACCACCAGCCGATTGACTACTTTTTACAGCAGCATCCCGAAGTTAAGCGCGTGGCACTTTGCTTTGACCGTGATGAACCCGGCAGGAACTTTACAAAAATTGTGGCAAAAAGGCTGACAGAACGGGGATATATCGTGCAGGACACACCTCCGGCCATCGGCAAGGACTATAACGACTATCTGCTGGCGGCTCGTAGACTTATCAGCATGGAACGGTAAAGGAGCGGAATATGAAAACTATTGCAGTTGCAAACCAAAAAGGCGGCGTGGGTAAAACGACCACCACCGTAAATCTTGGCACAGCACTTGCGGCGATGGGCTACAAAGTGCTGTTGGTGGACGCCGACCCGCAGGGTGATTTGAGCAGCTATCTCGGCTATGCGGGCACCGAAAACGGCGCAACAATCAGCGACCTAATGGAATCTGTTATCAAGGACGAAAAGCCGCCAGAAGTGGTAATTCACCATGAAGAAAAGGTAGATTTCATTCCCTCCGACATTGGTCTGTCTGATATGGAAGTGAGCCTTGTAAATGTTATGGCGCACGAAAAAATCATGGAACAGGCATTGGAGCCGTTTAAGGATAAATATGACTACTGCTTGATCGACTGTATGCCCTCGCTGGGCATCATCACCGTGGCATCGCTTGTTGCGGCGGATCGAGTGCTGATTCCTGTGCAGGCACAGCATTTCGCCCTCAAAGGTCTGGTGTCCCTGTTCAAATCCGTCAACCAAGTAAAGCGCCGTATTAATCCCCGGTTGGATATTGACGGCATTGTGCTGACGATGGTGGACAAGCGCACCAACCTATCCAAAGATGTGTGTGCTGCCCTGCGCAGTGCCTACGGTCACGCGCTGAAAATTTACCGTGCAGAAATCCCGGTCAGTACGCGCACAGCAGAAAGCGCTGCCAGTACACATAGCGTGCTGACCTACGATGCCAACGGCCCGGCCAGTTTGGCATACAAAGCGCTTGCCAAGGAGGTGACGGAGAATGAGAGAGTACGGCAGCAACATCAATCTGCCCTCACTCGATAATCTGTTTTCGAGTGAGCAGGAGCGGCAGGACGCAAAATTAGAGAAAATCCAAATTTTGCCGCTGACGAAACTGCATCCCTTTCGAAATCACCCTTTTCAAGTCCGTGACGATGACGAGATGGACAAAATGGTGGACAGTATAAAAGAATATGGCGTTATGACCCCCGCCATTGTCCGCCCTCGGAAAGATGGTGGGTATGAAATTGTAGCGGGCCACCGTCGCTGCCATGCCAGCCAGCGGGCGGGCGTGGAGACCATGCCCTGCATTGTGCGGGATATGGACGATGATACTGCTATTATTCTGATGGTGGACAGTAACTGCCAACGAGAGCATATTTTGCCGAGCGAAAAGGCGAAAGCGTATGAAATGAAATTGGCTGCTATTAAAAGGCAAGGGCAACGCCGTGATTTAACTTCTGGACAAGTTGTCCAGAAGTTGTCAGTGCAAGAAGTTGCAGATGGAAGTGGCGAGGGCTACAAAACAGTCCAGCGCTTTATCCGTCTGAACAAACTCACCCCCGAACTTATGAAAATGGTGGATGATGGCAAGCTAAAAACCACTCCCGCCGTAGAACTTAGCTACCTTACCCCAGAAGAACAAGAGGACTTCCTCTCTTATATGGAATCTGAGGGCTGTACCCCGTCACTGTCTCAAGCACAAAAACTCAAGGAGGCCAGCAAGGAAAGTGTACTGACACCAGAAAAAATCCAGCACATTATGGCCGCCAAGCCGCCAAGTGTAAAGCCGCGTGACCCGCAGCTTATGATTCCCGTTGCAAAAGTTGAACGATACTTTCCGAAAGGCTTTACAAGCGACCAGATGCAGCAGGTTATCGTAAAACTGCTGGAAAACTATGCCCGTGCTCACCAGCACGGCAGCAGATGAGGGGGGCACCGATGACAAGATTATTAGTTATTGAACCCGGCTACTGCCCTTATCAAGCGGGTTTTTCCAGTGCGGCGACTGCGGTTTCCGAGGTAATCGAGGGTGAAAGCCAAATTCTAAAACCGTTTGGCACACCTCGCATCGGGCTGATATGCAGCAAAGCCCAAAGCCGGCTGAAATATAACAGGCAGGTCAATGACGAGGGAATTACCGTGCGCGGGCGATTTCTCATCTGCGGGCTAAATGGTGATAAAGTCGTGGGCCTATCCAAAGACCAGGCAGACCGATACAGCCGTCTACTTTTTCTACCGCAAGTCGAAGATATGGCAAGCGGTGAACTGCCCGCCGCAAAGGTACGCCCGCAGGATGAACGCTACGGGAACAAACTATCTTTTTGGGAAAGGTTGGAAAGATAATGGAAGAAAAGACAGATAAAGTAGTCGGCTACATCGAATATCTCGGTGCAGGCGGGATGATCGGTGAAATCGTTCCTTACACAAGCGTGGAAAAATTCAAGGATGAAATTCTGGATTCCTTGGATTGTGGGCGGCCAGTGACACCGGTTGTATTCTCAGATGAACTGGATGAGCCACTCCAATTTGATTCAGACACCTATTTTCCGTGGGGATTTCGCAGCGAAAAGCGAGTGCAAATCCCTTATGAAATCTATCAAACTAACAGGCGAGACCTTGTTTTTATGGAGTATTCTCCTGCGAGGCTCGCTGCCGGAGCAAAGGACTACGAACTCGTGTACAAGGGGCAGATGGAGCGTTGGGAAACGCTGGACAGCATTTATTCACGGCATAATCGGGATGACCGTCCAAACGCCAAAACTATGCGTTCCGTCTCTGTCAGCGATATTATTGTGACACACAAAGATAACGAGACACACGCTTTTTATGTTCAGCCGATTGGGTATAAGAAGGTAGATAACTTGTTGCCGGAACTTGAAAATGCCACACCGTCAAAAGCAGAACAGCACGAGCGATAAGGAGCAGCCTATGGCAAAATACGAAAATATCCGTGCGCTTGCCAAAAAGCAACTGCAAGCCGTCACGGAGAGCAGTGACCGCTGGAAAGCATTTTTGCGGACAGCGGCCATTGCTTATAATTATAGTTTCCCAAACCAGCTTTTGATTCACGAGCAAAGCCCCACCGCCACAGCCGTGGCCGACATAGCTTACTGGAATAATAATGCGGGTCGCTGGGTCAAGCGCGGCGCACACGGTATCGCGGTATTTGACACTCGCGCCAATTCTTCCCGGCTGCGGTATCTGTTTGACATTTCCGATACCATCCCCCGTGCAGAGATTCCCGAAGCGCTGCCGTGGGTCATTACAGACCAGAACTGGCGGCCTGTTTGGGATAAAATCGTAGCGGATAATCACGCTGACAGCATCCAGAGCGCCCTCCTCATGCTCTCTACATCCTGCGTTGCCCAGCGCAGCGCCATGTTCACAACCGCACTGGGAAAAGCCATAGACGGCAGCAGCTTACAGTGGGCCAAGCCGGACGAACAGCGGCAGCTATTTATACAGCTTATCACCCAAAGCTGTCTGTATATGGCCGCGCTGCGGTGCGGCGTGGATACTGCGCGGCTGGACCTGTCTGCCCTTGAGTCTGTGAACCAGTTTGATACAAACCGCATTGCTCTGTGTTTGGGCAGCGCTTGCCAACAGGCGGCACGGCCTCTCATGCAGCAGATCGGTAGCATCACGAGAGAAATCGACAGTGTTGCACGCGCCGAAAAAGTCCGCTATTATGGTGACAAACAGGAAGAAACCAATAACACCAAGGAGGTCAACAATGGAGTACATGATGGTGAACGGCTACCAAATCCCGGCGCTGACGTTGAACGAGCCGCCGATGCCGGAAATCGGGAAGTACGGCAGCCTGCGGCGGAAATTCCTGCTGGAGAATGCCCCGATGATGTTCGACGAGATGATGCTGGAGGGAACGCTGTACCCGCATCTGGTGGAGATGGACAACGCAGTACACCGGCAAATCGAGCAGACGATGCAGACGCTGATGCAGCAGAGCACCGCCCCGAACCGGCAGACAGACCCGATGGGCTGGACGCAGTGGATGAACGCCTTGCAGAGCCAAGCCGAGGAACTGGCGATGCAGCAGATTTACAGCCTGTAACACAAGAATCCCAAGCGGAGAGCGATACCACGCCCTCCGCTTTTTCTGTACCCATTTCTGATTTGCCGCCGCTGAGCGATGAACTGATTCTAGGCTTGCTGGCGAAGGACTCCTCCAGCCGTGCCGACAATGCGGCTATTCTGGAATATTTCAATGAGCATCCCGACCTTGCCGAGCGCAGCGCCTTTTGCAAGCACTGTTACAAGCAAATTTATACATATTTGTTCGTGGATGACCATACCGTTGGTTTTATCCGGCATGATATGTACCTTGAACTTTGGGAGGGCAACTATCTTACCAAAACAGCACAGATCAATCTGACATGGGATGCTGTTGCCGCAAAAATTGCTGACCTTATCGAGCAAGGGCGGCTGATCGTTCCCATCAAGGCTACACCCGTGCAGCAGATGGAGCAGCTTACTCTTACTCCCGAAGATTCTGAAAAGGCAGGGCTGCCGAGCCATGAGCAGCAAGTAAAAAACATCGACCTGGCGGCAGAAGTCAAAAAGTGGAACAAGCCCGTCATTGACGCATCCGGCAAGTACATTACGGAGCAGGACATTACCGATGCACTGTGCAAAGGCGGCGGGTTTGAAGATAGCAAATTTCGCATTCAGCAATATCTCTCTGCACAGGTACTTCCTATCGAGGAAGATCAAGCCCGCTGGCTGAAAAAGGAATACGGCATCGGCGGCGGCACATGGATCTTCCGTGATGGTGGGCATGGCTTTCTTGACCACATGGGCAAAAATCTTGAAATCACCCGACGTACAGAGGACGGCGAGTATCGCCGCGTTTTGAAGTGGAAAGAGGTTGCCCAACGCCTGCGGCTTTTGGTTTACAACGACCAGTATCTGACCGATGCCGAAAAAGCTACCTATCAGGCATGGGCAGCAGAACAGCAAGCCGCCCGCGCAGCGAACGATGCCGCACTCGCTCATGCAAAACACGCTATCGCGGATTTCTGCGAGAATGAGGGGCTAAACGAGCCGAATTTCTCCGACTTGACCCGCGTGGAGTTTGCTTACTCTACCACCGAGGACGATGAGCACGAGATCCAAGTGTATGCCAATCTTCTGCGGAACGAAATCCGCTATGAGGTTGACGGTAACATTGTCCATATCGACTACTTCCAAGATAACCACGAGCTTGCTGCGCAGGGCATTGAAAACAGCGCCTTCTCGGATTTTATCAATACCGCCGAAGCAGAGTTTGAAAAGCATCATCCGACTACAAGAAAAGTCGAAAAATCACCTGTAACTATCGGCAGCACGGTTTATCTGGAAGATGACAGACCCTTTACCGTGGAGGAAATCGGCAGGGAAAACATTCATCTGCGGGATGAAAGTTTCCCGCTGGTAGGCCGTGCCGTCAGCCACGAGGAGTTTGCGCGGCTGCTTGCTGCCAACCCCAAAAATGCAGCACTATCCGCCCCGGAAGTTCCAAGCCGCCAAGAGCAGCCGGAAGAAACTGCCGAACCCATCGTGGGCGAAGTCATCGAAGAACCCAGCCCCTTTGTGGCACAGGTTATGGCGGACGCAGAACGGCTTTCGGCAGAAGATGAACCTTACCACCGCGAACCCATTACCTATGAAGCCCCTTATCTGGACAACCTGCCGACAGCACCGCGCGAAAAGTTTGCAGCCAACATTGCCGCTATCCAAAAGCTGAAAGAAATTGAGCAGCGCGTAGCGAACGGCGGCAGCCCTGCTTTTGAGGATGAGCAGAAAATTTTAGCGCAGTACACGGGCTGGGGCGGGCTTTCGGATGCGTTCGACCCGAACAAAAGTGCATGGTCGAACGAGTACAGCCAGCTGAAAGCAGCATTGTCTGAATCTGAGTATGAAGCTGCCCGCAGCAGCACCCTAACGGCGTTTTATACCCCCGCCACCGTTATCCACCCCATCTACCGTGCACTGGAGCGCTTCGGCGTAAAGGGCGGCAAAATCCTAGAACCCAGCATGGGCACAGGCGCATTTCTCGCACACGGACATTTTGGCAGCAGTGATGCCAAATTCTACGGCGTAGAATTGGACAGCATCACAGGCCGCATCTCTAAGCAGCTATATCAAAAGGCCAATATCCAAGTGACCGGCTATGAAAATGCGCTTCTCCCCGACAACTATTTTGACTGCGTTATTGGCAATGTCCCTTTCGGCAATTTCCAAGTCAATGACCCTCAGTATAACCGGCTGCATTTTCCCATTCACGACTATTTCTTTGCCAAGAGCATCGACAAGTTGCGCACCGGCGGCATCATGGCGATCATCACCTCCAGCGGCACATTGGACAAAAAGGATGACCGCGCCCGCAAGTACATTGCCGAGCGCTGCGACCTCATCGGTGCGGTGCGCTTGCCCAACAATGCGTTCAAGGGCAGCGGCACTAAAATTATGACGGATGTAATTTTTCTGCAAAAGCGTGACACACTGCGCCAGCAGGACGAGCCTTGGCTGCACCTTGCAGAAGATGCCAACGGCATTACCATGAACCGCTACTTTGTGGAGCACCCTGAAATGATTTGCGGAAAGATGGAGATAGTCTCCGGTCCGTATGGCCCGACTTCCACCTGTCAGCCGATAGACCCCGATGCGGTGGACCGTTTCGGAAAGCCGTTGCTGGAAACGCAAATCGACACTGCCATGCAGCACTTGACCGCCACGCTGACAAAAGCCGAAATTCCCATACAGGAGGAAAGCGGCGAGGACACCAAGTACATTGATGCCGATCCCTTTGTGCGTAATTTCAGCTACACGGTAAAGGACGATAAAATCTATTACCGCGAAGGCGCAGTCATGCGGGAATGTAATCCCAACGCAGCATCTGCCGAGCGCATCCGCAAACTGGTGGAACTGCGCGATACCACCCGCGCTCTGATCGATGCGCAGTTGCAGGACTTGTCGGACGAGGAAATCCACCGTCTGCAAGGCCAGCTTAACCGCCAGTATGATGCCTTCCGCGGCAAGCACGGCCTAATCAACAGCCGCAGCGCGGAGTTGTCTTTCCGGGATGACAGCAGCTACTATTTGCTGTGTTCACTGGAAAATGTCGATGAAAAAGGAAACTTTATCAGCAAGTCGGATATGTTCACCAAAAGGACTATCCGCTCTGCACAGATACCCGACCACGCCGACACGGCATCGGACGCTCTGGCACTGAGCATCGGGGAACGTGCCAAGGTCGATATGCCTTACATGATGCACCTTACCGGGAAAGATGAAGCAACGCTTGCTAAGGAACTGGCGGGCGTTATTTTTGTAGAGCCTTTCCGCAAACAGGAGGACGGCAGCCCTGTTTACCTTATGGCGGACGAGTATTTATCCGGCAATGTGCGCGAAAAGCTGCGCATTGCTCATGTTGCAGCCGACCAAGACCCGGCGTTCCGCATCAATGTAGAAGCGCTGGAGCAGGTGCAGCCCAAGGACTTGACGGCGGGCGAGATAACGGTCCGGTTGGGTGTCACATGGATCGGGTCGGAAATCATCAAGCGGTTTGCCGATGAACTTTTTCAGTCAACCTACCGCGAACAGAAAATAGCTGTCCGTTACAATGAATACCTGAATAACTGGTATATTTCCAACAAGAGCCAAGGCAACGATAATATCCGCGTCACGAACACCTACGGCACAAAACGTATCAACGGCTATCATTTGCTGGAGAACGCACTCAACCTGCGGGCCACCAAAATTTACGATACAATCTATGACGAAAACGGCAAGGAGCAGCATAAACTCAATGGTCCTGCCACCGAAGAAGCACAGGCCAAGCAGCGGATGATAGAAGATGCTTTTAAAGACTGGATTTTCAAGGACCGTGAGCGCCGGGAAAGCTTGGTGGCGCTGTACAATGAAAAGTTCAACTGCATTCGCCCCCGTGAGTACGACGGCAGCCACATCCAGTTTTTCGGCATGAGCCCGGAAATCGCGCTGCGGCCCCACCAGCGCAATGCCATTGCACATATTTTGTACGGGCACAACACACTGCTGGCGCACACTGTCGGCGCAGGTAAGACCTATGAGATGGTCGCCGCCGCGATGGAGAAAAAGCGATTGGGATTATGCAGCAAAACACTTGTCGCCGTGCCAAATCATCTGACAGGCCAATTTGCCAGTGAAGCGCTGAAGCTATACCCCAACGCAAACATCTTGGTGACAACGCAGCGCGATTTTGAAAAGTCAAACCGTAAACGGTTTTGTGGCAAAATCGCCACCGGCAACTATGACATTGTGGTAATCGGTCACAGCCAGTTTGAAAAGATTCCACTTTCCGATGCCAGAAAAGCCGAGTTTATCCGCAAGCAAATTGACGAACTGGAGATGCAGTTGGAGAGCATGGACAACAGCGACAGCCGTCTGACCGTCAAGCAGTTGGAAAGTAAGAAAAAGCAGTTGAAAACCAAGCTGTCAAATTTGCTGGACGCCCCGAAGCGGGATGATGTGGTGACTTTTGAGGAACTGGGCGCAGACTCCCTCATGGTCGATGAAGCACACAATTTCAAGAACCTCATGACCGTTACTAAGATGCACAACATCGCGGGTATCAGCACCACCGAAAGCCAAAAGGCCAGTGACCTGTTTATGAAGTGCCAGTACCTTGATGAAATCACCGGGGCACGCGGCGTAACGTTTGCCACGGGCACCCCCATTTCCAACAGTATGACCGAGCTGTATACCATGCAGCGCTATTTGCAGCAGTACACCTTGGAACGCAACGGCCTAACAAACTTTGACAGTTGGGCGGCCACCTTTGGCGAAACCGTCACAGCCATCGAACTTGCGCCGGAGGGAACCGGCTACCGCACAAAAACACGCTTTGCTCGTTTTTTCAATCTGCCGGAACTTATGGCAATGTTCAAAGAATGCGCCGATATTCAAACAGCAGATATGCTGAAATTACCTGTCCCTGCCCTTGTGGGCGGCAAGCCGACCAACATCCAGCTAAAGCCCTCCGAAATACAAAAGCAGATGGTGACAGAATTGGGCGAACGAGCCGACAAAATCCGCAATAAAATGGTAAAGCCCTATGAGGACAATATGCTGAAAATCACCAACGACGGACGCAAATTGGCGCTGGATCAGCGCTTGATCGACCCCGACTTACCCGATGATCCTGACAGCAAGGTCAATATTTGTGTGGGCAAAATTTTTGAGATATGGGAACAGACCATGCCCCAACGCAGTGCGCAGCTTGTTTTCTGCGATCTGTCTACGCCCAAGGCGGGCGTTTTCAATGTCTACGATGACATGAAAGCAAAGCTGATCGAACGCGGAATCCCCGAAACAGAAATTGCCTTCATCCATGAAGCGAACACCGATGCCCGCAAGACGGAACTTTTCGGAAAAGTTCGCAGCGGCGCAGTTCGCGTTCTGATGGGCAGCACCGCCAAAATGGGAGCCGGAACCAATGTCCAAAAGCGGTTGATTGCGTTGCACCATCTGGATGTACCGTGGCGGCCATCTGATATTGAGCAGCGTGAGGGCAGAATATTACGACAGGGCAATGAAAATAAGGAGGTCTATGTTTTCCGTTATGTAACGGAGGGAACATTTGATGCCTACTCATGGCAGCTTATCGAGAATAAGCAAAAATTCATCGGGCAGATCATGACCTCAAAATCTCCGGCTCGCAGCTGCGATGATATGGACGAGGCCGCGCTGTCCTATGCCGAGGTCAAGGCATTGGCGGCTGGCAATCCGCTTATCAAGGAAAAGATGGACTTGGACGTGCAGTTGACCCGTCTTAAAACACTGAAAGCTGCCCATGACAGCCAGCGTTATGAACTGGAAAATAAAATTGCCATCGGTTTCCCGGCTGAAATCCGAAAATGCAAAGAACAGATTGAAAATGCCACGGTAGACGCCGCCACCGTAAAGGAACACTCCGTAGTGGATGCGGACGGCAAAGATGTTTTCTGTATCCAGTTGGAAAAGAAAGTTTACTACGAAAAAGAACCTGCGGGGAAAGCCCTGTTAGGTCTGCTGGGCTTGGCACTGAATAGCGAAAAGCCCGTACCTATCGGGTATTTCAAGGGTATGGAACTGCAAATCCAACATCTGCCTTTTGGCAACGAGTACCATGCAAGATTGGCTGGCTCTGGTACATATAGCACTCAGCTGGGAGCTGATGTGCTAGGCAATCTGACACGCCTTTCCAATTTGGCAAATGGTATTGAACCGAGCATTGAAAAGACCCGCAATATGCAAATCCAGTTGGAACAGCAGCTTGCCAGCGCCGAGGAAGAAGTCAAGCGGCCATTTCCACAGGCAACGGAACTGACTGAAAAGAGTAAGCGTCTTGCGGTGCTGGAGGGACTGCTGAACATGAACGACAAAGACATTGTGACCGACACCGAGCCGGAACAACAGTGTCAGACCGACAATCGACAGCGTGGACAGGAGGAACGATAAATTCTATGATTAAAGGCAGAAAGACCAATCGTATACGCGACCACCCCAAGGATGAAAGGAGTAGTTTTTATGAAAAAATCTATTGTTGCATTGGGCATAGTATTGGCGCTGTCCGGGTGTGCATCGGCAGCGGATGAAACTCTTGCGGCTGAACCGGCTGCACTGGTGGAAATCTCACCGGCCACCGAAGAAAATGCTCAGCCGGTGGAAGCTGCTGCAACTGCCGAACCTGCGCAGACAGCAACCCCTGAGCCGACACCCGAACCGACACAGGCCCCCACGCCCGCGCCGACAGCAGAGCCTACGGCAGTCCCCACCGCAGAACCCACGCAAGCCCCGGTGGAGGAAACCGTAGCCGCCGCTCCGGCACAGGTTAGTATGAGTTATGGTGCGGTGCCATTCGACCTTGCAGCCGGTACGGAGCAATGGTGGAGCATCGACAGCAGCGACAGCGCATACTGGGCCGTGCAGGAGAACATCAACGCCATCCGTGCGGCGGCGGGACTTTCCCCGCTGGCAATGGACGGCGGGCTGAGCGCGGCGGCAGATGCCCGCTGCGAAAGTTTTGTCGCGGGCGGTGCGTTCGACCACAGCGGCATGACTACCCGCAGCGAAATCTGCGCAGCCGGTCCTATCGGCTCGGCCAGCAGCGTATGCAGCTATTGGCAGAACAGTCCTGCCCACTATGCCAACATCACCAACGCCAGCTTTACAAGCATGGGTGTCGGCTGTTGGTTTTGCTCCACCGCCGAGGGCCAGTATACCTACTGGACTGTCACATTCAACTAAAACTCCTACTTGTTTTCATACACAAATTATGATATAATTTTTGTATGAAAGAGAGGTGCTATCTATGCCGAACATTCGTTCCAGCGCAGATTTGAGAAACAACTACAATGACATTTCCTCTTACTGCCATGCCTACAACGAGCCGGTCTTTATTACCAAAAACGGTAAGGGCGACCTTGCCGTTATGAGCATGGAAACCTACGAGGAAATGGCGGGCCGCATTGAACTGTACAGCAAGCTGCAAGAGGGTCTTGCCGATGTGGAAGCCGGGAACACGCGCCCCTTTGCCGATGTTATGGCTGATTTGCGCCACCGCAGGGAGCGCAGATGAAATACAACATTCATGTCACCCAAGCCGCCGAGCGCGATATGGCGAACGCCTACGACTATATCGATCTCGTGCTAAAAAATCCAACTGCCGCCGACAAGCTGTTGGATGTGGCCGACGAAAAAATCGGAGCACTGGCAGAATTCCCGCACAAATTTGAAGTCGTTTCCGACAAACTGCTTTCCCTATGGGGAATCCGCTTCACCATCGTTATGAACTACCTTGCGTTCTATACGGTGGACGATGCCACGCAAACCGTGCATATCGTGCGGTTTCTCTACGGCAAAAGCAACTGGATCACCATTCTGAAAACAGATGCAGCAAACGGAAGTTTGCCGGTGTTCTCATAACCGAATATTTTATCTGGGCGCTCACTTTTGTGGGCGCTTTTTCTATTGGAGGAAAACATGATTTATGACGAGCTTATTGAAGAATTAGCGTTGACCCTGCTTACAAAGGCAAGGTATGAGGGCTGTATTAGCGTTATAGACGGTTTCTCACAGTGCGAGGAAGATAGAACTCGCATAGAGTATCCTGTTGACGCTGTTATGCGCATCATGCCGGTGGGCAGCGAAATCTGGCCGGAAGAGTGCGAACCATTGCTGAAAAAAATCGGTGCTGAAACGATCGGAGACGTTGCCGATTATCTGAACAAAAACGAATCCGAAAATTCAAGTGCCGATGATGTTCTTTCTACTGCATTGCTCAAAATCTGCTATGAAAATATGGACATGGACGGCAAGATGGTATTTTGGGAAGATATGCTTGAAAACAACTCCTTGGAATGGAGAGATGTTGAATGATTTGCATACACGAAGTGATTTATTCAGTATGCAGTCGTAATTTTTGTGGAATCTTATCTGCTTCGGAGGATTTTATGACGCACGATGAAATGATGAGTCTGCTGGCAAACACGCTGGCAGATGCAGCCGGACACGCTGGCTGTTTACCTATTTTGGACTGTTTCAGCCCGCATCCGGGAGAGGAAGTAACCGTAAGCATTCCTATGTGTGACGACACGGTGGATATTGTGCTGGAAGATCTCGATTTTCCGCACGAGTGGGAAGAATTGTTGGAGAACAGCGGTGCAGATACTATGGGCGACCTTGTTGATTACCTGTGCTATTGTTCGCAAAACAATATTTCTCTTGCCATTTCCCCAGAAGATGAGGAAAAGCTGTATGCAACGCTGATTGATGTCTGCTATGAAAATATGTCTTATGACAGGCAGGTCGATTTTTGGCGTCATGTGCTGGAAACCAATTCTTTGGTGTGCGAGGTAAAAGAATGACCCTACAGGAGCAGCTCTGCGAAAAAATGCGGGTGGAACAGAGCGCCTATTGCCTATGGCTGACCGCACAGCCGCCAGAAGAAATACTACACCACGCCTACGAGTACAGCGTCCGTGAGGACATTATTCTGGCAACGGAAGAAATGAACCTCACCCTTGCGCAGGTGCGGGCGCTGCTGAAATCTCCCGCGCCGCTGGCGGATGTGTATAAGGATTTTTCCAAGCTGGAAACCGATTATATGAGCATTGTGGCTCAGTGCGTGGAAGACCGTGCAGATGACTTGCTGAAAAAGGAGCAGCAGCAGAACCCACCCAAAGTATATCGACAGTCCGTCACTTATGCCCGCGAACACGGCGAATTGCAGCAGTACCATGCGTCTTACCACTTGAATGAAAGGTGTCGGGATGAAATTGACGCAGCGCTTGCACAGCGCTTTGATGGTATGCGGCTGGGCGCTGGCGCTGTTGAACAGGTAGTGGCGGAATATGGTTTGGAACGCACAAAATATGTGTTGGCAGCGGCCATTCAAACCCGTGATGGAGATGGTCGCATTTCGCGCACAAATAGAGAATGGGCAGATTCCATTCGCACGATCAAAGATATGGATTGCCGTGGATTTGACCGTTCCTGTTACTACGCTGACCTACAAGCGCATACCTGCCTATTGGACGGTTTTGTAAACCAAGTGCGAAAATTTGAAAAAGCAAAAGGCCAGCCCGCCCAAGATACCCTCGAAAGATAACCGCAGCGTCTGCATTTTGCAGGCGCTTTTTTTCGTGAAAAAATCTCTGTTTTGAAAGGATTTCACAATGAAAGAAACACATTATAAATTAAAGCATCGCGTTACCGCGCTGTTTGCGGCGGCGGTAATGCTCTGCTCCATGCTGCCCGGTGCAGCGTTTGCGGAGGAACCCACACCGCAGCCCACCGAGGAAACCGTGCAGATGGAGCAGCAGACCGAGCCGTCTGAAACAGACAACGGGCAGACCGATGCCAGCAGCCCCGACCCCGGCGAGGATGTAACCGAAGCCACCCCGGAAACGGCAGAAGAGCAGCCTGCTGAAGAAGAAATCCCTGCTGCCGTTGTCGGCGCGGAACTGTACACCGACCTCCCCAACGCACCCATTGGTTCCTATATCGGCAGCGAGGGTCTGCCGGTTGCCACCGGTGAAACCAAAATCGGCATTTGCGAGTGGCCCGAAAGCCAACTGGAAGAAACCAGCGACAGCTATCTGACCGCCGCTGCACTGGACAATGACGGTCTTACCATGGCCGCGCCCCTGTTGGACGGCGCAGACTATGCCATTGTTCCTATTATGGCACAGGTCGAATATCCCGCAGACGGCAGCAGCACCGACATGATCCTGCCGGATGGCGTGACCTTGCTGGACTTTTACGGCGAACCCGCCACTGATGCCGATGCCCTGCTGCACAATAGCTACCATGAAACCTCTGCCGCCGTCATGGGTGTATATGTACAGGCCGCCGCCGATTTTACCGCACAGCTTGTCTACACCGATCCGGACAGCAGCACGCAGATTAAAACGCTGTATGTCACCATTGACCGTGAACACACGGTGGCGTCTCCGTTTGCTGATGCCGGTATTGCTGCCTACGGTGAACGCCCCATCCCCAACGTAACAAGCGGCAAAATCACCAAGGTAGCCAAAGTCAATAGCACTTGGTTGATTTGGTTCAATGGCGATGAGGCGTACTGCTGCACACCCGGCGCAGACGGCCAGCCCAAGAACTGTCCAACGTACACTTATGTCAATACTTCTATGGTTGGCGCAGACCAGTATGTACCCGGCGACCACTATGGCAACCAGTACAGAATCTGGGGCGGTTTGACCCAGCTTTCGCTCGGTATGCAGGAGCTCCCTCCGGTTGCGCTCTCCGCAGAAGCGCCGAGTTTGCTGGATTTCTGCCGCACGATCTATACAAATGCGCAGATGCAGATTATCGAGAATTATCCTGACAGCACTGCCGCCAAAATTCTTATGGGATCCGCGCAGACGCTGCTGGAGGGCACAGACGCCTACGCATCCGCCCGCGGCTACTATACCTATATTTATCAGCCGGGCCGCGCGGGCTGGCAGACTGTGGCTGTGATTGGCCCCGAAATCTCCGATGACGAACCGAACCCCAAACCCATCGTGCAGGAAATTTACGCCAACTGGGAAGCCCCTGCGCAGACCGCAAGCGGCAGCTTTGATTTTGACTACGGTATCATCACCAACAAGGTGCAGCTTAGAACCACCGAGAAAGTGGACGGCGCGACCATCGAGATTGAACCCATCACCAAAAGCGGTACTATTGACGGCGGCACATGGAATATTTCTCCCGCAGATAAACAGACCGTCACCACTGCTGGCCATACCAACGATGACAATTTTCAAAACAATGGCGGTGCTGCATCTGCAAGTTGGACGCTGCACTACTCCGTAAGCAAAACCACCGACAGCCGCAGCGGGCGAGTAGGCCCCTACACCACGCAGGACGAAGCCGATGCAGCCGCCGACAGCGCCCGCGATGCTGCGATTGCCGAGTTGCAGGGCGAGGCCCAGCGCATGGTGGACAATGCGGTTGCATCTGCAAAGGCAGAACTGGCGAACGTCAAATTCCGCTATGAGGAAGTGGGTGTTCCTTACGGTTTTGAAATGTATTGGGGCAGCAATGGCAGCAACCAGACCATTTCTGTACCGGCCAATTCCAACAATGCTTATCAGATGAAAAACGATGAATGGTCTCTGCAGGTCAACCTCAAGAAAACCGACAGCGAAACCGGCAACCAGATTGCTGCCGACGCGCAATATGAGATTTTCCAGTGGGATACTGTAACAGGCAAATATCAGCCCACAGGTGGCTACAATACTTACAGTGTGCAGCGCCAAGGCAATGGCACTTATGCGGTCATCAACAGTGCGGCCTATGCGACCACAGATTCCATGCGGCATACTCTCTACTACACCCAGCGTAATTCGGGCAAGTTTATCATTGTGGAAAGCAAAGCGCCCACAGGCTATTTTGGCGATTGGACAGACATCAATCATCCCGGCATCGTCAACACTCCGCTGGGCAAGCGCGGTTACTATATCGAAATCACCGAGGACAGCGACAATTCTGTAATCTGGCTGGACAACGCTGACTATAATGCCGACATTGCCGCTACCGATAAAGGCGGCACCAAACTTGTCACCAGTACGGGCGTAGAAACCACCGTTACCATCTACGACACTGGCAAGGATTCCAGCCGCACTTTTAACACCGACAACAGCGGCAAAGCGGCCAACGAGGACAGCTACACAATCACACCCTCAGACGGCGTTATGAAAAATGACCGCACCTTGGGCGAAATCAGCATCTCCAAGGTTGACCTTGATGCCGTGCGGTATGTGGGCGGCAGCGCCGCCCACGGCACAGCCCTTGCCAGCGGGCAAGCTCACGGCAATGCCGCGCTGGACGGCGCGGTGTATGACCTCTACGCCGCCGAAGATATTACGCATCCTGACGGCGTGACCGGCGTGGTGGACTACTCCAAAATTGTGGATGCGGACGGCAATTCCGTCTGGCACACCACAATCCGCGACAACAGCGGGCAGTGGGTATCTGATTATTTACCCGTTCTGAAAAAAGACCACCTTGTAGCCAGCGCTGAAATTGAGAACGGCTGGCTGTGCTTCAGTAATTTGTACCTCGGCAAATATTATGTCGTAGAGCGCTCCACCGGCGTGGTTATCCCGCTGCGTGACGGCGCTCTTGCAGTTTCCGGCACCTATCCCACCGTGGACAGCCGCACCAAGGCAGCCACCGGGCAGACCGCCGCGCTTGCCAAGAACGGCAGCGGGCAGTACACGGATTGGGTGTACAAGAACCAGTTTTCTACAGTCTCTAAAGGTAAAGCGTTGGATGGCTCTTGGACTTACGATGCCTATTACCTGTCCTTTGCAGATGGCTACCTCTGCGATGAGCATAATTACTACATCACGCCTGCCTATTCTGATGAGGGTTGGTATGTAGAAAAGACCACCTTTGCCGACAACCGACAGGCAGCCGGTGAACAGATCGATAAGACCAGTTACAGCGCCAATTACCACATCCATGCGGACAATGCGCTGGCCGAGAGCCAAGACCAAGCGGCAAAAGGCAATGTAGAAATCAGTAAAATCGTATCCTCCAGCGGCCAAAGCAATGGACTGGAACTGGAGGGCGCGGGCTTTACCTTCTTCCTTGTGTCCGACCTGTCCAAACTGAAGCAGTTTGAGCAGACCCGCAGCGGCAGCTACACCCTGCAAAGCATTTTGGATGCCTACATTGATAAGACCTACGATAACGAGCATCCGAAGTGGGATTTTTCTGCGGAAACGCAGGCCATCGCAAAGACCTATGAGGTCAACGCTGACGAAATTGCCGCGTACAACAAAACGCTGACTGCCGCAGGAGAAAACAAGAACGGCAAGGGCGATGGCTGGCAGCCCACCGGCAGCGCCAACGAATACCAGCTTGCCGAAATCTTCAGCAATGACACCGGGAATATTCGTGTGCAGGGTTTACCCTATGGCACTTATCTGGTCGTGGAAACCACCGTACCGCACGACCTGTTCCAAGCGGAGCCTTTTATTGTCACCGTTGACCCCGAACAGGATAACAACCCATGGGGCGCTATGGCTACCCCAAAGGACAGCGTAATGACAGGCTCTGACAGTTATCAGAAATTCACCGTACTGGACGAGGAAATCGAAGTTTATCTCCGCATCACCAAAGTTGACGAGGAAACCGGCAAACCGGTACTGCTGCCCGACACCGCTTTCCAAATCTACTGGCTGGACGAGCAGGGGCATTATCGTTATGACAGCAACGGCAACCCGAAGCTCGTCACAATGACCGATACTGTCAACGGCCATCTGACAAAAGATGTAACCACTTTTTATACCAACGGCGAGGGCATTCTGACCTTGCCCGAAAAGCTGCCGTTGGGCAAGTATCGCATTGTAGAAGTCTCCGGCCCGAACGGATTCTACAACGAATGGCTGGATTCTGCCGGGTACGAAAACGGGGCCCTTGCCGATGATGCCGATGGCAGCTACTATGTAGATTTTGAAATCACCACAGACCGCATTTATGCAGCCACCGGCAACAAAAACGAGAACGGCATGGACACCCTTGTGATTGGTGAAAACTACTCTAACCATGAGACGCTGGGCAAATTGACGATCCGCAAAACAGGCGAAGTCTTAGCTGGCTGGGAAACAGAAGCGGGCGCACTTGACCCGTGGATGACCGGTGAAGCCGAAAACGGCAATTTCGTGTATGAAACCCGCCCGCTGGCCGGTGCGGAGTATACCATCACAGCCGCCGAGGATATTTATACGCAGGATCGGCAGACCGACAATTATGGCAACCGCACGCTCTGGTATGCCAAGGGCGATGTAGTCGCCGTAGTCACTACCGGCAACGGCAGCGCGGATATTGCCACCTTTGCCCCGGCTCGCACTAAGGCCACCTACGATTTCCTGTCTGTAATCCATGACGGCACGATTGGCGAAGTCAGCGTGACCCTGCCGCTGGGCAGCTACCATATCGAGGAAACCAAACCGCCTTACGGCTATGTCGGCACTTCTGACAGCTATGATGTCACTTTCGTTTGGGATGCCCAGTTGAACGATGTGGTTATGGCCACGAGCATTGCCAAATATGATGGCGCTGCATCTTCCCAGAGTTTTGAGGTCGTGCGCAGCAAGGATGCCAACGCCGATTTCATCGAGCAGCAGACCTTGAAATTCTACAATGACCGCGAAAAAGCCAAAGTCGGCGTTTACAAGGTTGACCGCGAAACCGGCAAATACCTTGCCGGTGCAGTATTCAACCTGTACACGGCTGATGATATTTACAGCGTTGACGGCAAACTGCTGTTTGCAGCGGGCGAACTGGTCGCCACCAGCCCCGAAACCGGCGCAGACGGCTACACCTATTTTGACTGCGATATTCCCATTCGCGGCGAGTATTACGGCAGCAGCATCCGCAAGGACGCCACCACCAACAGCGGTAATTACATCGTCAAGGAACTCCGCGCCCCTCTCGGCTATTATGTCAACGAGGAGCCGATGGAGGTTACTTTCACCTATGACGGACAAGCTATTATGGTGCTGGATAACACTTGTTCCAATAAGCCTACGGAAATGTGGGTAAGCAAGCGCGACCTTACCAACGATGAAGAACTGCCCGGCGCTACACTTGCTATCAAGGATACGGACGGCAATACCGTAACCACATGGGTGTCCACCGATGAGCCGCATCGCGTGACCGGGCTGCATTTCGGTGAATCTTACACACTGACGGAGATCCGCGCCGCTGGTGGGTACGCACTGGCCAATGATATTACTTTCCGCCTGATTCAGAAATTCGATAGGGACGGCAATCCTCTGGAGGAGTGCGAAGTTTACTATCTGACCACCAAGAACATTTTGTTCTGGAAGTGGGATGATTGGAAACTGCTGGACGATGCGACCGTTATTATGCAGGATGATATTACCAAGGTGCAGATTTCCAAGAAAGACCTTACCACCAATGAAGAACTTCCCGGCGCGGAACTTACGCTTACCGATGAAAAAGGCAACAAAATTGACCGCTGGGTTTCTACCGATGCACCGCACTACATGGAAAGGCTGCCTGCTGGCAAGTATACTTTGACCGAGGTGACTGCCCCGGACGGTTATGCCATTGCGGAGCGTGTGGAGTTTGAGGTACTGCCCACAGGTGAGGTGCAGACCTTTGAAATGTTTGATGATACCATCAAGGTGAAAATTTCCAAGGTAGACATCACCACCAACGAAGAACTTCCCGGCGCAGAACTGGTTATCAAGGACAAGGACGGCACCGAGATTGACCGTTGGATTTCCACAAACGAACCGCATTATGTGGAAAAGATGCCTGCAGGAGATTATACACTGACGGAAATCACCGCACCCAGCGGCTACAAGGTTGCAGAAAGCATCGACTTTACCGTTCTGCCCACCGGCGAGATGCAGACCGTGGTAATGAAAGATGCTCGCGAGGACACCCCGACACCTACCCCCGACAACACGCCGACCCCGAACCATACCCCGCAGCCAACGCCGAACACGACCCCAGCGCCCGCTGCACCCACTGCACCCCCCACGCCGCTGCTGACGATTCCTAAGACCGGCGATAATTCTCCGCTGGGGTTGCTGCTGGCGATTGCGGGAATCTCTCTTGCAGGGCTGGCCGTTCTGGTCCACAAGAGCGCCCGCCGCAAAGATATTGCGCCCCGTGACGATGATGACGAGGACACCGAGGACTAAGGAATAATCGGAAAATGAAATATACTTTTTTACAGGGAGGACCGCGTGGCCCTCCCTATTTTTATAGGAGAGAAGATGGCAAAACACATTTTAAGTTGCAGTTTCGGAAAAGACAGTATCGCCACCGCGTTGCTGGCCTTGCAGCATGGTGAACCGCTGGACGAACTTGTGTATTGCGAGGTCATGTTCAGCGAGGAAATATCCGGCGAGCTGCCCGAACACAACCGATTTATCCACGAAACGGCAATCCCGTATTTTGAACAGCGCGGCATCCCGACACGGGTTTTGCGCTCCGAAAAGACCTATCTATCCTGCTTTTACCATGTTGTCACACGAGGAAAAACCAAGGGGATGCTTTCGGGATTCCCTCTGAGTGGGCGCTGTACAATTCAGCGGGATTGCAAGCTGCCGCCGATCAAGGCATATCAGAAGGCATTGCCCCCGGACACGGTGCAGTACATCGGCATCGCCGCAGATGAACCCAAGCGACTGGCACGATTAAAGCCCGGTCAGATTTCTTTGCTGGACAAGTACCATGTGGCCGAACCAGAAGCGAGGTCTATGTGCGCAGCTGAGGGGCTGCTGTCCCCGCTGTATGACTTCACTAAACGCGGGGGTTGTTGGTTTTGCCCGAACGCATCAATCAGCGAACTGCGGCATCTCTACAGATACCACCCCGAACTCTGGCAGCTTTTGCTTGAATTACAGGACGTGCCGAATAAACCCACCGAACGTTTTAGTTGGCGACGCACTTTTCGTGAGATAGACGAACGATTTCGGCAGGAGGGCGAACAACTAAGTTTTTATGAGGAACGGTGAACAATGGACGAACAGAAAAGACCCCACGCGTGGGTGTACGCGAGAATTCCTGGCGACTACGATGGCACAATGAACAGCTATAAAGTTTGCTCAATGCAGGCGCTGCATGACGGCTGTGATATTGTCGGTGGGAGCATCGACGAACGCGGCGGCTGGCTGCTGCGCCCCGGCTACCGCGATATGATGCAGCAGATTAAGGGTGGAAAAGTTGACCGCGTTTACATCTGCCGTATGCGGCAGATCAGCGGCAAGGAGCGCCACTTGTACTCCTTTTTCAAGCGGCTCATGCAGCGCGGCATACAGGTCACGGCCACCGAGTACAGCTTGCGTGACCGGGTTAATATGTTTCGGCTGGCTCGTCGTGTCGAACGTTATGCGACCAGAAAAGGTCTGCGGCTGCCGTGGTGATTGTCAGCGGGCGGCGTACTGTGCCTATGGCACAGTACGAGCAAGCACGGCAATGTGATATCACATCGCCCACTTGTTAGGGGAATACCCCTAAAACCCCTGCATCGGATGGTGAATTATGAAAGCAAGAACCTATAAAAAACTCCTACGGCTCAATCAAGACGAGTGGGAACGATTGCGGTATTTAAGTAAAAGCACAGGGCTAAATCAAGAGCAAGTGCTGCGCAAAGTATTGATGGACGCTCCACTTCTGGAGCGTCCGACAGCCGACTACATAAAAATGTCACGCCAAATTGCAGCCCTTGGCAACAATCTAAACCAGCTTGCCCACATTGCCAACGCCAGCGGAAAAGTAAGTAATACCGACTTGCTGACTGCAAAACAAATCATGGAGCAAATATGGAGGTACATTAAGGGAGGTGGCGTCCAATAGCTTATACAAAAATCAAAGCAGTAAAGCATCATCTGCAACGATGTCTGGATTATACCAGCAATCCAAACAAAACTGAAAAATTTGCTGATGATGATTTAAGGCGGCTCTTATCCTATACGCAGAACCAAGATAAGACAGAGCATCAACTGTATGTGACAGGCTTTCATTGTGACCCGGAGACAGCCTGTATGAGCATGGAATTAACCAAACGATTGTGGGAGCAACCCACGGATAAGGGAGTTTTGGCCTACCACATCATACAAAGTTTCAGCCCCGGTGAAGCCACGCCTGACCAAGTACACGAGATTGGCTGTGAATTTGTACGGCGGTTTCTTGCGGATCGGTTTGAGTGTACGGTCAGCACCCATTTGGACAAA
>ERZ773242.900-NODE-900-length-31902-cov-10.698496_pt1 | contig 31902 bp, 20 predicted proteins | sample MGYA00511077_ERZ773242 | MGnify/ENA primary metagenome ERZ773242 (study PRJEB29015, sample SAMEA2737754) | human gut metagenome | biome: human gut; feature: human-associated habitat; material: faeces | place: China | collected 2012 ... | reverse complement strand
CCATAAAATTGCTCGATTTTTTAGGAAGTGATACTTCCGCTTTTTGCCTTCAAAACCGGAAGTAATAGTTCCGATTTTGTGCAATATTGAATGAATCAACGCTGATTTTTCTAAAACAATTTTTTTGAGAGAAAATTTGCTTGTTCGGCGTCTGCTAAGATACGCAGTCGGCACAGTTTATGTGCTGAATATCGGGTTTGGGCGAAGCCCAACAATCGTTTTTGAAGTCAGATTTGTAAAAAATCAGATTCAAAAAATTACAAGTTGGAACCAACTCGCCCTGCTTGCTGCGACTGCAAATGCAAAAACTTTCCGAGCAGAAAAATAACCGTCCGCTTCAAGTTGAACTTGAAAACGGACGGTTTGATTTACAAAATGCTTTTCATGTTTTAGAAGCGTCCTGAGAACCAACACAATTGTAGCAAGCAATGCAGACGTATATACATCTGCTTATTTTGCGTTGCAAAATACTTGTTGGGAGCACCCAAACCCTTGAACTACATCCCGTGGATGCAGGCTGTGCGATTGCATCGCTGAATAGTAGCGTCGCTATACAGGATAGGGGCACCTTGTCAATAACGCCGCTGTCGTTATTCATCTACGCCAAAATCTTTTACCTTCAGCGTTTTACAGTTCTCCATCACGGTGCGCACAATGGGGGTGGACAGACCGTCCGGTGCATCGGCGGTAACATCCAGCGTTACCGAAACTTTGCAGCCATCTGCGCTGAGCAGGTGTGTAATGACTTCCTCCACCAGCCGCTGCACATCACGGTTGATGCGGGTGGTGTCCAACTCGGCAGTCATGTAGAACCGGGTGTTTTTGGGCGGAGCGGGAACAGCGGCAGGTTGCGCTGTCGGCGGCTGATGCAAGGTTACAGTGGGGTCAATGGGAGCATCCGGGGGAAGGTTGAAAAGGGTGGGCTGTTCGCCGCCCTGAGCAGTTTGCGTAGGCTGCACAACTACTGCGGGAGCACTTTTTTCAGCCAAAAGCTGCTTGCGGGCAGGGTCCAGCTTGACCAAAAGGTCGGAGGTGTTGATGCAGTCCACAAACTGGTTATACCGCAGTTCAACATAGCGGTCGCCCGTGTAACCGGCCGCAAGGGCAAAATATTCCTGCGAGTTCAGGCCGGTACGGATGGCATCTTCCAGCACGCTGAACTTTGCAAGGCGCGGCAGGTAGCAATAAGTGCAGAGGTACTCCCACAGCTTCTTGATCTGGATATGGTCAGCATCCTTCCACAGCACTTCGTTCAGTTCCATTTGCAGCAGGGCAGGTGCCCACTTGGTGATGAGCGTTTCGCTCTGCTGCATCTTGCGGGAGGCACGGGACACGATGCTGTCCGTTCCTCCGGAAATGCGGGTAGCATCCCACAGGATGGTTTTCATATCTACAAAGCGGTCGATCTCCGGGGTGAGCAGCCAGCAGTAGGTTTCCCGGATGCGGGCTTCCACGGTATCGTTGCTGCGGTGGAGGTTGGCATCCACTTCCCGGTTCTGGGTGACATCAAGGTTCAGAGTTTCCTTGTCGTCCTGAATTGAGCGCCATGCACGGAAGTCCCGCACCGCCTGCTTCAGCGAGATCACTGCTTCCTGATCCGGTGCTACGAACGCCAGCATATTGCGGTAGATGCGGGGTGCTGTGCCGCGGGTGTTCAGGATATTTTCTGCCGCAGTGAGTGCCGGGGCACTGGACGCATTGGCACGGTAGGTCTCATCCGGGCGGAGAATGACCAGCCGCACCGCCTGATCGTCCGACACATCCAGCGAGGAAGCCGGGCAGACGTGCAATCCCGCAAACGGCTCTTCCCTGCGCAGCTTTTTCAGGCGGGTTTCAATTTCTTCTTCCACGTCGGCTTCCGCCACCTGTGTTGCACGGTCCTGCGCGGTTTTGCGCAGGGTGGGACGGGTATCGAACCAGTAGCGGTCGCCGCTGGTGTTGGTGTACAGATACGCCAGCGAGCCGCGCAGGGTGTTGAGGGCATCGTTGAAGTCTGCAATGTTTTCGCCCGGCTGGACCACGCCCAGACGGATGCGGGAAGCCTCGATGCCGCGCACGGACTGGGAACGCACTGTGGGCGCACTGCCCAGCATGATGGTGCGCGCCACCCGGCGGGAAGCCATGATGCGCCCATACCGCTGGTTGCTCTGGTCCTTCTGGTAGGGGACAGAGTTCTTGCCGTCGATCTCTGTGTTGACGATGGAGTTCCAGCCTTCCGGCAGATAGCGGATCAGTTCATCGCGGACGTTGGGTGCGTCCAGCGAGATGGAGCCGGGCAGGATCATGGCACTGGCATCGCTGCCCATCCACAGCTCATGAATGACCGCCGCCATCAGGCGCAGCACGCCGCGGGTACGCTGGAATCGTTCCAACGTGGACCAGTCATCGTACAGGCGGTCGAAGATTTCCGGGTGGATGGGATAGCAGGAAATCATCCGATCACGGTAGTCCACTTCTTTGGTGTCTGCCGGAAAATCACCGGGGTTGTTCTGGTACATCTGGCTGAACGCCGTGCACACGCGGTCGCGGGCTTCCGGATCCTTGCAGTCGAGGAACAGGCGGCGGCGCACCACCTCAAAGCCCTCGTTGGCGGCAACCGGCTTCCAGATAGATTCCATACGACCAAAGGTATGTTCAATGGTTTCCAGTGCGTTCTTTCCTGCTTCGCCGCCGATCTCGATATTCGATTCCGGGATAGAAGCCACCACCAGACTGTTCTTGCTGGCGCGTGCGGCTTCGGTGATCTCCTGAATGAAAGAGTTGAAGTTATCGAACGACCCGGCGGGCAGACCGGACACACCATACAATTTTCGGGCATACGCCACAAGCTCGTCCATCAGGATCAGGCAGGGGCCGCAGGCATCAAACAGGTTTTTCAACGCTTCACTGCCGGGAGAAACGCCCTTTTTATCTGCATCCTTGACAAAATCGTACAGTTCCGGACGGCCAGCCGATTCCGCCAGCTGCGCTGCCATTTCGCCCCAAAGAGTGTTGATGGTGATGCCGGGGAAATTGATGGGCCGTTTGGTTCGGGTGGGGTCCAGTGCCGTGCCCACCAGCACCGCCACGTTGGCTTTGGGCAGAGCCGAAACGCCTGCCTGTGCCAAAACGGGCTTGATGCTGGGGATGCGGTCTGCCGATACCCTGCCGCGCATGATGTGGTAAAGCGCCAGCATGCTGTGGGTCTTGCCGCCGCCAAACGCGGTTTTTAGCTGGATGACGGGTTCGCCATCCTTGCCGGAGACACGTTTGAGTGCCTGCACCAACAGGCCAGTCATACCCTCAGTGACGTAGGTGCGGGCAAAAAACTCCACCGGATCACGGTATTCAAACGCGCCCTCACCACGTGCCACCTGCGCAAGATCAGCAGCGAACTCTGCGTTTTTATAGCGTCCCTGCGCCACATCCGGGTGCGGTTCGATGACATCCCGCCAGCTGGGCAGACCGGAAAGTGTTTTGCTCATAATGCCGATGGTGTGCGCTGCTTTGGTCTTTGCCGGGGCGGTTACTTCGGTGACATTGGTGGAGCCTTCGGCACTGCCATAGCGGAGCTGGCGCAGCATTTTGCGGATCTCCTCGGCAGCTTCGTCGTCAAAGGCTTCGCACAGGCGCGCCATAGTGTCCAGCGCACGCCATGTATCGTCCTCCGAGAAATCCGCACCGCCGATGTGCGCCAGCTTGTTGCGCACGCCCATCAGCTCCTTGGCCCAGGTGCGGTAGTCGATGGACAGTTTGCGCTTGAACAGGTCGTTCCACTTGCGGTCGAACAGACGCAGGCAGTTGGCAATGTCCAGCGAATCCATCAGGGTAGCGTAATCGCTGTTGTCGTCCGGCAGGTCGCGGGTCTGGTCGGAGAGGGTCATCAGGACTTCCTGCCACCAGTTGTCCTGATATTCCCGGCGCAGCTCCTGGCAGACATACCCTGCCAGCTGCGGGTGCAGGATGCGGAACGCCTGCTGCACTTTGGTGTAATTGTCGCTCATTTTTTACACTCCTTTTGTGTTCCTTAGAAGAACGAGGTCTGCTCCGGTGTTGCCTGCTGGAGTTCTGCCGCACGGGACTGAATTTCCCGCCATGCCACCACGAGGGCATTGTAGGCGTAGCCCTCCTGCGCCCAACCCTTGCGCTCGGCGAGGGTGTACAGCCGGTAGGCAAGGTCTTTGGCACGCTCGGCGTTGGAGCCCAGTATCGGGGCAACGATCTGCGCACAGGCTTCCACGCCGCCGGTCTCCATGGCGTGGGTGAGCTGCTGGCAGAGCAGCCAGATCATTTCTTCGCGGGGGTCGGTCTTTTGCGGCAGTTCCTCGCGGATGAGCAGGCGGACGATGCCCTTTTCGGCGCTCAGCACGCCTTTTGCCGCCAGTGCTGCCACCGAGGTGTTTTTGGCGCGTGCCAGCGTATCTGCATCGCCAAAGCGGATGTTGTTAAAGGCGTTCTGAGTGTACAGATCTACACAAAAACGGCTGTTGGCATCCAGCTCGCCGTCCTGCTCGTTAAAGTACACATCCAGCTCCTGATTGATGATCTGCAGCGCACTGCGCACGGTCATGGGGGTACCGTCTGCTTCCAGCACGCGGGCATAGCGGGAGTACACGCCCATGCCGGGGCCAATGGCAGACTGCGCCAAGTCCACAGGTGCAATGTTGCTTTCCTGCAATTTCTTCAAAGCCGGACGCAGTTCCCGCTTCAGTTCCGCAATCAGGCTGCGGCGGGTAGCCTGCGGGGCATCCGCCGGGCGCTTGCGGCACACCAGCACAATGGAGGACGCAAGCGCATTGGTGCCGGACGCAATGGAGCGGTTTGCCATTTCGGTGCGCATGGGCCATGTGCCAGTAATGGCAAAGCCTGCCTTGATGATAGCGCTGAGCATGGTTTCCCAGCCGGTGGAAGCGGTCTGTTTTTCAGCTTCTCTTTCGTCCGTGTCACTCTGTTTATAGGCATAGTAGATGGTCACCGGCACATCCTCGCGGGCATACTGATAGATTTGCTGGCAGGTGTGCAGCATACCATCCTCAAAGAAGTCCCTTGCTTTTTCGGTACTGCCCTCAAAGCGGTAGGGCGTTGCCACCAGTTCTTCCGCCTTGGGCACCAGCATGGTACGGAACAGTTTGGGGTAAGTTTCTTTGAGGGACTGCCGCATCCAGACGTAGAAGAAATCGGACAAGTCTGCATAGCCGATGTTGTCATAATAGGGAGGATCGGAGGACACCATAATATTCCGCAAGCCGCAGTCACTTTGTGCATCAAACTGACTAACCTCACCGAAACTCTGAGCCGGAAATTCTACAATACACTTTGTTACCCAGTCCAGCATATTATCAAAGCAACCAGAAGAATTGCTGAATGGATTTGCTTCCGCATAGTCCCATACCATGGGAATTGCCTGACGACCAAACGTATTTCGCAGACCTTCGCGAGAAGAATCCCAACTACAAATTGAACTTCCACGGTCTGCCAGTTTGCTGATAACAAAGCTAAGATATACGCCCACCGCTTCACCATAAGCCCGTGCACCAAAGCCGCCTGCACTCAAGGCAATATGGTCGTTTGTAACGCCCGCGGCCACCGCGTCTGCTTCCGCTTTTGCCTGTGCTTCTGCTACCAGTGCGCTGAATGTGGTCAGGGCTGTGAGTTGGCGGTTGGTAAACAAGTCGCTGTATTCAGTCATGCCAAAGGCTGGCGGACTGAACCAACGCGGATTTTCCGGCATTACGCCACTGGGATAGCTTTCTGGTGCAGGGATATTAGCCGCCACAGCCTGCTCGGCATCCGGCGAAAGATAAATGCGTCCATGCTTGCCTTCCCCCACGACTGCCATCAACTGGCATCCCAATTCATGCGCTTTTCCATGCTGTTTTACATAAGCGTCCGTTGTAACCTCACCACAACAGGGACATTTGAACAATGCACTCCGGCCAATTTTGAAGGATTCGTACTCCTTCGGACACTTGCCAGACTGCACTTCAAACCGGATTTTGTTGCCCTCCGGAATCGGCTTCACCCATGCTTCGTTGCCCTTCTTTTTGGACAACACAAACGTACTAGCCAGCGGCATCTCACAGCCACAGGCGGGGTTGGGGCATTTGACGGTGCGTGCCCAGATCCACGCAATGACGGTGGCCTCGCCGCCGCCAAGTTCATGGGGTATTTTTACCTTGGGGTACAGGTGCCCGATGCGGCGGAAGGCCTCCCGCTTCATCCACTCGCCGTAATATTGCACATCAGCGGCAAGCCCCTGCGCTCCCTTCCAGCCCCCGGCGGCATCCAGTTTGGCGCAGCTGTCCGGGTTGACCGGCGGTTGCCCGGCAAACCGGGGCGGGATCTCGATCATGGCCTTGTTGATCATTACCGCCACCGGGTTCAGGTCGTGGGCGTGGGCTTCCAGCCCCAGCCGCTGGGCTTCCAGCGGGATGGCACCGCCGCCCGCAAAGGGATCCAGCAAGGCCGGCGGGTTGTTATTGGTAGAGCGCAGGATCTCCGCTTTGGCGGCGTCCAGCACCTCCGGGTCGTTGGAGTTTTCCCACTTGACCAGCTTTTCCAGAATGGTAAACAGCCTTTGACGCTCGGCGTTCTGGGTCTCCTCGGTGGGGTACAGTTCCGGGTGGGCAGAGGGGTCGTCCACAAGGCTGGACCATATCACAGCGCGTGCCGCCGCCAGCGGACGCCGTGCCCACCACAGGTGCAGGGTGGACGGGTGCCCATGACGGATGGATTTTTCGCGCGCTGCTTCCGCATTGATCGCTTCCAGCGGAAGGGTAACTTCAATCAGCTTTTTAGACATTAATTATCTCCAATTCTTAGTTAAGTCATTTCAGGCAGACCCACGGTTGAGAGAAGTTCGTTTCGGTCTTGCATGGACAACCAAATTAAAAAACCTTTATCTACAATATGAAGGGTTAAATTCGATTCGTCATAGTCAAGAATGATTGGTTGTATCGACTTAGAAAGCTGTAAAGAAGAAACTGCTTTTAATGCCTGCGTAATATTCCCCGGATTAAGATTTTTGCCTTGTGGATGTCCACTCGTGATCTTTGATCGAATACTTCTGTAAGTAAGACCTTTGGAAAGTTCCTCAATGCTTGATGTTAGAATGGGGTATAGCAACCATTTGTGCATAGCAAGTGCGGTTTCCTGAAAACCACTTGCATAATTTGTAATGAAGGCATTATATCTTCCAGATTGCTCCTGAATAATTTCAGCAACGAGACTTCTGGCATTTAGTCCATCACCAACAAGCCGCCGTTCACCCACAACGGTTTTGTGAATTCCAGACTCATTACAGGCACGGTGACAAGTTTCTTGGACGATATAAACATTTCCGGAACTTGCTTTAATGGCTTCACTTGTAAAAGACTCTTTGAAACGAATGTTTAAAAAGTCTTCTCCCTTTTGAATCACTTCTCGAAGCTCATCTTCATTCCATAAATCGGCATTAACGGGAACAATTCGTCCGGTTAAATCGCCGTTATAAATAACGAGTTTGTTTTCATCCAACCAAACACCAACGATTATAAAACACAGCTCGGAACTCTCATGGAAGGCTTTTAATTCAATCGCAAAATCTTTTTGTACTTCGCTTTTAAGATAATGAAAATCTTCGAGTACAATATATTGATGAAAGCGGGCTTCGTTCAAAGCACCAATAATATCATTTACATCTGACAAGTCCAGTTCCAACTGACGATGCGTGACATTTTTTGTTGCTCCACCACCGGCCTCGCCACCAAGAGTTGCATCTAAAATCTTAACAGACGCACTAACCTTGGCTTTGCCTTCATAGGTTACATTGGTGGATTCAGTTAACTCATATCCGGCACGCTTTAAGATGTTGGCATTCAAATCCGATAATGACCATCGATTGCTGCACTGCACCAAAATATAGTCGTTCTCATTTAGGCAATGCTTTCGCAAACAGGTTTTACCTTGCTTTGAACTTCCAAAGATAGTGATATGTTTGTCTCTATTTAGGTTGCAACGAAGGCGTTCATCAACGTCATGACGTTCTACATAATTTAGCGGAATGTTTCTAGAAAGACCATAAACTTCATCCACAGTGTATTCCATATAAGTAAATCCTTTCATTATGCTTTGTAAATGACCTCAGCATTGCGTATCAGGTCGGCTATGTCAAAATTCACACTGGTGGCGGTAAAGTCCGGCGGGTTGCGGAACGGTTTTTTCAGGTAGACCGTGTGGGTGTGGGCGCCGTCCACCTCCACGATGGCAAGCAGAAACTCCTCCGGCTTATTCAGCCCCGTCAGGATCTCGTTTTTGGAGACGGTGACGGTCTGGGCACCCTTGGCGCGTCCCTTCACCTCGATAAACCGCAGGCAGGCTTCGCCGCTGCGCAGCTGGGGTGGAATGGTGGATTCCACATCGTAGCCCACCTTCTGGGCGCTCACATCCCGCGGCAGGTAACCAAACGCCTGCTCCAACTGCATCACCGCATTCATGGCGGCAAGCTCGATGGCACGTTTGTCGCCTTGGCAGGACAATGCAGGCTGCGGTGTGCCCATCAGCTGCCGGAGCAGCCCACCGGGCAGCACCAGCGCACCGCCAACCACCACCGGCGGGGCAGGGGAGATGAGCTTTTCGGTCTCCAGCTCCGCAAGCCGCTTCTGCATCCGGGAGGCTAGCTCTTCTGCCCGGCGGGCCGCCATCTGGGAGTTGAGCCGGGCGTTGGGCTTGCCAGCGGCTTCCTTCTGCTTCAGGTCTGCCGCCCGGTAGTCCCAGTATTGAATTTCTGCGGTCAGGCGTTCCTTTACGGCTTTGGCGGTCTTGTTCAGCAGCTTTTGCTTCCGGGCTTTCACCTCGGCAAAATGCTGGGGCAATAGCTGCGCAATAGCATAGCCCCGGGCGCGGTTTTCTACATCGTGTTTCAGCCAGTCCTGTGTTTGAATATAGGGCAGAGCAGCGGTGCGCTCTGCTTCAGTGGGAGCACGGTAATCCAGATAGGGCGCATAACCGGCGCTGCTGGCGGTGCCATCCTCCTTCAGCTCCACAAAGTGGACGTGCTGGGAGATGACCCGCTTGGTGCCGCCCGGCAGCAGAACGCCATCTTGAATGGCATCCTCGATGTAAAACAGCAGCCGGGGGTCGGTGCTGTCATCGCTGTCGTCCACAAAAATCGTGCCCTGCTTGAGTACCTCAGCGTTGCGCTCCCGCACAAGATCAATGACGGCTTCCAGCAGCGGATGTCCGGGGCAAAGCAATTCGGCTGGGATCATGCCCTGCACATTGCAGCGCTCTTTTTCAAAGCACACCCGTTCGTATCGTTGCAACACTGGCTCCCCAAAGCCGATCTGCATATCCCGGCTGCGCACCGCCGCGGGCACAAAGGTGATCTCGTAGCGTCCGGTCTCGCGAGGGCGTATCTTGCCACCCACAGAGCAGAAGGCTTCCAGAAAGAATGCCTCGATAAAGTGGGGCTGCAGCTTGTGCGCCTCCATCCGCTCCATCTCTTCCCGGATGGCGGTGACCTTTTGTACGTCCATGGTGTCATCGGTCAGAGCGCGCTCATCCAAAAGCTCCCGGAGCTTTTTCTGGTCCAGCGAGTTGTCTACGACCTGCTGCAGCCGGGTACGGACGGCAGGGTCGTTGCCGTAGCGGACCGCCTCGATCAGCAGCTCCCGCAGGGGTTTGTTGTCAAAGGTCATCTTGCCCAAAATATCAAACACCTTGCCGCCCAGTGCACCCCGTTCTTCTTCCAGCTTCTGGAACAGCCGTTGGAACACCATGCCCTCACGGGTCTGCGCCGAAACCAGATTCCACAGGTGGCACACCTCGGTCTGCCCGATGCGGTGAATGCGGCCGAACCGCTGCTCCAAACGGTTTGGATTCCATGGCAGGTCGTAGTTTATCATCAGGTGCGCTCTTTGTAGGTTGATGCCTTCACCGGCAGCATCGGTGGCAATGAGGATGCGCACTTCCGGGTCCTGCTTGAACAGTTCCTCCACCTTGCGCCGCTCGTCCCGCACCATGCCGCCGTGGATGGTCACCACGGCATCGTCGTGCCCGAACAGGGTGCGGATTTTGTCGGTCAGATAGCGCAGGGTGTCCCTGTGTTCCGTAAAGATAATGAGTTTTTCTCGCTGCCCATCGGCGGCAAACATTTTACTGTCGTCCTGCAGCAGCTTGGAAAGCTCGTCCCACTTGCGGTCTACGCCGCTTATCCGCACAGCATTGGCCATCTGCTCCAGCCTTTTCAGCGTGGAAATTTCCGCCTCCATCTCCCGGATGGTGCTGGCAGCGGATGCCCGATCGGTGACATTTTCCTCGGTCTGTTCCAGCTCATCTGCGCTGAAATCGTCCTCATCATAGTCATCCGGCAGGGTGAACTGCGGGCCATTGTCTGCTTTCCCCAACTTTTCCTCTGCCAGAATGTGCTCCAGCCGCTCCCGCCTGCGGTGCAGGGACTGATAAATGGCTTCCGGCGAGGAGGCAAGCCGCCGCTGCAAGATGGTCAGCGCAAAGCCAACGGTTGCCTTGCGGTCGTTGTTCAGGTTCTCTGCCCGGTTGAACTCCTCCTGCACATAGCTGGTGACCTCGGAATAAAGCTGCCCCTCGGCAGGGGAGAGGTCGTAGTTGACGGTATAAGCACGACGTTCCGGGAACAGCGGTGTGCCATCGAATTTGAGCAGCTCCTCTTTCACGAGCCGCCGCATTACGTCCGAAACGTCGATGCTCTGGTTGGAAGAACGGGCCGCACCTTCAAAACGGTCTGGGTCCACCAGCGAGAGAAACAGCTGGAAATCCTCGTTTTTGCCATTGTGGGGCGTGGCGGTCAGAAGCAGGAAGTTGCGGGAAATCTCGGAAAGCAGTCGTCCCAGATTGAATCGCTTGGTGTATTTGATCTCACCGCCCCAGACGGTGGCAGACATTTTGTGCGCTTCATCGCAGACGATCAGATCCCAGTCGGTGATGCGGAGCTTTTCCTGCAAGGCTTCGCTGCGTGACAGCTTATCTAGCCGTGCAATGCAGAAATTCATCTCGGTAAAAATGTTGCCGCTGACCGCCGACTCAATGCGGTCATTTGTCAGCACATCGAACCGAAGATGGAACTTGCGGAACAGCTCATCCTGCCACTGCTCCGCCAGATTGCCGGGTGTCACGATCAGACAACGCTTCAAATCGCCGCGCGCGATCAGCTCCTTGATGAACAGACCGGTCATGATGGTTTTGCCTGCGCCGGGGTCGTCCGCAAGGATGTACCGTAGCGGTAGGCGCGGCAGCATCTCCTGATATACCGCTGTGATCTGGTGGGGCAGGGGCTGGATGGCGGAGGTATGTACTGCCAGATACGGGTCAAACAGGTGCGCCAGATGAATACGATATGCTTCCGAAACAAGGCGCATCCGGTCCGCATCGGCAGTAAAACTCCACGGCAGATTGTCGCCTAGCACATCCACAGTTGCCTCGTCTCCACGATAGAGAATCTGACTGCCAAGCTGCCCTCGGCTGTTCTTGAATGTAACTTCCAGTGCTGCATTGCCATACCACTGCACCGCAATAACTGTCACAGTTTCCCTTGCTGCAATGCCGTTCAGCTGGCAGCCGACTGTAATCTCATCCAAATGTGCCATGGAAGCTCCTTTCCCGAACTGCCCAGACTGAAATCGTGTACTTTTTCAAAGTCTCCGGGCTTTCTATATGTATATCAGTATACCGCGAAATCTCAGGCTTCGCAACAAGTTTTAACCGCCGAGTTTGCCCGAACGGAAAAAGTACGCTTTTCCAAAGTCTCTGGGCAGTTTGTTAAATGGATTTTTCAAATATTATGGCTTTGCTGTAAAACGTTCCTGCTGGCAGACCACACGCCTGTGCTGCCTGATTCAGGGTCAGCTGCTTTGCTCGCCACGCTTTGTGCACCTCATAGAAGTTGTCCGGCAATGGTCGAGGCGGTCTGCCGAACTTCACGCCACGGGCCTTTGCCGCTGCAATGCCCTTCGCCTGCCTTTGGCGGATGTTGGTGCGTTCGTTCTCTGCTACGAAGGAAAGTACCTGAAGTACGATATCGCTCAGAAAAGTGCCCATCAGGTCTTTACCCCGCCGGGTGTCCAGCAACGGCATGTTCAGCACCACGATGTCGATACCCTTTGTCTGGGTGATCATCGCCACTGCTCCAAAATTTCAGCATAGTTGCGTCCAAGACGGTCGATGCTCTTGATATAGAGCAGATCGTTTTTTTCAATTTCCGCACCAGTCGCTTGTACTGCGGGCAGTTGAAGTCCTTGCCGGACTGCTTATCAAGAAAGATGTTCTTTTCGGGAATGTTGAGTTCACGTAATGCAATCAACTGCCGATCTTCATTCTGGTCGCGCGTGCTGACACGAATATAACCATAGATATTAGCCAAACGTTACTCCTTTGGTTTGAGGCATTTCTGCCATGTGATTGGTGAATCATCAATCTAACACCTCCTTGGGACAAAATAAAAGCCTGCACAATGGCAGGCAGGCTGTATGTATGAAAAAAGCCAAGAACTGTAAAAAACAATTCTTGGGCTCGAAATAGAAGATGGATTAGTCGTATTTTCTCAAAGGAATATTGGAATGGTAGATCTTTACATTGTCAAGGTTGTTCATGGTCAGAAGCTCTTGAATGCCCAATTCCATCATGGAGCTGTCTTCACAATTATAAGGGTTCATGACAATTTGACTGATAGAAGATTTTTTGAATTTATAATCAACATAGGGAACCAAAGCTTTTCCGCGACGGAAGAAAGATACATCGGCGATATTCGAATTGGATTTTGGAGAACGTAAAGTTTCTTCTGGAATTTTTAGAACAATACGGTATTCTTGTTCCCCGTCAAAGTGGCTGTTTTTGAAAAAGCAGCGCATATTGTTGATTGGTTCCTTAAAAGACTGAACCAGTAAAGCACGATACTTGTCTAGTAAATTTAACTGAAGAAGGTTGGAATAAACATTGAATAGATGATCTAAAAATTTGATGACACACTTTTCTTTGTCGAAATTATTATAAATTACCAATCCACGAGAAAGCCAGATATCACCTGATAATCTTTTTCCTGTGTTGGTTTTGTATGAGTTGCTACCCTCAAACATATTCCATGCAAAGTCAAAACCAATATTGACGCCTGCCGATGAAGTTGCATAATAGTTCCACATATTAAGAGAATCACAGTTTTTGGAAAGCGAGCAGGTATAAGTGCGGTAAGGCATATCTTTGTATGTTTGATCAACATTAGATATGGCAGAATATGATTGACGATAACTTTTCAAATCTTCTATTATAGATGGCTGCAAAAAGAACTGTTTGAATGAGCTCGAGTAATTGCCGTTGGTAAGTACATGCTCTATCAATGGGATGATTTCGAGAAATTCAGTAGAGTCGTTTAGAAATCTCACATCAGTAAAACGAAGGCATTGTTTTTCGATTATGGATAAAAGCGTGTCAATAGTACAGTAATGACACACGTTTGATGCACCACTGTTAAGCTCATCAGAAAAAGGGTCACCTTCATATGGCGTATCCAAGAAGTGGCAATGCGAGAGTGCTAAACAAGATGCAAATACCTCGGCTTCTGTCATCTTTGTCCTTTCTACTGATAAAGCAGCTTCTGACTTCAAAATCAGGAGCTGCTTTATCAGTTGTCAAAACCCTAAAATAAATTAAATCATCTTAAAATATTTCAGCGCATCCCTTATGGCCGCTTCCTTCTCCGGTGGGCACTGGGGCTGCTTCGTATTTTCGGACTTCGCCTTATGGTGGTTCTCTCGTACCTCCAGACCGCATTTCTGCTTGACCTGCGAGATATACAGGGAAGATACCTTCAGTCCAGTTTGTTCCAACACGCGGGCTTTGATTTCAGGATAGGTCGCACCCTTTTGCAATCCTGAAGTGTCTATGCCCTCCAAGGAGAACTCTACACGGACTTTTTTGGAGTCGATCTTGCCCTTGGAAAGCGCGATGACACACTCGCAATGCCGTGTTCGGGGAAAAAGGTCCACCGGCTGCACCTTCTCCGCATGATACCCGTGCTCTTCGAGCCATGCGGCATCTCTTGCGGCGGTGGACGGGTTGCAGCTGACGTAGACCACCCGGCGGGGGGACATCTGGACGACGGCGGAAAGGGTCGTCTCGTCGCAGCCCTTGCGGGGCGGGTCGAGCATGATGACATCAGGACGCAGGCCCTCAGCGGCGAGGCGGGCCGCAGCCTGACCGGCGTCGGCGCAGAAGAAGCGGCTCTTGGCGGCGACGGCGTCGCCCATCCGGGCGGCGTTGGCCTTGGCGCTGTCAATAGCCTCAGGCACGATCTCCACGCCGATGAGCTCCCGGCAGCGGTCGGCCATGGAGAGACCGATGGTACCCATGCCGCAGTAGAGGTCGAGCAGAACGTCCGAGGGTTCCAGCTGGGCGTACTCGGCAGCGATGCCGTAGAGCCGCTCAGCGGCCAGTGTGTTGACCTGATAGAAAGAGAGGGGGCCGAGCCGGACCGGCACACCGCAGAGAGTATCCTCGATATAGCCCGGGCCGTAGAGCGAGATGGTCTCCTCGCCGAGGATGACGTTGGTCTTCTTGGCGTTGACGTTGATGAGGACGGACGCAATATCGCTGAACTGCTCCCGCAGCGCGGTCACAAGCTCCTCGCTGTGGGGGAACTTCGGGCGGGTGCAGACGAGGCAGACCATGATCTGGCCGCTGTGTGTACCCCGGCGCAGGAAGATATGCCGAACAAGGCCCTTGCCGCTCTCCTCGTCGTAGGGCTGGATGCCGTGGGAGGCGAAGAAGCTGCAGAGCGCGTTGCCGATGTCGTTCAGGACGCCGGGCTGTAATTTGCAATCGGGGCAGGGGACGATGCGGTGGGTGCGGCCGGCGTAAAAACCGATGCAGGGCGCACCGTTTTTGTCGCGGCCCACCGGGAACTGTACCTTGTTGCGGTAGCGGTCCACCTCAGGGGAGGGAAGGGCATCCAGCACCGGCACATCCAGTCCGCCGATGCGGCGGAAGGCGTCGGCGACGCTCTCCTGTTTGGCCCACAGCTCGGCGGCGTAGTCCATGTGCCGCAGGCTGCAGCCGCCGCAGGGGCCGGCGACAGCACAGTCCACCGGGATGCGGTCAGGCGAAGGGGTGAGCAGTTTGTCCAGGATGCCGAAGGCATACCGGCCGCAGTCCTTGACGATACGCACCTGAGCCTCATCGCCGGGGGCAGTACCCGGGACGAAGACGGCCTCGCCCTCCGGCGAGTGGGCAACGCCGCTGCCGTCGCTGGAAAGACGCTCGATGCGGAGGGTGAGAAGCTGGTTTTTCTGTAAGGGCATGGAATGATCTCTCCTTATGTCTCGTCAGGGGCGGGCTGGACGTCTGCGTCAGCCTGCGAAGTCATATACTTGCTGGGCGGCACACCTTTGGCACGCTTGAACACCCGCGAAAAATAGAACTGGTCGAGGAAGCCCACCGATGCCGCCACCTCGGCGATGGACAGTGTGCCGCTGCGCAGCAGCTTGCAGGCTTCGTTGACCCGGTATTCGGTCAGATAGTCGATGGGGCTCTTGCCCACATTGAGCATGAACACCCGGTACAGATGGCTCCGGGAGACGCCGACGCTCTTGGCGACATCGTCGATGGAGATGTCGTGGGAGTAGTTGAACTGGATGTACTTGATGGCGTTCAGGACATACTGGCTGGAAGAAGAGGTGCTGTGGGGGCGGCTCTCGCTGGTCTCCCGCATCAGAGCGGCGATGAACAGGTAGAGGTAGCCCACCATCGCGGCCTCGTCCTGGGGCTGCAGGCCGCGGGAAGAGTAGATGCTGCTCAGGGCCGCCCGCATCCCCTCCAGGTCCTGGGTGTGGTGGACGGGGGCAGCGTCGGTGAAAGGCAGCTGTGCCGCAAGCTTGTGGGCGCAGGCACCGTTGAAGCCGACCCAGCTGTACTCCCACGGCTGGACCTCGTCGGCAGTATAGCGGATGAGCTGGCTGGGGCGGGCAAAGAACAGATCGCCCGGCACGACCTCGTAGGTGCGCCCGCCGACCTCGAACACGCCCTTGCCCGAGACGACCAGATGGATAAGGTAGTGGTCCCGGATGCCGGGACCCCAGGTCTGCCCCGGAGCACAGCGCTCCAGACCGCAGTTGAAGATGGACAGCTCGATGTTGTTGGTGTAGTTCTGCTTGAACGACTGCTTGTAGACGTCTGCCATTGCGGTTCCCTCCTGCCTGTTGGCTCTATAGCCTGAGTATACCACATCTGCCCCCGCAAATTCAACAAAAGTACATCTTATTCTTTGGGCTGGACACCGAAAATTACTTTTTTTGCGGGTTGAAATTGCAAAATGGCAGTGGATGCATTACAATAGCGGTAACAAACCGAACATTGCAGAGAGTGCAGGGAGGGGTTCTGGATGGCAACCAGCAGGCAGCTCAGAGAACAGATCGCAGCGGGGAGGTGGGACGCCGCGCTGGCCGCGCTTTACGGCGGCAGCGAAGAGGTCCTGGCCCGCCAGCGCAGCCGTTATGGTGCGGCCCTCGAGCAGTTTGAGCTTTACTATGGGCCGGGGCGGCAGGTGCAGGTCTATTCGGCCCCGGGCCGCACAGAGCTTGGCGGCAACCACACCGACCACCAGCACGGTTACGGCCTTGCGGGTGCGGTCACGCTGGACCTTGTGGCGGTGGCATCCCGGAACGAGGATGGCTTCATCCGGGTCAAGTCCCGTGGCTTCAACAAGCTGGACGTCATTGATTTGACCGAAGCGGAGCCGCAGCAGGGGGAGAGCACCCACTCGGCCAGCCTCATCCGGGGCATCGCGGAGGGCTTCCGGGCAAAGGGCTGCGATGTGGGCGGCTTCGATGCCTACACGGCCAGCGATGTGCTGCGGGGCTCGGGACTGTCCAGCTCAGCAGCCTTTGAGATGGGCGTGGCCATGATCCTCAACACGGAATACGGCTGCGGCCTGGACGCCCCTGCGCTGGCCCGCATCTGCCAGTTTGCGGAGAATACCTACTTCGGCAAGCCCAGCGGCCTGCTGGACCAGCTGACCAGCGCCGTGGGCGGGGTGCTCTTTGCGGATTTTGCCGACCCGACGGCACCGAAGATCGAGAAGATACATGCCGACGGCGTCCTGCCCGAGGGCATGACCCTCTGCGTCACCGATACCCGCGCCAGCCACAGCGAGCTGACCGGCGAGTTCGCGGCCATCCGGAACGAGATGGAGGCCGTGGCGGCCTGTCTGGGCGGCAAGGTGCTGGGCGAGGTGGACGAGAAACGCTTCTGGCAGGAGCTGCCCCGCCTGCGGGAGCAATGCGGCGACCGCGCCGTGCTGCGTGCCATCCACTATTTTGAGGAGAATGCCCGTACTCTTGCCCAGAGAGCTGCTCTTGCGGCGGGAGACTTTGCCGCCTTTGCCCGGCTGGCGGAGAAGAGCGGCCACTCGTCCTTTGAGTGCTGCCAGAATGTCTACTGCGCTTCTTCGCCGAAGCATCAGGGGCTGTCGGCGGCGCTGGCCATCAGCCAGAGCATCCTTGCAGGCACCGGCGGTGCATGGCGGATGCAGGGCGGCGGCTTTGCCGGAACGATCCAGGCTTTTGTACCGGATGCGCTGGTAAAGCGCTACTGCGCCGCGATGGAGGCGCTGTTCGGCCCGGGCTGCTGCTATCTGCTCTCGCTGCGGGAACAGGGAGCCGTGCGGGTCATGTAAAACACAAAAAGAATGCCCTGCGGCACGGTGAGAGTCCACCGCCGCAGGGCATTCTTTTGTTTTTGGAAAGGTCAGCCGCGCTGAGACTTTGCGTCTGCACGCAGAGCGCTCATATCGTTCTTGTAGGTCTGAAGGTCTTCTGCAGCCTTGCTCGGTCCGCCGAAGAAGAAGGTGTGGACGCCTTCCACGGCATTGAAGCCGGCCTTGACCACATTGAACAGCAGCTTCGGAATGAACGAGATGGAGAGAGAGAGCAGTCCACCTCTAAAGAAGAAATCAGTGAAACGGAGATGGTCCGTAAATGAGGTCCATGCGTCACGAAATGCGCCGCCGCCGCCAAGAAGGGCTTTTTCTCCGTCCGTTACAACAGCATAGGAAGAAGGCATCTGGATGCGTTTCATAAACGACTCCTTTCTATCACTCCGTCAAATCAAACAGACTCAGGCGGCTGCAGCCACGATGGGGTCGGTGATGCCGACATTCTGCTGCTGGGACGCGGCAATATTTGCCTTGGTCTGGGCGTAAGCATTCTTGAGCTCGATGAAGATGGACTTGACCGTGTTATAGATCTGGATAGCCTGCATTGCGCCGTACCAGCCAGCGAGAGCGCCGACCGCCACAGTGGCAGCTTTGCCGGCCTTGTTCTGGCCGTCCCAGTAATAGGAGACCGACTGGGACAGGGTCAGGCCGTCCTCGTGCATCAGAAGCAGACCGCCCACAGCCGCCGTAAGGGCAGCTTTGCCCATCAGCTGGGCGAAGTTGACCGTGAAGTTCACAGCGGCAGTGAGGAGGTTCTCGGGGTGAAATTCGATGAGGTAAGAACCGATCTGAAGGGCACCGCCGTCGATGTAGGTCATCTCGTCGGCAGAGATGACGGCATAAGCAGCCGGCATCATCGGACTCTGATATGTAAGTTCCATAGGGGAATGCTCCTTTCACACATACGCTCCGCCGGAGACGGAGACTAAACTATCTGGATTATAGCATAACTGCCGAAAAACAACAAGAGAGCGCAGAAACAGAATCGGAACGGGATTTGGGACGCCAAAGCACAAAAATCAAGCGAAACGGACGGAAAAACGCTAAAATATAAAGGGAATGCCCCGGAAAAGGCTCCGAAAAAATGTTGTGTTAAAATTTCGGCAAAAGGCGGAGAAAACAGCAGCGCCCCGGCTGCTGTCCGGTGAGGGAACGGCAGGCAGGGCGCTGCTGCTATCAGGATGAATCGGAGAAAAATGGGGAAAGCTTAAAGTTCTTCGCCCGGCACACGGTGGTACAGTGCGGTCAGCTCAGCGATGTGAGCGCTGAGGGCCGGGGTGAGCGGCTGGGTGAGCCGCCACTGCCAGTTGGCACCCTGGGTGCTGGGGGTGTTGATGCGGGCCTCAGCGTCCAGATGGAGCCAGTCGGCCAGCGGGATGACCGCCATGTCCGACACGCAGGAAAGGCAGGCGCAGATCATGGCCTCCGTGAGGTCTTCCGGTGCGCAGCGCAGGTAGCGGCAGGCATAGGCCACATCCTCGGCGCTGGCGCTCTGACGCCAGCCCTCGGCGGTCACGTTGTCGTGGGTGCCGGTGTAGACCACACTGTTGCGGGGATAGGTGTAGGGCAGGTAGTTGCCCGGCTCGCGGCTGTCAAAGGCGAACTGCATGATCTTCATGCCCGGGTAGCCGCTTGCGGCCAGCATGGCCTTGACCTCGGGGGTCAGATAGCCCAGGTCCTCGGCGATGATGCCGCCCTCGCCCAGCGCCTTGTGGATGGCGTCGATGAAAGCGCGGTCAGGGCCTTTCTCCCAGTGACCGCCCGCAGCGGTCTTGTTCCCGGCGGGGATGGAGTAGTAGCTCTCAAAGCCCCGGAAATGGTCGATGCGGACGACGTCGTAGATGGAAGTGGCGTGCTTGATGCGCTGCTTCCACCAGCGGAAGTCCTCGGCCTCGTGGCGGGGCCAGTCGTAGAGCGGGTTGCCCCAGAGCTGACCGTCGGCGGCAAAGGCGTCGGGCGGACATCCGGCAACGCTGGTCAGGTGGACGGCACCGTCGGTCTGGAACAGCTCCGGGTGGGTCCAGAGGTCGCTGGAATCGGGGCTGACGTAGATGGGGATGTCGCCCACCAGCTGGATGCCGTGGCTGTTGGCGTAGGTCTTGAGGGCGTTCCACTGGGTGTAGAAGAAGAACTGCACGGCCTTGTAGTAGTCCACCTCGGCGGCCAGCCGCTTTTTGGCGGCGGCGAGGGCCGCAGGCTCCCGGGTGCGCAGGTCGTCGGGCCAGTCGGCGAGACCGGCCTGCCCCTGCTCGGCCTTGACGGCCATGAAGAGGGCATAATCTTCGAGCCAGCCGCTCTGGGCTTCACAGAAAGCCTCATAGGCCGGGGTGGGGGAAGCCAGCAGCCGGTCAGCCGCTTTATGGAGCACCACGGGCCGCTGCTGGTAGAGTGCGCCGTAATCGACGGGACCCACCGGCTGGGGCGCGGGCAGCTCAGCCTCGGTGAGGAGGCCGTCCGCTGCCAGCAGACGGAAATCGATAAAGTAGGGGTTGCCGGCAAAGGCAGAAAAGCTCTGGTAGGGGCTGTCCCCGTAGCCCGTAGGGCCGATGGGGAGTATCTGCCAGTAGGTCTGCTTTGCAGCCGCAAGGAAATCGACGAAGGCAAAGGCTTCATCTCCCAGCGTGCCGATGCCGTAAGGACCCGGCAGGCTGAAGACGGGCATCAGAATGCCGCTTGCACGCATGGCTGGAACCTCCTTGTTTTAACCCTTGACAGCGCCTGCCACGACACCCTCGATGATGTACTTCTGGCAGGTCATGTAAAGGATGATGATGGGGATGATGGCGATGATGATGCAGGCCATCATGGGGGCCAGCTCGACGCGGCCATAGCCGCCGCGGAAATACTGGATAGCCATGGGAATGGTGCGGTACTTCTTGATGTCCAGCACCAGCGTGGGCAGCAGGTAGTCGTTCCAGACCCACATCGTCTCAAGGATGGCAGTGGAGATCATGGTGGGCTTGAGGATGGGGAAGACGATCTTGAAGAAGATCTGGATGGGGTTGCAGCCGTCGATCATGGCAGCCTCTTCAATCTCGATAGGGACGCTCTTCATGAAACCGGTGAACATGAACACGGCCAGACCGGCACCAAAGCCCAGATAGATGATGCAGATGTTCCAGGGGGTGTTCAGATTGAGGGTGTCGGCGGTCTTGGACAGGGTGAACATGACCATCTGGAAGGGGACGACCATGGAGAAGACGATGAGCAGATTCATGAACTTGCTCAGCTTGTTGTTCACGCGGGTAAGGTACCAGCCGGTCATGGAGCAGCACAGCAGGATGAGGGCCACGCTGGACACGGTGATGACGAGGCTGTAGCCCAGGCTGGACAAAAAGCCCATCTTGGTGACGCCGTAGATGTAGTTGCTAAGGCCCGCGAAGGTCTCAGCCGTAGGCAGCTTGAAGACGGTGGAAGTGGTGAAGGTGCCTTCTATTTTCAGGCTGTTCAGCAAGATCAGGACGATGGGGTAGATCCAGAGCAGGCACAGCAGGCTCATAATGACAGTGAGGATGTTGTCCCACATTTTTTTATCTTTCGGCATTACTGCTGCACCTCCTTGGAGCGGGTAAACTTGAGCTGGATGAGCGAGATGACCACGACGACGAGGAAGAACACCACGGCCTTTGCCTGGCCGATGCCCTTCCACTGAGCGCCGGAGCGGCCATAGAAGGTGTTGTAGATGTTCAGGGCCAGCATCTCACTGGCGTTGGCAGGCTCACCGGCGGTCAGGGCCACGTTCTGGTCGAACAGCTTGAAGCTGTTGGTCAGGGTGAGGAAGGTGCAGATGGTGACGCTGGGCATGACCATCGGGATCTTGATCTTGAACAGGATCTCACGGTCGTTTGCGCCGTCGATCTTCGCAGCCTCGATGAGGTCGCCGGGGACGCTCTGCAGGCCCGCGACGTAGATGATCATCATGTAGCCGATCTGCTGCCAGCACATCAGGATGACCAGACCGACGAAACCGGCCTTGGCGTCCAGCGCCAGCAGAGGCTTCTGCAGGTTGGCCAGCACACCGTTGAGCAGGATCTGCCAGATGTAGCCCAGCAGGATGCCGCCGATGAGGTTCGGCATGAAGTAGACGGTGCGGAAGAGGTTGGTGCCGCGGATGCCGCGGGTGAGCACCAGCGCGATGGCGAAGGCGCACACATTGATGAGCACGGTGCTTACCACCGTAAAGGCAGCGGTGAACCCAAAGGCGTGGAGGAAGGTCTCATCCGAAAAGACGTTGATGTAGTTCTGCAGGCCCACGAAGGTGGTCTTGCTCACGGTGGTGAAACGCTGGAAGGAAAGATAGATGCCCCAGATGAAGGGCCAGATGAAGCCGATGATGAACGCCAGCAGGGTGGGCAGTACGAACACCGGCCAATATTTACTGATGGCCTTTTGCATGATATACCTCCTGAAAAAGAAGGGGAGGCGGGCGAACACATCGCCCGCCTCCCCATTATCCAGCTATTGCGGAAGAAGGAGAGCGCTTAGCCGTTGGCCAGCTTGTACTCCTTGGCCCAGCCGTCCACAAAGGCGGTGACCACATCGTCCCAGCTGCCGGTGCCTGCTGCATAAGCAGTCAGTGCAGAGCCGACGCCGTTCTTCCACTCCTCGGAAGGCATGGTGGAGAAGCACCAGTCAACGCTGGTCTTGCCAGCGGCAACGTAATCGTTGGCGATGGCGATGAGGGGGTTGGTGGAGTCCTTGGCGGCCTTGAAGGGGATGACGAAGCCCATGTCATCGGCCATAGCGGAAGTGCCCTCGTCGGAGGTGACACACCAGTTCAGGAAGTCCAGAGTAGCCTGAATGTCCTCATCGGAGGAGGTGTTGTTGACGCACCAGAAGTTCTCGGAGCCGGTGCACAGGCCCTGGTTCTCCTCGCCCTCAGCGCCGATGTAGATGGGCAGCATGCCCAGATTGTCGTCGCCCAGATCCTTCACATCGCTGTAGGCCCAGGTGCCGTTCTGGTAGAAGACGGCCTTCTTGCCCACGAACTCAGCCACAGCGTCGTTGCCGGTCTTGGAAGCCAGCAGCTTGGGGTCGCAGGTAGAGTCGGTGATGTACAGGTCCCAGATCTTCTTGTAGTTGTCGAGGTAGGTGCCCTTGATGGCGTCGGTGGAGCCGATGCCGTCAGCCTTGTACTCGTAGTAGATGGGCAGGTTTGCCAGATGGGTCTTGAAGCGCCAGTCGGAAGAACCGTCCATGCCGGCGGAGGTGAAAGCACCATCGACGCCCAGCTCAGCCTTGCGGGCCTGAATGTCGTCGGCGACCTTCTTCAGGTCATCGAAGCCCTTGATGTCGTCCTGAGTGTAGCCGGCGGCGGTCAGCAGTTCCTTGTTGTAGATGATGCCGTAGGTCTCGATGACGTAAGCGATACTGGTAACGGCGTCGCCGTCCTTCAGTGCGAAGGAGTCGCTGGTCAGCTGGCCGTAGACATCGCTGCCGGACAGGTCAAGGCAGTAGTCCTTCCAGTTTGCCAGACCCACAGGGCCGTTGACCTGGAACAGGGTAGGAGCCTCGCTCTTCTCCATCTCGCTCATCAGGGTGGTCTCATACTGGCCGGAAGCGGCGGTCACGACGGTGACAGGCACGCCGGTCTGCTTGGTGTAGGAAGCAGCCAGATCCTGCCAGGCCTGATCCTGCTCGGGCTTGAAGTTCAGGTAGTAGACCTTGCCGGCAGCTGCGGGAGCGGCAGAAGCTGCGGTAGAACTGGCGGTGGAAGCAGCGGTGCTGCTGGAGGAGCCGCCGCAGGCAGCCAGACCGAGGGCGGCAGCAGAAGCGCCGGCGACCTTCAGGAAATTACGACGAGAGATCATTTTTTTCATAATTGTTCTCCTTCTTCATCATGTGATATACACATTCCGCCTGGCAGCGGAAATGAGACGAAATAAATCAGACAGCCCTTACGCTCTCACCGACCTGCAGCTCAGGCTGGAGGGTGATCTTCTGGGCCGGGGCGCCATGCTCGATCTGCCGCACCAGCAGCTCGATGCTCTGGAGCGCGATCTGCTCGCCGGGCTGGACGATGGTGGTCATCACCGGTACACAGTAGCGGGACATCGAGATGCCGTCGAAGCCGATGACCGATATATCTTCCGGCACCCGGAACCCGGCGCTCACCAGCGCCCGGATGGCACCGAAAGCGATGACATCGCTCATGGCGAACAGGGCGGTAAACTCGGCCCGGCGGGCCAGCAGGCTGTTCATGGCGTGATAGGCAGACTCGAAATCGTAGTTGGACAGGCCGTAGAGCCGGTCGTCAAAGGTGAGCCCGGCATCCTCCATGGCATCCTGTGCGCCAAGGCGGCGCATCCGACTGGGGTAACTGGTGGTCGGACCGCCGAGAACTGCTATCTTCCGGTGGCCCTGCGCGATGAGGTGGGAGACGGCGGTGCGGGCCGCAGCCCGGTCATCCACGCCCACCATCGAGAGGTTCGGGAAATCCAGTTCGTCGGAGACCAGCGTCGTCAGCACCGAGGGGACGGTGATGTTCGCAAAGCCCTGCTGGAAGTTCGCCACGCTGCCGCCGAGGAATATCATGCCTTTGGGCTTTATCTCCCGCAGGATCTTTTGGGCGGCGTCTATCTCGTTGGCATTCTCGTCCAGGTAGGAGACGATGCCGCTGTACCCGTAGAGGGTCGCGGCCCGCTGCAGCTGAACGAGGAAGTCCGAGAAGAAGAGGTTCCGGGTACCCTTGACCACAAAGACGAGGCTGCGGGACTGCTGGATCTTCAGCTGCCGGGCGTTGGTGTTTGGCACGAAGCCCGACTCCCGCATCATCTGAAGCACCTTTTCTTTCGTTTCGGGACGCACATCCGGCCGGTCATTGATGACGCGGGAGATGGTGCTGACGGAACAGCCGCTCAGACGGGCAATGTCTTTGATGGTCATGTTCGGCATTCCGGGAAGCACCTCTCTTTCGGTCGAAGTTCTGGTTTTTACTGAAATCGTGCGGGAACGATGTCGGGAACGGTTTCAGTGACTATAGTATGGCATAATTTGTGGAATAAATCAATAACCCTGAAACACTTTTGGCAGAATTGCATAACAAATCGACCCTCCTTTGTGCAGGTTGATTTGCCCGCAGAGCGAAACGCAAATGAATTTCCGGCAATTCCCGGTACACGTCAAAATCTCCCGGGACGACCGTACTCTTTTGTAACTTTTCGAGCAAAAAAGCGCGTTCTCATGCAGGATGGATACAAGCTGAACCGACGGGCCGGAGCAAAAATAAGCCGAAAAAATCCCGGTATCCCTGCCGCCGGAGCGGAAAGGATACCGGGAATGAGATCTCTGGGGTTTACTCGGCGCGCAGGGCTTTGACGGGGTTGCACTTGGCTGCGCCGCGGGCCGGGATGATGCCGGCCAGAATGGTGAGCAGGGTAGCCAGTGCCACGAGGAAGAGGGCTGCATCCACGGGCAGGGAGGCAACGAGGGTCGAAGTGCCGGAGACTTTCTGGATGATGATGTTTCCGGGGATGAGCAGTATCTCGCTGAGGACGATGCCCATGACGCCCGAGCAGAGGCCGATGATGAAGGTCTCTGCGTTGAACACCTCGGAGACGTTCCGCTTGGAAGCGCCGATGGCGCGCAGGATGCCGATCTCCTTCCGGCGCTCGAGGACGCTGATATAGGTGATGACGCCGATCATGATGGAGGAGACGACCAGCGAGATGGAGACGAAGGCCACCATCATGCTGCTTATCATGTCCACGATCTCGGTCACGCTGGTCATCAGGGTACCCACGAGGTCGGTGTACTGCACCATCTTTTCGTCTTCACCCTTTGCAGACATCCCGGCGTTGTAGGCATCCAGCTTTTCCAGGATGATGGCCTTGCTGGCGAAGTCCTTCGGATAGATCTTGATCTGGCTGGGGGCGGCCTCGTCCGCGTAGCCGAAGGCCGTCAGGTTGGCTTCATAGGTGGCGGAAGAGGAGCGGAGGGTGGAGCGCATCAGCTCGGTCAGCTCGGAGGCGGTCATGTTGAGCTGGATGGCCTTCTGGAAAGCCGACGCGTCGATCTTGATGGCGCTCTCCATCTGGCTGCTCAGCTTGCCGATGTTCTGCTGGATGGCCGTCTTGAGCTGGGACTGTATCTGGTCCTGGAAGGTGACGATGCCCTTCTGGATGGCAGCGTCCAGCTGACTTTTCAGCACCTCTGTGATCTGGTCGGAGTAGGTCTCCATCACGGTCTGGATGGTGGTCTGCAGAGCGCTCGAGAGCTGGCCCTGCAGCTTGTCCGGGTCAACGAGGTCTTTCATGGACTCGGCCATCAGCTTCTGAAACCGCTCGGTCTTGAGGTAGGCAGAGAAACTCCACTTCTTGAAGTTGAGGATGCCGTTGCCGATGATATACTTTTTATAGTCCTTGAAGATCTTTTGCACGAGCTCCTGCAGAGCCTCCGGCGAGACGGAGAGGTCCAGCTCTGCAAAGGCATCGCTGAGGTCGATGTCGGGCAGCTCGTCGATGTCGAGGGAAAAATCCGAGAAGTCGATGAGGCTGCTCAAATCGAAACTGCCGCTGCTGAGGTCGAAGGCACCGTTCAAATCGAAGTCGAGGGCATCGGCATCAAAAGAGAAGGCATTCTTGAGGGCGTTGGTGTCGATGGAGAAGAGGCTGGTCAAATCGAAGTCGCGGAGGCTCTCGGCCTTGCCGAAGCTCTCGCCGGTGAGGACGTTGGTGGCGGGGTCGGCCATCTGCTGCTTTACGATGTCGCTGTCGGCAGCGTCCTTCATGACCTTCTCGGTCAGGGAGGCAGGGTAGGCGATGCCGGAGGTGAGCATGGAAGCGGAGGCGGTGTAGTCCGGCTGGACGATGCCCACGATGGTGATGTCCTCGCCGTTCTCCACCAGCTGCTGCATATAGTCCTTGTCGTCGGCCTTGCTCTTCCAGATGCCGTAGGTGTCGTCGTAGACGTAGGTGTCGGCGCTGTTCACCAGCTTGAACTTCAGGCCCATCAGCTCGTCGTAGCTGTAGGTGCGGAAATCGCTGGGGACATCGACGTTCTGGTTCTGGGCGAACTGCTGTATCATCTTGTCCAGCTCGGCGGAGTCCCGCAGACCCATGGAGTAGAGGGCGTAGTCGGTCACAGTGCCGTATTTGCTCAGCACGGCAACACATTCGGTGGGTTTTTCGGGCCAGCGGCCGGCCTTGACTTCGTACTGGGACTTATAAAGGTCACTGTTGGCGGGCAGCTGATAGAAAACGCTGGTGTTGCTGCCCATGCTGTTCATCAGGCTGCTGGTGACGGAGGTGGAGCCGGAACCCGAGCTTCCCAGACCCAGCATCGAGAGGGTGGAGTCCGGGTTGACCTGATGCACACTGCCGTCGGCGTCCTGCCGGTAGATCTGGGGCGAGACGCTGTAGGAATACTCGATGGAGGTGGCGTCATCCGCAATGGTGGACTCGTCGCTGTCGAGATATTTCTTTAAGGAAGTGAGGTCGTTGGACGTCAGGCCCGACACCATCTTGGTGATGAGCTGGCGGACCGAGACCATTCCCTCCACGCCGCCGGAGGTGTCCTTTTTGCCGTCCTCGTCGGTGGGCAGGCCGGTGGCTGTGGTGCCGCCGCTGCTGCCCGAGGACAGAAAGCTCGTGATGTCCACGCCGCTGCTCAGGATCTGCAGCGGGTATTCGCTCAGGGTGGAGCGCTCCATGTCGGCGATGTAGGCATTGACGCCGGTGGACAGCGAGATGATGAGGGCGATGCCGATGATGCCGATGCTGCCCGCAAAGGCTGTGAGCAGGGTGCGGGCCTTTTTGGTGCGCAGGTTGTTGAAGCTCAGGGCCAGCGAGGTGAGCCACGACATGGACGAACGGCCCATGTTCTTATGGATGGGAGGGGCAAGCTTTGTGTCGTCCGGCTCGAAGGGGCGGGTATCGTCGGTGATAGCGCCGTCCCGCAGACGGACGATGCGGTTGGCATACTGCTCCGCCAGTTCGGGGTTGTGCGTGACCATGACCACGAGGCGGTCTTTTGCCACATCCTTCAGCAGCTCCATGACCTGGATGCTCGTCTCGCTGTCCAGTGCGCCGGTGGGCTCGTCGGCCAGCAGGATGTCGGGGTTGTTGACGAGGGCGCGGGCGATGGCCACGCGCTGCATCTGGCCGCCCGACATCTCGGTGGGGCGCTTGTGGAGCTGGTCCCCGAGGCCCACCTGCCGCAGCGCCTCGGCGGCACGGCGGCGGCGCTCAGCGCCCGACACGCCCGAGATGGTCAGGGCCAGTTCGACATTGGCGAGGACGGTCTGGTGGGGGATGAGGTTATAGCTCTGGAACACGAAGCCGACGGTGTGGTTGCGGTAGGAGTCCCAGTCCCGGTCGGTGTAGCGGCGGGTGGAGATGCCGTTGATGATGAGCTCGCCGCTGTCGTAGCGGTCGAGGCCGCCGATGATGTTGAGCAGCGTGGTCTTGCCCGAGCCGCTGGGGCCGAGGATGGCGACAAATTCGCTGTCGCGCAGGTTGAGGCTGACCCCGTTGAGCGCTGCCTGTGTCAGATCGCCGGTGGTGTATTTCTTTTCGATATTGATAAGCTGAAGCATTGGCCTGCCTTTCCGGCAGCAGAACGGGGAAGTGTCTGCTGGCCTATTCCGCCCGGCATTTGTGGACGGAGAGGGAAACATAGTATCTGCTTGATTTTATCAGAAGAATATGAACAATTTATGTCGTAACGGGTGCCAAGTTCTGTGTTTTCTGCCGAAGGATGGAAAAGCGCTGCATCCTGCGCGGAAAAGCGTCCCAAATCAGGAGAATGCGGCAGATGTGTCTTGATTTTTGGAGCGGTTGATGGTATTCTTGAGACAGTATCCATGTTAATATCTTTAGTGTTCCAAAATTCGACGAAAACTGACGCAAATTTGTCGTTGTAACTCCTTTCGACGCTCCATACAATTTTATACAGTATCGTATAAAGTAATTTGTCCGGCATAAGTGGAAGGGCCGGACAGATGGGGCGAGGAGGATGCAGAATGAAACAGGATACCCCGTTGGTGAGGAGATTTTCGACGCTGGAACCGTATCAGGAGGCGTATACCCTTGCCTGTTCTCTGGAGACGGAGGGACAGGGCTGCTGGCTGACCGTGAGCCGGACAAAGGCTCCGGACGACCCGGCAGACACGGCCCGTACATGGGTCCCGGCCCCGGAAGAGGAGTGCGGACGGCTGCTGCAGTTTTTGTATGAGAATTCGGTCCAGCCGGAGCTGTGGCAGGATGTTATTTCCTGCTGGTATCCGCAGGCGAAGCAGGCAGAACGCCTGCAGGAAGGGAGGCGCGTCGTGTGAGCTATGAGGAACAGGACGTCATATGGCGCGTAGCGCTGGCCAGCTATGACCCCAGAGAGATGCGGGTATGGACACGCTATCTCGAGGAGCGCAACCCGGCCATCCGCTGCACGGGCTACCGCAGCAGCCGGCCGCTGCTGGAACGGCTCGAGCAGGGCGATGTGGACGTTCTGGTGCTGGGCGGCAGACTGGAGGACATGGACAGCATCCAGTTTCTGCCCAGGATACGCGGCCTTGCCCGCAAGCCTCTGGTGCTTCTGCGGGACGACGGACGCAACGAGAAGTCGGCTGTGGAGAGCCTGAGTCAGGAGGATGCATGCTACCTCATCCGTCAGGCCACACTGGAAGATATGCTGCAGGAGCTGCGCGCCCCGGCCCACCGCCCGGCGGAGAGCCTGGAAAAGCGCTGCGAGCGCATCTATCGCAGCTGGGGCGTGAGCACCTGCGACGCCAACAAGCGCTACCTGACCGGTGCGCTTCGGGTGATGATGGGCTCCGACCACCGTCTGGCCATCCGCAAGGAGATATTAGGGCCGGTGGCGGAGGAATACGGTCTCACCGTGGCGGCTGTGGACAGCGCCCTCCGGCGGCTGCTGGAGACGCTGGACGAGACCGGTACCCAGACATGGCGGGATTTTCGAAAAGAGTATGGCTTAGAGCGCAGGAAGGTGACCATCGGCCGCCTGCTTTATGCGCTGGAAAGTAGACTGAGTCAGCAGTGAGGTGCTGACCACACGACGCGGAGGTAGAGCAGAATGCGCAGGCGAAACGATGGAGCAGGAGTCTCCCCTCAGGAGGAGTTTGGGGATGTGTGCTTCCATGCCCTTGGCATCATCGACCAGAACCGGGAGTATCTGCAGATGCATCTGCTGGCGTCGGCCGACCTGCCCACCCGGCAGGCACTTTCAGACATCCAGATAGAGTCTGCCCGGCTGGACCGCACGGTACGCAATGCCATAACACTTTATCAGCTGGAAAATGAAGAGCTGAGCGAGCTGCAGCCTCTGGACCTGTGCGGTCTGCTGGAAAAAGCGGGCCGTCTGGCCCCGGACATCCAGCGGTCGCTGGAAATAACGCTCACGGCGGAGAGCGGGGGCATCGAGCACTGCGCCGTCATGGGCGTCCCCGATGAGGCCGAACAGCTGCTGCTCCACCTCATCTCCAACGCGCTGCGGGCCTGCGATGCAGGCGGCAGGGTGTGGGTGAGCCTGAAACAGAAAAAGACGGGCGTCGCGCTCCGGGTAGAAGACAACGGCTGCGGCCTGATGGAGGAAGACCCCATCGAGAACAACCGCCGCTTCCTCAGCGGCGCAAAGCTGGGTCTCCGCATCTGCAAGCTCATCTGCCGCCGTGCAGGCTGGAAGCTGACGCTGACGGCCCGGCCGGGCGGCGGCACCCGGGCGCAGGTGGTGTTCCCGCTGGCCTCCTGCGAGGACATCCCGCCGGAAATGGAACTCCACTCCGACGAGGAGAACGACATCCGCGCAGCGCGGTTCGCAAGCCGGGCGGCACAGGAGATCCTTCTGCTGCGGAGATATTGAACGAGACAAAAAGGCATCTGCAATGCGGCCGGGACGGCGCAGCGCAGATGCCTTTGCTTTGTGTGCGGGACAGGGAAGAGAGCAGGAAAAATTGACAGACGGTAAAGAATCTTAGTAGAAACAGCCCGAAATCCACAGAAAAGTTTGCGAAATTAACAAAATGTTTAACTTTGAAAGGTGATTTTACTGTTTTTAAGGTGTAAAATAATCCCGAATGATTGATTGTCAGCCGGATTTGGTTTATAATACCCATGTATGCGAGTCTGAAATTTGATTCGTTAGCAAACAACTTCTGCCCGGGCCGGAGAGCCCTGTGTGCAGAGGGAGAGTGCATTGTCCTTCAGGAGGAAAAACAACTGTGAGAGTAGGTCTTGACATCGGCAGCACTACCATCAAATGCGTGGTGCTGGATGAAAACGATACCCTTTTATATTCGACGTATGAGCGCCACTACAGCCACATTCTGGAAAAGGCGCAGGAGCTGCTGCGCCGCATCGACGCAGAGCAGCTGCATGGCCGGAAAGCGCTGCTCAGCATCTCCGGCTCCGCCGGCATGGGCCTGGCCGACAGCTGCGGCGTGCCTTTCGTGCAGGAGGTGTTCTCCACCCGCGTGGCGGTCAAAAAGTTCGTCCCTGCGACGGACTGCGTCATCGAGCTGGGCGGTGAGGATGCAAAGATCCTGTTCCTGACCAACGGCACCGAAGTCCGCATGAACGGCAGCTGCGCCGGCGGCACGGGCGCTTTCATCGACCAGATGGCGACGCTGCTCAAGATGAGTGCCGATGAGATGAACAAGGCGGCCGAACAGGCCACCCGTACATACACCATCGCATCCCGCTGCGGCGTTTTCGCCAAGAGCGACGTGCAGCCCCTCATCAATCAGGGCGCAAAGACCGAGGACATCGCGGCCAGCATCTACAAGGCCGTGGTCAACCAGACCATCGCCGGTCTGGCACAGGGACGTCCCATCCAGGGCAATATCCTCTATCTGGGCGGTCCGCTGACCTTCAGCACCGTGCTGCGCAAGAGCTTCGACGAGGCACTGGGCGTCACCGGTACCTGCCCCGAGAACAGCCTGCTCTACGTCGCGCTGGGCGCTGCCCTCTACGCCGACAAGGAGTTCGTCCTCTCGGACGTGGCCGCTGCGCTGGATGAGTACGCCGCCACGGCCACCTACGCCAGCGAGCCGCCCCTCTTCGCCAGCAAGGAAGAGTACGAAGTATTCCATGCCCGCCATATGTCCCACAGTGTGCCGCGGGTGGCGTTCGGCGCCCAGTGCGGCCCGGTGCATATCGGCATCGACTCCGGCTCCACGACTGTCAAGCTGGTGGTCGTGGATGAGCAGAGCCAGATCCTCTACACCAACTATCAGCCGAACCTCGGCAATCCGCTGC
>ERZ773242.891-NODE-891-length-32063-cov-3.849413_pt1 | contig 32063 bp, 23 predicted proteins | sample MGYA00511077_ERZ773242 | MGnify/ENA primary metagenome ERZ773242 (study PRJEB29015, sample SAMEA2737754) | human gut metagenome | biome: human gut; feature: human-associated habitat; material: faeces | place: China | collected 2012 ... | reverse complement strand
GGAAAAGTCATAGTCGATCTGGTCAATCAGGCGTACCGCCGTCTCATCCCGATAGAGATTGGGATATAGCTCCGCACACACCTTCCGGGCAAACAGCGGAATAATCAACGTTTCCTGTACGGTGTTTTTCTCGATTTTGTATTTCATGGGTATCTCCTTTCAGCGAATCCATAGCATCGTAATTTTTCCTTTATCCCAAAGAACACGCAGGCCGCGTCCAGTGCTGTGCCTAAAAACGGAATCAAAATTCCAAGAAAGGTTTCCATTTGCTTCGCCCCCTTCGCATTGCTGCATGATTGGCTTCGGTGTGATCTGCTGCGTTTTTTCATCCTTGCCACCCTCCGTTGGTTAGTGACGCCTAACCAATGTAGGCACAGACTAGGAGTTAGGCGAGGCTAACTAATGTGCCGAAAAAAAACCGCACTTTTCGCGGCCTTTCGGCATATGCGAACAACGCCTTGCAGGCGCCGTACACCGACGTTTCCGGTACCTGCGGATACTGCTTCCCAATCAAAGCGATCAAAACCATGTTTCCCCGGTAGTAGATAGCCGCTTGCGTACGGCGAGAACTGTCTTTGTCGCGCACGCTGAAATCGGCATGCCGTCCGTTTCGCGCAGCGACCGATCGACCACGCCGTAAAGCGCGGCATGCATACCCTCCAAAACCGCGCAGGAAAGCCTTTCTTTCGGTTCTTTTGACCACATTATAGCATATGGCTGTTATCTTCGCAAGAGGTGCAGGAAAAGCATGTGCATTCCCGGATATTTTCGCCGGAAAATCAACTGGGTTGTATCAAAAAATAGACACAAAAAATACGAAAATCTGCCGCAAATTTTGTAGACGAATGTCGAGGAAATGTGCTATATTATAGATGATGTATCCTGAATACAAAAATACATTTTGATAGATATTTTTAAGGATTTTTCACATAGATTCTTTACGGCATCAAACCATTTTGGTGTAGATAAATCGCAAGGTTTGCTGCAGTCCGACAGGCCCCATAATGTATTAGTAAAACCATAAATCGACCTGAATCTGCGGCTCCCTGCACAAAATTCCAATATGTATAAGGAGGAGTTAGGTATGAGTTTCGCTCAAGAGGAAAAATTAGCATCTCAGGACACAGTTGCGTTCGTGGCTTGTAACGGAACTGCTGCCGGACAGAAACGCTTCGCCGGATGCGCGTCCTGCAAGGAAGCGGTTGAGAGCGGTTTCGCCAGAGGCGAATGTAAGAGCGGCTGCGTCGGCGTCGGTTCCTGCATCGAAGTCTGTAAGCAGCATGCGATGAGCCTGGTCGACGGACGTATCGTCATCGACAAGGAAAAGTGCGACGGCTGCGGTGACTGCGCAAAAGAGGATGTCTGTCCACAGGGGCTGATCCGCATGATCCCAAGAGATGCCACCAACTTTATTCCATGTTCTTCGACAGAAGAAGACGATGAAGTGGTCCGCAAAACTTGCGGATACGGCTGTATTGCCTGCGGAGAATGTGAAAGAGCCTGTCCGGAGGGCGCGGTATCGATCATCGACAACCACGCCGTCATCGATTATGACAAGTGTGTCGGCTGCGTTGCCTGCGCGGTAAAATGTAAAAAGAAGATTATCGTAGACACGTTGCATGACCTGACTGCATTGAAATCTACCGTTGCATTTGTACGTTGCTCCGGCGATGGTCGTATTGCGTTCCAGCTCAAGAACGCGGGCATCACGACCTGTCAGGAAGCGGCGAAGCTGGATCGCAAGTCCATGGGACTTTGCACGACCGGCTGTTTCGGTCAAGGCGCCTGCACAGCTGTCTGTCGTTACGATGCCATCAAGGTTGAAAACGGCATTGCCAAGGTCAATCCGGACAAGTGTGTCGGATGTAAGGACTGCACCTTTGCCTGTCCGCAGCACTTGATCACGATCGTGCCGTACAAGGGACAGAAGATGGTCGCCTGTTCTTCAACAGATGATAAAGAAACCAAAGCAAAGGTCTGCGGGACCGGATGCTCCGGCTGTTTCGACTGCGAAGCGAACTGCCCGAATCTGGCGATCTACGAGGACGGAACCCATTCCGCCATCGATCCGGAGCTTTGCGAAGACTGCCACGTATGTCAGTATGTATGTCCGAGAAACGTCATCAAGGAGCTGGAGGTACCGGAGTACATTTTCTTACAGCGCGAAGCGTTAGGCATGCAGGAAGGAGAATAGACATGAGAAAATTAAAAACGATGGACGGAAACGCCGCTGCTGCTCATGTTGCATATGCTTTCTCGGAGGTTGCTGCGATCTACCCGATCACGCCATCCTCACCTATGGCAGAAAACATGGACGAATGGGTTTCCCAGGACAGAATCAATATTTTCGGTGAAAAAGTCAAGATCGTTGAAATGCAGTCCGAAGCAGGCGCTGCAGGCGCTGTTCACGGTGCGCTGGCTGCAGGTGCGCTGACCTCTACGTTCACTGCATCCCAGGGGCTGCTCTTAATGATCCCGAATATGTATAAATTAGCAGGTGAACAGACACCGGCTGTATTCCACGTTGCAGCACGCTGCGTCGCGACACATGCGCTGAATATCTTCGGCGATCACAGTGACGTTATGGGCTGCCGTCAGACCGGCTTCGGCATGATTGCCTCAAACTCCGTACAGCAGGCGATGGACCTGGCTGCTGTTGCGCATTTAAGCGCGATCGCAGGCCGCGTACCGATGCTGCACTTCTTTGACGGTTTCCGTACTTCTCACGAACAGCAGAAGATCGAAGTATGGGATTACGATGATCTCAAAGAAATGGTTGACTGGGACGCGCTCAAGAGATTCAAGCAGAACGCGCTGAATCCGAACCACCCGCATACGATGGGCTCTGCAGAGCAGCCGGAAACTTTCTTCCAGCACAGAGAAGCCTGCAACACCGCTTATCTGGAAACACCGGATCTGGTCAACAAATATATGGAAATGGTCAATGCCAAGATCGGTACGGACTATAAGCCGTTCAACTACTATGGCGCACCGGACGCAGAGGAAATCATCGTCGCGATGGGTTCCGTCTGTGAATGTGCGGAAGAGCTGATCGACTATCTGAACGCAAGAGGCAAGAAGGTCGGTATCATCGAAGTACATCTTTACAGACCATGGTCTACCAAGTACTTATTAAACGTCATGCCGGAAACCGTCAAGAAGATCGCGGTTCTCGACAGAACCAAGGAACCGGGCGGCACCGGCGAGCCGTTATACTTAGACGTCGTCACCGCACTGCGCGGCACGAAATTCGAAAACTGCCTGATCTGCGGCGGTCGTTACGGTCTGGGCTCCAAGGACGTACAGCCGGGCGATGTGCTGGCCGTATATGAAAACCTGTGGAGCGACGCACCGAAGAAGGAATTCACGATCTCCATCACAGATGACGTGACCAACCTCTCCCTCCACGGCTCCGAGAATCCGGACGTTGCGCCGAAAGGAACCAAGGCTTGCAAATTCTGGGGTCTGGGTGCTGACGGTACCGTTGGTGCGAACAAGAACTCCGTCAAGATCATCGGTGACCACACCGACATGAAGGCACAGGCATACTTCCAGTATGACTCCAAGAAGTCCGGCGGCGTAACGATCTCTCACCTGAGATTCGGCAACGAACCGATCCGTTCGACCTATTATGTCAAACAGGCTGACTTCGTTGCATGTCACAACGAAGCCTACCTGTACAAGTACGAAATGGTACAGGACGTCAAACCGGGCGGCTTCTTCCTGCTCAACTGCACTTGGTCCGATGAAGAACTCGAAGAGAAATTACCGGGCAAGGTCAAGAGATATATCGCGCAGAACAATGTACAGTTCTACACCTGCGACGCAGTGACCATGGCAAAAGAGATCGGTCTGGGCGCACGCAGAACGAATTCCATCCTGCAGGCTGCTTTCTTCAAGCTGGCTGACATCATTCCGATCGAGGAAGCGGAAGGCTACATGAAGGATGCGATCGCAAAGACCTACAAGAAAAAAGGTCAGGACATCGTAGACATGAACTGCAAGGCAGTCGATGCGGGTCTGAACCATATCCATAAAGTAGAGGTTCCGGAAAGCTGGAAGAACGCAGAAGACGATGCGCCGGCAGCGCCGCTGGCAGGCAGAGACAAGCTGCACACAGAATTCTTAAACGACATTCTGGTACCGACTGCGAACCTGACCGCCGACAACGTTCCGGTTTCCAAGTTCTTAGATACCGTAACAGGTATGATGCCTGCGGGTACTGCTGCGTATGAAAAGCGCGGTATCGCTGCCGATCTGCCGCACTGGAACGTCAAGAACTGTATGCAGTGTAACTGGTGTGCAAGCGTTTGTCCACACGCTGTCGTGCGTCCGTTCGTGATGACCGAAGAAGAGGCAGCAGGCGTTGCGGACGCAGTACCGATGAAAGGCGCGAAAGACAAGAAATTCACGCTCGGCTGGTCTCTGATGGACTGCACAGGCTGCGGCTCCTGCGCAGAGGTATGTCCGGCGAGAAATAAAGCGATTACCATGGCTCCGGCAGAAGAACACTTCATGCACGAGGCACAGGAAAAATTCGACAAGCTATATCAAGAAGTTGACGAAAAGGAAACACCGTTCAAGGAAAACACTGTCAAGGGCGCGCAGCTCAAGACACCGCTCATGGAATTCTCCGGCGCTTGCCCGGGCTGCGGCGAAACGCCTTACGCGAAGCTGGTAACGCAGTTATTCGGCGACCGCATGTTCATCGCAAACGCAACCGGATGCTCCTCCATTTGGGGCGCTTCTGCTCCGGCGACACCGTATACCGTCAACAAAGAGGGCAGAGGTCCTGCATGGGCAAACTCCCTGTTCGAGGATAACGCGGAATTCGGTTTCGGTATGGCGACTTCCGTCAACGCGAGAAGAAACGAATTGAAGTCCGCAGTCGAAAGACTGTATGACGCTGTCGGCGTGCCGGCAAAGGCATGGGTGGCTTCGATGCACGACGGCAAAACCTCCAGAACAACCGGAGAAATTCTGTTGGAGGAAGCGAAGAAGCTTGCAGACACCAATGCAGATGCGAAATACGTCGTTGAAAACGCCGACCTGCTGACCAAACCATCCATGTGGATTTTCGGCGGCGACGGCTGGGCTTACGATATCGGCTTCGGCGGTCTGGATCACGTCATCGCATCCGGCGAAGACGTCAACATCATGGTATTCGATACCGAGGTATATTCCAATACAGGCGGTCAGGCATCCAAATCCACACCGGTCGGCGCAGTCGCAAAATTCGCGGCTTCCGGTAAGGCAGTCAAGAAAAAAGACCTCGCGCAGATTGCGATGGCTTACGGCTATGTCTATGTGGCGCAGATTGCGATGGGCGCGAACCCGGAACAGACCCTCAGAGCGATTCGCGAAGCGGAAAGCTATCATGGTCCTTCCCTGATCATCGCTTACGCGCCTTGTATCAACCACGGTGTCAAAGCCGGCATGAACAAGTCCATGCTCGAAATGAAGAGGGCAGTCAGAGCCGGATACTGGAATCTGTTAAGATACAATCCGGAGCTGGAAGCGAAGGGCGAAAATCCGCTGTCCGTTGACTCCGCTGCACCGACAGAATCCTACAGAGATTTCATCATGGGCGAGGTTCGTTACAACTCCCTGAAGCTTGGATTCCCTGAGAGAGCAGAACAGCTCTTCGAAAAGGGCGAAGAATACGCGATGGAAAGATATAAGGAACTGAAGCACCGTCAGGACAGCTTCGGTAAATAGGGAAAGGAGGATGAACAACCATGAAAAGATTTGAAGTTACCTGGAAAAGAAGACTGAATGACAATATGGTCTGGCTGAAGATCTATGCGCCTCTGGTCGCGAAACACGCGAAACCGGGACAATTTATCATCCTCAGAACAGATGAATTCGGTGAAAGAATCCCGCTGACAATGGCAGGACATAATGAAGAGGACGGCACCATCGACCTGATCTACGCGGCAGTCGGCAGAACCACCATGCTGATGGATCAGCTGGAAGTGGGCGACTGCTTCGCGGATATCGTAGGACCTTTGGGCAAACCGACCCATATGGACGGACTCAAGAGGGTCTGCGTGGTCGGCGGCGGTACCGGTAATGCACTTGCATACCCGCTGGCCTGCGGCATGCACAAGCATGGCGTGGAAACTGTGATGATCGCCGGTTTCAAGACCAAAGATCTGGTCATTTTGGAAGAGGAATTCCGCGCGGGCGTTGACGAGTTATACATGATGACCGATGACGGCAGCTACGGCGAAAAAGGGTTCACGACCGCGAAGCTGGAAGAACTGATTCAGGCAGGCGAAAAATTCGATGAAGTCATCGCTGTCGGACCGCCGATGATGATGAAGTTCACCTGTCAGATCGCGGAAAAATACGGCATCCACTCTGTTGCATCCCTGACCGCATACATGATTGACGGTACGGGAATGTGCGGCGGCTGCAGATGCAAGATCGGCGGCGAAGATAAATTCGTATGCGTGGACGGTCCGGAATTTGACGGTGCGCTGGTCGACTGGGATGATCTCATCAGAAGATCGGCATACTATAAAGACCAGGAAGCTGAAGATCGCGCGCACGTATGCAGATTAACAGGAGGTGTTCGTTATCATGATTAATTTGGTACATCAGCAGAACCCGATGCCGGAACAGAAGCCGGAAGTCAGAAACCAAAATTTCCTGGAAGTCTGCACAGGCTATACAGAAGATCAGGCAATCCGCGAAGCGATGCGCTGCTTAAGATGCCGCAAGAAGCCTTGTGTTTCCGGATGTCCTGTCAATATTAAAATTCCGCTGTTCATTGCGAAGGTGGCAGAGGGGGATTTTGAAGCGGCTTACGAAATCATTTCCGAGGACAGCTCCCTGCCTGCAATCTGCGGACGTGTCTGCCCGCAGGAAAATCAGTGCCAGGGCGAATGCGTGCATGGCAAGAAGGGCGAACCGGTTGCGATCGGCAGACTGGAACGCTTCGTCGCGGACTGGCATGCGGCAAACTTCGGTGATGAAGAAATCAAACCGGTGGAAGGCAACGGTCACAAGGTTGCAGTCATCGGCGCAGGCCCTGCGGGACTTGCCTGCGCGGGCGATCTGGTAAACAAGGGCTATGAGGTTACCGTTTACGAAGCGCTGCACAAGACCGGCGGCGTACTGGTTTACGGTATCCCGCAGTTCCGTCTGCCGAAAGAAATCGTCGCACAGGAGGTTGCGAAGCTGGAAGCCAAGGGCGTGAAATTCGTGACAGACGCAGTAGCGGGTCGTGCATTTACGGTCGATGAGCTGATGAAAGAAGGCGGCTATGAATCCGTATTCATCGGCACAGGCGCGGGACTTCCGTCCTTCATGAACATTCCGGGCGAAAACTACATCGGTGTTTGCTCCGCGAACGAATATCTGACGCGTATCAACCTGATGAAGGCGTATCTGCCGGAATACGATACACCGATCATGCACGCTGACAAGATTGCGATCGTCGGCGGCGGCAACGTAGCGATGGACGCGGCAAGATGCGCAAAGCGTATGGGCGCTTCTGAGGTTTACATCATCTACAGAAGATCCCTCGCGGAGCTTCCGGCAAGAGCAGAGGAAGTACATCACGCGATGGAGGAGGGCATCATCTTCAAGCTTCTGAACAATCCGGTCCAGATCCTCGGCGATGAGACCGGCCACGTCAGAGCCATCGAATGCGTGGAAATGGAACTCGGTGAACCGGACGCTTCCGGCAGAAGAAAACCGATCGTCAAGGAGGGCTCCAACTTCGAGATTCCGGTCGATATGGTCATCATGTCCATCGGTACCAAGCTGAACACGCTGATCCTTGACACCACCGATCATTTGGAAGCGAACAAGAAAGGTGGTATCGGCACAGACGACGGCGCAGCGACCAACCGCGAAGGCATCTTCGCAGGCGGTGACGCGGTTACCGGAGCGGCAACGGTCATCAAGGCGATGGGCGCAGGCAAAACTGCGGCTGCGAGCATTGATGCGTACCTGAGCGGTAAATAGAATCTGACAATGAAACAGGGGCTGACGCATTAACGGAAAATAGCCGTTAATGCGCAGCCCTTTTTCTTTGTTGTTTCGGAAATATCGCTGTGCGATGTTTCCGAAATATCGACAAAAGCACCTTGCGAAGCGCCTGCCACGAATGGCAGGCATATGTGCAACGGAATCGTAGGTTCCGTTTTGCACACTTTTATCCCAGTGCAGCAACCGTTCATAAATATATGAATACGGAACTTGGACTCCGAACCACAACACTTTTTGAAGTGACACATTTTGTTTTATAGGTAGTTTATAGGAATGATTTTGTCATCACCCTGTAAAGTGACGAGCTTATCATAAAGGCAAATAACACCACCGGGACCTCGTTTGACGCCCGGAATTTTGTCAAGAACATCGAACGCATCGATATCTCTCTTGGAGGGATCTGCGTGTTTCTTCATTTCTAGAGGATAAAGTGTCCCGCCGTCTTCGATAAGCAAGTCGATTTCACGCATGTCTTTATCACGATAGAAATAAATCGGAAGCTCAAGGACTCCTTTATTGTAATAGCTTTTTATTATTTCCGATATGACGAATGTTTCAAAGAAAGCCCCCGCCATGGCACCGTTTTTCAAGACATCGGGCGTGGTCCACTTGGTAAGATAGGCGGCAAGCCCGGTATCAAGGAAATAGAGCTTCGGCGTTTTAACAGCTCTCTTGGTAATATTGTTGTAATACGGCTGCAGCAGGTAAACGATGTTAGAGGCAACAAGAATAGACAGCCATCGTTCTGCAGTAGGCTGACTGATTCCCACATCACGAGCAAGAGAAGCAGTATTGAGAAGCTGACCGGTGGACGCTGCAGTAGCAATCATAAATTTAGTAAATTTTACAGTATCACCGATTTCAGAAAGTTCTCTAACGTCACGCTCAATATAGGTGCGAACGTAAGCACCGTAAAACATCTGCCAATCGAAGTCAGGGTTTTCTCTCAGTTCGGGCATGGAACCGCGGTGAATAAGATTCCAAACCTCGTCATAAGAAATCTCGGCAAGCTTATTTTTTCGTTCTGCAAAGTATTCCTCTGTTGGGATAAACGGAACAAGAAAGTCAACATCACTTACCTCTCTCAGTGAAAGTCCAAGTAAAGTTACCAGACCGATTCTACCGGCGAGGGATTCACTTACACCTTTCATCATTTTGAATTGATGAGATCCGCACATGAAGAACTGCCCTTTTTTACGGTCGCGGTCAAGATAAATTTTAATTTGCTCAAAAAGAGTCGGAGCTTTCTGTATTTCATCAACAAATACCGGCGGTGGATTATCCTTAAAAAATGTTCCGCTTTCTTCTTCGGCACTTGCGCGAATAATCGGATCATCAAGAGTGACTTTGTTAATATCCCCCGTTAATTTATCGAGCATTGTTGTCTTGCCAACCTGTCGCGGACCCGCAACAAGAACGGCACCGAACATTTTGGATAGTTGCTCGACAGTCTTTTCGGCATGTCTTTTAATGTACATAAACAGCCCTCCTTTCGTCTGATTTAATATCTGATGTTATTATAGCCGAAAATCAGGAAAAAATCAAGAGAAAGCCTTGCCTCATCCGGATTGTCGGTATATTTGCTGTTAAAATCAGAGAAAATCGGCTGCGCCACCAACGCAGTCCACCAAATCGTTACTCCACCAAAAAGTTTGGATACCCTTCCGTTCCTGATTGTAGCAAGAGCGGTTTTTATGCGATTTTTGTGCCAAATTGTGAGTATTTTGTACGCATTTAGACAATGTTAAGAAATTGTGTAAAATTGAATTTTTATTGTTTTTATCAATCATGATCTTGGGTAATATAGTATAAGGGGGAAAATTTTCGATTTGAGAAATATGCTAAGATAAGGAGGCAGCAAAAGTGTTTACAGAAGAATTACAGACGATCAGACAGGCAGAAGAACAAGCCGATGCGCTGAGAAGAGACGCGAAGGCTGAAGCCGCGAAGCTGATCAAGGATGCAAACACGAAAGCCGGCAAAATGGCAGACGAAGCCGAAACGAAAGCAAAGGAATGCTACGAGGCTTTTCTTGCAGAGGGACAGCAGACCGCGCAGGCGCAGTATGAAGCAGCTATCGCGGACGCCGAGAAGCTTTGCGTGAAAATGGAAGCAGAAGTCGGCGAAAAGCAGGACCGAATTGTTAAATTCATAGCAGAAAGGATCGTGAAGTCAAGTGGCAATTGTTAAGATGCAGAAAGTCTGCGTCATTGGACTTGACCGCGAAAAGGAGGAGTTCATCAGCCGTCTGATGGATTTCGGTGTGGTGGAGCTGACCGACCAGACCGCAAAGCTTTCGGACGAGATCTGGGCTGAGAATGTGACTGCGGATGAGAGCCGCGACAAGACTGCAAGGCTGGAGGAAAAGATCAGCCGCGCGAATCTTGCGCTGGAGGTCATCGAAAAGTACGGAGATCTGAAACAGCCGCTGTTTGCGACACGCAGACGGGTTTCCGCGCAGAGCATGAAACGCCTGATGGCAGACGCACAGGAGACGTTTGCCGGACAGGTGGAGGACATTCTGAACCTGAACGATCGGCTCAACGCGCTCAATGAGCGCAAAAACAAATTGGAGCAGGATGAAGCTTCTCTGACAGCCTGGCAGGATTACGACCTTCCGCTGGAACTGACCGGCACCCAAAAGACACTGGTGCAGATTGGGGTGTTCCCGATGGGAACGGACACCGATGCACTGGCAGGCGCACTGGCAGGGCAGGTGGAAACGGACGGCACAGTATTCAAAATCGTTCATACGGACAAGGATCTGTATTATGCGGCGATTCTGATGCTGGCAGAACAGGCAGCCGATGTGCAGACAATTTTGAAACAATACGGTTTTTCACAAGTGACCTTCAAGGATATGGAGGGTACAGCAGGCGAGAACCTTATACGGATTCATGGGGAAACAGATGTATTAAGGGCAGAGTATGCACAGGCAGCGAAGGAGGCTGCCGCAAAATCCGCGTGCAAAGCAGATATCGAGGCATATGCCGACATGCTGACCATCGCGGCTGACAAAGAAAAAATCAAAACAAAACTACTGAAAACCAAACGGACCTTTTTCTTAGAAGGATGGATGCCCGAACGCTGCATGAAAAAAGCGGCGGAGCTTCTGGATGCGCACGAATGCTATTATGCGTTTCGCAAACCGGAAGCAGAGGAAGAAGTTCCGGTGCTCCTGGAGAACAAGAGCTTCTTCAGACCGACGGAGGCGATCACCGAGATGTACTCGCTGCCGAGCTATTGGGGATTTGACCCGACCTCCATCTACGCGCTGTTCTATATCGTTTTCTTCGGTATGATGTTCAGTGACGCGGGCTACGGTCTGTTGATGGCGATCGGATGCTTCGTGATCCTCAAAAAATTCGATCTCGAAGGCACGACATGGAAGATGATACGCTTGTTCTTCTATTGCGGCATTTCCACCTTTGTGTGGGGCGCGCTGTTCGGCGGATGGTTTGGCGATGTGGTGACGGTGTTCTCAAGCACCTTCCTCGGTAAAGCCGCGGAGTTGAAACCGCTTTGGTTCAATCCGCTTGACGACCCGATGAAGCTTTTGATCCTGTCGCTGATCCTGGGTGTGATCCACCTGTTTATCGGCATGGGGATCCAGGCCTATATGGAGATAAAGGATGGCAGGTGGATGGACGCGATCTGCGGAGAAGGCGTCTGGTATCTGACGATTCTCGGATTGGCAGCCCTTTTGGGCGGCAGCACGCAGGGCATCGGCGCCCTCGGCGCAGCCGGCAAGTGGATGTCAATCATCGGCGCGGCAGGGGTTCTGATCGCAGGCGCGAGAGGCAAAAAAGGCATCGGGATGCTGACGGGTGCTTTCGCGAACCTGTACAATATCACCAGCTGGCTTTCGGACATCCTGTCCTACGCGAGACTGCTCGCGCTGGGACTGGCGACCGGCGTCATCGCACAGGTCGTCAACACGATGGGCTCGCTGTTTGGCGGCGGTATCGCAGGACTGGTGCTGTTCGTGCTGATCTTTGCGGTCGGTCACGCGATCAACTTTGCGATCAACATGCTGGGTGCATTCATTCATTCGGCAAGACTGCAGTATGTGGAATTCTTCGGGAAGTTCTATGTCGACGGCGGCGAACCGTTCGACCCGTTCCGCAGGAAAACCAAGTATATCCGTTTTGAAAACGAAGAGTAGAAGAATCACAGGAGGAAATATTATGTTCTTTGAATATATTGACGGAAATTCGTTAGCAATTTTAGGCGCAGCCATCGCAGCGCTGGCAGGCATCGGCTCCGCTATGGGCGTAGGCATTGCTGGTCAGGCGGCTTCCGGCGTTGTTGCGGAAGACCCGAAAAAATTCGGTAAAACCATCATCTTACAGGCACTGCCGGGTACGCAGGGCATCTACGGTCTGATCATCGCTTTCCTGATCATGGTCAAGATCGGACTGCTCAGCGGCAGCATGATCGAGCTGAGCGCATCGCAGGGCTTCTATTTCTTATGTGCAGGCATTCCGATCGGTGCAGTCGGCATCTGGTCGGGTATCGCGCAGGGTAAGGCGGCTGCGGCTGCACTGCAGCTGACCGCAAAGAGACCGGATCAGATGGTAAAGGGTATCATCTATACCGCGATGGTGGAAACCTATGCGATCTTCGCGCTGCTGGTCTCCGTACTGATCTGGCTGAGAATACCGGTATAAAGGGATCCTTACAATACCGGAATGCCGGAATACCGATGGAAAGGCAGATAAAAATATGAGTATAGAAAAGATTACATCCAAGATTTTGGGAGATGCCGAGACCGAGCGTGACCTCATGCTGGCGGATGCGAGAGCCCAGAGCGATGCAGTGCTTGCCGAAGCAGAAAAGCACGCGGCGATGCTGCTGGCGGATGCGGAGCAAAGAGGTGAAATCGAGAAGCAGAAGATCATCACGCGCCGTAAGTCCGTTGCCGACATCGACTGCCGCAAAGTTTTACTGGCAAAGAAACAGGAAATGATCGAGACTTGCTTTGCGCGTGCCATCGATGAGATCACAGCCATGCCGGAGGCAGCGTATATCGACCTTCTGGTCAACCTCGGCAAAGCATCCGGCACGAAGACGGGCGAGCTGATTTTTAACGATCGCGAAAAACAGAGCATCGCGGAGAAGGTCTGCGGTGCGCTGAATGAAGCAATCTCCGGCGGCAGCTTTGCAGTCAGTGAAAAAACGGGCAGCATGCGCGGCGGTTATCTTCTGACAGCAGACCGGACAACCATCAACAATACGGTGGAAGCGCTGGTTGCCGAGGCAAAGACCGCATTGACCGCAGAGGCGGCGAAACAGTTGTTTCCCGCAGATTAAAAGGGAGTGCGAACATGAGTAAGCAAAAAGCAGAATTATATGCGTTTCCTTGCAGTATGATCCGCGCGAACGAGAAAACCCTGCTGACCATGCAGGATCTGGAGCGCTTGATGGATGCCGGCGATATGCAGCAGGCTTTGCATATTTTGACGGAATTCGGTTACGGAGACGGCAAAGAGCTCGAAGATCCGCGCGGATTTGAGGGTGTACTTGCCAAAGAAATGCACAGAGTCAGCGAACTGGTATTTTCACTGGCGGTGGAGAAAGCGGAGGTCGAACTGTTCCGTCTGCCGCAGGACTATCACAACCTGAAGGTGCTGCTCAAGGCAGAGGCGCTCGGTACAGACCCCGCGCCACTGATGACAGGCGGCGGCAACATCCCGCCGGATAAACTGCTGGATAGGATACGCGAACGCAATTTCATCATGCTGGATCTGGAAATGCAGCATGGCTTTGCGGATGCTTCCGAGCTTTATGCCAAGAGCGGCGACCCGCAGGAGATCGATCTGGTACTGGACCGCGCCTGCTACGCACAGATGCAGCGCATGGCAGAGGTCTGCGAAAATCCGTTTATTGCGGACTATTGCGCACTGGAAGTCGATCTTCTGAACTGCAGAGCCTTTGTCAGGCTGCGTGAGGTCGGCAAGCCATGGAATTTCTTTCAAAAGGTTTTCCTGCCGGGCGGCACACTCAATGAGCAGCTGTTCACCGGCAATTACGAGGAGCCTTATCCGCAGTTTGCGGATCGCGTGGCGCCGTTTGGATTTGGCGAATTGTTCAGCCGCGGGGCTGTGGCAGCTGCGAACACCGGACAGTTTACGCTGCTCGAAAAGCTTTGCGATGACAGACGCATACATTTTCTGAAGGACGCGCACTATGTGACCTTTGGACCGGAACCAATCGCGGCGTTCTATCTTGCCAAGGAAAGCGAAAACAAGAATCTGCGGATGATCCTGACCGGCAAGCTGGTCGGCACAGATCCCGCAGTCATCAAAGAAAGATTGAGGGAGACCTATGTATAAGATCGGCGTGATCGGCGACAGGGAAAGTATTCTCGGGTTCAGAGCCGTAGGGCTTACGGTTTTCCCTTGTGATGAGGCCGAAGAAGCAAAAAAAATATTAAAACAGATTGCAAAGGATGACTTCGCGATTATCTATGTAACAGAGGAGCTCTATCAGTACATGGGCGAAGAAATCAAAGCATATGTAGACCTGCGGCTGCCGGCTGTGATCCCGATTCCGAGCAAGGACGGGACTCTGGGCATCGGTATGCAGAACGTACGCAGCGCGGTAGAGCGCGCCGTAGGTGCAGACATCCTTTTTGGAGGTGAAGCAAAATGAGTCAAGGAAAAGTTGTAAAAGTATCCGGACCGCTGGTCATCGCTTCCGGCATGGAAGAGGCGAACATGTTCGACGTGGTACACGTCGGTGAGCAGGGTCTGATCGGAGAAATTATCGAAATGCGTGGAGACAGAGCCTCCATTCAGGTATATGAAGAGACCGCAGGTCTGGGACCGGGCGCTCCGGTCGTATCCACAGGCGCACCATTGTCCGTAGAACTGGGGCCGGGACTGATTGAGACCATGTACGACGGTATTCAAAGACCGCTGGAGGAAATGGTAGCGGCTGTCGGTCCGAACATTACCCGCGGCATCAAGGTACCGGCACTGTCCCGCACCAGGAAGTGGCATTTTGAGCCATGTGTGTGTACCGGGGAGACTGTGGAAGCGGGCGATATCATCGGTACGGTGCAGGAGACCGTAGTCGTTGAGCAGAAGATTATGGCGCCTTACGGGGTATCCGGCACCGTCATCGCCATCGAATCCGGTGCATTTACGGTGGATGAAACGGTATGCCGCCTGCGCCTTGCGGACGGCAGCGTGCGGGATTTGACCTTAATGCAGAAGTGGCCGGTCCGCCGCGGCAGACCATACAAAGAAAAATTAGTGCCGGAAATGCCGCTGATCACCGGGCAGCGCGTCATCGACACGTTCTTCCCGATCGCCAAGGGCGGCGTGGCAGCGGTTCCGGGGCCGTTCGGCTCTGGTAAGACGGTCGTACAGCATCAGCTTGCAAAATGGGCGGATGCCGACATCGTCGTTTACATCGGCTGCGGCGAACGCGGCAACGAAATGACAGACGTACTGATGGAGTTTCCGGAGCTGAATGACCCGCGTACCGGAGAATCGCTGATGAAGCGGACGGTCTTGATCGCCAACACCTCCGATATGCCGGTAGCGGCGCGTGAAGCATCCATTTATACCGGAATCACCATCGCGGAATATTTCAGAGACATGGGGTACTCCGTCGCGTTGATGGCGGACTCGACCTCTCGCTGGGCGGAGGCGCTGCGTGAAATGTCCGGTCGTCTGGAGGAAATGCCGGGTGAAGAGGGCTACCCTGCATATCTGGGTTCCCGTCTGGCGCAGTTCTATGAGCGCGCGGGCAGAACAATCTCCCTTGGTAAGGAAGGACGCCTGGGTGCACTGTCAGCCATCGGCGCTGTATCGCCGCCGGGCGGTGATATTTCCGAGCCGGTATCACAGGCAACCCTGCGTATCGTCAAGGTATTCTGGTGTCTGGATTCCTCGCTGGCATATAAGCGTCATTTCCCTGCCATCAACTGGCTGCAGAGCTATTCTCTGTATGTGGATAAATTACAGGAATGGTACGAAAAGAACGTGGCCAAGGACTTCCCGAAGCTGCGGCAGCAGGCACTGCATCTCCTGCAGGAAGAGGCAGAGCTGAATGAGATCGTGCAGCTCGTCGGCGTGGATTCCCTGTCCTTTACCGACCGTCTGAAGCTGGAAACCGCCAAGTCCATTCGTGAGGACTATCTGCATCAGAACGCGTTCCACGAGATCGACACCTTCACCTCGACCACGAAGCAGTATCTGCTGCTCAAGATGATCCTGGGCTGGCACGAAGCTGCTGTCAAGACGGTTTCCGAAGGCGGCGCCTTTAAGAAGATCGTCGAAATGGGCGCACGAGAGCAGATCGGTCGTTTCAAATATGTAGAAGAAGCCCAAATGCAGGAGCAGTATGAAGCGATCCTTGCGGACATGACTGCGGAATTTGATGAAATCGCACAGAAGGAGGAGCAGCTCGCATGATGAAGGAATACAAAACAATCAGTGAAGTCGTAGGACCACTGATGCTCGTCAAAGACGTCGAAAATGTCACCTATGATGAGCTGGGAGAGATCCTGCTGCCGACCGGAGAAAAGAGACTCTGCAAGGTACTGGAGGTCAACGGCTCGAACGTGCTGGTGCAGCTGTTTGAAAGTGCTGCCGGGATCAACCTCAAGGAAAGCACAGTGCGTTTCCTCGGACATGGCACGCAGCTGGCGGTATCGCCGGATATGCTCGGTCGCGTGTTCGACGGGATGGGACGTCCGAAGGACGGCGGTCCGGCACTGATCGCTGAAAAATATCTGGATATCAACGGTCTGCCGATGAATCCGGCTGCTCGTGACTATCCATCGGAATTCATCCAGACCGGTGTATCGGCGATAGACGGTCTGAACACGCTGGTCAGAGGACAGAAGCTGCCGATTTTCTCAGCCTCCGGTCTGCCGCACGCAGACCTTGCAGCGCAGATCGCGCGGCAGGCGAAGGTCAGAGGCAGTGAGGGCAATTTCGCGGTGGTCTTTGCAGCAATCGGTATTACGCATGAAGAAGCGGAATTCTTCGCTTCCGATTTCCGCCGTACCGGTGCGATCGACAGAACCGTATTGTTTATGAACCTAGCGAATGACCCGGCGGTAGAGCGTATCGCAACGCCGCGTATGGCGCTGACCGCAGCGGAGTATCTGGCATTTGACCTCGGTATGCACGTTTTGGTTATCCTGACGGATATTACCAACTACGCCGAGGCTTTGCGCGAGGTATCCGCAGCGCGTAAGGAAGTACCGGGACGCCGCGGCTATCCGGGCTATCTGTATACGGACCTTGCGACCATGTATGAAAGAGCCGGACGGAAGAAGGGCTTTGACGGCTCCATCACCATGATCCCGATCCTGACGATGCCGGAAGAAGATAAGACCCACCCGATTCCTGACCTGACCGGTTATATCACAGAGGGGCAAATCATCCTCAGCAGAGAATTATACCGCAAAGGACTCAAGCCGCCGATCGATGTACTGCCGTCTCTGTCCCGACTCAAGGATAAGGGTATCGGTAACGGCAAGACGCGAGAGGACCATGCCGACACGATGAACCAGCTGTTCGCGGCTTACGCGCGCGGCAAGGAATGTCTGGAGCTGGTCACGATCTTAGGCGAAGCGGCGCTGACCGAAGTCGATCTGATGTACGCGAAGTTCTCGCAGGCCTTTGAGAAAGAATACGTCTCGCAGGGCTACGATACCGACCGTACCATCGAGGAAACGCTGGACATCGGCTGGAAGCTGCTGGCGATGCTGCCGAAGAGCGAGCTGAAACGGATCAAGGACGCGTATATCGAGAAGTATCTCACAGTGTGAGAAAGGAAACGAAATGGAACGGTTAAATGTAAATCCAACTAGAATGATGCTCACCACTTTGAAGAAACGACTGGCGACCGCCCAACGCGGGCACAAGCTGCTCAAGGATAAACGTGACGAGCTGATGAAGGGCTTCCTAGAGCTTGCGCGGGAGAACAAGGTGCTCCGCGAGCAGGTGGAGGAAGCGCTGGCTGATGTTTACGGCAGCTTTTCGATTGCCGGGGCGGTCATGAGCAAAGAAGTCATGGAAGAGGCGCTGATGTTCCCGAAACAGGGCGTTGCGCTGACCGTCGGTAGCAAGAACGTCATGAGCGTGGATGTACCGCGCTTTGGCTTTGAAACAACAGCCGCCGATGCGTCGGACATTTATCCTTACGGCTACGCGTCGACCTCCGGTGAGCTGGACTCTGCGATCAAGGACCTCGCCGATATTTTCCCGATCATGTTGGAACTGGCGGCAAAGGAAAAGGAAGCGCAGATGCTGGCAGCAGAGCTGGAGCGGACGCGTCGGCGTGTCAACGCGCTGGAATATGTCAAGATCCCACAGATGGAAATGACCATTCGTTACATCCGCATGAAGCTGGATGAAAATGAGCGCGGCAACCAGACACGTCTGATGAAGGTCAAAGATATGATTCTGGCTGAAGCCATCGCGGAAAAGCGCGAAAACGACGAACGCGCCTACCAGGAGGAATGCAGTTAGGTAAAGCGAAAAAGAAAAACAGGATTAGAATTACAGAAACAGAACAATACAGGATGCAGAGGCACCCCACCCGGCGAAAGAAGTACTATATCGAGTATTCGACCAAGGCTTGGAGAACGATTTAGAGAAAGTCAGTGGTAGTTTATCAATAGCATATGGAGAAACAGGAGACCGCCGCGCGAATGGAACAACCCGTTTGCGCGGCGGTGTCTTTGTCGTTATTCTGGAAATATCGTAACGATATTTCCGGAATAATAAAACAAAACGGCACAAACCTGTGCCGTTAAAGCTTTTCGATTTCTGCTGTGGATAGACCGGTGATCTCTGCAATCACAGCAATATCCAGCTGTTTGTTCTTCATATTTTTGGCGATCTCGCGCTGCTTCTGCGCTGCGCCTTTTTCGAGTCCAATGGATTCGCCCTCGGACAGTCCTTCTTTACGTGCCAAATACAGCTCAGTATTGCGCTGCAGCTGGTATCTAAATCTGGATTCTCTGCGTTCGTATTCGAGTTCGTCCTCTGTGACCTTGCGGTAAGCGTTCTCTGTCATAGCGATGTCCTCCGATGGTTACCTTCGATTGACAAGAGCACACACGCCTGGACGGATCGAAATTTCAACGCATGCTGCGTTCTCGTCCTCGACCTACGTCCAGTAGGACTTCGTCCTGCGGCCTTGCCTGCGCCGAAATTTCAAGCCGCCAGGTTCCAAAGGAAGTTTGCAGAGAGAATATTTGCCTCTGTGCAAGGCGGATGAGCGAGGCGTAGTGGTGCTACGGTGAGCGAAGACAACAAAGCACAGAAGCAAAGAAGCCTTTGCAAACCGTGTGTGCCTTTGTCAACCGAAGGTAGAGCTTTACATAGTCCTGACGATCCTCTACACTGGCAAACTTGAGGTAAGCGCCGAGGCGTTCAATTTCTGTCAGTGCACTGACCGGTTTCCTGCCGTCTATCTTACTCAACTCAAGGAAGTGGAGTTCCAGCCGGTCACAGAGCAGCAGTCCGCGCTCGCGGTCGCGCATCTCAAAGATATTGTGACAGCCTGCCAGCGATGGGAAAAGTCTGCCGCTCGTGATCGAGATGACTATGCTTTTTTTCATTTTATCATAGTTTTCGCCGACCTGCAATGCCGAATTGACGAGCCTGCTGCCGTAAAAAAGCGCGCGGTTTTGATAAAACTGCAAATCTCCGGCTTGCATCTCGATATCTAATAACTCGCCGGACTCCGTCTCGGCGCGGATATCCATGACGTTTTCTTTGTCTGCCTCACGCGCCGGGATCTCAATCGGATTTTTGATGACGATAGCGCGGATCGGGTCCTGTTTACGCTCTAAAATAATGTTTAGAATTTCAATCAGTGCCGCCCGTGATTCTTCGGTATCGCGTCCGAATACTGCGTGAAAGACATAGTCGTCGGTCAGCGGCATGCTGGAACGGAATGTGTTCTTGAATAAATCGATGTTTTTCGATGATGCTTGTTGTTTCATCGTGTTCCTCCTTTGCACAACACTCCCTTTGCGTTACAAATTTAATCAGCAATACCAATAACTGTATTTTTTAGTCAAGAACACTATATCACAAATGAATTACCAATTCAAGGAAAATATAGTTTTATTTATCTTTTTTATTATTCCGGCAATATCGCTGTGCGATATTGCCAGCATAACGATAAAAGCACCTTACGGAGGGCTGATCAGGCGTTCATGGGTGCGCGTCATGTGCCCATAGAAATCCCTGATTTCGTTATGCGCACTTTCGTCCAAAAATGCAAAGAAGCAAATCGTGAACGTCGACTTCATGTGCGATATCTTTGGTGCGGTTTTGGCGGACGCAGGCGTGAAACTTCCTTGTGCGTGGGGCTAAGGTTTTGGGCGAAACTGCCGATATATAGATTAACAGCCTAAACGGCGAGGTAGGCGGTCAATGGCAGGAAAGGGGCGGCGCTATGGATTTCAGGTCGATCAGCTCGGTTCAGAGCTATGTCAAAACTTTAGATTCCAAATATCAGGCGGAGAAACAGCAGGAAGAGGGTCCGGCTGTTTCGACTGATCCGGCCAAGAAGCAGTCAAAGCTTGACGAGTGGATCAAACAGCGGCAGGATGAGATGAAATCCGCGATCGAGACGATGAAGCGCATGGAGGAAAGCACCGACCACAAGCTGGCGGGTATCCAGAGCAAGGTATACAGCGGCACGTCGTTGAGCAGAGCAGAGCGGGAGTATCTCAAGACAAAGAATCCGGTACTGTACGCGCGTCTTGCGGCAGCTGACCTGGAGAAAAAGGTCTACGAGCGCGAGCTGAAACGCTGCCGGACCAAGGAGGAGGTGCAGCGGCTCAAGCTGTCGCATACAGCGAGTTCGTTAAGCGCGGTCAATGCGGGACAGCACAGCGCCGGCGCTTCAAGCGAGCAGAAGATGGCGCTTGCGCAGGGAGAATTGTATAAGCTCAAGGGCATGCAGGACGCAACGAATCGGTTTGTCCGGAACGGCGCCTATCACAGTCTGCCGACCGAGCGAGAGAGAGCAATCGCAGAAAAGCGCGTGGAACAGGCACAGGAACGGCGGCGGCGCGAGATGTCGCAGGGGCTTTTGGACGAAATATACAAGAACAGAGTTCCAAAGACGGGCGACATCAAGCGGTCGGCAGAGGCAGCGGATGACGCGTGGAACGAACAGCTCGGCGCGTCTGCCGAGGACTATCTGCCGACAGAGGCGACCAGGGGGCACATCGATCCGAAGGTGCTGACCGACATCAAGCCGGACGAAACGGTTGAGCAGGCGGAAAACTCCCGCGAGATGCTGAAATATAAACGCGCAAAGGCAAGGCGGGCTTATAAAGACTCTGCGGCAGCAGGGGGAATGCTGCTGCGCACAGCCCCGAAAGCGGAATAAGATCAGTGACAGCTGCATGTGCGAGGGTGCAAAAAACAGTCCTTGTGCATGCAGCTTTGTGTCAGCAGGCAGCGGGCGCATCAAAAGCGCATGGACACCAACGTAAAGAACTAGGCGGTACGCAGGCTGTACGCCCGGTCGGGCTATCGCGAGGCAAGCATTGTAGACTGCAATTTCAACGGTATGCCGGGCATCAAACGCGTCTGTCTGGAGAAAACACTGGACGCACAGATTTTCTTTCGCCTGCAGCCTGTAGGTTCGCAGACAGGATAAAATAGCAGAAAATTCTGAAAATTGTATGCGAAAACGAAATTCTTCGATGGAAATCTCCCCGAAACTATGTTAAAATAGTGCTTGCCTGTGTTTGCAGCAAAGAAGAACATCAGCAGCAGAAAAAACATAGGAAAAGAAACATAGGAGAGGTGTTATATGAGTAAGCAACATGCAGACAGATCCAAGAGCTTCGGCAGCAAATGGGGGTTCGTTCTGGCCTCTGTCGGATCTGCTGTCGGAATGGCGAACGTATGGGGATTCCCGAACAAGCTGGGGAGTAACGGCGGCGGCGCGTTCCTGTTCGTGTATTTATTTTTTGTCATCGTATTCAGTTATGTCGGGCTGCCGTCGGAATTCGCCATCGGGCGGCGTGCGGGGACCGGTACACTGGGTGCTTATCAGTACGCCTGGGCGACGCGCAGTGAGAAAGCCGGCAAGGTCGGCGGCGTGCTTGCGTGGCTGCCGCTGGCGGGGTCTTTGTGCATTGCGATCGGCTACGCGATCATCATCGCATATATCCTGAAGGCCTTTGCGGATTCTCTGTTCGGCGATCTGATGACGGTGGACACCGCGGTGTGGTTTGAAGGGTTCTCGATGACTTCGTATTCGGTCATTCCTTATCATATCATCGTCGTGGTCGGCACGCTGCTGACCCTGTTCCTCGGGGCGCACAGCATCGAAAAGACGAATAAGCTCATGATGCCGCTGTTTTTCATCATCTTCGTGATTTTGGCAGTGCGTGTAGCGCTAATGCCGGGCGCGTGGGAGGGCTACAAATTTATCCTCACGCCGAAGTGGGAGGAGCTGATCGACCCGATGACCTGGATCTGGGCGATGGGACAGGCATTTTTCTCGCTTTCGGTGACGGGCAGCGGGATGATCGTCTACGGTGCATATCTCTCGAAGGAGGAGAACGTCATCGGCGTAGCCCGGCATACGGCGCTCTTTGATACGATCGCGGCGGTCGTAGCGGCGCTGGTCATCATTCCGGCCTGCTTTGCTTACGGTACGGATGTCGGCGCAGGTCCGGGTCTGTTGTTCGTGACCTTGCCTGCAATCCTGCAGGATGTACCGATGGGACAGCTGTTCGCAATCATTCTCTATGCGGCGATGATCTTTGCGGGTGTCAGCTCGCTGCAGAACATGTTTGAGGCGGTGGCGGAGTCGCTGCTGCACAAGTTCCCGAAGCTGAGCCGCTGGACGGTGCTGCTGCTCCTGTGCGTGCTCTGCTTGGGCTTCGGTATCGGCATGGAAGCGATCCCGCAATGGGGCACCTGGATGGACTGGGTATCCATCTACATCATTCCGATCGGCGCGACCTTCGGCGCGATCTCGTGGTTCTATGTCATGAAGAAGGATGTGCTGATGGACGCAGTCGGTACGAAGAGCAGGTTCTGGTATGCGGTCGGTCGTTATCTCTATGTGCCTGCGGCGCTGATCCTGTGTCTGGTGGCGCTGTTTATGAAGGTGGCATTCTAGCATTTCGACAGGCTGCGATTCTGCGGAAAATATCTGCGCGGCAGTGCAATTTGCAGCAGCGTGATGGATAGGAAAAAAGATCTCCCTTGTGTACATCGACTTTCTCGGTGCCGAGGGAGATTTTTTGATGCAAGAAAACTGTGTAACTGGGTGAAAATAAGATGAAGATCCGGTGAAAGTGCGGCGCGGGTGCTTGACATTGCTGTGGGATCGTGCTAATATTTGACGGTGATAAAATATAACGTTGTTAAATAATAACAAGATAATGTATTGGCACGCTCAAGCCAAAGCCCGCTGTGCGTGAACAGCGCGGCGGGTACAGCGCGAGCGGATCAAAAAAATAAGGAGAGAAGATGGAAGATTTGTATATGGAGCTGTTCAAGACCATGAACCAGTTCCGCAAGCTGCATATGGCGGATATGATGCCGGAGCAGCTGAATCAAGGCGATTTTTTTACGCTGAATCATATCATGGATGCCGAGGACGGCAAGATCACGATTTCCAAGCTTGCGAGCAAGACCAAGGTCCTGCCGTCGGCGATTTCACGCACGCTGCGCGGACTGGAGGCACTGCATTATGTGGAACGGACGGTGGATCAGGGCGATCGGCGCAATACCTATGTGACGCTGACCGAGACGGGGCGCGCGGTCACGCTGGAGTGTCGGCAGATCATGCAGGATTTCGGCAGGGCTGTTATGAGCCGTCTCGACGCAAACGACATGAAGCAGTTGATTGGCTATCTGAACGAAATTTACAACATCTCAAGGACAGAAATTGAGGCAAGAAAACACAGCGACAGAAAGGGGACAGGGGATGCGTAAAATATTTAAGAATATGGTGCCATACGGAAGATCTGTGATCGTGATCCTGGCACTGTTATTGATGCAGGCGGCGTGCGATCTGGCACTGCCGTCCTACACGTCGGACATTATCGACGTGGGAATTCAAAAAAGCGGCGTCGAGCACGTGGTGCCGCAGGCGGTAACGGCAGAGGAATTTGCAGCTGCGCAGACGCTGATGACGGAGGAGGAGACGCAGCTGTGGCAGCGCATTTACGAGCAGGACGGGGATGTGTACCGGCTGACAGAGCACGATGAGACCCGGCTTGCGGAGCTCGATGATGCGCTGGTACTGCCGCTGATCATGAATTACCAGATGCGCGCCATGGAGGAAGCATCGTTCAAGGCTTATCTAGCTTCCCAAAACGGCATGGACGCGGCGCAAATCAACACCATGAGCATCGAGCAGATCGGGCAGATGATGGGCGTTTCTTTGACGCCGTTCGAACAGACCAAAGAAGACGATGACGGCAATGCGTATACGGTTGTCTGCGTGGATGTCCGTCCGGTATTTGCGCAAAGGAAGCAGGCGGGCACGATGGACGATGACGCGATTTTGTCTATGCGTGAGAGCATGCAAAAGACCATTGACGCTATGGGATCGTCCATGGTCAGGTCGATGGGTGTCGCTTATGCGGTCGACTGCGACAAAGCGGCAGGGCTGGACGTGGATGCGATGCAGACCGCCTATCTGTGGACGGCGGGTCTTAAAATGGTAGGGCTTGCGCTCATCATGGGACTTGCGACTGTGCTGGTCAGCTTCTTTGCTTCCCGCGTCGGAGCAGGCATCGGCAGAGACCTCAGAGACGGCGTATTCAAACGGGTCGTCGGATTTTCCAACGCGGAGATGGACCAATTCTCTACCGCTTCGCTGATCACCCGCAGCACCAACGATATCCAGCAGATCCAGATGGTATCGGCGATGCTGCTGCGCATGGTGGCTTATGCGCCGATCATGGGGATCGGCGGTGTGATCAAGGCGATGCAGACCGGAGCCAGTCTGGGCTGGGTCATCGCGCTGGCGCTGCTGGTCATTTTGGGCTATGTGATGGTGCTGATGTCGGTTTCCATGCCGAAATTCAAGCTGATGCAGAAGCTCGTCGACAGACTGAATCTGGTTTCCCGGGAAATCCTTACCGGACTTTCGGTCATCCGCGCGTTCAAGCGTGAGGACAAAGAGGAGGAACGGTTCGATGAAGCAAATCGGGCGCTGACAAAGACGATGCTGTTTACCAACCGCGTGATGACCTTTATGATGCCGGGCATGATGCTGATCATGAATGTGCTGACGGTTGCGATCGTCTGGTTTGGGGCGCATCAGATCGACGCGGGCACGATGCAGGTCGGCGCGATGACCGCTTTCATCACCTACGCGATGATGATCGTCATGTCTTTCCTGATGCTGACGATGATGTCGATCATGCTGCCGCGTGCGGCGGTTGCGGCAGAGCGTATCGATGAAGTGCTGCAGACGGTATCTTCGATCCGGAATCCGGAGCAGCCGGAAACGCTGGCGGCGCATAACGGTGTGCTGCGTTTCAACCATGTCAGCTTCCGCTATCCGAACGCGGAGGAGGATGTGCTGCACGACATCGATTTTACCGCGACGCCGGGCACAACGACGGCAATCATCGGCAGCACCGGCTGCGGCAAGTCTACGCTGGTCAATCTGATCCCGCGTCTGTACGATGTGACGGCGGGCAGTATCGAGATCGACGGGAAGGATATCCGCAAGCTCTCCATGGAGGAGCTGCGCAGCGAGATCGGCTTCGTACCGCAAAAGGGCGTGCTGTTCTCCGGTACGATTGCTTCGAACCTGCGTTTCGGCAAGGACGAAGCGACCGACGAAGAAATCCGCCGCGCGGCTAAGATCGCGCAGGCAGCGGATTTTATCGAAGAAAAAGAAGAAAAATATGACAGTCCGATCGCGCAGGGCGGCAGCAATGTCTCTGGCGGTCAGAAGCAGCGGCTGGCGATTGCCAGAGCCATCGCGAAAAATCCGAAGATTTTTATCTTTGACGACAGCTTCTCGGCACTGGACATGAAAACCGACGCGGCGCTGCGCAAGGCGCTGCATGAAAACGTCAAGGACAGCACGATCATTCTTGTGGCGCAGCGGATCAGTACGATCCTGCATGCAGAGCAGATCTTGGTGCTGGATGACGGCAGGATTGTCGGCAGAGGCACGCACGCGGAGCTGCTGGCGGGCTGTGAGGTCTATCAGCAGATTGCGAAATCGCAGCTTTCGGCGAAGGAGCTGGGGCTGGCAGAGGGCGCGGTCGGCAAACGTGCAGACATCACCGGCGCCTTGCCAGTCGAGATAAAAGCAGGAAAATCTGCAGACAGCGGCGCAACTGTGCCAGCTGAAACCGACAAGGCAGCGAGAAAACAGAAAGCAGAGCATGAAAGCGAGGTGTGTGGAGATGAGTAAGCAGCAGAATTTCTCACAGGAACAGACAAACGCATACCACCCGCCAAGAAGAAGGGGACCGGGCGGTCCGATGGGCGGCCGCGGCATGATGCCCGGCGAGAAACCGAAGGACCTCAAAAAATCATTGGCATCGCTGATGCGCTATATGGGGCGCTATAAATTCGGGATCTTCGCGGTCATGATTTTTGCTGCCTGCTCGACGGTGTTCAGCGTCATTGGACCGAAAATTCTCGGCAGCGCAACGACAGAGCTATACAATGGACTGCTCGCCAAAATCCAGGGCAGCGGCGCGATCGACTTCGGTAAGATCGGACAGATTCTGCTGTTCGTGCTGGGACTGTATCTTTGCAGTGCGCTGCTCAGCTTCGTGCAGGGCTGGATTATGACCGGCATCACGCAAAAGGTATGCTACCGTCTGCGGAAAGAGATCTCGCAAAAGATCAACCGCATGCCGATGCAGTATTTCGAGAGCAGAACCTACGGCGAGGTGCTTTCCCGGATCACCAATGACGTGGACACGCTGGGACAGGGATTGAACCAGAGCATTACGACGATCATTACGGCGACGGCGACGATGATCGGTGTGCTGATCATGATGTTGAGTATTTCGCCGCTGATGACGCTGATTGCGATCATCATTCTGCCGGTTTCCATGAGTCTCATCGGGCTGGTGACGAAAAAGTCGCAGAAGTTTTTCCGCGCACAGCAGGAGTATCTGGGCAAAATCAACGGGCAGGTCGAGGAGATCTACGGCGGTCACATGGTCATCAAGGCATTTAACCGCGAAAAGGATACGATCGCAGAGTTTGAAAAAACGAATGATATTCTCTACGATTCAGCGTGGAAGTCGCAGTTTCTCTCCGGGATGATGCACCCGATCATGATGTTTGTCGGCAATCTGGGCTATGCCTGCGTGGCGCTGTCCGGCGGGCTGCTGGCGATCCGCGGCGTGATTACGGTCGGCGATATTCAGGCGTTCATTCAGTACGTCAAGAATTTCACGCAGCCGATCCAGCAGATCGCGCAGGTCATCAATCTGGTGCAGTCGATGTCGGCAGCGTCCGAGCGTGTATTTGCGTTTCTGGATGAAGCGGAAGAGCAGCAGCGCCTGGAGAATCCGGCGGATATTACGAAGATTACCGGAGAGGTGACGTTCGACCACGTGCGTTTTGGCTACGACCCTGCGCAGGTCATCATCAAGGACTTCAGTGCGCATGTCAAGCCGGGGCAGAAGATCGCGATCGTCGGGCCGACCGGAGCCGGCAAGACGACGATGGTCAAGCTGCTGATGCGCTTCTATGATGTGAACAGCGGACGGATTCTTTTAGATGATACGAATATCAAGGACTTTGACCGCCGGGAGCTGCGCGACGCGTTCGGCATGGTGCTGCAGGACACCTGGCTGTTTCAGGGCAGCATTATGGAAAACATACGCTACGGCAGACTGGAAGCGACAGATGCAGAGGTGATCGCAGCGGCGAAAGCGGCGCGCGCGGATCATTTCATCAAGACGCTGCCGGGCGGCTATCAGATGGAGCTGAACGAGGATGCGAGCAATGTTTCGCAGGGGCAGAAGCAGCTCTTGACGATCGCCAGAGCAATCCTGGCAGATAATAAGATTTTGATTTTGGATGAAGCGACCTCTTCGGTCGATACCAGAACGGAGGTCGAGATTCAAAAGGCGATGGACAATCTGATGCAGGGCAGGACCAGCTTCATCATCGCGCATCGGCTTTCTACGATTCGAAACGCCGATCTGATTTTGGTCATGCAGGACGGCGATATCATCGAGCAGGGCAATCACGACGAGCTGCTGGCAGCAGGCGGTTTCTATGCGAATTTGTATCAAGCACAGTTTGAGGAGGCGGAGTAGCGCATGGCGCAGCTCCGCCTCGCTGCGTAGTATACGGCTGGGGGTGGTTATGCGCCGGGCATGGCGGCATACATGATGCACGCCATTTTTTTCTTTACGTATGCAAAAGTCGTTGCCAGGTGTCGGAAGTTCGTGTATAATGGAACTGGCATACGAGCCAATAAAAATGGAAAATGACAGCACGATATCGTTTGTATCCGGCTGTTTGATGGCAGTAAAAGGAGAAAGAGATGAACAGATGGCTCAAAAGAATGGCAGCCTGTCTGCTTGTGCTGGCGCTGGTGTTTCCGGTGTTCAGCGTACCGGAAACGGCGGCGGCAGCGAGTAAAATCACCTTAAAGAGCGGTGCGGCGGCGCCTTCGACGATTTATGCAGGGCACAGCTATACGCTTGACGTCAAAGGGGCGCATGTAAAGTATTATTCGAGCAACAAGAAGATCGCCACGATCGGTCTGACGACCGGTAAGCTGAAGCCGACAGAACCGGGCAGTGTCAAGATCACAGCCAAGAGCAAAAAGACAGGGAAGGTCGTTGCATTCAAAACGTTTAAGGTGCTGAAACGCAGCACTTCGGTTTCGACCGAGCCAAAAACAGTGTATCTGGGCAAGGTGGGTGATACCGCGCAGCTCAAACCGACCTTAAAGCCTGCGAACTCGACGGATGTCTTTTCTTACGTTTCTTCAGACAAAACCATCGCAACGATTGGCTTGACCTCCGGGAAAATGACGGCAAAGGGCATCGGCAAAACGACAATCCAGGTCTATGCGAAAGCAACCAAAGCAACATCGAGCAGCAACAAGTACAACAAAAAAACGACAGTCAATGTTTATGTAGGTCCATATTTGGATCAGGCGGAGCAGACGCAGCTTGCACAAGTCAAACTGACTTTCAAGGATTCAGTGGAGGGATATACTTTCCAGCCATCGGATTTTACGATCACAAATGATGAAACGAAGGCGAACTGCCCGATCAAAGCTGTGAGTAAAAGTTACGGTAGCGAAGTGACGCTGACGCTGTACAACGAACTGCGGGACGGCAAGACCTATACGGTCAAAAATAACATGAGCTCCGCGCAGTTTACCGCGACGGATGCGCGGATCGCGGGGCTTCGCATCGAACCGACAGAGGCGGAGATCCAGAAGTCGACGCAGATCTCGCTCGCGTTGCTGGATAAGAAAGGTATTACTATAAAGCGCTGTTATGCAAACAACACGCCGAGCAATATCGACTTTGAGGTGAAAGCCGAGGGCGGCTATGTGTTCCACGGCGGCATGCTCTACCTTTCCTCGATGAGCAGTAAAGGCATTGCCAAGGCGACCTACCACAGCGGGAAGTTCGTGAACGGCAAGGAGGTCGGCAACATCGAGACCGGCGAAGTCATCATCACCCCACTGAAGCAAAAGGAAGAAGAAAAAGAGCCAGTCTACTCCGGTGGGTACAGTCCGTATAACGTGCGCTATACGATAGAGGAAGAGATACCCGGAGGAGTGGGAACTGATGAAACAGCAGGCAAGTTCTATGATTATGATTTCAATCAGCCAATCCAAACCATCTATTTAGGAAAGGCAGGCAATGATACATCGGAAACTGGAGGAAATGCACAGCAGCAAGAAAAAACTGAGGGCAGCACCAGCATGGATGATTCAAAAACAGAGTCTGAACAACAGCCGGTAAAAGCAAAATTTCAAATCTATAAGAACAGTACAGAAGTCGATTATACCCAGTATACGGTGAGTGTACAGGACCCTAACATTGTTGATGTTTCCGGTACAAACACTGCAACATCAGGTCAGACATATACTGAAAAGCCGAATTCGGCGACAGAGCAAACTGAAGAGGGAAAGAGTAAAGAAGTACATCTGGATCCAAATGGTTTTATACAGTTGACACCATACAAAGTGGGCGAGACGAAACTGGTATTGCGACATGAAGGCAAGGTGATTAGAAATCTGCCGATCACCGTCAGCAGTGAAGCAAGTAAGCCGTATAAGATCATGTTTTTGAAGGACAATGAACTACTTCCAGAGGATAAAATAGAAGTATGCAATTATCCGACATATACATATGATTCGACAAATCAGGAAACAGAAGATAAAGCAGGTATGAATGCTGACATACAGATTCTGATAAAAGACCAGTATGGGGCCGTTTACACCGGGAGCGTAAACGGTGAATTCGGGATTGCAGGCTACCAATATGATTCACTGGCAAATATAGAAGCGGGTAAAAGCTGCGTTCACGTCAACGGCGAAGGTTTCAGACCAATGTTTTCAAGTCGTAATGTTCATTACTATGTGAACAATAGAACGCTGCTGTATAGAACTTTGCATATTGATATTCAGCCGCCGACGCTCGCGGTGACATGGGACAAGGCAAGCGAATATGATCCGAAAAACTACGAGGGATCGACGTACGCTTATAGAGACCTGTTTATTATAAGGGACGCGTGTGTTGTGACATGTAATGGAAAAGTAATGAAGCTCAGTTGGAATGGAGAGCATTATAATGATCTAGGATACTATCGCATTGGAGCTCGTTCGGCAATAGATGGGTTTACTGATGGAGACTCACTGACAAACGGCGGCATAATGAAACTTACAAAAATTTACTTCTATACTACCTATAACAAATCCATGCCGCCTATTTCGTATACTGAGCTAAGCACTATCACTTTTGGGAAAGCGCAGACGGAATCCGGTTCCGATACCACAGGCGAAAATACGACGCCGAGTGGCGAGCAAGGGCAGAACTCGGAACCGAGCAAACCATTGGCTCAACCACCGGAATCCGGTACGACTGAAACCGGCGCAGCCGCGTCCAACGCCGCTGCTGCAAGCAACAGCGTAACCGAAACCGGCACAGCCGCATAACAGGAAAAAACGCGCACAGGCATACACGCGCACAGCTTTAGAAAAAGTCCTCCTATCCGCCTGCGGCGGATAGAATCTAAGCAAGCCCCGACCCCAAAGCCGGGGCTTGCGCATTGGAACGGGATCTGCGCGACGCGTTCGGCATGGTGCTGCAGGATACCTAGCTGTTTCAGGGCAGTATTATGGAAAACATTCGCTACGGCAGACTGGAAGCGACGGATGCAGAGGTGATCGCATCGGCTTTCTACGATTCGAAACGCCGATCTGATTTTGGTCATGCAGGACGGCGATATCATCGAGCAGGGCAATCACGACGAGCTGCTGGCAGCAGGCGGTTTCTATGCGAATTTGTATCAAGCACAGTTTGAGGAGGCGGAGTAGTTTCTTTCTTGCAGATGAAAGAAGAATGTGCTATACTGGCTCTAATATAAAACAGATGCATTACCGATACGGAGCGCATTTGTAAGTATTGTCACGAAACCCTGCGGGGCGACTGACAAAAAGGAGAGTATTTCAGAAAAGGAGAGAAAATATGAATGTGGTTGCTTTGCTCATTGTCATAGCAGTCTGCCTGCTGGTTTTTTTAGCCGTAAAGCCTCGGTCCTCCCAGACGGAGAGTGAACAGAATGCAAGGCGCAAGGGGCTGATTGCGTATTTTTTCAGCAACAGTCTGCTGATCAGCTGGCTGGTATACAAAAAAAATAAACCTCAGGATCGGCTGTGATCAAGGGCTGCAGCCACTTGTCGGGGAAAGGAGCTTAGCATGTCGCAGACCACCAAGCGGGCGCTGGAGGCTTCACTCAAGCATCTTTTGGCGAAGAAGCCGCTGGACAAGATCACCATTAACGATATCGCGGAGGACTGCGGCATCAGCCGGATGACCTTCTACTATCATTTTAAGGACATCTACGACC
>ERZ773242.883-NODE-883-length-32246-cov-5.204653_pt1 | contig 32246 bp, 18 predicted proteins | sample MGYA00511077_ERZ773242 | MGnify/ENA primary metagenome ERZ773242 (study PRJEB29015, sample SAMEA2737754) | human gut metagenome | biome: human gut; feature: human-associated habitat; material: faeces | place: China | collected 2012 ... | reverse complement strand
ACTTAACGATGAAAAAAGTAATTATGTTAGCAGCAGTCGTAGCTGCTTTGGCATCTTGCCAGTCAAAAGCCAACAAAGCCGCAGAGGCAGAAGCAGACAGTCTTTCTATAGAAATGGCTCCGATCACAGAAGTGACCGAAGTTTATGAAGGTACACTCCCTGCTGCCGACGGTCCGGGTATCGACTACGTATTGACTCTGAACGCTGCAACTGACGGTGTAGATACCACGTATACACTGGATATGACTTACCTCGATGCAGAAGGTCAGGGTAAGAACAAAACCTTCTCTTCTAAAGGAAAACAACAGACCATCCAAAAAGTAGTGAACAAAAAACCTACCAAAGCTGTTAAGTTAACTCCGAATGATGGTGAGGCTCCAATGTATTTTGTGATTGTAAATGACACTACCCTGCGTCTGGTAAACGATAGCCTGCAGGAAGCTGTCAGCGATCTGAATTATGACATCATCAAGGTAAAGAAATAATAACCTAAACCCTAACCAGTAAAAAGAAAGAGGATGTGTTGAAACCCTCATAAATTAAATATCATCCTCGCTACGACTATCTGTGGCGAGGATGATTTCGTTAAAAGGGAAGTTCTGATACATCCCCTTTTTATTTCTGTCCCAATACTCCTTCTCCCTTCTGCAGGCGTTTCAGACGAAGCAATGCCTCTATATAATAATAGTCTGCATAGATAATAGAAGCGTCTATCTCCGAATGAGCCGGCCAATGGCCTGTGCTATGGAGCAGGAAAGCCGGATTGCTTTTACCGCTCTGATAATTGTCGGAACTCAGGCTTGTCAGCATTTCGATAGCGGCATCCTTGTAGTGTTTGCCTTTTCCATTGGGAAGATAGGCAGACAGTTCGAGCAGCGCGGAAGCTACTACGGCAGCCGCCGAAGCATCACGCGGAGCATCGGGTATGCCCGGAGCACTGAAATCCCAATAAGGCACTTTGTCTTCGGGCAAGCGTTCCAGATAGACATCGGCTACTTTCTGCACAAAGTCAAGGTATTTTGGGTCTTTCGTTTCACGATAGACTACGGTGTAACCATAAATAGCCCACGCTTGTCCACGTGCCCACATTGTGCTGTCCGCATATCCTTGGTGAGTCACTCCTTTAATCAGGTTACCTGTGATAGTATCGTATACCGCCACATGATATGAGGTATAGTCCGGACGGAATTGACATTTCATGGTCTTGTCGGCATGAGATACAGCGATGTCGTATAAGTAAGGATTACCACCGTTCTTTGCTGCCCAGAAAAGCATCTCAAGATTGATCATGTTGTCCATGATGGTATTGTGGGGCCAGTTACGGGGTTCTACTTCCCGCGGCCAGGACAGCATCGTGCCGACTACCGGATTAAACAAAGTAGCCAATGAATCGGCTGTGTCCAGAATCACTTGTTTGTAAGCGGGATTCTTGGTCAGGCGATATCCGTTGCCGTAGCTGCAAAAAACCAGAAAGCCCAGATCATGATCATAAGCCGGAATGCGGGAAAGGAACTCTAAGGATGCCGTAAACTTTTCGGCTTCTTCCAGTATATTCTTGTCTTGTGTGTACTCATAATCATACCACAACACTCCCGGCCAGAAACCGGCACACCATTCTTCCTTCGTTGCTTTCCGACAGTTCCAATGATGTTCGTCTGCCATGACATTACGTGGCATCATTGTATAGTCTATACCCGAGTCTCCTTTCAGTTCTACCAGTGAACGTTGGGTCTGTTCCGCGCAATAATCCAGAGCTTTATTCACATCCAACGTACCGGAAGTCCGATGGGCACATGCACAAAAGCCTAGTACTACAACCAACCCTGCTACAATCTTCTTCATTTTTTCGTTCTATATCTTCGTGTTAGTTTCTTATTTTTTATTCTCACTTATTCTTTCTTATTTAGTTACCCGGAACCAGTCTACGTCCGCCCATCCGCGATTTCCGTCATTAGGGGTGACACAGAACAAACCGACTTTCGCTCCTATCCACTTTCCCTGCCGGGCAGTAAAAGGTTCTCCCGCTGCTGTGTACTTCTTTCCATCGAGACTATAGGCAAAGGTGCAAACGGCTCCTTTGGCTACTTTTACCCGTAAGTAAACGGTCTTCCACTCATTATCAGCCACTCCCGGCATTTTCAGATATTCCACCGGAAAGCTCGCCAGTTCTTTCACTTGTTCGGGGTGCTGTTGTTCCGCATCTTTGCATACGGCTTGTTGCAGGATAAACTTGTCGCCGGCTTTACGGACAGACAGATAACTATAATCCCATCCCATTACTATCATTCCGGCTTGCTCTCCATCCTGCTTGGCGGTAAACGTCAGCTTGGTAGTAGCCGTGAATTCTTCAGCGGGAAACTTTTGCAGCAACAGATTAGGCACTTCCCAAAAGTTCACGAACTCTTTGGAAAGGCTGCCTGCATAGAGTCGGATATATCCCAGATCGGTCGTAAATCCGTAGGTATCCTGTTTGTTGGCATGCCACTGCCACTGTAATCCCAAGTGCCGTGTATCAAACTCGTCACTTTCCGGAGGAGTAGCTACCGGATACATCTTTCCGACATTCGGCTTTTTATAGGTGGTGACAGGTTCTCCGCAACCGTCTTTGTCTTTATCCACTCCGATCACAGGCCAGTCATTCACCCATTTCATCGGATTGAGATGGATGACACGTCCATAAGCCCCTTGATCCTGAAAATGGACGAACCACGATTCTCCTGTATTTGTATCTACCCAGCCCCCCTGATGCGGACCGTTGATGGTGGTCTTCCCCTGCGCCATCACGATCTTTGATTCATAGGGACCATAGATATTCTCTGAACGAAGCACCAGCTGCCAACCGGTAGCTACTCCGCCTGCCGGAGCGAAAATATAATAGTAACCATTCCGTTTATAGAGCTTCGGTCCTTCTACCGTATGGTTCTTTCCGTCATTTCCATCGAACACCATTACCGGATCGGAGATCACTTCCGTTCCTTCCGCATTCAGTTCGCAAATAACCAGAATGCTGTTCACTCCGCTGCGACTGCCGGCATAAGCATGTATCAGATATACTTTCCCGTCCTCGTCCCAAAGTGGCGTCGGGTCGATCATTCCTTTTCCGGCTTTCACCAATACGGGTTTGCTCCATGATCCTTTCGGATCTCTGGTCTTTATCATGTAGATTCCATAATCCGGATCGCCCCAATAAATATAAAACTCTCCCTTATGAAAGCGGATAGCAGGAGCCCATACACCTTTCCCATGCTGCGCTTTATCGAAAAACTCTTTGGGTTCCTGTACCGGCAGCGCATAATTCACCAGCGACCAGTTTACCAGATCACGGGAATGAAGTATAGGAAGTCCCGGTATGCAATTAAAACTGGAAGCCGTCATATAGAAATCATCTCCTGCCGCACATACGTCCGGATCGGAATAGTCGGCATATAGAACAGGGTTCTGATAAGTACCATTGCCTTTATCAGCCACCCAGGTCCGGGATATTTCCTGTGCACTCGCCCAAGTACAGCAAGCCATCATTCCTGCTATAAACAGAATCTTTTTACGCATATTACCTTACTAATCAATTCATTCAAACATACTAATCGTTATTCCTAAAAACAGGTTCTTTTTACCTTATATTAAAACCAATCTTTCAAAAACTGAATCCTTTATCTCTTTTCAACAATCTTATTACTGACCTATTTGCTTATATATACGAAGGGGATCAGGTAAATACCTAATCCCCTCGCAAGTTTTTTCTATATTTCCATTAAATAGTATTTGTTCAATCACTCACGGTACATCATGATAGTTCCCCATCCCAATTGATCATTACCTAATGATATTCCTCGCAAATATAAAGGCTATTTTGGAGAATGCTTAAAAAAACAAGGTAGATAAGAGTATCAAAGGAGTGTAAAGTATAATTCTAAAATCAAAAACTATAGATTAACATTTATTATGTCAGCAGATTTATAGAGATAGCAGTAAAGAGAGAGTTTACATATGCATATATCAATCTAATTATCAATAACTTACTAAAAAATCTTCATCTTCGTTACTGACACAACTGACAACTGACACCTTTATGCTTATTTTCAAAGTAGATAAAGCTATAAAAATAGACAAAACGTATAATATATTTATCAAATCTTAAATTTTGGTCCTAATATCCTCCCGATATCTCCTTTCATGCCACAAATCAATATATATAAACATAAAGTATGATTATAAAGTACTGACAGTTATATATAAAAACTAAATATATCAAGAACAAAGCTCTTAATATAAAATTCATATATCATTGGTTATCAATAAATAATAAAGAAGAAATTCTTTAAATCCACTGACAAATAGGCTCTAAGTGGCAGTTGTCAGTGGCAGTCGTGGCAACAGGCCTCCAATACAGTATTAAATTAATACATAAACAATAAAACAGACAGCACTACAAAGATGATGAAAAAAACAAGTACAAGAGATAGATGAAACATGTAGAACACTCAGGTAAGTCAAGTACCAGAGATAGATGAGACAAGTACTGGATACGACCCAAAGATGTACTGGATAAGGGTGAAAGATGTACAGGATACGAAGAAGAGATATAGTAAGTATCCCACCATAACACACAAGTACCCAATTACAAGCAGCAAATCAAAGTACCGCTTCCTGTTTTATTCATCTTTAGCCGTCCCCCCGATACTTATTTATAAAGTACCAATCCAACCGAAAAATATAAAAAAACTATTATTATAGGAGTTCTTTCATCAACAATTTCACAAAAACGTCGTATCTTTATTCTCAATTAAGAAAGGAGTGATATGGATTTACGTACAGCAAACGTAACTAGATATATTCTTCCCCTGCGGGAAGGCGGATCATTGCCGGCTTTGGCTGAAGCGGACGATGAGTTCAAATATGTCGTAAAATTCAGAGGAGCAGGGCACGGAACCAAAGCCCTTATCGCTGAATTGATAGGAGGAGAAATAGCCCGTACTCTGGGCTTCAGAGTACCGGAGATCATCTTCCTGAATTTAGACGAAGCTTTCGGACGAACGGAAGCGGATGAAGAGATACAGGATTTACTGCAATGGAGCCGTGGATTGAATATCGGTTTGCATTTCTTGTCCGGAGCGTTGACCTTCGATCCTGTCGTACATCAAGTGGATGGTAAAACCGCCTCACAGATTGTATGGATGGATGCTTTTCTGACAAATGTGGACCGTACCATCAAGAATACCAATATGCTGATGTGGCACAAAGAATTATGGCTGATCGATCATGGAGCTTCCCTTTACTTCCAACATAGCTGGACCAACTGGCAGAAGCAGGCACTCACCCCGTTCGTGCAGATAAAAGATCATGTTTTATTGCCATTTGCCGACCAACTGGAAGAAACAGATACGGCATTCAGGCAGATACTAACCTCCGATAAGATACGGGAAATAGTCAATACCGTCCCCGACGACTGGTTGAACTGGACGGAAGGACAGGAAACTCCGCAAGACCTGAGAGATATTTATATTCAATTTTTAGAGGAAAGGATCAAGCATTCCGAAATCTTTGTAAATGAAGCGCAACATGCAAGAAAGGCACTTATATGAATACGCAACCATTCGTTTCGTTCCCAAAGTAGAACGTGAAGAATTTATCAATGTAGGTATTGTACTGTTCTCCAAACGGTGCAAATACCTCAAATCACTTTATACGATAGATGAGAATAAACTGAAACTGTTTTCTTCCGAACTGGATATGAATTGTCTGAAAGAAGGACTGCATGTCTTCGATAAGATTTGTTCGGGCAGCAAGGAAGGGGGCATGATAGCAAGCATGGATGTCCCCGACCGTTTCCGGTGGCTGACTGCCGTAAAAAGTTCATGCATACAAGTGTCCCGCCCGCATCCCGGATTTTCCGAGGATTTGGATGCCACCTTGGAGCGTTTGTTCAAAGAATTAGTGCTTTAAACCATTGATCATGGAATTTATCAAAATAACGGAGCAACCATCGCTCTATGATGGCCTCGACAAGAAATCGGTAAAAGAGATTCTGGAAGATATCAATACTGAAGACCATAAAGTAGCGGATGCCGTGCAGAAAGCAATCCCGCAAATAGAGAAACTGGTCACATTAATTATTCCCCGAGTAAAAAAAGGTGGGAGAATATTCTATATGGGGGCCGGAACAAGCGGGCGTTTGGGAGTACTCGACGCTTCCGAAATACCGCCAACATTCGGTATGCCTCCTACCGTAGTTATCGGACTAATCGCCGGAGGAGATACCGCCTTGCGTAATCCCGTCGAAAATGCGGAAGATGATATGTCCCGCGGATGGGAAGAGTTATTGCAACATCATATCAAGAGTGAAGATACAGTCATCGGAATTGCAGCATCCGGCACCACTCCTTATGTGATCGGAGCCATGCGCACAGCACGGGAACACGGAATATTGACCGGCTGCATTACCAGTAATCCAAATTCGCCGATGGCTGCCGAAGCTGATGTACCGATAGAAGTTATTGTCGGTCCGGAGTATGTGACAGGAAGTTCGCGAATGAAATCAGGTACTGCTCAAAAGATGATTCTGAATATGATCAGCACTACTATCATGATTGAGCTGGGGCGAGTGAAAGGTAATAAAATGGTCAATATGCAATTGAGTAACCAAAAGCTCATTGATCGGGGAACGCGCATGATCATCGAAGAACTCCATCTGGACTACGAAAATGCTAAAGCACTTCTGTTACTACACGGTTCTGTTAAGTCTGCGATAGAGGCCTATCGCAGACACGACTCTACTTATCAGGAGTAAAATGCAGTGCAGCACCACCGGAGGACTTTAACTTCAAAGTTAACTTATCTCCGGCTTTTATCTTCTTATGAGTGGTACGAACCTTTGTACGTGTATTCAATTTGTCGTCATCTTCGTACAAGTTGACTCTATATTTCGTTCCCGGTTTCAAAAAATCCGTGGTTAACGTAATGGTACGCGCTTCTGTATTTGTCATTGCTCCCACAAACCATTCTTCTCCGGAACGGCGGGCCTGCACGATATATTCACCTATTTCTCCATCCAACGCACGACTTTCATCCCAAACAGTCGGAATGGCCTTCCAAAACTCCAGCTCCTCCTCACCTTTATACATAGCAGGATTATCATACCAAAACATAAATTGCAAAGGACTGTAATATACGGCTGCCATTGCCAATTGATGTGCTTTGGTGTTTTTCACACGACCATTAAAGTAACAGAGTGTATAATCTCCTGCACCCGCAAGGAAACGGGTATAAGGGAGAATGGTATTGTGCGTCGCATCCGGCATCTCTTCGTTTCCACCGATACCTTCTTGTGTCATCAAATTGGGATAAGTACGACTGAAACCCGTCGGACGATATTCATCATGAATATCCACCATCATTTCATATTCCGCACATTTACGGATCGCATCATGCAACCATGTACTCCAATACTGATTACCAATCTGTACAAAACCGAATTTAATTCCCTTCAATCCCCATTTTTTATACAATGGCAATAAAGAATCCAACTGTTGTACCAAAGCGCGTTGATTGACATATACCATTAATCCAATGCCTTTAGATTCAGCATATTTACATAAAGCAGGAATATCCAGATCCTTATCCGGAGAAACCGTAGTAGCATCCGAACTCATTTTCATTTCCGGACCATACCATCCCGCATCCATATGTACATATTGAATGCCACGTTCGGCCGCAAAATCTATTCCAGCCATTACTTCAGCTTGCTTCAGCCCGGAACGGAATACTTTCCCGGGCTTAATCCAAGAAGTATCCGACATCCGACAGGGAGTATTTAAGTTCAAAACCAGATCAGTATGATTGATCAAATCGACCGGACGTTCGGCAGCCATAATAACACGCCAAGGGGTATTGTAGGGAGAAATTACGTCAACACTGCTATACAAACTAGTTTCCAGTGTTGAAGGCTTTTCTGCAGACAGACGGAATTTACCACGAGCATAATCCACCATCTCCGCTTCCAATAATGCAACGGTCAGTCCATCAGGCAATTTCATGGTCAAAGGACGTTCACTTTCCTCTTTTCCCCACCCTGACAGGGGACGAAGCTCATAAGGACCTTGTGCCCAACGTTCATAGTAAGCCATTGTACCTTCAGGCATTGTGAAACTTGTCTGTTCACCTGTAATATGTAAAAACAGTCCATTGGTCGTTTCCGGAAAATGATAACGGAATGCCACTCCTTCGTTATAGGCGCGGACAATAATATTCATAAAGTAGTTTTTACGTTTGTCGTAACCGCCTTCAGTCGTCCCTTGTCCTTCTCCTTTACGAAACTTTAAAGTCATTTCATTATAACAGTCCCGAACTTCGGCACGTTCTCCATATACAGGTTTCCATGTTTCATCGCTTTTCCGATGGTCAGTATCCGTTAGTTTCAGATTCTCGCACCAAAAATGGCAGGTATCGTTCGGTACTCCCAATGCCGATTCAAACAGCTGATTCTCTATCTGTACACCGAGTTCACTCTCCTCCACTACCGGACGATTCTTATATGTCAGCGTATAATACATTCGCGCATTATCCTCTCCCAACGAACGCTGGTAAAAGGTGAACCGATACGCTCCGTCCGGAGAAGTCAGTTCCTGACGGGTTTCTGTCATCACATTCTGTGCCTTTGTCAATGCCGGTATTGCCAACAGTAAAAGCAAGATACTTTTCTTCATTCTATTTAAATTCATGTTTATCCGTTTTTCCAATATATACGAACGAATTAATTATTATACTCAATCTGCCCCGCAAAGAAACACTGCTTTGCTTTCAGTTCTTTTTATAGAAGTCTCTTTTCTTCCTTATATTTCTGCAAATATAAGCAAACATCTTGCAAAAATAAGCACAACATTACATTCAAAAAGCAGCTACTTTTGCATCAATTCATATAAGTAATAAATAAAACCATGAACGAATTATTTAGTATTGCCGGTAAGGTGGCTGTAATTACCGGAGCAGGTGGTGTATTGGGAGGAAATATCGCCCAGCACTTTGTACAGCAGGGAGCAAAAGTTGTAGCTATCGATATCCGTCAAGAGCAACTGGACAACCGTGTAGCGGAACTAAAACAATATGGTCAGGATGTTATCGGCATTATGGGAAATGTACTGGACATCGCCAGTCTGGAAAAAGTAGCGGAAGAGATTGTTGCCCAATGGGGACAGATTGATATTCTACTGAATATTGCCGGAGGTAACATGCCGGGAGCGACTCTTGAACCGGATCAGAACTTTTATGATATGGACATTTCCTGTTGGGAGAAAGTGACCAGCCTGAATATGAACGGTACAGTCTATCCGTCTATGATCTTTGGTAAAGTGATGGCAAAACAGAAAAAAGGGTGCATTATCAATGTGTCTTCTATGGCTGCTTATAGTGCCATCACCCGTGTGCCGGGGTATTCGGCAGCAAAGATAGCCGTAGCCAACTTCACACAATGGCTTGCCAGTGAAATGGCTCTGAAATATGGTGACGGTATCCGTGTAAATGCCATTGCTCCCGGTTTCTTTATCGGCGATCAGAACCGTCGTGTGCTTATCAATCCGGATGGCTCGCTGACTGACAGAAGCAAAAAGGTTTTAGCCAAGACACCGATGAACCGTTTTGGTGATATTAAAGAATTGAACGGTGCCGTACAATTTTTGTGTAGCGAAGCTGCCAGCTTTGTAACCGGTGCAATGTTACCTATCGACGGTGGCTTCAGTGCATTCAGCGGTGTATAAAGAGGAGAAACTATGATGGAAAAAACATGGAGATGGTTTGGCAAAAAAGACAAGATTACCTTGCCAATGCTCCGGCAAATAGGTGTGGAAGGGATTGTTACAGCTTTGCATGACGTACCGAACGGAGAAATATGGACAGTAGAAGCGATTAATGAGCTGAAGTCCTATATAGAATCATACGGACTGCGCTGGTCTGTAGTAGAAAGTTTGCCCGTATGCGAAGCGATCAAATATGGTGGCACAGAACGTGAACAGTTGATAGAGAACTACAAAGTAAGCCTTGCCAATCTGGGTAAATGCGGAGTAAAAACTGTTTGCTATAACTTTATGCCGGTCATCGACTGGATACGTACAGACTTGCAGTACCCCTGGCCGGACGGTACTAGCTCATTGTATTATGACCGTATCCGTTTCGCTTACTTCGACATAAAGATACTGGAACGGGAAGGGGCTGAAAAAGATTATACGGAAGAGGAACTTCATAAAGTTTCCGAACTGGATCAGGTGATCACCGAGAAAGAGAAGGATGATCTGATTGATACCATTATCGTTAAGACACAAGGATTTGTCAATGGGAACATCAAAGAAGGAGACAAAGAACCAGTCGTCCTCTTCAAACGGCTGCTAACTTTGTACAAGGATATTAACCGTGACATCCTGCGCGAAAATATGTGTTACTTTCTTTCTGCCATTATGCCGGTTTGCGAAGAATACAGAGTAAATATGTGCGTGCATCCCGACGATCCTCCATTTCAGGTTCTCGGACTGCCTCGTATCGTCACCAATGAAGAAGATATAGCCTGGTTCTTGAATGCTGTAGACAATCCACACAACGGACTGACATTCTGTGCAGGTTCCTTGAGTGCCGGCGAACACAATGATACCCGTGAATTGGCAAAGAAGTTTGCTAAACGTACGCACTTTGTACATCTACGCAGTACAGCCGCCATACCGGAGGGAAACTTCATTGAAAGTTCTCATCTTTCGGGAAGAGGACATCTGATTGATCTTATCCGTATTTTCGCAAAGGAAAATCCGGGATTACCTATGCGTGTAGATCATGGACGGATGATGCTGGGAGACGAAGACAAAGGCTACAATGCCGGATATTCTTTTCACGGACGTATGCTGGCACTAGCACAGGTAGAAGGTATGATGGCAGTGGTGGATGATGAGATAGAACATCAGATAAAGTTCTAGCCTGCTATTCCTTATTAAACAGAACATTGCAAGAGGAGGCTGTCTCGTATGCTTGAGGCAGCCTCCTCGTATAGTAATATTTCATTAAGAGACCACTACAGAAGTTTACTGTAGCGTGTATACATCACTTTATTCTCAGTCCATTTACGAAATCTTTCTTATTCACATTCAATTCATCCAAAGCAGTCACTTTCTTACCATTCAACACGATGTTTTCGAATAAGATATTCTCTATTTTCCTGTTGCTATCATAACCTTCAATCAAAGAAGGATTAATATATTTCCCCGTACAAGAGATATTACGGAATATAATATCTTTCACACCTCGTCCTGGTCCCGTGTTATATTTTTGATTATACATCACACGCAGATGAAACAATTGTCCCTCCTGTATATTCTCGACTCGTATATCTTCAAAGGTTATATTTCTTGCCAAATTATGATCACCTACATTAATAGCCATACAGCCTTGATAATCCCGATCATCTTCATCATGTTCCAGAATATCAATATTTTTAAATAACATATTCTCCAATACTTCGTCACCAGTTTCTGTATTTCCGTGAGTACCTATATTAATAGGATGCGCAATATCTGCCCAAAGAGTAGAGTTTAGTACACGCACATTCCGGCAATCACCATAATAATTCCAGCGATGAGTATAGAAAGCAAGGCAATCATCTGAGTTACGTAAAAAGACATCATCAATCAGAATATCCGAACAAGACATAAAATCCAACCCATCACTCCAGCCTTGATAACTAAAAGATTTCAAATTCTTAATTGCAATTCCCAAAGATTGGCCGCCTGAGACAGTATAGTGCCGGGGATTAATTACTGTGATCCCATCAATCAATACATTCTTTGAATAAGCAACTGAAATACCTTGTTGAGGTTCGAGCAACATACCATGCCCCAAAATTCTCACATTTTCCACACTATCACAATTCAAACATCCTTTTAATACAGCTCCTCCTTCCAGATAAACGGTAGAATTAGAGGGAATACGAAAACATTTTCCTTCCTTATCTGTCGGTTCATGTATGCCGGACTCGAAATATATTACGTTCGGATCATTCCTGTCGGGTACATCCTTTATAATGGGATTGGCAAACAAATGCAAATTATTCAAACGGTCACCATTAAACTCTATTGATAGTTTTTGAGGTTTATCTATTGTAAATAAAAGATAGTTTCCATCGATCTCCGGTTTGATCCCTTTAGACAGAGGCCGTATCACAGCCGAACGGATTTCTCCATTATTTTTCCGAACAAGGATATCCACCTTACCGGAAAAATCAAACTGCACCATTGTAGCGTCTGACTTGGTGTCCATGTCTACCTTTACATTATATTCGTAAAGATCTATCCACTCTTTGTCTCCTGCCTGACGAACGAGTACAGTATAATCATCATTATGACGAGCATAGTAGATACCATTGGGGACAGGGTAAATAATAATTTCCGCTTGTAAGTCATTCCATCCAAAGATAGCAAGCAGGAACATTAGTGTTATTCTTATCAGTTTCTTCATACCTATATATTACTAATACATTAGAAAAAGTATATCGGTATCTCGCCTTATTTCAGTTGAAATACCGATATATTCTATTAATTACTTATCGCGCAAACATTAGTGTACCCAGCCCGAGTACATCATAGCCACCAGAGTTAACGTCATAATAGCCACCGCCTCCTTCGACACCTACATACTCTGTAGCTATTTGGGTATACTTCAACAAGTCATCCTTCACATTTTTCACATCTTTGTAATGATAATACGGAAGTGCCCATATTGCACGCTTTATCCATTTGCCACCACCGAGTACCGGTTGTTCCTCCGGAATCGGGTACCCCCATGCACTTTGTTTCTGCCAAATATATGTGGTGAAGGGTACCTCTTCTTCAGTATAATTACAGCAAGCAGCATATTCACAAGCTCTCAAGAAAAGGTTGTCATCGTATGCAAAGAAATCATCTCCCTGACTCCAGGCAAGCTGACAAATCACTCCCATCAAGCCCACGCACATTAAAGTATGCCCCTGGTCACGACCGCTCTCCTGCCACTGCGCAAAGTTATATTCCGGCGCATAGTCATGATAGATAGCCCGGCGAAGACGTCCGTTTGTATTACCTTCCTGCAAATGACTGATTCCTTCATTATAAATGTCGCGACGATCAGTTACAATGCCAATAGCCATCTTGGCAGCAATATTACACAAACACCAGTTAGCCCAATAATGCAACGGATTAGTATCATGATGACGTTTCAGAAAGTCATCATTTGCCGGATAAAAGACTTTCACCAGCCAATACTGAAATGCACGAAAATCATCAGGAGCCCATCCGTTATAATCTCTCAACAGTTCACCGGCTATGGCGAACTCATAGCCATAAAGTCCTGCTGCCAATGACAGATTCGAATTGCCCGTCACACCAACACAAGTCTGCACCCATTTATTTAAGTTAGCAACCGCTTTTGCCGCATATTCATCATCTCCTTCTATTTTCCAGCGTAATGCTTGCTGGTATGCGATAGAAGCTCCTCTGGCTGCATTCATATAATTCTCATCCCCTGAAACGCCGCGTTTTATCCAGTCAACAGGCCAAGTTTCCGTATCTTTCTGTGCAAAGCTACTTTCTTCCAACATTTTATAAGCAGAAACCCAAGGTTCCTCTCCAGCTTCCAGTTTTTCACGAATACGTGCAAAGTCTTCTTCCGCATGAAATCCAGGATGCACCATAGGTTCTGCATCGTCTTTCAACTCTACCTGTACCAAATCCAGTTCATTCTCCGGAAGTGGAATTTTATTCAAGTCGGTTTCTACACCGGGATTCGGAAGGTCTACACCGTCACCACATGCCGTGAATGACATGAAGGTGAATGCAGCTGCTATATAATATATCTTTTTCATAATACTACTAATTATTTCACTAATTCAACTTTAAAGCTTTCGATCTTGACATATTTCTGTTTGGCTGTAATCGTAGAAACAAATCCGATAGAGACTATGGACGATTTATCCAGTGTAAATAATGAAGTAGAAGCATTTCCTACAGCACTGATTCTTACATTGGCTTTTCCTGTCTCTACGTCATCAGTATTCGGGATGGTCTCTCCTTCAGCTACAACTATATGTACAGATCCCGAAATATTTATTTCGCGTACATTAACAGACACCTTATATTGTCCGGCAGATAATGCGGTCACTTGCCATATCTTGCCATTGCTCATGGTGGTCGGGAATCCCCAATCAGTCTGCATAGCAAGTGAAGTCACATCATTTTTTTTGTTCTGATATTGCACGCCTACCAATTTACCATCTGCCAAAACATTCTCAACTTCCCAGTCCTGCGGTTTGTGCCATTCCCCCTGTCGGGCAACAGATCCCTCTATTACCAAAAATTCATGCTTGTAATTTTTCAAAACATACGGTGTAATATCTCCATCTTCAGGAAGAAGCTGCAGATGATCGCTCACTACAGGTTCATCGATACCATCAAACACCATCGTTACTTTTCCGCCTTTGAATCCGTTCGGGACATTCACAGCAATGGCAGTGGGAGTAATACTATTAATCTCAGCCGGTACTGTTACCCCGTCAAAAGTAACGGTTACAGCATCCTTGCTTGTGCCAAAGCCATGTCCTGCAAATGTAATCTTTTCTCCGGATACCACAAGCGTACCATAAGGATATACATAGGACGAGTTTACAGAAAGAATTTCCGGAGTTTCCCATACTTCAAACGTATCATTACCGTTCATTGAGATTTCAGTATCCAGAATAATCAACTTAATCGTATTCTCACCTTTTGTAAGCCCTTTCGGCACATTCACCACAATGTTCCCTTCCTCATTCAGCGTGACATTGTTACAAGCTGTTTCGCCGAACAAGACTTGAATATCTTCCGCTTTAGTACCAAAGTTTTTACCCTTGATGATTACTTCCGCATTGATATATCCGGCAGAGATGGAAAGACCAGTTACTTCCGGAGCCGGTAATACGGTATATGCCAATGTTTCTTTTATATCTTCAAACGAAGTACTGACAATCACTTGATATTCGCCGGCCTCCAGATTTGCCGGGACTTTCACTCTGATTTCCGTATCCTTAGCCTCGCCAACCAGTTCTGCTTCAACAGGATCGTTCTTTCCTTGCTTGAAACAGACTTTTACACCACGCAACTCCAAACCTTCTTTTTCAAGTATTTCCGGATTCAGATGAGCACCGGTAACAGTCAATTCGCTGCCTGCGAAACCTTGCGACAGAGAAAGTCTCCCCAGCGAAGCATGTTCCAAAACAGTAAACTGTTTCGATACATTTACGTTCTTATCCATTATTGCAAGAGCGATTTCACCGCTTTTGGCACCAGTCGGGACTTTGACTGTGAATGTTTCATCCCCCGGCTCATTCATCAGCAGAGCCGTTTCCGTCTGTCCGGCAAACAAGATAGTATAATAGGCTGAAGAAACACCCAGATCATGTCCTGTAAAAGTAATCTCATCACCTATAAATCCATAAACAGGAGAAATGTCTCTGACACCCGGTTCACCGAGTACATCGTATTCCAATCGGGTATCTACTTTCTGTCCGTATACAACTACCGATATATTCCCTAAAGTAGCTCCTTCCGGCACACGTACCGTCAACCTCTGATCCTCACAAGAAATCAGTTCAAGTTTTGTTTTTCCCAAATACACTTCTACATCTTCCGGAACCACACCAAAGTTAGTTCCGGTTATCGCAAATTCAGTATCAACATAACCTTTCACCGGAGAAATTTCAGTAACCGTCACTACCGGATCCTGATTGGCCAAATGAACCACCTCTTCCTCATCTTTATCACAGGATACTATTGATAAAGAAAACAAAGCAAACAGCAAATAATTATATAATTTCTTCATAAATATATTCGTTTTACGTATTGTGACTTTTATTATTCAAGAATCAGTTTCACATTGGTAACCTTGAAATATGTATTACTTGACTTAATTGTAACGACGAAGCCAATCACAATATCAGTAGCATCATCCAATGTAAAGGTGGAAGTTTTCAATGTACCTGCAGCCTCACCGGTCCCCCAATCACTGAATGTCGCAAATACACCATTCTCGGGTGTCATAGCAGACACTTTATCCACGTCAGGAATACTATTTCCGTCCGTACCTTTCACCAAGACAGCCGCTATACCGTTTCCGTCACTATTCGGCACGTATGTACCCGCATACGTTACTTCCAATCGGTAACTTCCGGCACGCAAAGTAGTCGCCTGCCATACCCTTGCATTATCAAGTTTATCTTTTCCCCAGCCACTTTGGAAACAGAGGAAAGTTGTTCCGTTCTGTGTCTGAAGACATCCTGTCGGATTCTTCACACTTTGGTTCCAATCATCAGGATCAGTCCAGTCGCCGGTTCCGGAACCTATAAACGGTTGTTTATAGTTCTTCAAATATGCTACTGTTACATCTCCCTTTGTATTCGGATTGAACATCACACTGCCTGTAATCTCATAACCGCGAATCGTCACAATCACATTTCCTGTCGAATAATCCTCCGGGGTAATTGCTTCAATAGTCTTATCATCAATCAAGTTAAAATCAGCAGCCGGCGTACCATTAAAACTGATGGAAACAACCGACGGATCGTTACCGAAGTTCTCACCTTTAATTGTGATCTTGTTTCCCGGCTCTGCAATACCTGTTCCGGCATTATTATCCGATTGCATGGATTCCACATACGGTGTAGGCAATACGGTGTATTGTCCGATAGTACCCACCTCATTGGTCCAGACTTGCAGGGTTACTTCACCACTGGTCGCATTCTCGGGTACTTTCACCGCAATACGGTTATTCTTGCACATAACAATATCAGTAGCCTGTACTCCTCCAAAGAAGATCTTCACCGCTTTCGGCTGATCTCCGAAATCTGTTCCGGTAATAACAACTTGCGAGGTGACATACCCTATGTTTGGAGACATCCCTGTCACTTGCGGCATGGGATACACATATTTCTTCAACTGCGGGTCCTGCTCGCAACCGGTAAACCATATAATGACCGTTGTCAAGATGAGCAAACCTAATATATTTTTCGATAAATGTTTCATATATCCTTTACTATTTAAGATTTCATTAATTATCAATTATATCCCGGATTCTGTTTCAGATTCGGATTCAGATTAATCTGATTTTGCGGAATAGGATAGAGATAATGCGCTTTACGAAGATGGCTGTTCGATTTAGGTGCAAGCAATACACAGGACAATTCTCCGTCTCCTGTCGTTGTTTGTTCTTCACCATAACGGTAAGACTTGTTATCGTAAGCGTCAGTGATGACAGAACCGGAAGCATCTTTATACGGAGTCCTATACCCCGGATCGCCCACTACCATTCCCAAACGGGATTGGTTAAGCATACTCTCCAATACGCCCCAACGTTTCAGGTCGTCATACCGGAAACCTTCCAGGAATAGTTCTACTGCACGTTCACGGCGAATCTCTTCCAGCATATCCAGCTGATGATCTGTTACCTGCTTATTCGTCAGAGAAGCTACGCCGGCACGTCCGCGCAATTTATTAATCGAAACATTCAAGTCTTCATCCGTTATAGACCCATGACGTTCCATCAGCGCTTCTGCATAAATCAGATAAACCTCAGCCAGACGAAGTACAGGATAATTTGCAGATTCTTCTTTATCTTTTGTACCGGGACACATGAATTTCTGCACACCATAACCTCCGAAACCAATAGTCCCCGAAAGTTTAATAACTGTAGTAGGTGCTCCGACGTAAGAGTTCATACGATAATCACGGTTCTGGAACTCGTCTCCCATATTATGATATCCTTTAAACTGCTCGTTACCGGCAATAGGAAGTCCATTTGTACATACAAACATATCTATAAACTTACGGGTCGGATATATATAAGGTAGAATATTTTTATTCAATTCAATCGCACCGGCATTCGCATCCTTATCAAACACTGAATAAAGTATAAACTCCTGATTCGTATCACGTCCATGCTTCCCGGGATTACTATCCGCACTTTCGATACAGAATAAATAGCGGTTACTTAAGTTTTTCATTACATCTTCACCATTATAATTCCATAATCTGAATGCCGGGTCGTCCATTACACTTTTTGCCAAAGTGATCGCTTCGTCAAGAAATTCATTTATCTGGTCACGCGAAGGTCCGGAAGATCCTTCAAAATCGGTCGATGTACCATTATATTTTCTCCATGTAGCTTCATAAAGTAAAACACGTGCCTTGAAAGCCTTCGCCCCCTGACGGCTGATATGCCCCTTGTCGGCATCCGCGATATTTTGCTCGATAGGCAACCCGGCAATTGCCTTGTCAAGATCGGATAATATCAGGTCTACCACCTCATAACGGCTGTTACGCGGAGCCTTCAATCGGGAGTCCCCCGTATCATACGGAACGAGAACAATGGGTACTCCTCCAAAATGTTGCAATAAAGAGAAATAATTGTAAGCACGAAAGAAGTGAGCCTCACTGACATATTCCTGAATCTCTCTCGGATCGCCAGCATACGATTCCGCACGTTGCAACAGGATATTATTCGTGCGGATACTATTATAAATATCCCAACAAGCATCTTTATCGTTTACAACCAATGCTCCGTAGCCTATATCAGACTGCTCTCCGTTACGGCTGGTCACCAGATCGGATTGAAGATCCATATGCCCTGTTATGCCGGAGCGCCATCCGAATAACTGCGAATAAAAGCCGTTGGAAAACTCACGGAAGTGTGTGGGAGTCTTGAAATAAACCTGATCTGTTCGTGAATCGAGCGGTTCCAGATCGAGGAAGGTATCTGCACAGGAAGAAAACCCCATCATGCAGGCACAAGCAATAATATATATTATCTTTTTCATACGATTATCCATCTATTAATTGAATACAAATTATAAAGTAACATTCAGTCCGAACGACCATGTACGGGCAAACGGATAGCCGCTGGTATTGGAAGCGGCTCCCATCTCCGGATCGAAACCGTCACGAATACTGGTTGCTTCCCACAGGTCGTTGCCGGAGAAATAAACACGTATCTTTTCCAACTTCACCTTACGGGTCCATACCTGTGGCAATGTGTAACCTACAACCAAAGTCTTCAGACGAATATAACGGCTATTCTGAAGCATGAAATCATTGTTCTGATAGTTCCATGCCGCGCGTTGCGTACTGTTAGTCATACGTGGATACTTAGCATTCGGATTATCCTCCGTCCATGTCTGTCCAAGGAATGTAGGGTTCTGATTGGTATAGAGCGTCCGAAACGGATAAGCCATCCAGTCGTTACGCATGATATACTGCTTGGCAACTCCCTGGAACATGGCGTTGAAATCAATACCTTTCCACGAACCGCCCACAGTCAGACCATACACGAAGTGGGGATTGGCGTCGCCCATAAACTGTAAGTCACTGTTTTCATTGCCGACATCCGTTATTTTATAGTCGCCATTCAAGTCAAGACGCTTTGTATCGCCGGGACGCAACTCATTATCAGTTCCTTTTCCTACTGCTCCCATCGAGTTGCTGCCGGTATATAAAGCATAGAAGCGATCCACTTCCGCCTGATCTTTGAAATAGCCATCGGTACGATACAGGAAAAAAGAGTTCAACGGATACCCGTTAACAGACTTATTCACACCCGCTCCATAAGAGTCCGCACCTTCCAGTTCTTTCAACATACTCTTTGTGTCGCCAATATTGAAGTTGGCATAATATGAGAAACTTTTAATCTGATCACGCCAGCCGATAGTAAATTCCCATCCTTTCACATTCAGATGTCCGCTATTCGTCTTAGGGGCCTTACCACCGAGTACTCCGGGGAAAGCTACTTCTGACAGCATACCGATATTGTCCTTGATAAAATAATCAAATGTAGTAGTCAAACGGCTGTCCAGGAAATGCAGGTCAATACCTATATTTTTTTGTTCTACCCGTTCCCAAGTACGTTCCAGACTGATCAATCCATTGTTTCCCAATCCTGTACTGACCTGCTTTGCCGGACTGTATCCAAAAGCGGTAGTGCCCTGTGTAATAGCCGTTAAATAATCGAAATCCCCCAGTCCTGCATCATTACCCGAATTTCCATAGCTAAGACGAAGTTTACCAAAATTGACCACCGAAGTGACCGGCTTCAAAAATTCTTCCGAAGTAAATACCCAACCAGCCGATGCTGAAACAAAGTTTTTAAATTTATGTCCTTTGGCGAATTTTGAATTTCCATCACGACGTCCGATCAATTCTATCAGATACTTTTCAGCATAATTATAGTTCAGCCTCATGATGTAAGAATAAGAACCATTTTGTCCTTTTCCTCCCCCATTGCCTTGCTTTCCTGTGGCAAGATTCAGATCATATACCCCCGAATCTTCCATCTTTTCACGGGCAGTAACCATATCTTTCCATACCCATTTCTCAGCATTGATTCCTAACATACCTTCCAGATTGTGTACTTCCGCAAAGGTGCGTTTGTATCTTAACAATGCCGAGTAATATTGGTATTGCCGGTTATTGGCCTGCATCAGATATGCCGGATTATGAATATCTTTCAGATTCAAGACATCCTCCGGGTAAAGCAATGACTGCTGGGTATTTTTAACCAGATTTAATGCCGGATTTCCAAACCAGTCATACGTCTGTACCTCTCTCACATAACGGTCGCGGCGATATTCTTCATTTTGAAACGAAGCCATTCCCTCAAAACTAATTCCTTTCCAGATATCAACGATCGCTTTCACATCTATACGGGAAATCAAACTCATTTTTTCGTCACGACCGCCATCAGAAGTAGCAGCTACCGGCTGGCGGTCGCCTACCGCACCAAAATTAGCATACCATTGCCCATACGGATTCTTTGCCGGGAAAAAAGGAGGTTCGTTTCCATACATAGTGGCATCGATTCCGGACGAAGGCATTTCGGTATCCGTCTTAATCATATTTGCCGAAGTCTCCAACTTGAACCAGTCAGTCAGTCTGATACCATAGTTCAAACGCAGGTTCAATTGCTTCTGTCCATCATAAGCCGTGGCAAGGTTAGCCTGATTATCGGCATAGGCCAAAGAAATACGATATTCCGACTTTTCTGTAGAACCCGACAGACTCAGGTTGTGCTGGTATGAATAACGACGGGCAAACATTTCCTCCAGGCGATTGGCATTACCGACAAATATGTCATATCCCCAGTCTTTTGCATTCGTGTGATAGATTCCTTCTATCCCCTGTTGCATCTTCAGCATATTTTCTTCTGTACTCCAGTTCCACCAGTTTTTCACTTTCTGCTCTTTATTCGCTTCAATCCACATCGAAGCATACTCCTGCATACTCGGTGAGAAAGCCATAATGCCGTTAGTAGTGAAACGCATATTGAAATTATAATCCACCGTCGTCTTTCCTTTACCCTTTTTGGTGGTCACGAGAATTACACCGTTGGCAGCTTTCGCACCATAAATAGAGGCCGAACCATCTTTCAAAACACTGATATTCTCAATATCATCAGGATTCAGATTCTGAAAAGCCGAGGCATTCAATGCAGGTACTCCATCAATAACGATCAAAGGGCTACCGCCATTGACCGACGTCGCACCACGAATTTGAAAGTTCAGCCCTTCATTGCCCGGACGTGAAGAAGAACGAGTCACAACCAATCCCGGAGTAGCACCCTGTAACGCTGCTCCGACATTTGTTATGGCACGGCTCTCTAATATTTTGCTGCTTACCTGTTCTACCGCACCGGTCAAAGTCGCCTTCTTTTGTGAACCATAACCCACGACAACGACCTCATCCAAGGCATTATTATCTTCCTTCAATACAATCTTAAAATCGGAACGTCCATTCAGGTTGACTACCTGATCCACGTATCCGATATAACTAATCTTAATCTGTTTTGCATCATTCTGGACATTCAATGAGAAATTACCGTCTATATCAGTAATCACACCGGCCATTCCGCCGACTACGACTACATTACAACCAATCAGCGGTTCTCCATTAGCATCCGTAACAGAACCCTTGATTGTACGACCTGTCTGGGCGACAATCATGCTTTCTTCTACAGATTCGTTTGCATAGAGCACTATACCGGATGAGCCACCCAGCAGTATGGCAAAAGCCAATACGACTCCTCTACGACATGAGAATTTGGATTTAATTTCCATAATACTATTAAATTATTAAAGTTAATATCTGCTTCCCCCGAATCCGGTATTCAACCGACTCTGGAGAATTCTTTTTTCAAATAAGTGCGTATCGTTTTACGGGCCAGTAGCAATTGCCCTTCCACCGTACGGGGAGATAAAGACAGTCTGCCGGCAATGGCGGGACAGGAAAGTTCATGTTCGAAACTTAACTCATAGATCCGACGGCGTTTGTCAGGAAGAGTCCGGATGATTCCGTCGTGTATCTTTTTCAGTTCATGATAGTGAAGTGTTTCATCAGTCGTGTTCCGTCCTTCGTCTTTCACATTATTATATATATAAGAGACAAAGTCTTCCTGCTTATAATAGCGACGTATTTTATCCGTCACGATGTTACGGGCAATAGTGAAAAGTAAAGACCATACCGTATCTTTGTTTACGAAAACTCTGTACTCCCACAAACGAACAAAGACGTCCTGTGCCAGATCTTCCGCTTCATGCGGGTGGCAGATTCGGAGAGCAATATAATTCTTGATATACTCCTTTTTTTCCAGATAACATTCTGAGAAGAAGTCGTCAAATGTAGCTTGCTGTTTACTCATGGCATTAAATTTATCCGTTTAACGATGGTACAAAAATAGGGAGAAGGTTTATAAACGGATATCAGATAAGTAACAGATGACAGCACAATGGTAACAAGTGTATTTTTTCATCAAAACACCCCATTTCATCGAAGATTCCCAATGGAATACAAGAATAAAAAAAGGAGATCGTTACGGTTAACGTCTCCTTTGTGCTCTAAATGTTATGAATGATATTACATCATTCCGAAAACAATGGCTTACTTTTTTGACTCTGCCTGAAAGTCCGGTATACGTTTCACGTCCGCACCTTTCATCACGCCTTTTTTAATCGCTTCATTGGTTTCAGTAATTTCTTTCTTCACACGCTTATAGTATTCTTTCGTCAAGCCTTTTTCTACCGCATCCGATTCTGTGGCTGCCCAGAAGTATTGATAATCCATCAGCATCAAATCCGGTGCTACCACTTTAAAGAATATACTATCTCCGGCAAACTTTTCACGCAAATCACCTAAATAGATGGTATCTGCCGCATTAACTACCTGATCACTCGTGTTTTTTTGTGAACTACTACCACCGCAAGAAGATAACATCAATCCTCCTACCAATGAAATTAAAACTAAGACTTTCATACTACTATTATTTATTATACTAACGATTTTGAATGACATTGTTACCAAGATAAATGAGCATCTTATAACAAACTGCACAAAAATAGTAATTTATATTATCACAATGATCATTATTTCAATCTTTTTTTCCATAATCCTCTGCATATTGCTTGGGCAACACGCCAAACATTTCTTTGAAACACTTGGCAAAATAGCTGGATGAACTGAAACCAACCCGATTGGCAATCTCAACAATCGGCAACTGACTTCCCTGTAACAGTTGCGCCGCACGCTTCAGACGGATGCTCCGGATAAAGTCCGTAGGGGTATTGCCTGTTATGGACTGCAGCTTCCGATAAAGGCTCATGCGCACCATTCCCAAATCGCGGCTCAGTTCCTCTACGCCATATTCGGGATGATCCATGTTCTTCTCGATATACTCCAGACATTTCTGAATAAGCTGCTCATCCAGTGACGTGATAGTGATAGCACTCGGATTCACTTCTATGTTTTTGCGGAATTCCTGTTTCCGCTTTTCCTGCTGTTCTATCAACTTCTCAATGCGTACCATCAGCATATCAAAGTTGAAAGGCTTCGACATATAGGAGTCGGCACCTACCTCATAACTGTTGATCTTAATATCATCCGCCGTGCGGGCTGTCAACAGGATGACCGGAATATGAGAAGTCTGCATATTCGTTTTAATCCGGCGGCAAAGCTCAATGCCATCTACTTTCGGCATCATTATATCACTGATAATCAAATCCGGATTCTCATCAATGGCACATCTCTCCCCCTCTTCCCCGTCTGCTGCCTCCACGATTTGATAGAAGTCTTCCAGCTGCTCTTTTAAGAAAGTACGGAATTCCTTATTATCTTCCACCAATAATACTTTTCTCCGGCTGTCGTCCGCTGAGAGCAGCACGCCGGAGGCTTCTTTCTCTTTGTCATCCGGCTTCTCATCCGTTGCCTCTTCAAAGATATCTCCCGACTCCGGTTTCAAGTCCATAGGTAACCATACTACAAATGTAGAACCGCGATCCATCCGGCTGCTCACGGTGGTCCTGCCTTCATGAATATTCACGTACTCTCTGACCAGATGAAGTCCGATGCCACTCCCCATCTTCTCATCTCCTTGATTACCGACCTGATAGAAACGATTGAAGATATAAGGAAGATCAGATTCCGAAATGCCGATACCCGTATCGGAGACTTCTATTCTGACATAGTTTCTCTGCTCTATTTCTTCGGTGGATAAAATCAGATTCACCGTACCACCTTCGGAGGTAAACTTAAAGGCATTGGATAGCAAATTGTTCACTATTTTGTGTACCTTATCGCTGTCAAAGAACATATAAAGAGGTCTGTGTACCGTCTGACTGACAAAGTTAAGATGCTTCTCTACCGCCATCGGCACAAAGTTATTATAAGCGGAACTAATAAACTCTTCCATATCTCCATTCATCAGATGCAGCTTTTCCCCTTTCATTTCTAACTTACGAAAATCAAGCAGCTGATTCACTAAGGACAGTAAATTCTGCGCATTCTTATAAATAGTACCTAATTGCTTCTTTACCGCTTCGTCCGAGATACGACGGATCATCATATCCAGCGGAGTGATAATCAGCGTCAGCGGAGTACGAAGTTCATGGCTGATATTTGTAAAGAATCGGAATTTCATCTGATCCAGTTCTTCTTTCTGTTTCAACGCTTCCTCCTGTTGCATACGAACCATCTTCCGGTGATTACGACGATTGAGGGCATAAATGAAGCCGGCCACTATCAAGACAAAAAGAATAACATAAAAGATACGAGCCGCCAATGTATCCCAGAACGGAGGACGGATCACGATAATGAATTCAGACTCCGGTCCCCATACACGGTCATTTCCCGCTGCCGACACCCGAAATACATATTCACCCGAAGGAAGATTGTTGTACACAGCACGTCCCAGACCATTCTCAAACAATGACTCGGTCCACTCTTTATCAAAGCCTTCAAGCTGATAGCGGAAAGAAGTCTGAGAAGGATTCGAGTAGTTCAGTCCGGAGAACTCCAATGTAATGAAATTCTCGTCATAGTCCAGCAGTACTTTATCCGAATAACTAAGAGCTTTATCAAACAAGACACGTCCATTGTACTCTTCTCCCGACACAACCGGAACATTAAAAAGCCGGAAGGAAGTGATCAAAGGCGAAGTAATATAATGATTATCAATCATATTCTCCGGAGAGAAAGTGATGAAGCCATTGATCAATCCGAAAAAGAGCTGATTCTTGCGGGTAACCATTGAAGGGAAATTAAACAGATCATCCTGACGGATTTCCGCTTCCGACAAGTAGCTGATGACGTGAAAGTCATACTTATCCTGTCCCCGCTCTACCTTGATTTTGTAAATAGAAGTCAGGGTAGAAATCCAAATATCATGATTCTGATCTTCTATCACGTTCAGGATCACACTGGAAAATCCTTCCTCCTTCCCCAATGTGTAACTCTTGCCATCATGAGTCAGAATATTCAATCCGTATTGGGTAGCGAACCAAAGTGTTCCTTCATGATCTTTCAGGATTTGATTGTATTTAATACTGCCCCGGTTGAAAATAGAATTAGATTGTCCGTCCTGCTCCGGAATCCATATTTGATCCTTCGCAGGATCGTATATGTACAATCCGTTATCGCTTCCGACTACCAGCCTGGATTGCTTGTCTATGGCCAGCGCATTCACAACTTTATATTTTTTCAGTTCCGGAAATCGCTCGGACAACAAACTGATCTCACCCGTTTCGGGGTTGAACTGACCGACTCCGCCATATCCGTAGATACTGATCCACAAACGTCCCGAAGGGTCTTCTATAATAGCCCGTATATTACTGAAATCCAATTCATTCTGATAATCAGTATCCGGATAAGCATATGCCCGCACTTTACCGGCTTCAATGCAGTACAAACCATCGTGATAGGTACCTACCCAAATTCGTTTCTTACTGTCTTCATAGAGTACACGGCAATTCTTCTGATTAAATTCTTTATAAAGTATATCCATGCTATGTGATTTCGGATCATACCGATAAAGTCCCTGTGCAGTCCCCATCAGAATGTCCCCTCCGAAGGTTTCAAGCATACAACGGATTTCTTCTCCGCCCCATGCTCCCCGAAGCAGCTTTTTGTTGCATAGAGTCAGTTTGTTCATGCTGGGATGATAATAGCAGACTCCCTGATTGAACAGTCCTATCCATACAGCGTTATTCTCCTTGTCACAATAAATACTATGAATGCCATTGCGGATCGTTTTGCCGGACAACAAAGGAATATCTATGATGCTGTTCACAGAAAAGTTGTGCATATCAATCACATAAAATCCATCCAGAACCGTGCCGACCCAAGCATTTCCTCCTTTGTCCACATCCATCGACGTAAACCATGAATAATGTCCCAGCTGAATATTCGATATCTGATTCCATTTCTTGTTAAAGACGTCATAGTAGCCTACTCCACGATCCCACATTACCCAAAAGTCCCCATTATCCAGTATCTTCAATATCACCCGATCATCCGGTTTGAGCTGTCCTTCCAGAAAGTCAACCTGTTTGACAAAGCGTTTCTTCTCATGATCGTAGCAACGCATCACTCCCTTCTGATGAACCATCCAACTAAACTTGCCATGACTCTCCACTCCCAGTAATCCGCCATAATACTCGATAAATTCATCTTTCCTGCAGATCAGTTCCAGCGTATCCGTCTCTCCGTCATACATATAGACAAAAGAGGCGGGTGTCAAAAACCAATAATGCTTTTCCGAATCAATAAAGACATCAGCGATCCGTTCTTTTATTCCAAATTGAAGCAGTAAGGAATCTACATTATAAATATACTGTTCGGTAGTTAAATCGAAAACGCGCAATGCTCCCCGTTCTTTCATCCACAAACGCTTATCAGCGTCAACGTATTGTTCGGGAATAATGTGATTGTAGGAAATCGGATATTCCCCACGAAGGTTGAAAGGAAAGTTTGAATAGTTCGATCCGTCATACAGACTGAGCAATACGGTAGTCCGGATACCTATCCGCCCGTCGGGAAGGGGGAAAACACTTTTCACATAATTATCCGGCAGTCCATCGGTCACTCCAATGTACCGAAAGACGTAAGGGGATTCCTGCGAATGCAAATGATTCGCAAACAGAAAACCTATCAATAAAATGACAAACAGATATATTCGTGTCTTCATGGCGGTTGCTTTTCGTTAGCTAATATACTTATATAATACGAAGCAGAAGTCAAATCCCCGTATCCTGCCTTACGATTATTTTTCCGGATGAAAGCAAAGATATATATTTTCTGCCTAACATTATTTACCACTACCAGAACTTATTTTTCAAAAGTATCTGCCATCCGCAACAACAGCAAATCCGGAGAACTACTTAACCTTTATATTCTCTATATACTCATTGCTGACGAAATCATTGATATTCTTCATTCTGATTCCATTTATCATCACTTGCTCGAAAGTAACGTTCCTCACACAACGTTTCTCGTCCAATCCCTTGATCAACGACGGATTCTCGCCTACCCCTTCATAAGTAATATTGCGGAAAATCACATCTTCAACACCGCGTCCCGGCTGTTTATCATATTTGGGATTGAAACGGACACTGATATGAAATAACCTTCCTTCCTGAATGCTTTCTACCCGAATGTCTTCAAACAAGACTTTACGTACCAGATTCTTGTCGCCGCAGTCTATCGTCATACATCCCTGATAAAGAGGATCATCCTCATCATGCTCTAGGATATCTACATTACGGACTGTTATATTCTCTATTATTTCACCGACTTCATCTTCCGGATTTCCGTGGCCTCCGATATTGATCGGATGAGCTATATCCGCCCATAAAATGGAGTTCTGCAAAGTTATGTTCCTGCTTCCACCATAAAAGTTCCAGCGATGGGCGTAAATGGCGATACAGTCGTCACTATTACGCATGAAGACATTATCTATCAGCACGTCATTACAACACATCAGATCAATTCCGTCGCTCCATCCTTTGCAACTGAAAGATTTCAGATTCTTTATAGTCAATCCATTAACTTCTCCGCCAAAGACTGTGTAATGGTCGGGATTCACTACGGTGATTCCATCAATCAATACATTTTTAGAGTGAGTGACTTCGATGCCACGAATCGGATGGTCGAGTATTCCCCGACCTATGATACGTACATTCTCCGAATGGTCTATCAGCAACTTCGCCTTTACCACTGCTCCCGGAGCCAGATAGACAGTCGTGTTGGAAGGAATCCGGATTTGTGTATTCGGCAAATCCAGCGGGCGGTGGATGCCCGCTCCGAAATACATCACCGTATCATTGCTCTCCGTATACGTTTCAGTCTCCAGAGGATTCGCAAAAAGATGAAGATTATGCAGACGGTCACCGTTGAACTCGACAGATAAATATTGTGGTTCTTCCAATGTAAAAAGAATAGCATTACGATTTACCGTATGCCTGATCCCTTTCGCCAGCGGACGAATATTCACATCCTGAATCAATCCATTGTTCTTTTTTACCATTACTTCCACCGGACTGCCCATATCAAACTGTACCATTGAGGCGGATTGTACTTTATCCATATCTACACTGACATTGTACTCGAACAAGTCTTTCCACTCCCCTCCCGGCACGCGGACTCTGACCGTATAATCATCATTGTGCGGCATACCCGCGTTCATTCCATCCGGATAAGTTACCAGCTGGGCATTTGAAACTGTCGAAAGAATTATGGAAAATGTCAGCAGCCATTTTCTTTTTCCCGTTATCTTTTTTACCATATTCATCATATAAACTGTTTATGTCATTTTATTGCAGCTACAGTCTATTACGAACATAAAAGGAGACTTACCTATCAGCTTATCTGTTTTTCTCAAATATTATCTTTTGCGTCTAGAAAATAAATTGGATTCCCAACAGACTCGCCAAAATATCCGTCGTCCGGCGTCCTTCGATAAAGCTGAAAATCACTCCCCGCATACATCCCAATGAGAATCCGTTGAAGAACATCGCAAACATATTATATGGAGCAGGAAGTAATCCGAACGCAACCAGCGACAACTCCACTACGGCAATGGAAACAAGAATAAGAAAGCGACGTAATATTAATGTAACGTTTACGTAACTGCTTTTTCTTATAAATGGAAAAAGAGAGGGAAAGAGATTTTATCACACTAGAAACCGATAATTTTTACTTAACACGGTCAGAATGATTATTACCTCATGCTCTCTCTTTTCCTATTTATGTAATGATTCTTATTGTACAGCCAATAACGTCAATTCGGTGGTTATTCCGGATTGCATCGCTTTTCCGTCAATCACTATCTTACAGGGGGCAGAAGAAAGAATATACCATTTTCCCTGCTTCTTTTCGAGCAGCACATTAGCAGCCTCCGAAGTCTGGATACTGATACCGGATGCAATCAGTTGCGTTCCGTTCCCCATAAACAGCGTCCGGTTTCCCGCATATTCGTTACTGATTACGGCATAGTCCGCTTTCACTTTCATTCCCTGATAGGTTGCGGTCTGCGACGAATCCGTCAAAGAGAAAATATGGTCAGTACGCCCGTTTTTACTTTCCACACAGATACCGGCAAAATCTTTCAAGCCGGGCTCTTCCGCATCAAAGTAAGAGACTGACTGAATAGCCGAAGGCTCTTTCCGCGTACTTGGTTCATAAACAGCGACAAAAGGACGGTTCCACGCTTCTCCATGCTGCCGGGCAACGAAGGTGAGTGTAGGCTGTTCCTTTATATTATAAGGCATATGGGGAGTCCGGCTCAATCCTTCGGTCATCGGTGCCAGTGCGGTGAACACTTCCCGTTCCGGTTCTCCTTTCATCCAGAGATTCATGGAAATGTCATCTCCGCCTTTATCCTTCATGTCGATGGTAAAAGTCACTTTCACATCCTGATCGGTGGCAGCCACTTTCTTATCATATAAGTAGGAATAAGCATAAAGATGGGCACCTGCGAAAGCTAGCTCTTCAGTAGGCTGCAAATTCAAATCCGTGCCGTCAGCAGCCGTTAGTGTCATTGTCTGACCTAGATTATGGTAGAAATAATCGTGCATTTTATCGCCTCCCCGTTCTTTCCGGCTGCGGAATACATCCACATAATACCCTGTCTCCAGACCAGTAGTAACAATGCCCATCAGTCGAGTCTGATCCGCCCTGCTCTCCGGCTCACGGAAAGCGACCTGACTATAGGTGACGGAGGTAAATCCTTTACCCGGTTCCGCCGAAGCCGGAAAACAGGAAAGCAAATCGAAAGAATGATTACTTTTCATCACCGGATAACTGGAAATGCCATCTACACAAACCGTATTATGGCTGGGGAATTGAGAGTAATATTCCGCATAGTCCAGACCGCTATACAAGAAAAGTCCGATACCCGCATCCGGTCCCAGCACATATCCTTTTCCGTAAAGCTCCATCGAAATGCCATTCGCGTGCATATGATTGCCTTCACTTGCGTTGAGAGAAATCATCAGACTGTTGCGCGGATGCATCCCGTTGCGCTGTACCAGCCACGATACGTTGGGAGCATAGAACAGAGGAGATACATAATCCTCGATTTTCCCCGCCTCCACCTTCGGGTCCAACACTAACGGCTTGTCCTCAAAGAAGGAGTTGACAGAGGCCCGTACATTCTTCTTGCCACTTTTTTCGCTGCCTTCCTCCGGATTCAGACATTTCAGCAAAGCGGTGAAGTAACGTTCCTGCTCTTTCTTTCCGTTTGCCTGCGCATTCTGTATCATCCGGATAAAGAAGTTCGTACTTAAGTAACTTGGATGCGTATCTCCGAAACCACAGATCATCCGGTTCGGAAAAAGATACTGCGGAGTAGTCGCTACTGCTTTTGCCAGCACAGGCATTGCCTTTACCAAGTCATATTGCAGATTGTGGTCAAACTGATGGGTGAAGTTCGCGTAATCATTGATGACTACACTGCTGTATCCCGGACATTCCGCCCATATTCCCGTTTCGGAGTCAAAGCCGTAATCGGCCAACTTGGTCAGACTCCACTGGCGGATGCTCGAACGGTTCATTACGTAGTCAATATAGTATTCGCGTCCTTTCCCGTCCGCATACTCTTCATTATCTTCCAGCACCAGTCCCACGTTCATGATATATCGTGCCTGCAATAAATCCCAGTTGTTATGAGGGACTCCGTTGGTGATAATATTATCCGCCCATTTCTTCAATGCGCCGGCATAAATCATCATCTTATCCGGATAGTTGGATTGCAGATAATGATAGAGAAAGTCATACAAAGGGACAACGATATGCAAAGCATCCTCATGGATCACTTCAAAAGAAGTCAGCCCCACCAGTGTCTGCTGATGCCCGTGATTCAGGTCAACAGGAACATTTCTGTAATAGATTCCCGTCATATAAGTATCGAAAACACCGGCAGCCAGCCGGGCATACTTTTCTTCTCCCGTCATCCAATAGAGGAAAGCGGCGTCACGGGCAATTCCCAGAATCTCACAGTTCAGACTCTCAATATTGCGCCCGGTCTTGGACGGATGCACACTTTCCTGCGGACGGCCTTCCAAGGCATTGTTGCAGAAAGTCACGTTTCCTTCCGCACTATCGTCATAAGGTACTACATCTTCCAGTTTAGATCGACCGTGCGTAGCGGCCGTCCCTCGTGTTCCGGTATAGCGAACTGTCGGGGCAGGTGCCTTCGCGCCTCCGGCATGGTCGAACACCTCACCTTTCACGTACACTTCCGTTGCATGCGACTTCCAGTACATGGCCAAACGGGATAATAACCAGTCCGGCTGACTTTCCGTACGTCGCGTATATACTTCCGTCCGTTCTTTCAGCTTGTTAAAGACATCTTGTGCCCATGCTTCCTTCTTGATCAACTTCCATGTTTCTTTTTTTCCTTCCGGG
>ERZ773242.877-NODE-877-length-32384-cov-4.060658_pt1 | contig 32384 bp, 27 predicted proteins | sample MGYA00511077_ERZ773242 | MGnify/ENA primary metagenome ERZ773242 (study PRJEB29015, sample SAMEA2737754) | human gut metagenome | biome: human gut; feature: human-associated habitat; material: faeces | place: China | collected 2012 ... | reverse complement strand
CCTGCATAAAGGCTTCGATCCCGTCAAGCTTCAGCGCCGATCCGAAAAAGCAGGGGAATACCTGCCTTGTCAGAATCATCTTTGTCACATCGTCCCTGTGAATCATTCCGTTCTCAAGGAACTGATCTAGGGCCGCCTCGCCGCACATGGCCAGATTCTCATAAAAACCTTCCGTCCCCTGTTCCCCGAAATCCACAATATTTCCGTCCAGTTTCCTAGTCAATTCTTCCAGTATGGCCTCTTTCCTCTCTCCTGCCAAATCCATCTTATTGACAAACAGGAAGGCGGGAATCTTATATCTGGCAAGAAGCCGCCACAATGTCTGCGTATGTCCCTGCACGCCGTCTGTGCCGCTGATTACAAGAACCGCATAATCCAGCACCTGCAGTGTACGCTCCATCTCAGCCGAAAAATCCACATGGCCGGGAGTATCTAAAAGTGTGACCTGCATTCCGTTCCATTCAAGTATTGCCTGCTTGGAAAAGATGGTAATTCCCCGCTTCTTCTCCAATTCATAGGTATCCAGAAAAGCATCGCCTTTGTCAACCCTGCCCAGCTTCCGGCGTATCGCCAGATCAACACGAAGGACACCGACGGGCGCTACCTGAGCCATATCGTTTCGGCAACGTACGGTCGCGGCACCATGGTGGACAACCCGCTCGATGCCGCCTCGGGCACCGCGAAGAGCGCGCTCGGGCTCTTCGACGACAGCTACACGTCGTACTTGCAGGTGAACGACTGGGACGAGGGCGGTTACTACCCTGGCCCCAACAAGGGCGTCACCGTGACGTTCGACGAACCGCAGGAGCTCGGCATGGTCTCGTTCGCCGAGGTGCAGGACGGCGTGCCGTTCGGCAAGGTCAACATCAGCTACGTCGACGAGGGCGGCGCGTGGAAGACCGCCGACGCGTCCATGCAGATAAACGTGCTGACCTTTGTCGTCTGTGCAGCCCGCAGCTGCTCTACTGCCGCCAGATGCTCTGTATCGAAAATCAAAACCTCCGCCTCGCTTCTGACCAGAGAAGTCTCCAGCTCCTCGTAGGGCAGCCCCTTATCCAGCGGTACGCAGATTCCCAGACCACCCAAAGCTGCAAAATAGCTTTCCAGCCACTCCTCTTGATTTTTGCCTATGATGGCGATACGCTTTCCCTGCATACCGCGCAGCATCATGGCTGTACCGAGCAAAGAGACGCGGTCATAAAATTCCGCGAAAGAAATATGCGTGTAGCAGACATTTTTCCCTGTTTTTTGCTTGATGATGAACGCGTCATCCTCCCCAAAGGTTTCGGCGCTGTAGCGCAGCAGCGCGCGCAGATTTTCGTGGCGTACCGGCGAAAAAACGCTTTTCAGTTCTCCGATTTTCATGATACTTACAGTCTCCTTTATGTCTTGATGTCATTTTTCTTGTCAGCTTCCTTTCAGCTTCCTTCGGTTCGCGTTTCAGCGCGAAAGAAAACCAAGTTTCAAAACAGATCGTTTTGGTTATCAACTATTTGTTACATAGTTTCGATAACCATATTAACGCAAGCAAGGGCAAAAGTCAAGTCCATACAACGATATATCGTTATGAAAACCATAAAATATTTTACGATAACTACATTTTCTTGTTGTGAAAACGAACCGAATCGTGTAGAATGAACATAACAGATGCGCAAAGAAGCGATCAGCTGAGAGGAGATGCAAGAAATGAACAAAGCGAAAAGTCTGGCGGATTTTCAACTTCCGCGTTGGCAGCAGCTGCCGTCTGTGCCGCTGTATCTGGAGCAGGTACTGGCGCTGCTGGAAGAATGGCTGGGCCCCTATTTGGGAAAAGAGGACGGAACGATTCTGACAAAGACGATGATCAACAATTATGTAAAACTGCATTTTATCCAGCCGCCCGTCCGCCGCAAATATGATCGGCTGACCCTAGCCTCTCTGTTCGTGATTGCGGTACTGAAGCCCGTATATACCATTGAGGAAATCGGCTATCTGATCCGGCTCTCTTTAGGGCATTCCGACCCGCAAGCCGCCTACGATGATTTTTGCGACTGCGCGGAGGCTGCCGTCAGCCATGCCTTTCATCAGACCACCATGGAACGAAACACAAAAGCAGGCGACCCGCGCCTGCTCCTTTGGAACGCCTGCAACGCTTTCGCGTGCCAGCTGTATGTACGACGCATCTATCTGGAGGATGCGATGGCGCGACCCGCGGCAGAATAAAGGCGGGGCGCCGTACGGATCGACCTTAGCGGCCGCCGATGGTCCGCAGGGTCCAGTCCTTGATCGCCATGACCGGCTTATGTATCAGACCCAACAGATCGACACCGCGCGCGAGCAGCCAGCAGAAGATCTTCCAGGTGCCTTCGACGACGAAATCATAGATCTTGACGACAGGCTTCGTCGAAAACACGATTGCGCAAAGCGATGCCAATCCAAAAATCATGCCATAGTATACCACCCAGTTGTTAACAGGCACTATGCCCAGCCCGATGCCGTTGAACTTGATCGCGTATCGGACAATCAGATGAAAAATGTAGATCGGCATCGTATTCATGCCCACATAAGCCAAATAGTTCTTCTTGTTTGGTAAAATATTCAGCATGAAAATGATCCAGCCCCACGCCAGAAAAAGGATCAAAGCTCTGCCGATGATGTCCCAATACCAAGTGATCCCCAGTTCACATGCCGGGTTCTTCAGGAGATAAAAGCCGACCGGCAGCTGCGGCACGCAAAAGGCTAACAAGCACGAAATCCCCGTCAGCACCGCGCCCAAAACCAAGCACTGCCACTTTTTGAGGCACTGCAGCTTTTTGATCTGGTCACTCGTACAATAGAATGCCATCACGAAGAACGGGAAGTAGGAAACCACACGTCCCAGACCGAAGCGATCCGAAAAGAACGGCACCTGTCCTGCCAAAAGATAGACCACGATACTCAGTTCCAGTATGTACGGAATTTTCATCCATTCCTTGGTAAAGTAACGGTAGAAGAACAGCGCCCACAGATACCACAGCGCAAACGGCGGAATATCCCAGTGCAGGATCGCATTGCCGAAGAAGTATTGTCGTACAAAATAAAAGAACGGAATTCCCAAAAGATACGGCCACATGAACGTGTGGAAGGAGGTTTCCTTTGAGCGGTCCGGCTTCTTCGAAAAATAGCCGGACAGGAACACAAAGGCCTGCATGACAAAGACGTTAATGGTAATATAAACCACGCCGCCCAGCGAGGCCCGACTGAAATGACCCGCGACCCTCGTAAAGTGAGAGATCGGAATCGACCACATCAAAAGTCCTCGGAACGTATCGAACATGTAATCCCGTTGCTTGATTGTTTCGCCGACGCCGACCCCCGGCGCTGCGCCTGTCTTCGTTGTTTCACCCATACTGCTTTCCCCTTATTTTCATCATGATCTTCGTTTTCTGTTAGACTGTTATATGAGACGTTGCTTTATGCTTTATGCTTCGTCCTTCGCCCAGCCTCTGACGCATGCCACAGCCTTCTTCCAGCCTGCCAGCAGCTTCGACTTTTGCGCCTCCTGCATCTGCGGCGTAAACACGCGCGCGACCTGCCAATTCTCAAGGACATCCTCCTTGCTCTTCCAGTAGCCGGTCGCAAGCCCTGCCAGATACGCTGCACCCAGCGAGGTCGTTTCGATGCACTGCGGACGTTTGACTTCGCAGCCCAGCACGTCAGACTGGAACTGCATCAGGAAATTGTTCGCAGACGCGCCGCCGTCGACCTTGAGCGCTGCCAGACTGCCGCCCAGATCCTCGGTCATCGCGTCGATCAGGTCTTTGGTCTGATAAGCCATCGACTCCAGCGTTGCACGCACCAGATGCTTCTTGTTCGCGCCACGCGTGAGACCGAGCACCGCACCGCGCGCGTATGGATCCCAATACGGTGCGCCGAGTCCCACAAAGGCAGGCACCACGTAGACGCCGTTCGCGTCCGGCACCGAAGCCGCCATCGCCTCGGATTGCGGCGAGGTTTCGATCAGATCCAGTTCATCGCGCAGCCACTGCACCGCCGCGCCTGCCACAAAGATCGAGCCCTCCAGCGCGTAGTTCACCTTGCCGTCCAGTCCCCAGGCGATCGTCGTCACCAGCCCGTTGTTGGAAAAGACCGGTTTCTCTCCGGTATTCATCAAAAGGAAACAGCCTGTCCCGTACGTATTTTTACATTCGCCCTCCCGGAAGCAGGTCTGTCCGAACAGCGCTGACTGTTGATCGCCCGCCGCCCCGCTGATCGGGATTTGTCCGCCGAAGAGATTTTCTCCGGACATACCGTAAAAGCAGCTGGACGGTTTCGGCTCCGGCAGCATACACTTCGGAATATCCAAAATCTGCAAAAGCTCGTCGTCCCACTGCAGGGTATTGATATTAAACATCATCGTGCGCGACGCATTGGAGTAATCGGTCACATGTACCTTGCCGTCAGTCAGCTTCCAGATCAGCCAGGTTTCAACGGTGCCGAAAAGGAGTCTGCCTGCCTCGGCTTTTTGTCTGGCGCCCGGCACGTTTTCGAGAATCCAGCGCAGCTTCGTGCCGCTGAAATAGGCGTCGATCAGAAGCCCTGTCTTCTCACGAATCCTGTCGCTGTATCCGGCTGCCTTGAGCTCGTCGCAGTATGCCGCGGTACGGCGGCACTGCCACACGATCGCATTGCAGATCGGAATCCCTGTCTCCTTATCCCAGACGACCGTCGTCTCCCTCTGGTTGGTGATGCCGATGGCTTCGATATTTTCATAAGTACCGTTGATCTTGAGCAGCGCCTCCTGCGCCACCCCCATCTGTGTGGACCAGATCTCCATCGCATCGTGCTCGACCCAGCCCGCCTGCGGATAAGTCTGCGTGAATTCCTTCTGTGCAGCGCTGACCATATTGCCTCTGCGGTCGTAAAGAATGCAGCGGGAGCTCGTGGTCCCCTGATCCAATGCCATGATGTATTTTTCCATTTATCTGTCTCCTCCTTGCTCTTCTCCCCATTACACGAACAGCGCCATGATCCGGTTGGAAACGCTCATTCCCCGGAGTGTCAGGCGTAAGCCCTCTCCATCCTCCTCTGCGCATCCGATTTTGACATATTCCATAAAGGCTTCGTAAACACCGCCGTAGATATCCCAGAATTCTTTGCCGAAGCGCTCTTCGAATGTCCGGTAGCGAATCCCCTCATTCTTGCGCAGTCCGGTGAATACATATTCCACGACATTGTCGCGGTACGCGTTCTTGGTGAAAGTATCGACCGCCAGACTGCCGAGCGCGTTGGTCGAGCCGAGGAACTTCCCTGTCCCTGCGGTATCGCGTGCGATAGCGGCAATATAGGCATCCGTATCGCTGCAGTTTGCAAAGCGCACATGCTCGATGAACGAGTGTGCCGAGGGACCAAAGCCCAGATACTGGCGCAGATCCCAGTAGGCAAGGTTATGCCTGCACTGATGCCGCGGCTTCGAGACGTTGGATATCTCATATTGGTACAGCCCCGCCTCTGCGAGCATGCGCAGTGCGCTCTCATACATCAGCCGGTCGAGCTCCGGCGCAGTCTCCTGCATGTACCCCGCTTCTCTGGCATACGCGAAAGGCGTGCCATCCATAAATTCCAGACTGTAAAGGGAAAGATGCTTCACGCCCAGACTGATCGCCTTTTCGACAGAATGCATCCAGGAAGTATAGGACTGCCCCGGAATGCCGAACATCAGATCCAGACTGATATTGCGAATCCCGGCTCTTCTTGCCTTTTCGACGCAGGTGACTGCCTCCTCGGGTGTATGGATTCTGCCCAAAGTCCGCAGCACATCGCGGTCAAAAGACTGCACGCCGATACTCAGGCGGTTCAGCCCGCTTTTTTTGTAAGCCTGCAGCCGCTGTGCATCAGCCGTCGCCGGATTGCACTCCATGGTGACCTCGGTTCTGGTCGTAATTTTAAACGCAGCATCGATATGCCGGAGGATCTCTGTAAATTCCTCCGGCTCGAGCAGCGACGGTGTGCCGCCGCCGAAGTAAATGCTGATCAGCTTCCGCTTCTCCTGCATGCGATAATAGCCGCAGACAATGTCGATCTCACGGCAGATCGCCTGCACCAGCTTCGTTTTTTTCGCGTTGTCCCAATGGTCCTCTGAATAAAAGTCGCAATACGGACATTTTCTAATACAGAACGGGACATGCACATAGATTCCGATATTTTCCATTCACTATCTGTTTCTCTCAATTATTTGTTATCGTCGTATTTGAGTACAGCGGTGAATGCCTCCTGCGGCACCTCGACGGTACCGAACTGGCGCATCCGCTTCTTACCCTCCTTCTGCTTTTCGAGCAGCTTGCGTTTCCGGGAAATATCGCCGCCGTAGCACTTGGCGATGACGTCCTTGCGGTAAGCCTTGACCGTCTCTCTGGCGATGACCTTCTGTCCGATGGCTGCCTGGATCGGCACCTCGAACTGGTGCATCGGAATGATCTCCTTGAGCTTTTCGCAGACGAAACGGCCGCGCGCATAAGCCTCGGATTCGTGCACGATCATGGAGAACGCGTCGACCAGCTCTCGGTTGAGCATGATGTCGAGCTTCACCAGCTGCGACTTCTCGTAACGATCGAATTCATATTCCAGTGAGCCGTAGCCGCGCGTCTTGGACTTGAGCGCGTCGAAGAAGTCATAGATGACCTCATTGAGCGGCATATCGTAATGCAGCTGCACGCGCGTCGGTGTGATATATTCCATATGCAGCATCGTGCCGCGCCGCTGCTGGCACAACTCCATGATGCTGCCGACATAATCGTTCGGGATCATGATGTTCGCCTTGACCATCGGCTCCTCGATGTGGTCGATCTCCTGCGGCGATGGCAGATTGGACGGATTCTGCAGCATCTCCACTGTGCCGTCCGTCCGCACGACCCTGTAAATGACGCTCGGCGAGGTTGTGATCACGCTGAGATCGAATTCGCGTTCCAAACGCTCGACGATAATCTCCATGTGCAAAAGACCCAGGAAACCGCAGCGGAAGCCGTAGCCCAACGCCTGGGAGGTTTCTGGTTCGAAGGTAAACGCCGCGTCATTGACCTGCAGCTTTTCGAGGGCGTCCTTGACACTTTCATATTTTTCGCCCTCAGCCGGATAAATGCCGCAGAACACCATGGACTGTACTTTTTTGTAGCCCGGCAGCGGTGTCTCGGCAGGATCGGCGTCCAAAGTGATGGTATCGCCGACGCGTGCATCCGCGACCTGCTTGATGGAAGCGCAGATATAGCCTACCTCTCCCGCGCGCAGGGCTTTGACCGGTTTGAGTCCCGGCGCGCAAACGCCGACCTCGGTAACTTCGTATTTTTTGTTCGTCGCCATCATACGAATCACATCACCTTTTTTGACCTGCCCGTCCATGATACGCGCGTAAATGATGACACCCAGATAGTTGTCATATTTGGAATCGAAGATCAGTGCTTTCAGCTTGCCGTTCTCATCGCCATCCGGCGCGGGCACTGCGTCGATGATGCGCTCCAAAAGCGCCTCGACGCCCATGCCGGTCTTGGCAGAGATCTCCGGCGCGTCCGCTGCATCCAGCCCGATGATCTCTTCGATTTCTTCCTTGCATTCGTCCGGTCTGGCAGACGCCAGATCCATCTTGTTGAGCACCGGCAGGATCTCCAGATTTTCGTCCAGCGCCAGATAGACGTTGGCAAGTGTCTGCGCCTCCACGCCCTGTGTCGCATCCACGACAAGCACCGCACCCTCGCATGCCGCAAGGGAACGGGAAACTTCGTAGGTGAAGTCCACATGACCCGGTGTATCGATGAGATTGTAGATGTATTCCTGCCCGTCCTGCGCCTTGTAGACCAGTCTGGTCGTCTGCAGCTTGATGGTGATGCCGCGCTCGCGTTCCAGCTCCATATTGTCTAAGAACTGCTCCTTCATGTCGCGGTCTGCCACCAGCCCGGTCTTTTCGATCAGACGGTCTGCAAGTGTTGATTTGCCATGGTCGATATGGGCAATAATACTGAAATTTCTGATATATTTTTGGTAGTCCATCTTGTCCTCACATATCCCATATAATATCGTGTCTATTTTTGCGATTTTCTGCCCGTTTGCAGACATTCCTGCGAAAACGCACAGATTTCCATGCTTTATTTTAACCTAAATCCCGCTGTAATTCAACTGCTTTTGCAGAAATTTGCAGAATCTCTTCCTGCAGCAGATCGCCCGCCGCAGGCAGGCTGCGCATGTCCGCGCAGCGCTTGTCCACCTCCATCAGCGCCAGCGTGCTGATGAAGAACAGCAAGGCGATGAGGAGCAGCTCTCGCACTGTACGCATAGATTCCTTTTCCCCCTTTCGTATCTTGTTTCACGCAGCTTGTGTGTTTCGCTTCTGTCCTGCGTGTTTTTCCATTTTCGTTCCCGCCCTGTGCGTGCCGCGCCTCAATACCCCGCTTTCAGCGTGTCCGCAAGTATTTTCCCAAGATACACCGCCGTATTCCGGCAATCCGCGATATCATTGCGGTTGTAGCCGATCTCCAGCAGCATGTACTTGGACGAAAGCCCCTGATTGTAGCGGTAGCCGCGTTCGAGGACCCTGCCGGTGAAGCCGTTGTAGTTTTTCTCTGCCGTCCGGTTCATCGCCTTGATGAACTGAAGATTGTCGCGGTAGGTCTCCACCGCGTTGCTGACGACATAGGAATACTTCGCGCAGGTCTTGCCGCCGACCGAAACCGTCGCTGCCGGAGCCTCGGAGGCAATCGCGTCGCGGTGTAGGTCGATGACGCAGACGATGCTCGGATATTTTTTGAGCAGCTTCTCGGTCGTCTCGTAGGAACGGTTGTAGGACTGGTTGTAGGACGGATCGTCGTGCAGGGTCTGGTCGTGAACCACGCCGATGCCGTTTGCCTCCAGCGTTTCCGCCAGCACCGAGCCGATATCGCGGACGGTATTCTGCTTCCCCTTTTTATGATAATTGCCGCCTGAAGACGGCAGATAGGACTCCGTCGCATGAGTATGGACGATCAGCACCGCCGGCTCCTCTCCGAACACGACCGGCTCCGGCGCCGTTTCCTCTGTGGTGATGATCTCGGAGATCTGCGCTTCGCTCTCGTCCGTACCGGTCAGCGTCAGCGTGTCCGGTGCCGTCCGCTGCGCCCTCTGCCCGTCATCAGCCGCCGCCTGCACCGCATCCGGCAGGGTGAAATTCGGATACGCCGACGAAATGCAGTACATGCCCAGCGAACCCGCGTCCGGCCGCATCCGCGCCCAGATGCTCCTGCCGCTTGGATCGTCCTTTGCCAGCGTCACACAAAAAACAAATGTACTGACCAGATACATGCCCAGCACTGCTTTGGTAAGCCCATGTTTCATTCCCTCACCCATGCCTCTCCTGTAAGATGGCGCGCCCCGCGGCTCGCTCTTAAGAATATATGCCGGGATGCAGCGTGATATTTATGGCATTTGCGAGAATCTGCGAAAAACTTTGAATGATCTCGTCGATGTCCGTCGAGGTCACGATCATGTCGAAAGCCTCGTCCGTCAGATACCGCGCAAGAAAATCCTCCCGCGCAGCCGCTGCGTGCGTCCGGCTCGTTTCCTCTGCCGCGCTCTCCTCCTGCAATGCCTCTGCCTCGCTCGCCCTGGCGGCATCCAAAATCAGCGTCCGGGCGTCGATGACGGTCGGCACGCCGATGGAAATGACCCGGCAGCCGAGGGTTTCCTCGCTGATCTCGCGGCGGCGGTTCCCCATCCCTGCCCCCGGTGCGATCCCGGTATCACTGATCTGAACGGTCGTGCTGACCCTGCGGATATCCTTTGCCGCCAGCGCGTCGATGACCAGCACCACGTCCGGCTTGACCATCGAAACGACCTTTTCGATCAGATCAGCGGTCTCCATACCCGTCACGCCCGTCACCGAGGGGTTGAACCCGCTGACATTCGCCATCTCCCAGTCGCCGTCGCAGTCGAACATGGCAAATAAATGGCGCGTGATTTTCACCTTGTCGACGGTGTGCGGACCGAGGCTGTCCGGCGTGACCTTTTCGTTGCCGAGCCCCACCACCAGCACCTTGAGAAAATAGTCAAAGGGAATCAGATTTTTGAGCTCTGCCGCGACCGCGCGTGACGCGCGTTCCCGGATGTTCTCCTTTTCCGCGAGCAGCCCCTGTATTTCGATGGTCACATAGGTGCCGCGCGGCTTGCCGAACGCTTTTTCTCCCGCCTCATCGGTGATCTCGATCGAGATGACCGCAATATCCTCATCGAGCTGCATCTGTTTTTTGATGTAACCGGTCGCTGTCTGCGATGGCTGCGCTGCGCCGCTTTTTTGCTTCGCCGCCTGCCGCGCTTCCTCCAAAAGCGCGTCCAGTTCGACCGCCAGATCCGTCCTGTAATTCATTTTTTTGCCCCCTGTCTGTCCGTTTTTTGAATTTTCTTCGATTTTCCTTGGAATTCTCTCCTTTATTTTGTATTTTCCCTTGCAATCCGCGCATTATTCGTTTATAATTCAAATTGCGAATTTATGTCTTGTCCCGGCGGCTTCTGCCTGCGCGGGACGCATGAAAATTTTAATAAAGTGGGGTGAAAAACACATGGCAAACATTAAATCCGCAAAGAAAAGAATCAGAGTCATCGACAAGAAAACTGCAAGAAACAGAAGAATTAAGAATCATCTTAAGGCTGTTCTGAAGAACTTCGACGCTGCAATGGCAGAGGGCAACTTCGACGTCGCACAGGAGAAGTTAAGACTTGCAGAGAAGAAGCTGATGCAGGCTGCTGCAAAGGGAACCATCTCCAAGCATGCCGCTTCCAGAAAAGTTTCCAGACTGACCAAAAGATTCAACGCTGCAAAAGCAGCAAAATAAGTCTCACCCGTCCCCACCCGTGCATAAGTTAAATGCACAGCATGAGCAAACCTGAACCCACGGATGTGTCTCCCGTGGGTTTTCTCGTATGTACCGTATTCCGCGCGGCGATATCAGCCCCGCGCGGCGTTTCATAGACAACAAGCAGGAAGGAGTTTACCCCGTTATGGCGAAGGAAAGTGTATGGACCAAACTCAGACGCAAGGTCGACAAGGAGTTTGCGGAGGAGCTGCAGCGGCAGCAGGAAATGGAGCGCACCGCGCGCGAAGAGGCAAAGGCGCTCGAAAAGCAGCAGAAGAAAGAGGCTGCCATCGCCGCCTACCGCGAGAAACGCGATTTGACGGTTGCGGATTTTTTCCGCATTGCAGACCTGCCGCTGCCGGACAATTTTGCGGACATTGCCGATCACACCATCAGCGATTTCACCGCAGACCCGCGCAGACTGACGCCGGATTCGATCTTTTTATACTGGGGGAAATCCCCGATCTCTGCCGGTGATCCGGCATCGGTACTGCAGATGGCCATTGACAGCGGCTGTCTGTGTGTGATCAGCAACAAACCGTGCGCCCACCCGCATACCCTCCTGCTGCCGGATACGACCGATGCGTTGGAGGGTACGAACCGGATCCGCGAAGCCTATATCAAAGCCTCTGCCTATATCCGCTCTCTGCACAAGGCGAAGGTCATTACGGTGACCGGTTCGGTCGGCAAAACCTCCACCAAGGAGATGATCGAAGCCGTCCTGCGGCAGCATTACAAGAACCCGTTGATCTCCAAGGGCAATAACAATTCCATGTTTTCGATCACGCGCAACATTCAGAGCCTCAAGCGGACGACGAATGTCTATCTGCAGGAGGTCGGCGCGTTCGCATCGAAAACCATCGAATACTCGGCAAGGCAGCTCGCAGCTGATATCGCGGTCTACACCAATATCGGTGTTTCGCATATCGAAAGCTACGGCAGTCAGGAAGCGCTGACCGCGGACAAATTATCGCTTTCGACCTTCGGCAAGCCGGACGGGCTTGCCATCATCAACTACGACGATCCGATCCTGATGGGTCACAGCTTTACCCAGCAGGTCATCACTTACAGCCTCAAAAATCCGCAGGCGATGTACTACGCCAAGGATATCCTGCGCGCGGACGACGGCTATACCTTTACACTCGTCGACCGCGCCGCCGCAGAGGAGCATCCGGCACAGATCCACGTGCTCGGCGAGCACAATATCCTCAACGCCGTCGTCGCTTTTGCGGTCGGCAGGGCTTTGCAGCTGCCGGATGCGGAGATCCTCGCCGGCATCGCGTCCTACCAGCCGTCCGGTATGCGCCAGAATCTGCTGCAGGCAGGCAAATACCGCATCCTTGCGGATTGCTACAATTCTTCCCTGCTTGCCGTCGACAATACCCTGAAAGTCCTCGACGAGCTGCGTCTGCCGGACAAAACGAAGCGCATCGTCGTCCTCGGTGACGTGCTGGCGCTCGGCGACCTTAGCGAAGAAACACACCGCGAGATTGGCCGCGTCTGCACGCAGCACAAGATGGACCTTTTGATCGGCTATGGGATCGCGATCCGCTATGCCATCGAGGAAGCAGCCGCCGCGGGCATGCAGGCACATTACTACGCGGACCGCGCCGAAATGGAGGCGGCGGTCAGAGCCGCGGTCCATCCCGGCGACATCGTGCTGTTTAAGGCTTCCCATGGTGTCAATCTGGGCGCCTCGATGGACAAGCTCTTCGGCACCGACCTCAACGAAAGCTCCGCCATCGGACACAAACAGTTCCGCATCGAAGTCCAGGGAGATTTTGAATTCTATATCTTCGAGAACAGCGCCTCGCTCAAGACCTACCTCGGTCACGATGCTGTCGTCGAAGTGCCGGCTTTCGTGACTGCTACCGTCACCGACGAGCTGCACGAAACCGAAGTCACGCGTGACCTTCCGGTCGAGAAGATCGGCAAGACCGCCTTTCGCGGCAACGAGGAGATCCGCGAAGTCGTGCTGCCGGAAACCGTTGTACGCATTCGCGACGGCGCTTTCCAAGGCTCCGGTCTGGAATCGCTGGATGCACCGGACAGCCTGCTCTCCATCGGCGCACGCGCCTTTGCGGACTGCCCAAATCTAACGACTGTCAATCTGTCGGAAGCGACCGACCAGCTCGGCGACGCGGTGACTGAGAACAGCCCGCAAGCCATGATCATGTACAGATAAGTCTGAAAAGATGTCGGCATCGTGCGCCAATATCGCAGTTCGACATCGTATATCGTAATAAAGCAATCCATTAAGAGAAAGGAGCTATCGCTATGTCATTACACATCGCAGCCAAAAAAGGTCAGATCGCTGAGAGCATCCTGCTGCCGGGCGATCCGTTAAGAGCAGAATTTATCGCAGAGAATTTCCTGCGCGGTGCCGAAAAATACACCGACATCCGCAATATGTACGGCTTCACCGGGACCTATAAGGGCGTGCCTGTCTCCGTACAGGGCACCGGCATGGGTATGCCGTCCATGGGTATCTACTCTTGGGAGCTGATCACCGAATACGGTGTACAGAACCTGATTCGTATCGGCACTGCAGGCGCTTTTACCGACGAACTCGCGCTCGGAGATATTTTTGTCGCGCTCGCTGCCTCCACCGATTCCAACTACCAGCATGCCTTTGATCTGCCGGGACAGTACAGCCCGTCAGCCAGCTGGGAGCTTTTAACCAAGGCACTTGCCGCAAGCAGTGATACCGGTATCCCGTTCAAGGCGGGCAACGTCGTCACCTGTGACGTGTTCTATGAATTCGGCGACTGGTGGAAAAAATGGGCGAAGATGGGCGTGCAGGCCGTCGAAATGGAAACTGCCGCGCTCTACATGAACGCCGCCTACAACCACGTCAACGCCTTGTCGATGATCTCCATCAGCGACAACTTTGTGACCGGCGCCAAGAGCAGCGTGGAGGAACGCCAGAACTCTTTTACCAATATGATGAAACTTGCACTGGAAACCGCTGTGAAATAGTGCTATACTATAAAGACAACACTACATGATAATCATGATCTAAGAGAGGAAGAGAACAATGATCGAGATTCAAAACAAAAAAGTAACCGATTGGGTCGCAGAATGCGCCGCCATGACCAAACCGAAGGAAATCGTCTGGATTGACGGCAGTGAAGCGCAGCTGGACGCGATCCGCGCGCTTGCGGTAGAGACCGGAGAAATGGTCAAGCTCAACGAAGAGAAGCTTCCGGGCTGCTACTATTACCGCACCGATCCGAAGGACGTCGCCAGAGACGAAAAGAGAACCGTCATCTGTACGACTGAGGAGAAGGATGCCGGTCCGACCAACAATTGGGTACAAAAGGACGAAATGTATGCCAAAATGAGAGCGCTGTTCGACGGCTCCATGGAGGGTCGCACGATGTACGTGATCCCTTATTCCATGGGCGTGGTCGGCAGTCCGTTCTCCAAAATCGGCATCGAAATCACCGACTCCATCTATGTCGTGCTTTCCATGCACATTATGACGCGCATCGGTGATCCTGTGATTGAAGAGCTCAACAAGGGCGCGGACTTCGTCAAATGCCTGCATTCCAAAGCAGAAGTCAACGCCGAAAAGAAATACATCGCGCAGTTCCCGGAGGAAAACACCATCTGGAGCATCAACTCCGCTTACGGCGGCAACGTCCTGCTCGGCAAGAAATGCTTTGCCCTGCGTATCGGCTCTGTGCTGGGTCAGCGCGAGGGCTGGATGGCGGAGCATATGCTGATTCTGTGCGTGGAAGCGCCAAACGGTGAGAAAAAATACATCTCCGCAGCGTTCCCGAGTGCCTGCGGCAAGACCAATCTGGCTATGCTGATCCCGCCGAAGCATCTGCAGGCGCAGGGCTACAAGGTCTATACCATCGGTGATGACATCGCTTGGCTGCGTATCGGCGATGACGGCAGACTCTATGCGGTCAATCCGGAGAACGGTTTCTTCGGCGTCGCGCCGGGCACCAACTCCAAGACCAACAACAACGCGCTGATGACGACCAAAAAGAACACCATCTACACCAATGTCGCCAGAAACCTCGACGACAATACCGTATGGTGGGAGGGCTTGGATACGCCTGCGCCGACCAACGGACTCGACTGGCAGAACCACCCTTGGAACGGACAGGCGGAACAGGCGAAAAAAGCCGCTGGCGAGGACTTCGTCAAGGGCGCACATCCAAACTCGAGATTTACCGCTCCTGCGGAGAACTGCCCGTCCATCGCACCGGAATTCTTCACTGGTGAGGGCGTGCCGATCAGCGCCATCATCTTCGGCGGCCGCCGCGCCAAGTCCGAACCGCTGATCTGTCAGTCCCGCGACTGGAACCATGGTGTATTCCTCGGCTCCAAGATGTCCTCGGAAACGACTGCAGCAGCCAACGGCGCGGTCGGCGTCGTCCGCTACGACCCGATGGCAATGCTGCCGTTCTGCGGTTATCACATGGCAGACTACTTCCAGCACTGGATCGACATGGGCAAGAAGATGACCAACCCACCGAAGATCTTCAACGTCAACTGGTTCCGTACCGATGACGAGGGCAATTTCATCTGGCCGGGCTTCGGTGAAAATCTGCGCGCGCTGCTCTGGGCGCTCGATCGCTGTGAAGGCAAGGCAGACGCTGTCGAAACACCGCTCGGCTATCTGCCGACGAAAGACGCACTCGACCTCACCGATCTGGACCTGACCGATGCGCAGCTTGCCGAACTGCTGACCTTAGACCACGGGACTTGGAAGCAGGAGCTCGAAGGCATCAAGACCTGGTACGCGAAGTTCGACCATATGCCGCAGGAGTTGACTGACGCACTGGCAAGACTGGAACGCGAGCTGTAAACGCGTGCGGTACTTATGCCGACATTTTGGAAACATCGCAAGTGATGTTCCCCGAAATCATAGGAAGGTCTGCTTCGCTGCATAGCTTTTAGCGCTGGACTTCCTGCATATTTCCTACATACATAAGCAAGAGGGCTGTACCATGAATGGAAATCCTACGAGATAACCGTTCAGGTCTCAGCCCTCTTTTGGATTATATAGGATATATTGCGCAGCGATATTTCCTACGTAACGACAAAAGCACCTTGCGAAGCGACGCGCATGGGCGAGCGTCCTGTGCGCATAGAAATCTCAGCTTTCGTTACGCGCACTTTTGTCCTGCCTTTTGCCTGCCGCGTGCGGCGTTCTTATGCGCGGCGCTTTGCCTGCCGCCTCTTCCGTTCCCATGGCAGCGCTTTGCCTGCCGCATCTGTTGTTCCTATGCGCGGCACTTTGCCTGCCGCCTCTGCCGTTCCTATGCGCGGCGCACTCAGCGCATCAGCTCGGACAAGCGTACATCTTCAATGGTGCAAAGCTCGTTTTTGTTTGCCTCCATGTAATCCATGATATCGTCCCGCGAGCCGTAAAGGTAAAAATTCTTTGTCACAAACGTGTTCGTTTTCTGCGCCTCCGTCAGCGCGCTTTGTATGTGAGAAAGCGCGGTCTCTCCCGACGTGTAGGAGCTGTCCCAGCTAAGCCCCAGACCGTTCCAAAGCGCGTGCTGCTCGGATAATAAGGTCAGGTTTTTGAGATACCGCTCCCGCAGCTGCGCGGCATTCATTTGCTCTCGCTCCGGCTCGTCATCATACAGGAGTACCGCACTCTCCAAGGAGATCCCGCCCATAAAGCCCTCGCTCTCCGTATCCATCTGCGCCCACACAGGCTCTATGGTGTCCCTGCGAAGCGCAAGAATTTCCTCCAGTGCTTTGGCTTCATGCAGTCGAACGTTCAACAAGACCCGCGCGGATTTTGGGAGCTCTGCCAGATCCTTTATCCTTGCTTCATTGTATGCGGCAAAGTCCCCGATCCCTTCCCGCTTTGCGTTGGAAACCGTGGTATGCATGATATGCGTAAGCGCGTCGTCCGCGTCGCTTTTCACCTCGAGCTTACCGCGGGTCATTTCCAAAATGACATTCATCTTCCCTACATAGGTTCGCTGCGTGCGTGTGCTCACGCATAACGGAATTTCATATTTCCCAAACCCCGCTTTCTCAATTTCTCCGATCGTATGCAGCCTCGTCTGCGGATAGACGGTTTCCACATAAGCGGAAAGCGTTTGCAGCAGCTCGCTTGCGCGCCCCTCCTCGGCTTCATTCGCCCGCGCGGGATTGACATTGCAAAGATTGACCAGCGGATTCACCCCGAGAAAGACCAGCGCGAGCACCAGCAGTACCACGCAAACCACCTTGAGCGAGATACGTGTCATCATCTGCTTGACGCGCTTTTCAATCAGGCGATCCAGATCCGCCTCCGGTTCCAGCTTCATGTTCTCCAAAGCAAGGTCGAACTCGTCTTTTCTGTTTTCTGTCTTATTCATTTGCTTCCTCCTCGTTCGCCATCATTTTCATTAAGGCTTTCTTCGCGCGCGACCGGATCTGCCGCACATTGACCACAGTCATTGCGTGCGCCTGCGCGATTTCCGCATCGCTTTGTTCCAAATAAATGCTTTCCACCATGATCACCCTCTGACGCAAGGGCAGCGCCGCGATCATCGCCGCGAGCCGCGCTTTTTTCTCGTTGTGCATCAGATTTTCCATCAGGTCAAAGCAATCCGCCGCCTCCAGCATCTCCGCCTCGGTATCCGCGCGGTACTTCTCAGTCCGGAGAGAATTCAAAAAATCATTTCGAATGACCCGATTCGCCCAGGCGAGAAAGCTGCCCGCAGGCTTGTAGGACAAAAGCGCTTTCAAAAAAGCGTTCTGCACCAGATCCTCTGCCGCAGCTTTGTCCCGCGTGTAGGAACAAGCGATGACCATCAACGACCCGTAATATCGGCTATAAAGTTGTTCGATCAGTCCGTCTTTGTTCATACGTTTTGTTCTCCTTCTACTTACTAAACACAAGTGCGCGGTTTCTGTGACAGGACTGGCGAAAAAAAAGAACGCTGCGTGAAACAGCGTCCCGCAAGTCCTTGTTCAAAACAAACCAAGACTCTTCGCCGCGAAGATCCAGAGGAACATCGTGAAGCACGAAAACATCGAGGAGAACACGACCGCGTCTCCCGCCAGCTCTGCGTCACTGTCCATCTGCTGCGCCATCGGAAACGAGGAAACTGCAGACGGAGAAGCAAAGATGGCAATCAGTGTCACCAGCTCGATATCGCGGAAGCCGAGCAGGATGCCAACCGTCAGCCCGATTGCCGGAACCACCGCCAATCTGCCGATGACACAGATCGCGATGTCCTTTTTGCGGTTCGCGATGCTCTGAAAATCGAAGAACGCGCCCAGCGTCAAAAGCGCCATCGGCGTCGCGACGCCTGCCATCGAGGAAACCATGCCTTCGAGGACCTGCGGCAGACGCAGATCGATCAGCACCGCGAAAATACCCGCCACTGCCCCCAAAAGCATCGGATTCGAAGCGATCTGCTTCAGCACATGCGCGAAATTCGGCTTGCTGCCGCGGAACACTTCAAGTGTCACCACCGCCAGCACATTGTAGATCGGCACGATCACCGTAATCATCACCGACGGCAGGATCAGTTCATCGCCGCCAAAGATATTGGATACGATGGGAATCCCCATGATAACAAAGTTACTCCGAAAAATCGCCTGAATCATCGCGCCGCGCGTCTTGGGGTCCTTGCGGAGCTTCATCACGACAGCCACCGTCAGCGCGTAGACAGACAGCACTGCCAGCACGCCAAAGGTCATCAACTTCCCCTCTATCGCGCCGCGGATATCCTTCCCATATAAATTGGAAAACATCAGCACCGGGAAGAACACCATAAACACCGTCTGATTCATCTTTTTGACGTCATGCGCGTCTACAAGTCCCTTGCGGCGAATCAGCATGCCGATGCCCATGATGATAAAAATCGGCAGCACCGCCTCCAGCGCGATGATAAAATTGCTCAACATTTTTATGCCCTCCTAAGCTGTCATTATTGTGCCGGTCCCTGTTTCGTCATGAAGCCTGCCTTTTTGAGAAACGCTTCGAGCTCGTAGCGCGGTTTTTTGCTGATGGCAAAGCGGCAGCGCGGTGTCCAGCCCCGGTCACTTTTGCCGCCGGATGCCCTGAGAAAATATTGCCGCACGCTTTCTTCGTAGTCCGCAAGCTGCTGCGCGTCCGGCAGCTTCGGATAGCGATCCACATCGTAAATAAACTGTCTGTCAAGCCGCGGTCGCTGTTCCGGCAGCGTCTGCGGATAGCCCAGACAGAGCAGAAACATCGGGAACACCAGCTCCGGCAGCGCAAAGCACTGTGCCATTTTTTCAGTCTCATTGCGTACACCGCCGACCACAACGCCGCCGAGCCCCAGCGCCTGTGCCGCGATCAGCGCTTTCTGCGCCGCAAGCGCCGCATCGATGACACTGACCGTATACAGCTCGGTATTATGCAGGACGTTCGCGTCCTCCGGCTTCACCAAAACGTCCAGCCGATGCAGATCGGCGCAGAACAGCAGCACCAGCGGCGCCTTGCGCACCCATTCCTGTCCGCCCGCATACGCCGCCAGCGCCGCACGCTTGTCCGCGTCCGTCACGCGAATGATCGTATACGCCTGCAGATAACTGGACGTCGGCGCCTGCTGCGCACACGCCACGATCGTATCGATCGTCTCCTCCGTTATCGGCTGCGCCGTAAACTCCCGCACCGAGCGGTGAGCCAGTAAAAGCGCTATCATATCCTGATTTTTCATTTCTTCCATAAAGTTCACCTCGTGTTTGTCATTCTTAACAGTTTCTTATATAGTATACGCCTTTTGCACCGCAATCACAAGCCCCACGATCGGAAATGTCAAAGCATGCACTACACGTACACGCCAAACCATGCGCTCGCGCCGTCAGCGTCATACCGTGCGCCGAACGGAAGCGCCATACACGCGCCCGCGCTGTCAGCGTCAACCCATGCGCCTGCGCCGCATGCCTTACCGCTGACACACCGCACCAAAAAGACGGGCAGGCAGCCTGCTCGCGCAGACTGCCTGTCCTAGGTGTGTGCAGATACGCAGAGGTATCTGTTTGGAAATTGCTTTGTGCTACAGCTTTCTGTTAGCCTTCAAGGAGTAGTCAGTGTAAACTCTTTCTCCGTTGATTACGACAAATGCTCTGACCTTGTAGTAGTAGGTCTTGCCTGTCTTCAGGTCTTTCGTATTCGTGTAGCTTGTGTTAGATGTTGTGAAGTACGGTTTTTTGCCAAAACCGGAGTTCTTCTTCGTGGATCTGAAAATTTCATAGCCGTCAACATCTACGCCGTCCGGTGCAGTCCAAGTCAGTCTGATGACCTTCTTGCCGCCCTTTCTGGTGATGACCTTGGATTTTGTTGCGAAATCGCGCTTCTCCACATTGTCGAGTGCCGCAACGATTGCTTTCTCCTCGGTGGTCAGAATCTTGTCGATCTCAGCCTGCGCAGCTTCTTCGATTGCTTTCACTTCTGCCTCGGTCTTTGCGTTCTTGATGTCAGCGTTTGCCTTGTCGAGAATCTTCTTCACCTCAGCCTGCTCTGCTGCATCATACTTGTTTGCAGTCGCTGCCGCGTTGAGGGCTGTCGTGCTGTCCGTCTTGGTCTTGTCCAGATTCGGTGCAGCCGGTGTGGACGGTGTGCTCGGCGTGTACGGATAATAGGAGCCGCCGCCGGAACCGGAGGATTTTTCCTTGATGGTCAGCGTAGCTGTGTCTTCTTCCTTCGTCACCTCATAATTGGTATTCGTGAAGCTGCCCTCGTTTGCGTTTATCCACTTGATGGTATACGTACCTACTTCTTTCGGGTCTGTTACATCTTTATCACCTTGCATATACTTGAATGCAGGCTGATAATCTTTTTCTACGGTCAGCTTATCTTCGCCGAGTAAACCTACATATTCCAAAACTAAGGTTGGCAGTCCATCGCCCTGCTTAATCGTAAAGCTCTTCGGCTGAACGGTGACAGGCGCTTTCTCGATTTTGACAGTTACACTTCCCTTTGCGTTGGAAACGTCAGCCTCGTTCTTTACAACTTTGTAATATACGGTATAGCTGTCATTGGCGTCCTTTGCTTCTGGAATGGCTTCGGTATAGCCATTGCTTTCCTCTAAGGAATACTGCATCGTTCCGACTGATGTTACGCCTGCTTCAACAAGCGGCTTCGTTGTACCATCGTAAACTCTATCAAGAGCTCTTGGTGCAGCAACATTCACTTGTTCAGCGTCACTTACTGTAACAGTTACCGTAATGTTATAGTTTTCATAGTTTCTGGCGTTTTCAACAGGTACTGTAATCACTACAGTATCCGAAGCCGTTCCACTTAATGTAAATTCCAAAAGATTTTTTGGATTCACCCTAGGCTTTTTACCTGCATCGAAGTAAGTGTCCTTGCCCTCAGAAACAGAAATTTCACCAGTGGCACCATCGGTTTCAATCTTTTCATGAATGTCTACGAAACCATAAGTTCCCTTCTGTACGGTTACCTCTGCGGTGGGCGCAGGATTTTTGGTTGCTCTTTTGATATTTCCTTTTGCGTCAATCGCATCCCCATCGAGTACATAGTTTTTCGCTACATCTCCGTTCTCTTTCAGTTTCACTTCAACTGTAACATGTTTGTTATCCGCAGCATCTTCATTATCGAAGTACGCGTGAATCGTACAATCATTAGTCAAGTTTAAATTTTCATCATTCACAAGACCGATAAATGCAAGGCTCTCAACAGTTGCTTCATCACTACCATCATAAACTTTCTCGGTAATTTTCACACTGTCTTTATCGAGAGTGATTTCCTTTTTAGAGATTTCCGTCGGGACAGCAATCGTTGTTGCATCATTAAGGATTTTGTAGTTGTCTGTATTGGCTTTCTCTCCGGAAAGTGCGATGTTAACATTTAATTGTCCCTCACCTGCATCTTCACTTCCGTAGCTCGTCGGTGTTGCCGTTACTGTAACTTTTTGTGCATCAGCAGGTAAAATTCCTTCACACGCAAGTTCGCCTGAGACATTTCCTTCTTTCACATCAGTATCGCCATCGTACACCTTGGATACTTTGTAGGTTCCAGCATTAACAGTAATCTCTTTTTGAGCGATGGTAACATCCGCTAGTTTCGTCGCAGACACTTCTTCATGGTTTTCATCTCCTGTAACCATATAGTATACCGCATAAGTTCCTGCCGCAGTTTCTTTAGGGATAGCTGTGCTAAACTCACCTGTATCGCCAATCCTGTATTTCATTGTGCACGTACAGTCTTCGTTCACACTGCCCGGATTAATAAGCGGCTGCGGTTCGCCATTATATTTCAAGGTTGTTCCAAGCACAGTAGGTGCAGTATAATGCCCTGTTGCCTTACCGATAGTGAACGTCCAATCCTCGGAACTTACATCACCCTTGTTAAAGTTTTTACCACCCGCAACATGTGCAGTTACTTTGTAAGTGCCTACATCAGTAGGGTTTGCAGTAGCAACATTCTCTCCACTTTCCACAACCTTTTCATAGGAATAGGTGATGGCTCCACTTTCAGAAAACTCTTTGTCCTTAAATGTCGGTTCCACCTTTTGTTCGTTCCCATTGTAAGTGAAATTCTGAGTTGTAAACTCAAAGTGTTCCGCTTTTGGGTCTGCTTGGGTAATCGCAAACTTCCAATTTGTGCCAGTCAAAGCAGGGTCAGCAGCATAAGTATCGTTCCCTTTAGCATCAATTTTGACTGTATACTCTCCTGCATTAGTAGGTTCCCCAGCCAACGCTTCCTCAGCATTTTTAGCAAAGTATTTGACGCTAAAATCGCCGACTTCGCCTGTAAGGTTCTCTGCTGTAACAGTTGCGGTTTTTCCCTTTCCATCATAGGTCAGTCCCGTCGGTGCTTTAAAGGTGAAGTTATCTGCCGTCAGAGTTTTCTTCGTAACTGTAAATCTTACCTTAAACGATGTAGTATTCTCACCTTGTTTGAGCGTGACCGTTGCGGTGTATTCACCAGCACCTAAACGCTCCACCGGGGTTACTGTGAATGTAGCCTTATTTGTCTCGCCTTCACTTGGAAAATTAAGCGCCTTGCTTTCGGTAAGATCTCCGATTTTAAAGTATTCGGTTCCTTCACCCGCACTTTCCGCGTCTTTCTTTTGATCACTCAAATCAACGATGATTGAATTCGTGCCAGCACCCTCCTCCTTAGTCACTGTCACATTCAATGCTTTAGGCGTTGAATAACCAACCTCATCGGTAAATGCATATCCGTTTTCATCGGCGTTCTCTACAGTTTCTCCGTCGCACGTTGCGCTCAGGTTGATATTTCCTATTTCCGCCGCAAACGCCATGCTTGGCATGAAGCACGCAATCATCATGATGCTCATGAGTATTGCAAATAGTTTTTTCATTTCTTTCTCCTTCCTATTCACCGTAGGGCTGTGTTTCGTGATGCGATCGCAGCGCGGCACTTCCCTTGGGTGATTATTTTTTTATATTGCCGTCGGGTGCGCAAAGTCCGCCGCCAGCGGGTCTGAAAATAGGCGCCTCGTTTTTCGATACCGGATTGGTTCTTTTCGTCGTACATTGTCAGGTATTAGATATCGTCTTATGCTGCGACTGCTCACTCCTTTCTCGACGCATATTTACTTTCACCCCCATAATACCACCTTTTTCTATAGATTTCAACACTATAGTATGTTTTTTATATACTATAGTATTTTGTTTCGGCTGCTTCAATATTTTAGCCTTATTATGGAGTTTTGTGTTTCAGTGAAGGAGGGTTTATATGAATGAAAGTTTAGTCACGCAGCATACTGCGAAACGGGTCCGGCAATTGCGTCTCGCCAAGGAATGGAGTCAGGAGAATCTCGCCCTTACTGCCGATCTCTCTGTTGCGTATGTCGGTCAGATCGAGCGGGGCGAAAAGGTTCCCAGCATCGAGACGATCGGTAAAATTTGCGCGGCATTGGAGGTCTCGCTTCCATATTTTTTTACGTTTGATGAAACCTGGGACATCGATGGTCGTGTTCTCGTTGCGACCGACTCCGTCGTTTCCTCTATGAAAGCCATGCCGGCGGGACTGGCAAGCCGCGTCGCACTGCTGGTAGAGGAGATCAAAAATCTGACCGCAAAAAGTTGATAAAGCAGACCCCGCAAGGTCTGCTTTTATGATGCGCATATTCTTTTTCTGTTTACCCTTAGATTCTCACAAAGTTGATATTCTTGCCCTGTGCGCTGAATTTCACTTCGTACTCGGTCATGTAGGTGCGCGAGGCTGCCGCATATGTGCCGAGCGATGCCGCGTCGCCATGCAGATCGCGTGTCATCTCGATGACCGGATAGCCTGCCGCCTCGATCTCCTCGAGGGTGAAAGCAAACAAGCCCTCGTTGTCTGTTTTGAACTCGATAAACCCGCCCGCCTCCAGCACGCTGCGGTAGTTGGCAAGGGTTTTGTGATAGGTCAGCCTGCGCTTGGCATGGCGCGCCTTTGGCCAAGGGTCGCTGAAGTTCAGATAGATGCCCGCAAGCTCGCCCGGCTCGAAATAGTCGGCAAGATCATGCACATAATCAATGAAAATGCGCAGATTCTCCATCGACTGCGCCTCTGCCTTTTCAAGTGCGCGCAGCACCACCGACGCCTGTCCCTCGCAAGCGATAAAATTGCTGTTTGGCTCACGCTCGGCATGGGCGGTGATGAACTGCCCCTTGCCGCAGCCGATCTCCAGATAAATGGGGTTCTCATTTCCGAAGATTTCCCGCCAATGTCCGCGGCACGCGCGTGGGTCCTCGAGCAGATAGTTCGCGTTCGCCTCGATTCGCTCGTCTAAATTTTTGATATTTCTCTGGCGCATAAATACTCCTTTACCATGGCGCGAAGTTCGCTTCAATGATAATGACCGCCAAGAATGCCGCCTGCATCGCAAACGCCGCATAGTCTCTGCCCTTGAGCCTCATTTCATGCATCCGGGTGCGGTGGTCGCCGCCGCGATAGCACCGCGCCTCCATCGCCATCGCCAGATCCTGCGCGATCCGGAACGCACTGACAAACAGCGGCACCAAAATCGGAATCAGATTCTTCGCGCGCTGTATGATCGAACCGCTTTCAAAATCCGCGCCTCTTGCCTGCTGCGCTTTCATAATTTTGTCGGTCTCGTCCAAAAGCGTCGGAATGAACCGCAGCGCGATCGTCATCATCATCGCGATCTCATGTGCAGGCAGACCGATCTTTTTGAACGGGGAAAGTAGGCGCTCGATGCCGTCCGTCAGACTCAGCGGTCTGGTGCAGAGCGTCAGCATCGAGGAACCGATGATCAAAAGAATCAGACGCACCGCCATAAAGACCGCCGTCCGAATCCCCTCTCTGGTGATGTGCAGGAAGCCCCAACTCCAAAGCACTTCGCCGTTGATCATAAAGATGTTCAGCGCAAATGTAAACAAAAGCAGCACCAAAATCGGCTTCAGACCGCGCACGATGAACGACAGCGGCACCCTTGACACTGCAATGACGATGCCCAGCACAACCGCCGCGATGCCAAAGCCTATGAAGTCATTGACGATGAACAGCTCGATCAGAAAGAGCAGCGTCGCAATGATCTTAACACGCGGGTCCAGCTTGTGCACCCATGAATTGCCCGGATAGTACTGTCCGAGCGTAATATCTCTAATCATAATCCATATTCTGAATAATTCAGCCTTTCGTTCGTTTTTCCTGCAGCGCCTTGGCGATCGCCAGCGCGGCTTCCTTCGTGTCGAGCATCGTAGGCGGCAGCGCCATGCCCTTTTCTCTGAGCGTTTCCGTAAACTCCGTAATCGGCGGCAAGTCCAGCCCGACACCGCGCAGCAGCTCCTTCTGGGCGAAAACCTCCTGCGGCGTACCTGTGGTCACCAGATGTCCGCTGTCGATGACAATAATCTTGTCGGAGACTCTTGCGATGTCCGCCATATTATGCGAAACCAGAATGATGATATTGCCTGTCCGGCGGTGCACCTCCTGCACCATATCCAGCACATCGTGATGCGCCTTCGGATCAAGCCCCGCCGTCGGTTCATCCAAAATCAGGACCTCCGGACGCATCGCGACCACGCCGGCAATCGCCACGCGGCGCTTTTGCCCGCCGGAAAGCTCAAATGGGGAACGTTCCTTGATTTGTTCATAATCCAGCCCCACCAGTTCAAGTGCCTCCCGCACGCGCTCATCAATCTCCTGCTCGGACAAGCCTAGATTTTTGGGTCCGAATGCGACATCCTTGGCGACCGTTTCCTCAAACAGCTGATACTCCGGATACTGGAATACCAGCCCGATGCGCTTGCGGATCTCTACCATGGAAACGCCCGGTGCAGTGATATCCACATCGCCGACGAGCACGCGCCCGCTGCTTGGCTTGAGCAGTCCGTTCAGATGCTGCAGCAGGGTCGACTTGCCCGATCCGGTATGTCCGATCACACCCAGCAGCTCGCCGTCCGCAACCATAAAATTGATATCCTCCAGCGCGATCTGCTCGGTCGGCAGCCCCTTATCGTAAATATGTGTTAAATGTTCTACTCGTATTGACATAGGTATGTCACCATCTCTTCTTCTGTAATGATTTCGTCCGGTACCGCTATGCCGACAGCTCTAAGCTCGTCCGCCAGCTCCACGATCGGCGGCACGTCCAGATTGACGGATTTCATCAGCTGTCCCTGCGCGAAGACCTCCGCAGGCGTTCCGTCCAGCAGGATCTTGCCTTCGTTCATAATGATGACGCGATCCGCACGCACAGCCTCCTCCATGAAATGCGTGATCAGAACGACCGTAATGCCCTCCTGATGCAGCTCATCGATAATCGCCATGATCTCCTTGCGACCTTTCGGATCCAGCATCGCCGTCGGCTCGTCAAAAATAATGCAGCGCGGTTTCATTGCGACCACGCCTGCGATGGCGATCCGCTGCTTCTGTCCGCCCGACAAAAGATGCGGCGCCTTGTTCTTGAACTGCCCCATATTGACCGCTTCCAGTGCCTGATCCACCCGCTGGCGGATTTCCTGCGGGTCCACGCCCAGGTTTTCCGGTCCAAAAGCCACATCATCCTCGACAATTGCCGAAACAAGCTGATTGTCCGGATTTTGAAATACCATACCCGCCGTCTGTCTGACATCCCAGATATGGGCATCATCCTTCGTATTATAGTCGGCGACCAGAATATCGCCCTCCGTCGGCAGCAAAAGTCCGTTCAGATTCTTGGCGAGCGTCGACTTGCCGGAGCCGTTCTTGCCGATGATGGCAGTGAAGCTGCCGGGTTCTATCTCAAAGGAAACACCGTCGATCGCCTTCACCGTCTCGGCGCCTTCTTCTCTGGTATATGCAAAAGTGATGTTCTGCACACTGATGATCTTATCCAAATGAAATTTCCTTTCTGTATTTCTGTCTTACTGCGAGCGCGCGCATGCTTACACAAAAAGGCGGCTCGGATTCTTTTTGCGTCTGCGTCTGTCTGCCATCGTGCCGATCACCGCATAGAGCAGATACAGCACATGGAACACCGCCACAGCCAGTACGATATAGGAGAGCAGATAGCCCGGTTCCCCAAACCTGGTGCCGAAAATATCCCACAGCACGACCAGCGGCGACCCCTCGGACGCCTCATTCATAAACATGTAATTCTCCCCGGTCAGCTTGTCGAAGAAATAGATCGGAACCATGAGCAGCAGCAATATGCCGACGGTCTGCCAAAGCCCGCGATAGGTCGGACGAATCTCTCCGCTGCGGTATCGCATGATAAAGTAGCAGACGATCCATCCATGAAAGACGAAGCTGTGGATATTCATAAAGTTCCAGAACGGATAACAGGTCCAGTTGCAGAACAGCAGCGCCGCCATAGCCCCCGGCAGGAACGCAAATGCGAACATCTGCCCCATCAGACGCTGCTGCGGCACGAATGCGTCGATCAGCATCCCGAAGATCGCGAAGCTGCACAGATGCAGCGGCAAATACTGCATCATCGGTGCGTCCATAATCAGCAGTACGATATCTTTATAAATCTCCGAGAGCAGAATCAGCACCGCAAAAATCCTGCGCATGCGCAGTCTGTCGATTTCGTCCTCTTTTTGATAGTGCGCGGAGAACCAGACCACAGCCGCTACGATGGCGGCAAGCCAAATCAAATGCCCCGGTGCATATAAGTGAAATCCGATGTCCAGTCCCTGCTCCAAAATCTAATATTCGCAGATAAAAAAGTTTTTCATGCGCTTCCCCGTTGTTCCCCGTTTTGTTCTTGATGCTTTCGCTGCCTGACCCTGTGACGATGATCAAAGACCATTTTATTCTATCATTCCGCGCCCCTAATGTCAAACAAAGTTCCGTTTAGAGCATCTTTTTCTTCTTGAAATACAGGATCTCGACGATCACGATCAGCGCACTGATGACGATGACGCCCAGATAGGCATATTTCCAGCCGAACTCCGGCATCTGTGGGAAGTTCATGCCGTACCAGCCCGCAATCAGTGTCAGCGGCAGGAAGATCGTCGTAATGATCGTCAGCATGGTGATGACGCGGTTCTGCTGCGCGTCGATCTGCGCCTGGTACAGGCTGCGGATCTGCATCAGATACTCCCGCAGCGTTTCCGTATGGTCGTGCAGACGCTCTGCGCGTGCTGTGAAGTGCTCCCAGAAGCGGCGCTGCGACTCCGGCAGATAATTATCCAGATTGCTGCACATCATATCCCCGACATTCATCAGCTGTTCATAATAGGTATGCAGCGAGGTCAGCTTCTTCTGATAGCTGACGATGGTCTCGTCGAAGGTCTCCGGGATTTCCTCCAGCAGCTGGGTCTCGATCGTGCTGAGTCCATCCTCCAGCGCTTCCAGCTGAAAGACCTCCTCCCGTATCATCGTTTCAAACAAGAGCAATAAGAACTGCACCGGCATCCGCATATCGCCGCCGCTCTGCAGCACCTTGGTGATCATCGCCTCCAGCATAGCCGCGCAGTCCGCCTCTGAAACCGCCTCGGTCTGCGCCTCCTGTCTGCAATCCTCCGGGAACAGATAGCAGCGCGTCTCCTGCAGATAAAAACCGAACGCGAAAGCCGCGCGTCCCTCGATCGGCGGCACCCGCATCGTGCCCAAAAGACAGGTCGGATACTTCTCTATCTTGCAGTAGCGGATCGGTGACAAGCTGCCAAGCAGCGCACTGCTGTACGGCAGATTCTCCCTCTCCGCCAGCGCCCGAAACTCCTCACTCGACATCAGCAGCGTCTCCACCCGCTTCTCACCGTTTTTATCAGTCACTGTAAATTCCTTCATATCCTTATCTTGCCCCCATTCTATCGTTATGCAAACGCCCGCGCATCGCACCCTCACTGATTGGTATACCATATTTTCGCCGCAAATGCAATACAAAAGCGGCCCCTCGCGGAGCCGCCTATCATTTGCGTGTGCAAAGACGCCGGATTTTTCGTTATGCAAGGTCAAATGCGCAGAAAAAATCGCCTGTGGCTAGGCGACAAGTCGGCGACCCGCGGAGTGTACTGAAGTACATGAGCAGGGAAGCGCGACGCAGTCAACAACGCCACAGACGATTTTAATACGCATTTTTATATGACGCAGGATTTTTCGTTCACCGCTAGGAAACAAGAACGCGAGGCGCGGAGCATACTAGACGTATGTGAGCACCGAGTGATTCGTAGTTGACACCGCGGTGGGCGAAAAAGACAAGTCATTATTCGATGATCTCGGTAACAACCCCAGACCCTACAGTTCTGCCGCCTTCACGAATCGCGAATCTCAGTCCCTCTTCGATCGCGATCGGGGTGATCAGGCTGATCGTCATCACGATGTTGTCGCCAGGCATGCACATTTCAGTGCCTTCCGGAAGCTGCAGATCGCCGGTTACGTCTGTTGTTCTGAAATAGAACTGCGGTCTGTAACCATTGAAGAACGGGGTGTGTCTGCCGCCTTCTTCCTTCTTCAGTACGTATACCTGTCCTTTGAACTTGGTATGCGGATGAATGGTGCCCGGCTGGCACAGTACCTGTCCTCTTTCGATCTCGTTTCTCTGTACGCCTCTTAAGAGTGCGCCGATGTTGTCGCCTGTCTCTGCTCTGTCAAGAAGCTTTCTGAACATTTCGACACCGGTTACAACGACTTTTCTCTTCTCTTCGGTCAGACCTACGATTTCCACTTCGTTACCGACTTCGAGTACGCCTCTTTCTACTCTACCGGTCGCTACGGTACCACGTCCGGTGATGGAGAATACGTCCTCAACAGGCATCAAGAACGGCTTGTCGTTGTCTCTTTCCGGTTCCGGAATGTAGCTGTCTACTGCTTCGAACAGTTCAACGATCTTGTCGCCCCAAGGACCTGCAGGATCTTCTAATGCCATCAGTGCAGAGCCTCTGATGATCGGTGTGTCATCGCCAGGGAAATCATAGTCGTCCAGTAATTCTCTGACTTCCATTTCTACAAGGTCAAGCAGCTCTTCGTCGTCTACCATGTCGCACTTGTTCAGGAATACGATGATGTATGGTACGCCTACCTGTCTGGAAAGCAGGATGTGCTCTCTGGTCTGCGGCATCGGACCATCTGTTGCAGCTACGACCAGGATCGCGCCGTCCATCTGCGCAGCACCGGTGATCATGTTCTTAACGTAGTCAGCGTGACCCGGGCAGTCTACGTGTGCGTAGTGTCTGTTCGGTGTTTCGTATTCTACGTGTGCGGTGGAGATCGTGATACCTCTTTCTCTTTCTTCCGGTGCCTTGTCGATCTGATCGAAGTCAACCTTTTCGCCCAGACCATATCTCTGGTTGAGCGTCTTGGTGATCGCTGCAGTCAGCGTAGTCTTACCATGGTCAACGTGTCCGATGGTACCGATGTTGATATGCGGTTTGGTTCTTTCAAATTTCTGTTTTGCCATTTTTCATTTCCTCCCGTAAAAGGTGTTTTTATCATAATGGGTTATTTGTTGATTTTTTCGATTAAGTTATCCGGCAGCTTTTCGAAGTGGTCCATCTGCATCACATACACGCCGCGACCCTGTGTCTTGGAACGCAGGTCGGTCGCATAGCCGAACATTTCGGACAGCGGAACGAATGCTCTGATCGCAACGGCGCCCATGTTCATGTCGGAGCCTTCGATTCTGCCTCTTCTGGAAGAAATATCGCCGATGACATCGCCCATATAATCTTCCGGAACGGTGACTTCTACCTTCATGATCGGTTCAAGCAGTACCGGTTTTGCCTTCTTGGCAGCTTCTCTGAATGCCATGGAAGCCGCGATCTTGAACGCCATTTCGGAGGAGTCGACTTCGTGGTAGGAACCGTCGTACAGCTCTACGCCGACATCGACAACCTGATAGCCTGCGATCGGACCGTTTTCCATCGCTTCCACGATACCTTCTTCGATCTTCGGAATGTATTCCTTCGGAATCGCACCACCGACGATCGAGTTCTTGAACTCGAAGCCGGCACCGGCCTCTCTCGGATAAACTCTGATCTTGACGTGACCGTACTGACCACGACCGCCGGACTGCTTCGCGTACTTGTTGTCGATATCTGCAGTGCCTGTGAGGGTTTCTTTGTAGGAAACCTGCGGCTTGCCGACATTCGCCTCGACCTTGAACTCTCTGAGCAGTCTGTCTACGATGATTTCCAGATGCAGCTCACCCATACCTGCAATGATGGTCTGTCCGGTCTCTGCATTGGTATACGTTTTGAAGGTCGGGTCCTCTTCTGCCAGCTTTGCAAGCGCGATACCCATCTTTTCCTGACCCGCTTTGGTCTTCGGCTCGATGGCGATTTCGATAACAGGATCTGGGAAGTTCATGGATTCCAAGATAACCTCTGCCTTTTCGTCACAGAGCGTATCGCCTGTCGTCGTGAACTTCAGACCGACCGCTGCCGCGATGTCACCGGAGTAAACCTCTTCGATCTCCTGACGGTGGTTTGCGTGCATCTGCAGAATACGTCCGATTCTTTCCTTCTTGCCCTTCGTGGAGTTGTAAACGTAGGAACCTGTTGTCAGGGTTCCGGAGTAAACTCTGAAGAAAGCGAGTTTGCCGACAAACGGGTCAGCCATGATCTTGAACGCGAGTGCAGAGAACGGTCCCTTATCGTCAGCGACTCTCTCTACTTCTTCTTCGGTCGTCGGATCAATACCCTTGATCGGCGGGATATCCAGCGGAGACGGCATATAGTCAACCACGCCGTCAAGCATCATCTGTACACCCTTATTTCTGTAAGCAGATCCGCAGAACATCGGTACCATGCGGCCGCCGATGGTCTCCTTTCTGATTACGTCTTTGATTTCTTTTACAGTGAACTCTTCTCCCTCGAGGAACTTCATCATCAGTTCTTCGTCTGTCTCTGCAACCGATTCGATGAGTTTTTCTCTCCATTCCTGTGCGAGGTCAGCCATGTCAGCCGGGATTTCGGTAACTTCGAATTCCTTACCTAACTGGTCTTTATAAATCTCTGCGTTCATTTCTACTAAATCGATAATTCCAATGAAACTATCTTCAGCACCGATTGGCAGCTGGACCGGAACGGCATTGGCCTTGAGTCTGTCTTTTACCATTTGGACAACTCTAAAGAAATCCGCCCCCATAATGTCCATTTTATTAACAAAGATCATTCTTGGTACGCCGTACTTCTCAGCTTGTCTCCAAACTGTTTCAGACTGAGGTTCCACACCGCCTTTAG
>ERZ773242.873-NODE-873-length-32427-cov-4.275609_pt1 | contig 32427 bp, 28 predicted proteins | sample MGYA00511077_ERZ773242 | MGnify/ENA primary metagenome ERZ773242 (study PRJEB29015, sample SAMEA2737754) | human gut metagenome | biome: human gut; feature: human-associated habitat; material: faeces | place: China | collected 2012 ... | reverse complement strand
TGAGGTGAAGCAGGAAGCGACACATAAGGAAGTATCGAAGGTAAGGGAAGATAAAGCCAGATAGTTGTGAGGACGTGGGAGAAATCCTGCGTCCTTTTCTTGTCGCCTGAAATGCGACACATAAGAAATAGTTCTTGTTATAATTATCATAGCACATGAAATAAGAATCGTTTGAATTCTTTAAAAATACAATTAAGGCGTTTAAAAATACAATTAAGGAATCGTTTGAATTCATAGCTGTCCTTTTTATTGGACACATAGTGTGCGTATAATGTAAGTACAAAGAACTTTAAAGAGAACTTTAAAACATGTAAAAATTGTAAAAATTATTTGGAAGGAGCTGATTGATATGAAAAAAGAAGGATATAGTCGCCCGGGATTATTTGGCACAATGAATCATTATGATGCAAATGGCAATAAAATTGGAGAGAGCACACCGGGATTCTTTGGTGGTATGAATAACTATGATGCTAATGGACATAAAGTAGGACATAGCAGTCCCGGATTGTTCGGTACAATGAATCATTATGATAATAGTGGTCAAAAAGTAGGACACAGCAACCCTGGATTGTTTGGAAGTGTCAACACATATGATAATAATGGACATAAGACAAGCCATAGTGACAGAGGTTTGTTTGGCGGATTCAATCATTACGAAAATTAGGAGGACAGGGATATGTTAGGAAAAGATGGAAGATTATATGATTCGGATTTTGATTTTGATGGAGATGGAAAACTTAATGCTTATGAGTATTCTGTAATGGATGATGTAGTTTTCGGTCATGAGGATACGCATACAAGTGAGGAGGATGAACTGGAAGATGATTTATCCTTGGCAGGACTAGATGCAACAGAGCTTGAATATATGGATGCAGATGAGAGAAGAGAGGCATTGGAGGATGCCGGCTTAGATCCAGATGACTATGATTTTGACTAAAGGAGTGCAAGATGAAACAGCAAACCAGAAAGAGACTACAAGCTAATTTGAAAGCAATCAATAATGATTTTAATACAGTTATTTTTGCGGATATTGAAGTGAAATTTAGGTTGATGGAGTTGGAAGCAATTAGGATATTAATTGATGATTGCGAAAGATTGATAAATGAAGACGCGGGTGAATGAAAGCAGGTGCCGTATATGACGTAATGGATGAATTTGACGAGGATTGGTAAGTATGGCAGGCAAATAGCAAAAAAAAGGAGTCGGAAATGCGAGACCAGAAATTATATGAATCAGTCGGAAAATACATAGATAAATATTACATAGACAAGCCGGATGATATTAAACTGGACAAAGAAATGAAGTCTATATTTGATAGAATCTCGGAATTTAGAAAGAAAAAAACAACAAAAAAATGTGATGCCGAAGAAGATGCAGATATTGAGATAGATGAAAGTGCAGTAGAATCGTTTGATGTTGAAAGTATGCAGAAGACGAAAGCAACTGACTCTATGTATTCGACATTGACAACAAACCGTAATATAGAAAGTCTTATGGGGCAGATGGATGAGACATTCTCCCAAAGGTTATTACGTTTAATTGATGAGAGAGGGATGACAGATTCTGAAGCATATAATAAAGCTTATGTGGATAGGAGACATTTCTCAAAAATCAGAAAAGATGTGAATTATACGCCAAATAAGAAGACAGTGCTTGCGTTTGCAATAGCATTAGAACTATCTATTGACGAAGCGAAGGATCTTCTAAATTCAGCAGGCTTTGCGTTTTCAAGAAGTTCAAAGACAGATATTATCGTAGCTTATTTCTTACAGAATAAGATATACGATATGTTTGAAATTAATGAGATATTAGATGCTTATGGACAGCCAATTTTTGAGTAGGTGATGAAATTGTCGCCTATCATGCGACCAGCTCTGTTAGTTTCGTAGATATAATGTGATTACAATAAACCGAAGGAGGTAAATCACATGAATGCAGAATTAACAGAGCTGGTTTTTATTTTGGACAGAAGTGGTTCAATGGGTGGACTGGAGAGCGACACAATCGGTGGATTTAATGGGATGATAGAGAGGCAGAAAAAAGAAGGAGAAAAAGTTAATGTGACTACAATCCTTTTTGATGATGAAGTGGAAATCATTCATGATCGTTTCCCGATTGATGCAGTTCAGCCGTTGACGGATAAAGAGTATTATGTCCGGGGATGTACAGCATTGCTTGATGCAGTAGGACAGGCAATTAACAAAATTGACAATGTGCAGAAACGTTTGCCGGAGGAACATCGTGCCGGAAAAGTATTGTTTGTAATCACTACAGATGGATTAGAAAATTCCAGTACAGAGTTTAATTACAATGACATTAAGCGAATGATTGAAGCAAAGAAAGAATGTGGCTGGGAGTTCTTATTCCTTGGAGCAAATATTGATGCAGGCAAAGAAGCGGAGAAAATCGGAATTAATAGAAATAGGTCAGTCACTTATGAGAATGACCACGATGGAGTAGCACTAAATTACAAAGCTGTTGGCAGAGCAGTGAGAGGCGTTACCAAAAGCAGAACATGTAGTATAGAACTTGATGATGCCTGGGCAGATGATATTGCAGAATATCATGATAAGGCAGGAAAAAGGTAGGTGATATTTATGGTAGATGCAAGAGAAATGAAAAAGATACTTCGTAATAACGGATATGAATATCAAAGATGCAAAGGCTCACATTTTATGTATTCAAATGGTATTTATACGATTGCAGTTAATAAAGACCTAAATGCAATGGTGGCAAAAAGAATTATTAAGCAGTACCACCTGCAGGTAGCAGGTGTGTAAGAAGGGAGAACAATTTTATGGCAATGATTGTATGTCCACATTGTGGAGAACAGGTATCAGAAAAAGCAAAGAAGTGTGTGCATTGTGGTGCAATATTGATACCGGAAGAGAAGAAGCATTGCATGGAATGCGGTGATGAACTTGAAGAGGGGATGACAGAGTGTCCGAATTGTGGCTGCCCGGTTGATGATACGCTAGGGCAGGAGTCAGATGAAAAGACACAAAAGGTAGAGGTGACAGGGGTAAAGGTGACTAAGAAGATAAAGATTATTATTGGAATTGTGGTTGCATTACTTGTGGTCGGATGCGCAACAGCATTTGGGGTGACACAATATCAGAAGAAAAAAGCGGCAGAAGAATATGAACAACAGGTAGAGGAATATTATGGCAATCTTGAATTAGCGACATACACAATGTTAACAGGTGCAAGCGAAGCAGAATCAGCAGGAAATCTTATCAAACAGGTGTGGTACAATGCAATTTACAAGGAAAAGGATGATGATACAGATAATTATACCAGACCAGAAGGGAGCTTCGTATTGGATTTTAACGAAGCATTAGGTAATCTATTCACAGATTCGAGTTTCAGCAGTAAGATAAGCAGTATTGAAGATAATCAGGAAACAGTCAATGCATTGATGAAAAAATTGAAGAATCCACCAGATGAATACAAGGATGCATACGATGCCGTATCAGATTTATATGATGCGTATATAGCACTCACCAACTGTGCAACAGATCCTTCGGGCAGCTTGCAGACATATTCAAGTACTTTCAATGATGCTGATACAAATACGTTAAATGCATATAAGGCAATGGAACTGTATCTGGACGATTGATAAAGCGTGTAGGTACTTAGAAAATATTTTAATTGGAGAATGAGATATGAGTGAAAAATTGTTGTATGAAATAGAAATGGCTTTCTTAAAGCAGATTTATGAACATAATGGAGCAATAGGAGTTAATGAACTGCTTCATATATTTCAATCAAGTTATGGTTTAAAAGAGGTCATGTTTAATAGAATTCTAGGAGTGGTAATGCAAAAAGAATATTGTATTATTGAAAAAATAAGAAAATTAGATAATACAGAGGAAGAAGTTATATTTGTTACCTATAAAGGATTGGAAAAATTTTTAGAGAAGAAAAAATTTTCAGTAAAAAATTTGTTGAAGAATAAGATCGCGTATGAGCTTAAATGTGAAGGCTATAAAACATATTCAGATTGGCTTGATGCGAACAGAAATCAATTAGCTTTAGAGGCAGAAATTACAAGAATGTTTGCCCGTGTATTAGCAGATATGAGGATTATTTTAATGAATAAGGATAAAGATAATGAAATCAAAGAAACGCTACAAGAGGCAATAGCAAGAATGAATGAACGGGCAAAAAAAATTCCAGAGGTTAATAATTCTGTTGCGTATACAATTGTGTTGGCAATATATGACAAACTGTTGAGCTTGCTTGGAACAGATCAGTTGTTCTATGAGGCAGAAATGACTGGAAAACTGATAGAATCTTACATGTCTGAAAGGCATGCCATGGCAATTGATTTTATTTAGTTAGTGCCATAATTATGAGGCAGAGCGCATAATCAGCACTCTGCCTTTTAACTATCAATTTAGTTACTATACGACACCGATATATACTCAAAAGCAAGGCCTCAAAAGCAAGGCCTCAAAAGCAAGATTCTCGGGTTACTATTTACCACATCGAGCAAGGTCGAGCAAGGTCGTGATTAATTCAAATAGAATCCCCGAAGATTTAAAAATATTAATTCGAGAATGCAAATTAAAACTTCAAGTATCGATTGAGACATATGTACAAGTATGATATAATTATACTCATATTTTTGTGGAAATTGTTTACTTTTTTAGAAACGAACAGGGAAGGTAAAACGTATGTCAATATCATATAACGGATTATGGAAATTATTGATTGATAAAAACATGAAAAAAGTTGACTTAATCAACAATCTGGGAATCAGCAGCAGTACAATAGCAAAGATGACAAAGGGAGAAGCAGTCTCTATGGGAATTCTTGAAAAAATATGTGATGAGATGGATTGTGATTTCGGAGATATCGTCCATTATGAAAAAGACAAAGTGGGTGATAGATAGTGGAATACAGTGCAGGATTAACATCAAAATTATTTTGGCTTCAGGAATCTCGCAGGACTGCTTCTTATATTGTAAAAGGATATACAAAAGATCAGATAAGACAGATCGCCTGGGAGGAAAATATATATCAGGTCAAGGCAGAGTACCGTGCGAATGAAGTGCTGAATGGTACTTATAGAAGAGTTAAGTTATTGCCTGAACCTGTTTTAAGAGAATTTACAACATGTGATATCGAGACTGCAAAGATACTGAACCTGATTGCTATACTGATGGACAGCCGATTGTTTTTTGAATTTATACATGAGGTATACGATGAGAAAATCAGACTGGGAGAGAATGAGATCACAGACAGAGATCTGAATGTCTTCTTTGCGGATAAGGCAAATCAAAGCGAGGTAATATCGGGTTGGACAGAAACAGCCGTAAAGAAATTGAAGCAGTGCATGACACGCATGATGTTTGAGGCTGGACTGCTTGAGAGCAGTGCAAAACCAAGATATATAAGACCAATTCATGTAGACTACAGAACCGAAGATCTGCTCAATGAGAATGGTCTTGGTGAGTACCTTAGAGTGGTGAAGGGAGTATAAAATGCACAAACTGACACTGGATGAAAGATTGAATCAGATAGAGGATAAAATATGTGAGAAATCATTCAGAGAGAATAAAGGCCTTGGAAATGAGGTTGGATATTATATATTTGATTATGATCCAAGACAGGAAATAAACGTGCGCAGTTATATTAGTTATCTGAAAGACAGAATAAACAAAAGCAATAAAGGCTTTCATATCATAGAATTTGATTTGTTCCATATTATGACAGAGATATTGAAAGAGGAAGATTATTTGGACGCTTTCTTTGATCTGGAAAAGGAAAATGGATTCTTTGATATGGCAGACAGTCTGGTGGAGACACTTGGACTGGATGAGACAGATGATAGAAATCTGATCATCAGTCATATACTGGCAAAAGATCTGACGGACAGCGTGATATTCCTGACAGGAGTTGGCAAATGTCATCCGATAATCGCTAGCCATAATATATTAAATAATCTGCACCAGGTGTTAGATACAGTGCCGGTTATAATGTTTTATCCGGGAGAATACAGCGGACAGGATCTTAAGATGTTCGGAACAATGGATTCAAGAAACTACTACAGAGCATTTCCGCTTATATAAAGTAGGAAATGATTGGAGTTCAAAAAGACGTGAGAGGAGAAATCAATGAAAATACAGAATATGTTCGAGAAGAAAATTGACCGTGACATTAAAGGCGTTATCAAAGTCGGTCAGTCGGATGAAGAAAATATATATCAGGAATTAGATGAATATGTAGTGACAAAGGAACTTCGTAAACATTTCAGAGACTTTTTTGATAACTATGAAAAGGGAATAGATGGATATACAGATAAGATGGGAGTATGGATTTCAGGCTTCTTTGGAAGTGGTAAATCACACTTCCTTAAAATACTGTCATACATACTGAAAAACAGCGAGGTAGAGGGTAAAAGAGCAATCGAATACTTTACAGACGGCAAGAAGATAGATGATCCGATGCTGATCGCAAAGATGACAAAGGCAGGAACTATCTCATCTGATGTTATGCTCTTTAACATAGATTCAAAAGGATCAGCAAAGGTAGGCTCCGGTAAGGAGGCTATCGTAGAAGTGTTTATGAAGGTATTCAACGAGATGCAGGGATACTGTGGATCAATTCCATACCTTGCAGAGTTTGAAAGACAGCTTGACAATGAAGGCAAGTTTGAAGAGTTCAAGCAGAGGTTTGAGACTATCGCTGGTGCTCCTTGGGATAAAAAGAGGCAGGCATTTGCAGTTGTTCAGGATAAAATTGTAAAAACTATCGTTGACATGGACTTTATGAGTGAGGAAGCTGCAAGAAACTGGTGCAAGAGTGCCAAGAACAGCTATGACTTAAGCATTGAGAAGTTCGTATCACTGGTGCAGGAGTATTGTGCAAAGAAAGGACCAAACCATCATGTTATATTCCTGGTAGATGAGATTGGTCAGTATATCGCAGATGATACACAGCTCATGCTTAACTTACAGACTATCGTAGAAGACTTGGGCACAGCCTGCAAAGGCAAGGCATGGGTGATCGTGACAAGCCAAGAAGATATTGATTCGATTACAAAGACGAAGGGCAACGACTTTTCAAAGATTCAGGGACGATTTGATACCAGACTGTCACTTTCTGCTTCTAATGTAGATGAAGTCATCAGAGAGCGTATCTTGAAGAAAAATGAAGTTGCAACTCAGATGCTCAGACTTCTCTATGAACAGAAGGAGTCAATCATCAAGAATCTGATTGCATTCACAGCGGATACAGCAGATAAAAAGCTTTATACAGATAAGTCGGATTTTGCCGCCTGCTATCCGTTTATACCATATCAGTTCAATTTGCTTGGACAGGTACTCACAGCAGTCAGAACACACGGCGCAAGTGGTAAACACCTGTCTGACCAGTCACGTTCTATGCTGGCACTGTTTCAGGAGTCTGCTGTCAGACTTATGGATAAAGAGGATGGAGTACTGGTACCGTTCAGTTATTTCTATGATCCACTGCACAAATTCATAGACCACCAGCACAGTCAGGTAATCTCGGACGCCGAGAATAACAGCAGGCTGGATGAGTTTGATGTGGAACTGCTCAAGGTTCTGTTCATGATCAAGTATGTCAAGGAAATCAAGGCGAATGTTGATAATCTCACAACACTTATGATCTCAGATATTGATGATGACAGAATCGAAATCCGAGGAAAGATCGAAGAGTCATTAAAGAAACTGATTAAGGAGACTCTTGTACAGAAGAACGGAGAAATCTATATCTTCCTGACAAATGAGGAGCAGGAGATAAACAATGCAATAAATAATGAATCCGTAGAGATGGGAGAAATCATTGGCGAAGCGTCTGCGGTAATATTCGAGGAGATTATACCAGAAAAGAAATACAGATACAGCAACAGATATTTGTTCCCATTCAACCAGAAAGTAGATGACAGATTCTACAAAGGCAATCAGTCAAATGAGATAGGAGTGACAGTACTTACACCGTATGGTGATGAATATGCGGATTCTGCACTCAGATTGATGTCAACTGAGAAGAACAGTGTCATAGTAAAGCTTCCAAATGACAGCACATTTCTTGATGAGATCACGGAGTCCATCAAAATATATAAATTCCTGAACAAAAATGCATCGGGAGCAAGGGGCAGTTTTGACAGTATCCGCCGGGCAAAAGAAGATGAACGTATCGAGAAGAAGGACAGAATCAGAATATTCATCGAAGAGGCACTCAAGAATGCAGATATATATGTAAATGGAGATAAGATCACCGTCTCTGCAAAAGAGCCGGCAAGCAGGATAAATGAAGCACTGGGCAAGCTGGTATCAACCAAGTATAACAAGCTTACTTATATGGAGACTGCACCGGAGCTATCAGACATTGTGGCGGTGTTCAATAAACCGTCCGCACAGATGACATTCCTTGGAACAAGCGATACCACGTCGAATAAGCTTGCACTAGAAGAAGTGGTACAGGTTATCAGCCTGAATAACACGAGGCACATGAAAACTTCCCTGAAATCATTGCAGGACAAGTTTGCTGCGGCACCTTATGGCTTTGATCAGAAGGATGTACAGTGGCTTGTGGCTATGCTGTTCAAACTCGGCAGAGTATCACTTACACTTAGCAGCCAGCCGTTGACACTGATGGGCACGGGCAAGGAAGAACTTGTGCGTTATATAACAAAGAGAGAGTATGTAGAAAAACTTCTTATAGATATCAGAGAAAGGGCTACAGATGGGCAGCTCCGTTCTGCAAAAGAGGTTATGAAGGATTACCTTGGATACACAGTATCAAGTGATGACGATGATATGATCATGCGCAACTTCCAGAGCAGAGCAAAGGACAAGATTGACGTATATGATGATATTCTTGTTGAATATCGTATAAATCCAAAACTTCCGTGTAAGTCACTTATGGAAAAGGCGAAGACCAAACTGCAGGATATTATTGCAATCAAGGATCCGGCAGAGTTTTTCAAGGAAGTGGACAGGAAGAGAGATGATCTTCTGGATGATGCGGAAGATACTGCTCCGGTATTCGATTTCTTTAAGGGAGATCAGAAAAAGATATTCGAGGATGCAGTAAAGAATCTTATGTTGTTCGGAAACAGCAAAACGTTTGTCAGTGATCAGGAATTGTTAAAGGTAGTTGATGATATCTCAGCAATCGTAAATGACAGGAATCCATTTGGCAAGATACAGAAACTGCCAGAACTTAATCAGAAGTTTGGAACATTACATGTAGGTCTTCTTGAAAAAGAGGCTGAGGTTATGGAACCGTTGGTACATGATGACTTCCTCAAGGTTAAGGAAGTGCTGGATAGCAAGCCATTTGCAGAAGCTTTAAGACCGAAAATCAATCAGAGATTTGAGGAAATCTTTGATAAACTGAAACGCTCGAATGATATCGCAGCAATCAAGAATATTAAGCTTGAGAGCGACACATTAAAAATAAAGTGTCTGGACGAGATAGATGAATATGAGAGAAATCATCAGCCAGAACCTACACCTGTACAGCCGGTATCACCAGCAATACCGGGAGGACAGAAGCCAGTAACTCCACCAGTGGCACCGACAGTAGTTAAGACCAAGAAAAGAAAGAATATCTCAATCACTAATGTAGCAGGGGCAAGAACATATTCTATCGAGAATGAGCAGGACATAGATAAGTTCCTGTCAGAAATGAAAAAGAAATTAATGGATGAGCTGGAAGAGGATATGATTATTACACTGAGCTAAGGATTTTGATATATGAAATGAGGTAGCACACATGAACAAAAATGCAATCAAGAAATTTGCAATAGATGCAAGAAATAAGTTAATAGATTCTATTACTGATAAAGCAGGAATGCTTGGCATTACGAAAGATACTTGCAGTGAACCAATCACAAAGGGAGCAGATTTTGAAGTATATCAAACTGCAGCTGGTACAGAAGTAACTCTGGATAAAAAGCAGTGCGAGCATAGAAGAAAACTGGTAAAGCAGATAAAGGAAAGCGGTTTTGATGCGGTTGTTGAGGAAGTAGCATATACATGGTTTAACCGTATCTGCGCTATCCGCTTTATGGAAGTCAATGACTATATGTACCCTGCCAGAGTTCGTGTGTTATCTTCAGAAAAAGCAGGAAAGAATGAGCCGGATATACTGACACAGGCACCGGATATCGACTGGGATTTTACGGATGAAGAGAGAGAATATATCATTGAAGCAAAGATTAATGGTAATCAGGATGAATTATTTAGAAAACTTTTTATTAAGCAATGCAATCTTCTCCATGAAGTTCTGCCAGGATTATTCGAAGAGACAGATGATTATACAGAAATGTTGCTGAATATCTCATTTACAAATGAAGATGATGTTGTTCGTATGCTTGTGGATGGGATAGATGAGAAGGATTTCAGTATCACAGCAACAGAAGATGGCGGCAAAAAGACGGGACAGGTTGAGATAATCGGATGGTTATATCAGTATTACAATACAGAACCAAAAAATAAAGCATTTGCGAAAAAAGGAAAGATAACCAAAGAAGAAGTACCTGCTGTTACACAGCTATTCACACCTGACTGGATCGTGCGATATATGGTAGAAAACAGTCTGGGTAGATTGTGGGTGGAAGGACATCCTGATGCAGATCTGCAGGCAAAGTGGAAATATTATCTGGAGGAAACTGAGCAGGAGCCGGAGGTACAGGCAGAACTTGCAAAAATCCGTGAGGAATATGAAAAGTTAAAGCCGAAAGATATAAAACTCATTGATCCGTGTATGGGAAGTGGTCATATCCTTGTATATGCTTTTGATGTGTTCATGCAGATATATGAAAATGCAGGCTGGTCGGCAAGAGAGGCGGCTCAGAGTATCGTAGAGCATAACATCTATGGACTGGATATAGATGACCGTGCTGCACAGCTTAGTTACTTCGCTGTTATGATGAAAGCGAGACAGTATGACAGGAGATTTCTTACCCGTGGAGTGCGTCCAAATGTATATGCCATACAGGAGAGCAATGGAATCAATCGTGCGCAGCTTAAGTACTTCGGTATTGGACTAGGTGAACATGAAAAGAAAACGGCATTAACTCAGATAGAAGAACTGATTGATACTTTGGTCGATGCCAAAGAATATGGTTCTATTTTAAATGTGGATGAGTATGATTGGGATTTACTTCGTAGATTCGCAGACAGCATAGATATGGATGGGCAGATATCCTTTGATACTTACGGACTTGATGAGACTGCTGAGAGATTGAAAGAGCTGGTTGAAATAGGTGCGGTTATGGCACAGAAGTATGAGATTGTGGCTACGAATCCACCGTATGCAGGAACAAGTAACCTAAGTGCAAAGGTAAATAATTTCGTAAAGAAATATTATCCTGACAGCAAGGCGGATTTGTTTGCTGTATTTATTGAGCGATGTGGGGAGATGCTGAAAAAGAATGGTTATCAGGCGATGATTACCATGCATTCGTGGATGTTTATAGGAAGCTATGAGAATTTAAGATGCAATCTTATAAAAAAGCAAATGATAAATATGGTACATCTAGGCATAAAAGCGTTTGAAGAAATTGGAAATGATGTAGTACAGACATGTGCATTTGTAATATGCAAGAATAGGGTAGATAATTATAAAACGAACTTTTTAAGATTGGTAGAGTTTAAAAATTATTACGATAAGGAACGAGCTTTTTTTGATAAAACAAATATATGTATTGCGAATTGTAATGATTTTGAGAAAATACCAAGTTTGCCATATGCATATTATGTTAGCCTGCAATTTATAGATAATTTCAAAAATGCTAAATATATCGAGGATTATGGGAAAATAACAGGTTCCCAAAACATAACAGGAGACAATGAAAAGTACTTAAAACTTATTTGGGAAGTTGATAAAAACAAAATAGGGAGCAGATGGGTATTATACGCTAAAGGTGGCGATTATAGACAGTACTATGGTAACTTGTCTTATGTAGTTGATTGGTCAGAAAGTGCAAGAGCATTTTATGCCTCAAATAAAACGTCAAATTTATTATCAGAGGAGTTTTGGTATAAGGAAGGAATTACATATTCAGCAATTACAAGTCGAGGAACTGGTTTCAGATATTTACCAACGGGGTGTATTTTTGATAAAGGAGGACCATCTATTAATCTTAATAACAATATGATTGAGGTTTTAGCATTATTAAATTCTAATGTTGCAAAATATTATTTTTGGGTATTTAATCCTTCGATTAATTTACAAATTAAAGATGTTAAGAATTTTCCTATAATTTTATCTTGTAATCAGAAGTTAAAAGAAAAAGCAAAATGGAATGTAGACTGTTGCAAAAACGATTGGGACTCCTTTGAAACTTCATGGAATTTCAAACGACACCCGTTACTTTCGGTCATATCTAGAAATTCTGCACTATTTGATGACACGGATGATATTGATTTAGCAGAGTGTTACACCTGCTGGGAGAAGGAGTGCAATGACCGCTTTAACCAGCTAAAAGCCAACGAGGAAGAATTAAACCGCATCTTTATTCGCATTTATGGTTTGCAGAGTGAATTGACACCAGAAGTAGAAGATAGAGATGTAACAGTTCGCAAAGCTGATTTACAGAGAGATATTAAGAGCTTGATTTCCTATGCGGTTGGCTGTATGTTTGGTCGTTATTCGCTGAACAAGGAAGGTCTTGTATATGCAGGCGGCGATATCGATAAAGTTTATTGGAAGTGTCAGGGACAGGCAGTTCTTGATGAAAATGACAATCCAATAGAAGGTGGCTACGCAGGTATAAGCATAGCTGAAAAGCATTATGGATATCTCCGGGACAGTGAAGATTATAGAACTGCGACAAAGCTGGACTATGGTGTGGATTATGACAATATTATACCTATCACAGATGAAGAGTATTTTTCAGATGATATAGTGGGACGATTTGTAGAGTTTGTAAGGACTGTTTTCGGTAAAGACAGTCTGGAGGATAATCTTTATTTTATTGCACAGGCTCTCGGCAATAAGGGAGATACAAGCAGAGAGGTTATCCGTAATTATTTCCTGAACGATTTTTTCAAAGACCATTGTAATACTTATTCTGTCACAGGCTCTGGAAAGCGCCCGATTTATTGGCTCTTTGACAGTGGAAAGCAGAATGGCTTTAAGGCACTTATTTATATGCACCGCTATGATGCTGATACAGTAGGCAGGGTGAGAACAGATTATCTTCACAGGGCACAGAAATATGTAGAAACTGCAATGCAGAGTGCGCAGTACACACTTGATAATGCAGCTTCATCATCAGAAAAATCAAAAGCAACTAAGTCTATTACAAAGTACACAAAGCAGCTTGCAGAAATGAAGATTTATGATGAGGCGATTGCCCATATTGCGAACCAGAGAATAGAGATTGATCTGGATGATGGAGTGAAAGTGAATTATGCAAAGTTCCAGGGCGTGGAAGTCGCTCAGGAAGGTAAGAAGGCATTAAAAGTAGATTTGTTGGCAAAGATATAACTATTGATTTTTACTGATGAATAGAGGTGGTATGATGGACGATATTTTTATTACAGAATTTTTGGACTTAGATACTGAATTTGAAGAACTAGGCGTTTTTGATTCGATTATTAATCGAGACAGTCCTTTCTTTATTAATTTGCTTAGACTTAAAGTAAATAATACTTTGGAATTTCAAGGTTCATACGAAAGAATTAATGACTTTTATCGTCAGATTATGATATTACTGAAAAACTCAAAGGTTAAAGGGGATAAACTGTATAGGACAGCATTAGGACTTTTTCATTTTCCGGGTGTTAGTGGAGTTAATTTAGGTGTATCAGAGACAGGAATAGATGCTGGGTTTGGACCGATACTGTCAAAGCAGGTAATGGATGATGCTTTTGATATAGTTAAGTCGGGTTCTGAACAGCCAGAAATATTCCAGCTTGTAGGACTATTTGAGAAAAATGTTTCAGCAGATCGTCTAAGTGATATGATAGCGACTATTATATTGCCCGATATAAGAAATTATACTGTTGGGATAAATCGGAAATTAAATATAAATGCAGAGAGATATCCGGATATTGAGTTTATTAATGAAATTGCAATCAACCCATACAAAAATTGTGAATTACTGTATTTACCAGAAGAAATACTGCATGAGATTCCGATAGCTGATTCATGGAGTGATATTGATAGAGTTATACAAGAAAATCAAGCTATTCGAGATGAAGTAAATGAAGCAATTAGCAAAGAATGGCGAAAAATGTGTGCAGCAGATAAAAAAGATTACTTGAAGGAACATGTTTTTAAAGATGCACAAAGATGTGGCAGGATGATAGAAAACTATCGAATGGAAACGATAGAACCATATCAAATTGATAGCAATGCGGATTATTTAGTATCACATATTTTTAAGAAAATTAAGAAAGAGGGTATTTTTGATGTACTTGCTCATTCTGCCAACAGAGAATTAAGTAGTCTGGAAGCTACTTTGGAAGTGCTTTCTATTTTTAGAGATTGGATTGAAAACAATAGAGGTTGGGATGAAATATTGTCCGCATCTACAAACAAGCGAGAAAAATCATTGCAGAGACTTTTGCACCTTTCAGGAAAGTATTACTGCACACAGAATAATGTAGATATGAGTTTTGAGGCAAATGAAGGTCCAGGACCTGTAGATCTTAAAGTTAGTAGAGGTAATGACAAGACAGTGGTGGAGATAAAACTTTCGTCAAATGCAGATTACATTCATGGTTATGAGGAACAGATAGAAGAATATGCGAAAGCAGAAGGGACATCTCAAAGAGTATTTGTTTATGTAAAAGTAGGTAATCCTATAAGGGATAGTAAAATAGAGAAACTTCATGAGCAAAGACTGAAAAACGGAGAGAATCCTCCAGAATTATTTATTATAGATTCTCAAAAGCAGACTTCAGCAAGTAAGAGATAATATGAATCTAATTTGTGCAGACCGTCTGCACAATTAGGAAGGAGGCAATATGTTAACTACATCAAATGAATATTTGCAAGCAGTGCAAGAGATAAATGATTATGTAAATCAGGCAAAATACAGAGCATCTGTAAATGTGAATAATGAAATAATGAAAACAAATATCTTCATTGGCAATGTAATCATACATAACTCTGAGTGGGGAAACAAATTTATAGATAATTTATCCAGAGATATGAAGATAGCTTTTCCTAACGCAAAAGGATACTCTGTTCGTAATCTGAAGTATATGAAAAAGTTTGCACAGATCTTTACAGAGGATGATGTTGATAAGTTTGGATTAGGCAGAGTTACATGGAGTCATCATCAGGTGTTGATGGGAAAGGTGTCAGATCAAGAAGAATATGTATGGTATTTGGAGAAAACTTTAGAACATGGATGGTCTGTAGATGATTTGACATCACAGGTGAAGAGTCAGCTATACGAGAGGCAGGTTATCGCAAACAAAATTTCAAATTTTGAAAGCAGATTACCTGTTGAACAAAAAGATATTGTGTTAAGCACGATGAAAGATCCATATATGTTCGATTTTATTGATTATACAGAGGACATGCTTGAAACAGATATTGAAAATGAATTGGTAAGAAATGTTACATCTTTGTTGATGGAATTGGGAACAGGTTTTGCATTCATGGGACAGCAGTATCACCTTGAAGTGGGTGGAAAAGATTTTTATATCGACCTTCTTTTCTATAATACCAAGCTTAGATGTTATGTCGCAATAGACTTAAAGACAGGTGAATTTAAGCCGGAACAAGCTGGAAAAATGAATTTCTACTTGTCGGCATTGGATGATTTGGTGAAAGCACCGGATGATAGTCCATCTGTCGGACTTATTTTGTGCAGGGATGAGAATCGGACAATTGCAGAATATGCTCTAAGAGATATGTCTAAGCCAATCGGTGTAAGTGAATATCACTTATGTACGGATTTGCCACTTGATTTGAAGCATACGCTACCTGATCCGGAGGAGATTAGAACCCGAATTGATATGAAAAAGTAATTTGTGCAGACGGTCTGCACAAATTGAATCAGGAGGACATTGTTGGATATTTTAATGGTTACAATCAGTTAAAAAATGACCAGTAGTGACCGGTAAGTATCCATTAGTGACCACCTATCGGACACTTATAATCACTCAAATTGAAATAAAAAGGAATTTGTGCAGACGGTCTGCACAAATTGGATTAGGAGCATATATATGGATTTACAAAACATACAAGACCAATTAAATACTGAGTTTGCAAAGGACAGCACGAAGTATATCTTCTGGTTTGATGATAAGGCAGAGTATGAGGATGAAGTAAATGAGCTTCAACTCGGCAATGTGAAATTGCATATTTTGGATGGAACAAACTGGCTTTATTCCAAGTATCTGTTAAATGAGGAGGATCCTGAAAGTAAGTATCTTATTTATGCACCTTTTCCAAGACCAAGTGATGCAGAAAATCCGCTTGCAGATATGTATTATTACTCTACACCTTATTATACAGATCGAGTATCACGGACTTCGCAGGAGATGGGAATAGATAACCGGTATAAGGAACAACTAGCGCAGTATACAAGATTCTGGAAGAACAAGCATAATATCGAGAAGTTCAAAAACCTTGGTATAGACCATTTCAATCAGCAGACGATTGATATAGGTCTTATTGCTGTACTTGTTGATGTGAAAACTCCGAATTTTGAGGAGATTGTAAAGCAGTTGATGCTTAATGATAACACGAAGTATATGAAGGTGTTGGAAGATAACGGATTGACGAATAAATTCTGGGAGCTTTGCAATCTGTTTTTCGGATATCAGTCTGAGAATCCTAACATAGAAGATCTGGCGGCAAGTATGATAGTAACTTATGCTGCATCATCACTCAAAGGAACAGTTCCACCGGTATTTAAGCCATACATATTAAAGAAGCGTAATGATGTTGTGGTATTTATCCGTAATATCATGGATAACAGAAATTATAAGGAAGCCTATGATGCATTGGCAGAGCAAGTAAATAAGACACTTCGATTTGTTGCTAAAGTACAGGAAGATCTGAAAAAGGATAGCGATAAGTCTAAAGATAAGGCGCTTCAGCTAGCGGATATATTTGCTTGTGATGCATTTGCTGGCTTTGATGACATAATTATTGAATGGGCTTTGACACAGCTTGATGATGAGATACTGGATTCGCAGATTGATGGACTCTCGATTGCGCAGGTGGCAGACCAGAGAAGTTCTATGGCATATCATTACTGTGATACATATACATATGAATACAGGGCAATCAAGTTTGCTTATATGATGATGAAATCAGTAGCTTTGATGGAATTTACAAGTGATGTGAAAGCTCTTGTAGAGAATTATCAGAAGGAAACATACCTGATAGATTCTTATTATAGATGGTTCTATCATGCCTATGACAAAATTGAAGATAACAGTCGCTTCTCGAATGTCAGAGAGCGAGTTGAAAATATATATGCAAATACTTACCTGCAGGCTATTACTCCAAAGTGGAACCAGAATTTTACTACAGAAGTAATGGAACAGACAGGTTTATTAAAACAGGAGGATTTCTACAAGAATTATTTGAAGGGATATGATGGCAAGCAGCGTGTTATTGTCATTATATCTGATGCGTTCCGTTATGAGTGTGCAAGAGAATTGTTTGGTAGATTGGAGCTTGATGAAAAATGTACGCCTAAGATGGAATGTATGTTAAGCTGCCTGCCATCTGTAACATCTGTAGGTATGGCAAGTTTACTGCCACACAAAGAGATGAATGTGACAGCGGATATGACAGTAACAGTAGATGGACAGGCATGTGCAAGCATGGAGCAGAGAGATAAAATATTGAAATCCTTCAACGAGGATAATGTAGCACTTAGTTTCGATGAGGTTGCCAACGCAAATCAGGCAAGAATACGTGAGTTGATACAGGGGAAGAATATCGTCTACATTTACCATAATCAGGTAGATGCCAGAGGCGATAAAGCAGCCAGTGAGAATGAAGTATTTAATGCGTGCGCAGAGGCGATTGATGAGATACATAGATTGATCAAGAGATTAACAGGATATGTTTCAGCTCCAAAATTCTTTATCACAGCGGATCATGGATTTATATATAAGAGGGATAAGCTGCAGGAGTTTGATAAGGTGTCATATCCGAAGGATAAGTGCTTATACACAAACAAGAGATTTATCATAACAGAGGAACCTGTGAATGAGCAGGGTGTTATGGCAAGAACAATGGCATATATGAATAAATTATATGTAGATACTCCGATAGGAGCAGACATATTTAAAGTTGCCGGAGGCGGACAGAACTATGTACATGGTGGTTCTGCGTTGCAGGAGATGATGGTTTCGGTTATTGAACTTACTACGAACACCAGAGGTGTAGCTTACGATTATGTAGATGTTGTATTAACATCAGTATCACGAAAAGTTACCAACCTTATCACATATTTTGATTTCATTCAGTCAGAGAAAGTTACTGACACAATGAAGGCAAGAAGCATCGTTGCATACTTTACAGACGAAGCAGGAGAAAAGATATCTTTTGATGTGCCTATTATAGCTAACAGCCGGGATGATGCACCAGAGAAGAGAACATTCCATGAGAAGTTTACACTGAAGTCAAGAGAGTATAAGTATGGAGACAAGTATTATCTGGTACTGGCAGATGCGAATGACGAGAAGAATATCCTGCAGCAGTATGAGTTTATGATAGATATTGCGTTTGTGGATGATTTTGGGTTTTAACAATATTAGGGGAATTAGAAGGTGAGCCAATGGACAAATGGGATGAGCTTATTAAGTTATATAACAGTTTTCAGTATCAGGGAATAGAGAAATGTCAAGGAACAATATATCACTATACCAGCCCGGAAGGGTTACAAGGTATATTTGAAACAAAATCCTTGTTTGCAACAGATTTGTATTTTCTAAATGATGCAAGTGAGGGAATGTATGTAATTAAGCTAATACAGGATAATATAGAAAAGTTGTGTCAGAATAATGAAAAGTTGATTAAAGCTGTGAGGCACGAACTTAGGCTTTTGAAGTTGGGAAAGTGGATAGAACTAATACATAATTACACCATATCGTTCAGTATGAATGGGGATTCACTTGAAATGTGGAATTACTATACGAAGGGAAATTCGATTCAGGGTTATAATATAGGGTTTGATATAGATAAATTGGCATCAACTATTCAAATAGAAATTTTAGATGATGAAGGACATCAAATAAAAAGAAATGAAGATAAACACCTAGTGTTATATCAAGGAAAAGTTATATACGACAGAAATAGGCAATTGGAACTTATAGAATTGATATTTAATAAATTCTACAATAAATACAGTGAATTAGATGATGAGCAAATGCTGTCCATGACTGCACATTACATGGTTTCCAAAGCAATGAATTATGGTCAATTCTTTAAATCAGAAGCATTTGATATTGAAGAAGAATACCGGTTCATTTTTTCGACATATTTACTTGAAGGAAAAGACAATTCTGAAAAGGGGATACCTTGCAAAGAGAAGTTCAGAATACATGGAGGCTGTATAATACCATATCAGAAATGTTCATTTGATATGGAAAGTATTTCGGGAGTAACATTTTCCCCTTCATTATTCAATGATATGGCAGAAGCTGGCTTGGGTAGATTATTAGATCAGTACGGAGTAACAGGTGAAGATAGGATAAGGAAATCAGATATTCCATTAAGATTTTAGTAGATTGTGAGGAAGATATTATGCAAGAAATAAATGAAAGTAGCAATATATCAGAAACCGATGACAGACGAGAAATTATAAAACAGAAACTCCGTCAATACTATGACGGACGTATAGTCCGTAAGGACTTAACAAAGTCAATCCGAGAAGGAGCTAATGTACCTGTTTATGTGCTGGAATATCTTCTCGGTCAGTATTGTAATTCCGATGATCAGGAGATTATTGATGAGGGAGTAGACAATGTGAAGCGTATTCTGCGTGATAACTATGTCCGCCCGGATGAAGCACAGAAGATATTGTCCCTCCTTCGAGAGAGAGGAAGCTATACAGTTATAGACAGGATTACAGTAGTCCTTAATACCAGGGAAGACAGATACGAGGCAACATTCTCTAATCTTGGAATTAAGAATATTCCTATCAGTGCTGACTATGTGAAGGATTATGACCGTCTGCTTTGTGGGGGTATCTGGTGTATTCTCCAGCTTGACTATGAGTTCATTGAGGAAGATAAGAAGAATACACAGCCTATCCGCATCAGAAAGCTGACACCGATTCAGATGCCACATGTGGATATGGATGAAGTAAAGAATGGTCGTAAGGCATTTACAAAGGAAGAGTGGATGGATATTCTGCTTCGTTCTACTGGTATGGAGCCAGACAAGCTTTCTGACAGAGCTAAATGGTTATTGATTGCCCGTATGATTCCGCTTGTTGAGAACAACTTTAATATGTGTGAATTGGGACCTCGTTCTACAGGTAAATCATACATATATGAGCAGATTTCTCCAAACAGTATCCTTGTTGCCGGAGGACAGACAACAGTTGCAAATCTGTTTTATAACATGTCTAACAATACAGTCGGTCTTGTCGGAATGTGGGATGTTGTAGCATTTGACGAGGTTGCAGGTATCAAGTTTAAGGATAAAGATGGTATCCAGATTATGAAGGGATACATGGCATCAGGTGCATTTTCCCGTGGCAAGGCTGAGATACAGGCAAAGGCATCTATGGTCTTTGTAGGTAATATCAATCAGAGTGTGGAGACTTTGCAGAAGACATCAAGTCTGTTTGATCCATTTCCTCCTGAAATGGGTACGGATACTGCGTTCCTTGACCGTTTCCATGCATATATACCGGGATGGGAGATTCCTAAGTATAGACCGGATTCATTTACAAATGATTATGGATTTATCACAGATTATCTGTCAGAGTTTATGCGTGAGCTTCGTAAGGATAATTACAGCAATATAGCAGAGAAGTATTTCAAATTAGGAAATAATTTAAACCAGAGAGATGCAATTGCTGTTCGTAAGCTGATTTCTGGATTTATCAAATTGATTTATCCGGATGGAGAAGTCAGCAAGGATGAAGTTGCAGAGATTATGGATATTTCACTTGAACTTCGTAGACGAGTAAAAGAGCAGCTTAAGAAGATTGGTGGAATGGAGTTCTATGATGTGAACTTCTCATACATAGACAATGATAGTTTTGATGAGCATTTTGTAACGGTACCGGAGCAGGGCGGCGGAAAGATGATTCCTGAAGGTATGGGCAAACCAGGATGCTTATATACAGTATCAAAGTCAAAGACTGGAATGATAGGCTGTTATCGTCTTGAAACGCAGATGATGCCGGGAAATGGAAAGCTGACTTGTACAGGTATTGGTTCCGGAAAAGGGCCAAAGGAAGCAACCAATACAGCATTTAATTATTTGAAAGCTAATGGTAATGCAATATCTGGAAATATCAGTACAACAACTAAGGATTACATCATCAATTATCAAGATATGCAAGGACTTGGAATGACAGGAAATCTCGCACTTCCTACACTGATTGCTATTTCATCGGCAGCACTTAGTAAGCCTCCAATCAGCAGTCTTGCAGTACTTGGTGAGATTAGTATCGGTGGAACACTTATTAAAGTAGAAGATTTGGCAAGTACATTGCAGGTGTGTCTTGATAGTGGTGCTAAGAAAGTTCTGCTTCCAATCACATCGGCAGCAGACCTTGGCACGGTACCATCTGACTTAGTTGGAGCATTTAGTCTGATATTCTATTCTTCTCCGGAAGAAGCAGTTTATAAAGCCTTGGGCGTAGAGTAAAGAAGGTGATGAGGTATTTTTGAGCAGGATTTTGAAGCAATGCTTCGACAGTATGAAAATTCAATAGATGATAAGCGACAGTTTACCGCACTGGTGAAGGATTTATTCCCGGAAGAGGCAAAGAATATCAATCTGATTCTTATGGCATACAACATGGGAATTGCACAGGATATTCAGACAGCGAATCTGCTCAATAATACATTTGCTTTCCGGTATGTGAAGCAGTTGATGGATGACTATGGCATCAGCAGAGTGAATGCAGATTGGATCGTGTCAGTATGGTGTTCTTGTTATGGTAATAAAGTGCTTGGAAAAGCCTGTGACATTTCAGTGCAGAAGCAGGGCGGTGGTCCGGCGATAAAAGATAATAAGTTATCTTCGGGAAAATCATATGGAGATTTATTTGTATATGAGAAAAGTCGCAGAGGAAACGGACTGGCTGTAACAGGATTCCGTGGAGACAAGAACCAGACGATTATATTTCAAAATAGGTCTGGCAATGAAAATGTTATAGAGATTGCGGATAACAGTTTTAGCAAATCTTCCATAGAAGAGGCAATTCTGACTGAAGGCTTTAAATACATAGGACTAAATGCTTTTTCTGACTGTGAGAAATTGCATCAGGTGGTATTGCCAGTCAGCGTAGAAGAGATTGAAAACTCAGCATTTGAGAATTGTAACAGCTTAAAATCTATCTCCTTGCCGATACTGCTTAAGACGGTCGGAGACGCAGCCTTTAAAGGAACCGGATTACGGACACTTGATATTCCAAAGAGTGTATTCTGGATAGGTGATGAGTTATTGGCGGGGTGTAAATCGCTTGAGCATATTAAGATACCGGATAACATTGCAAGGATAACTGACAGAATGTTTATGAATTGTTGTGGATTGAAGAAGGTGGAGCTGCATGAAAATTTGAATGTGATTGGTGAACGAGCATTTTTCGGCTGCTCCAGTCTGGATTTTATTATAATTCCAGACAGTGTACAGCAAATTGGTCAGGATGCTTTTACGGGAACGGATGATATGTTTATTGTGCAATGCTCCTTTGGTTCTTTTGCAGAGCAGTATTGCAGGAAGAATAAGATTAAGTATCAGCTGGTGTAATGTCGCCAGCGATGCGACACATAAAGTATGAAATTACGATAGAATACAGGAAAGAGGTGATATGTATGGGCTTATTGGATGCAATATTTGGCAATAATCAGCCACCTAAGATAAATTCCATACTTCCTACAGCTGCGAAGAACGAGATCCGTGCAGGAAGATTACCGATATTGAATACAGACAGCTTATTTCTTAAGCGGGGTGAGAAAATCCATTATATTGATAAAGCAATCAACCTTGAAATCAAGGTAGTAAAGCAATACCGGCATGTGGGACACAGTACACCGGGATTATTAAAAGGCAATCGTTGGAATGTGGGTGTGGCGAAGCCTATTGAGCATGGTGAGCTTGTACAGCATCGAGGAATCCTGTATGTGACTAATCAGAGAATTGTATTTCAAGCTTCTGAAAAGGGGTTTGATAAAACATATAGATATCTAACAGCGGTAACTCCGTATGTAGATGCCTGTGAACTGCAGTTTGGTAGTAAAACATACAATATGTATGTTGATGATGGAAATCTATTATATGAAGTATTACAGCTTGTGAAGCAAAGGAGGCAGATTCCATAATGGAGGGACAGTTAAAGAATGGAACAATACTTACTTCTGAAAGCGGAAATAAGTATACGGTAGTGAATCTTCTGGGTGCCGGTGGACAAGGTGAAGTCTATGATGTGGAATGTGATGGAAAGCATTATGCATTGAAATGGTATTTCAAGGGAAGTGCTACAGCACGACAGAAGAAATTATTGGAAGAGATTATTGCAAAGGGAGCACCGGATAGTTCGTTTCTCTGGCCGATGGAACTGATTGTTCCGTCGCAGGGAAACTTGTTTGGATATATCATGCCGCTTCGTCCAAAGAATTATAAGAGCATAGTGGATTTGATGAAGAATCGTGTAAATCCATCATTTTATGTCATATGCAGGACAGCATTTAATCTTACAAAAGGTTATCGAAATCTACATATTGCCGGGGCAAAGTATCAGGATATTTCATTTGGAAATCTTTTCTTTAATCCGGATAACGGAGATGTCTTAATTTGCGACAATGATAATGTATCATATGGCAACAGCAAGCCAGGAGGAGTTCTTGGTACACCGGGATTTATGGCACCTGAGATCGTAAGAGGTGAAGCGAGACCATCAAGGGATACGGACAGATATTCATTAGCGGTATTGCTGTTTTACCTCTTTATGGTAAATCACCCATTGGAAGGCAAGCAGGAAGCCAGTATCAAGTGTATGGATATGGCAGCCAGAGTAAAACTCTATGGAACTGATCCTATTTTTATATTTGATCCGGATAATAAGACAAACAGACCAGTACCAGGAATCCATGATAACGCCAATATTTATTGGCCGTTATATCCGGAACAGCTGCGCCAACTGTTTATCAAATCTTTTACAGTCGGACTTAATAATCCAAGCAAGCGTGTAACGGAGCCTGAATGGATGAACCTGTTTGCAAATATGATGAGTGGTTTGATGAAATGCACCTGTGGTGCAAGTGTTTTCTATGATGAAAGTCTGGAAGCAAATGGTGTGGCACATACATGTTGGAATTGTCAGCAGACTGTGAAAGTACCAACAAGGATTGTGATTGGAAAGAATACTGTGGTACTAAATCAGAACAGTAAGCTGTTACATCACCATATTTATAGTGATTTTGATATGGAAACAGTAGTTGGAGAAGTAGTTCAGAATCCAAAGAACTCTGCATTATGGGGAATCCGCAATGAAGATAAATTAAACTGGACTTATGAAAAAGCGGATGGAACACAGATTCCTGTTGAAGTAGGAAAGACAGCAGGTATTGCAGCAGGCGTGAAAATACATTTCTCCGAGTCAGTCGGAGAGTTCAAGTAGAAGGAGGAAATTGTTATGGCAGATTTACAAAGACCTGGAGGAGAATTAGCAAGCAGACCAATACATTTCTTTTGGGTAGTGGATTGTTCTGGCTCAATGTCTTATGACGGGAAAATGGAAATAGTAAATACTTCGATTGAAGAGTGTATACCGGAGATGGCATCAGCAGCGGATAATAATCCAAATGCACAGCTGCTTATCAGAGCACTTCAGTTTTCATCCGGAGCAAGCTGGCTGACAGCTAAGCCGGTTCCAATCGAAGATTATAGCTGGAATCCGTTGGAAGCAAATGGAGTAACAGAAATGGGAAAAGCATTTGAATTATTAGCAGCTCAGCTTTCTATTCCGCCTATGCCAACACGGGCATTACCACCAGTTATTGTTCTTTTATCTGATGGACAGCCTACAGATTCTTATAAGGATGGATTAAATAAATTAAAAGCACTTCCTTGGTTTAAAAAGGCAGTAAAGATTGCAATTTCAATCGGTCAGGATGCAGATGATGATGTTCTAGAAGATTTTACCGGTAACAAGGAATTAATATTACAGGCGAATAATGCAGCTGCTCTTGCAAAAATGATTAAGTGGGCATCTACGACAGCATCTATGGTATCAGCTCCTTCAAGTAAACCAATGAACGCAGATGCAGTATCTACACCAGCTGGCAGCAGTGATCCATTTGCTCCGGCAAATAATGCAGCTCCACTTGTAATAGATATGAGCAATATTCCGAGCCCTAATGATTTTGATGATGGAGCAGTTTGGTAAAAAGGAGGGATTTCATGAAGCGTTATGTATTTGGTAAAAGTGTAAAAGGCGCTACTCACGAAAGAAACGGATTACCTCTTCAGGATAACTGCAGGATAGAAGAAATCTCTGATAAAATCACAATAATAGCTGTAGCTGACGGACATGGAAGCTCAAAATGTCCACGAAGTGATAGAGGCTCGCTGATTGCGGTAAATACTTTTTGTTCTGTGATTAAGAATTATCTGCTGAACTATGGAAAGGAAAAGGATGGTCTTACTAATCTTGTAACTTTCTTAAACAGAGAAGGAGATATGCGATTTGCACAGGATATCTGTGAAGAATGGCAGGCAAGAGTAAAACAGTCTTTTTATAAGAACAAGGATGACAGTGTGTTGGACAAAGAGGGTAATACTGACTGGAAAAAGGTTTATTCCCTTTATGGAACTACACTTCTTGGGATGCTGATTACGGATACGTTTGTATTTTCATTTCAGATTGGGGATGGAGATATTAACTATGTAACAGCAGATGAAATTTCGCCATTAGTTGAACCCGAAAAATTCCTTGGAACTGAAACTCATTCACTTTCTAAAGTGGATGCCTGGAGAAAAGCTGTTGCATCTGTAAGAAGAAAAAATGCAGATGAGGATACTCCTTATATGTACATGCTGTCAACGGATGGATTTGCTAATAGTTATGTTAGCCAGGAAGAATTTAATAAGACTTGTCGTGAGTATTATGAAATGATAGGACAGCACGGATATGAGGCGGTAAGGGATAATTTGGAGACGTGGCTTAAGGAGACAAGTGAGTTTGGCTGTGGTGATGATATCACGGTTGTAATGGTATATGTCGATAAATAAGTTTGGAAGAAGGTGAATATATGGCTTGGGGATATGAGAGAGGTTTTGTAATAGAACACGATGATACACTTAAAAAGAGAATTGATTGCAAATCTTGTTGCTATTATGATAAAACTGACAAATCCTGCATGAAACGTCCATTATATTTGCCGGTAGATGGTTATAATTCGTGGAGAAATTGTCAGTTTTTTGAACTTAATGATTCTACCAGCAATTACGCACATAAGAGAAAACAACTTGAAAATATTGAAAAACGTAAGAAGGAAAACTGTGTCCAAGGTCAATCTCAAAGACAGTTAAAGCCTTTTAATCAAAAGAAAAGTATCAGAAGAACTATTCTTCAGGGTGGTTATATTGTAAAACCCCATACCAGTAGACCACAGGATGAAAAATTGGAACATGCGACGTTAGAAGTAGTATTATCCTCTGGGAAAGCGGTAAAACTTGCTTTTATGTGTGACTTAGATAAAAAAATCATATATATTTCATATGGTGGATACACAGATGAGGCAATTGAAGCTTTAAAGAAGTTGGTCAAATAAGAAGGAGAAAATGAGTGATTGTAGATCGGTACTATTATGCACAACTAAATAGGCAGGAACAAGCGATTTACAAGGCTTTTTACAATGGATTGATGTCACATGAAGATGTTATTCCAATTCCAATTAAGGGACAATTGCCAAAAGAGATTTTTAATAAGATTTTTAGAGCAATGACAAGGGATAACCCGTTGATTTACTATGTGAATCAATCAGCCTGTAATTGGGCAACAGATATGTTTGGGCATACAGCAATCTGCCCACAGTATTTTTATAATAAAGATACTGTAAAGAAATATAACCGAAATATTGAAAAAGCAGTCAATAACCTTGCAGGGCATCTTAGGTTGACTGATGGAACTGACTATGAGAAAGAATTAAGAATCCATGATTGGTTTTGTGAAAATGTAAATTATGATTTCAAGGGAACCGATATGGATGATCCGGCTAGAGTGGTTCTCTCACATAACATTGTTGGTGTCTTTGCCAAGCAGAAAGCACAATGTGAGGGAATCGCTAAAGCGGTGAAAGTGTTGTTAAATGCAGTAGATATCAAATGCATTGTGGCAACGGGTGATGCAGATGCAAATGGAAGTAGGGAACATCATGCATGGAATGTAGTTGATATTGATGGGAGTCCATATCAAGTGGATGTGACATGGGATATTGGAGCTTCCAAGGGAAGAATTGCATATGATTATTTCAATGTTACAGATGAAATTATAAGCAAGACGCATAGCTTTGAAGATGAGATGCCGAAATGCATTTCATTAAAAGATAATTATTTTGAAAGAAACAGGCTGACATTTAGAAGTAGAAGTCAGCTGATAGCATATATAACACAAGAGATAGAGCAAGGTCGGAATAAATTATATTTTCGGATAGATAGGTTATTCCCGAAAATAAGACGGTCAGAGCTTGCAGGTATGGTTGCAAAGATTGCAGCAGGAGGGCAGAGTAGCGCGGTTAAAGTCCAGCAGATTCCAAATGAGAAGGTGGGAACTTACTGGATCAGAATATACTAAGTATTGGAGAGTGAACATTATGTGGCATACAGCAGAAATGGTTAAGATATTTGAGAAAATGATAGAAGGATACGGATATGATATATATCAGAATAGAAAAATGTGTGTCGCATTATGCAATGATTTGTTTGCCGATTATTCAGTGGAAAAGAATATTATGCAGATGCTTTTTCAGGCAGGGCTTGGAGAGGCTATGAAGGGAGTCCCATTTAAGAGCGAAAGAGAGCTTAAAATGGGACTTTCTAATATCGAGAAGTTTTTAATGGCGCAGGCGATTGAGGGTAGTGTCAGGGATGATGTATTGGATGTAATGCGACTGGCATTTGTGGACAAAGGAGTAAATTCCGAAGTAAAGAGTGCATATCAGCCCGTGATTTCAAAGAATTTCAATGATTCACATTTTAAGATGACATTGCCTGTAATAAAGGAGTTTGCAGATAGAATAGAAGCATCATTTAAGTTTCTCTATGCTAATAAGGGTGAGGAAGTGGATTCAGTTCTTGAGAAGTGCATTATTACGGATAAATTTGGGAAGATGCATTCTTCAAGAATGGATTATGAGTTATTGACACATGATAGGTCAAAGAATGTAACGATTAGTATTCCGGAAGATGATAAGAAAATATTTATAAGTGGATCAACAATCGAATTTGTCTTTCTGTGCAGCAATCATAAGAGAATTACGACATCCTATAAAATTAACATATCTAAGACAACTATGTTGATGCAGGTAGCAGTGTGTCAGATGACAGAAGCAGAGTATAATAGGACAATTGATATTGTTGGATTGCTTATTAAAACAATGGACAATGGGGCAAAAAGTACAAATACCATTATGGCAGATGGAAGCAGTATGTCTGCGACTAATGAGCAGCCAGCATATACTTCATCAGATATAAAGGAATACTCTGATGCATTAAGAAGAGAAATTCATTACCTGAAACAAGGAAAAGGAAAAAAATATAAAATTGTAAATGGAAACAAACTGGTCAAAAGTGATAAAGGAATCTACACTTATCTATTTGAGATGGAAACAGAATTGCATCTGCCTGATGATGCACCGGTTGTAGTGGAGGCTGCAGGTGGATTGAGAGCAGTAGGTTCGGTTTTATCTTGCGAAGATTTTCAGATACTTTTGTTGTTGGATAGAGATCTGAATGATAAGGTAAGCTCAGCATATCTGATGGTAGAGCCTTGGAAACTTCTTGAAGCGTTAGACAAAAAGATGAATTCCCTTAATCCTAATATTAACAAATTGGCAATTAAAATAATGGAAGAGGGACCGGATTTATCAACTGACACAGACATTGCAAATGTACCGAAAGGACAGCCAGCAGTAGAACATAAACTTGAGACGGATGATATTGTGACAGTATGGGGACCACCTGGAACTGGTAAAACATATACAATGGCAAAGATTGCCAACAGTTATATTGCACAGGGCAAGTCTGTTCTTATTGTATCTCACAGTAATGTATCAGTCGATGGTGTGATTAAGCAGGTTGTGAAAATGCTTGGAACGGACAAGCAGTCTATTTTGGAGGATGGAAAGATTCTGCGGTTTGGATATGTAAGAGACGATGGACTTTCTCAGAACCCATATGCTACATCATTCAATTATGCACTTAGTAAATGTGACAGTTATGCAAGACAGCTGGAACATTTGATGGCAAAAAGAGATGAACTGCGAGCAAAAAATCAGATGAAGTCCAAAGAGTATGACGAGGTAGAACATAAAATTAAGGAAATCCGTGGCGAGATAAGAAAAGAGGAAAGAAAATATGTAGAGAGAGCACAGGTAATCGGAACAACTATTTCAAGAGCCACGATTGATCCTATGTTTGAAGAACGACAATTTGACCTTGTAATGTTTGATGAGGTTTCAATGGCTTATGTACCACAGGTTATTGCGGCAGCAGCTTTGGCAAAGGAAAAGTTTATGTGTGTAGGTGACTTTAGGCAGTTAGCACCTATTTCGCAGAGTCCTGATTCCCGTGTATTGCAGGTGGATATATTCTCTTACTTGCAGATTGTGGATGGTAAGGGAAATATGTACTGGCATCCTTGGCTTGTCATGTTGAATGAGCAAAGACGAATGGCTCCGGCAATCTCAGAATTCCCTAGCAAATTTATTTATAACGGATTGCTGGAGGATAATGCAGAGGTAATAAATGGAAAGAAAAAGAGAGATAATGATTTAGTTATTAAGAGTGCTCCCCTGCCGGGAGATGCATTAAATTTAATAGATCTGGTAGGAACATATTGTGCGGCGGATAAGAATACAGATGGTTCAAGATTTAATATTCTTAGTGCGGTTATTTCGTTTTCTACTGCTGTTAAGGCTGAGCAGAATCATATTGATACCATCGGTATTATTACTCCATATGCAGCTCAGGTCAGATTAATCCGTGCAATGATGAAGGATTATTATACGAAGGGTACGACCAATGTGAGTTGTGCAACAGTACATCAGTTTCAGGGATCGGAATCTGATGTGATAGTTTTTGATGCAGTAGAAAGTTATCCTAAGAGTGCAGTAGGATTTCTAATGGGAAAAGAGCCTAATCAGGTTGCCCGCCTGATTAATGTAGCCATTACACGAGGCAAAGGAAAAGTGATTACAGTTGCAAATGCAAGATTTTGGGAAAATGTGTTCAAAGGAACAAATCATATTTTCTATAAGTTATTGCAGCATATTAAGAACGGAAAACATCAGGTAATAGATAATCATGATAAAACTCTTAAGCCTTATATTGAGTCAGTCAATCCGGGCAGAATGATCAACATCTTTATGGATGAGCAGGATGCAATTTCGATGTTTGAAAAGGATATGAAAAAGGCAAAATGGCAGACTGTAGTATCGCTTCCAAGTGGAGAATTAAGAGAGACAGAACATCAGGTGTTTGAAATACTAGATGAAGCAGACAGCAGGGGTGTTGACATTAAGATGAAATCAAATGACTATGCTAAACTTCCGGAACAATGGAAAGTATATTGTGTTGGAACTGAAAATGCGACATTTCCATTGATTATAATTGATGATGAAGTGGTATGGTATGGATTACCTACGGCAAAATGGAAGTTTCAAGTAGATAAGACAACATCAATGATTACAGTAGTACATTCTATGGTTAGAATTAAAGGTAAGAATACTGTAGAAATGATAAAAGCTCTTACGGACATAGAAACAGTTGTTGTAGGTCAGAACATAAGAAAGCTGGATAATAAGAAGAGTAAACTTGTCACTAATTCTTTTGCAGCAAGCAGTGGCAATTTAGAAGATAATGGTTCTATATTGAATTATGGTCTTGGAGCTTTTGTTGAAGAAAAGGAGTTTTGTCCAAAATGTAAGAATCATATGATACTCGCAAAGAATGCCAGAGGTACAGCGTACTTGAAATGTTCTAATAAAGCCTGCAAAGAAACGAAATATCTTACTGTTGATTTGATGAATTGGTATATCAATTCTCATAATATAAAATGCCCTAAGAGAGATGGTGGAGAATTGAAGGGTGGATTAGGTAAGTATGGTCCATATGTCAGATGTAATTGTGGACATTTCTTGAAACCGGACGAAATCTAAGAGAAGGTGGTAATTTATGTTGGAGACAATATTGTATGCAATTGGATTTTTTATATTTACCATTTTCCTTCAGTGGATTTTACACAAGGTCAGAAAAAACCACAATCAGGGAAGCTCTGCAATATGGGTAGGCAATGGGGCAATTATTGTTATTTGTGTAATGGGATTGATGACTAAGAATATCAACTATTTTTCTGCATTGCTTGGATTTGTTGTGGGGAATGAAGTCGGTAAACAGTCAGGATGGCAGTAGAGACACATTGTAAATTGAGGAAGGCAGGTGACAGCATGGTAGAAAATAATAGATTACCTGATACGCCTTGGCACGTGGGATATGCGAAGAAACAGGAGGATGATCCACGGAGACATAAGGCGAGATGCATTCATTATCGTGATGGACAATGTGGATGGAAAGCAAATTATTCGGGTAAATGCATAGGTTCAAGTCACTGCATTGATTATTCAGAGTCACTTGAAGACTTTAAAAAATTGCAGGAGAGCAGAAAGACTGCGGAACAAATTGAAAGAGATAACATTGACAAATATAGGAAAAATATGATTAATAAGATTGAATTATATTCTCTTTTGATGAAGATTAAATATTCTGATAACAGAGAAAAAATTATTGATGAAACATTGAAAGTTACAAGATTTTTATTAACAAACGTTATGGATGTAAAGGAAGAATCTTTAAAGGAAATAGATGAATGCTTTTCAAAATAAATAATTATAAAAGACGACAGGAGGATTACATCATGGAACGAGTAGTACAATTTTTAAAAGAAGCAGAGACATATTATTTGGCAACAGTAGAAGGAGACCAGCCAAGGGTAAGACCTTTTGGAACAGCACATATTTTTGAAGGAAAACTGTATATTCAGACCGGAAAGGT
>ERZ773242.857-NODE-857-length-33033-cov-3.893929_pt1 | contig 33033 bp, 22 predicted proteins | sample MGYA00511077_ERZ773242 | MGnify/ENA primary metagenome ERZ773242 (study PRJEB29015, sample SAMEA2737754) | human gut metagenome | biome: human gut; feature: human-associated habitat; material: faeces | place: China | collected 2012 ... | reverse complement strand
GAGAGGGCTGTGAAGTGAACTGCATCTTTTTACGTAATAAAGAGGCTGATATAGAAAATTCTACTCGTGGCTGCTCTTCCTCGCTTGATGTAGTGAAACGCACCTGATTATCATAAAAATCGATATCATTATAATTATAATACACGTCAATCATGTAATAATCGGTTTCAGCAGTGGCGTCTATCGAAAAATTAGAAGTTGACAGGTAAGACGAAAGATTCAAAAGATTATTGAATAAGACGCATTCAACTCCGGTTTCAATTTTCAGATATAGAATGTCCTGTAGTGTTTGATACAAGGTATAGTAATCTCTCTGTCCTGCGTACCCCCAACTATTTAGAATTTTACAAACAAAATCCCTTTTAACATTACATGACAAGTTCTTTAGTGTTCGTACATATTCAGTGTAACTTATTTCAAGAGATGTGTTCAATTCGTAATCTTCGAATACAGATAACAATTGGCTTTTGTCCCACTTCATCATCCCCATTGGTGAAGTGATATGGTTAAGAAAATCTCTAATTGCAGCTTTCTGTTGAAATGATAAATTGATCATACTAATAGAATGAAGTTGTTTAAACTAATTTACATTCGTTAAATTCAGTGTCTTCTCAACATATTGATTATATTATTGTCGCCAAACTTTAATATAGTTTCATTGGAGCATACCTATGAGCACTTGACTGGTTCGATGGATGCTCTCGGAATCTTCAACAACAAAGTCGCCCTCTAAGTATTCTACTTGGTGTACTAATTTTGTCCACCCACGTAAATTGGAATAACCAACCCCAAAGTCCATATGTCTAACGCCGACATTGCTGATTATATCATTGAGACCATCTTCAAATTTTATTTCAATATTATCATATATACGAGCCATTGTTTCCAATCAAGATTTTCATCTCTTGCCAAGCGTTGGACTGATTCGCAAAACATTTACGGCTTCATAGCAAATCCAATATCTTCTTATTAGCTCTGTCCACCACAGAAGTATCCAGCGAAGCAAGGTAAATCTGCGTGGTATTCTCAGAATCATGTCCCATGCCCTCGCTGATGACGGAGATAGGCACGTTGTGACTTTTGGCGACACTTGCCCAAGAGTGCCGTCCGACATACATCGTCAAGGGTATCGGCAAGTCCAACTGTTTCCCGATTTTCTTCAGCAGATGGTTCACCCGATGAAGTTCGTTGGTGTATTGCTTCCGATAATCCTCGCCCCTTTTTGTGATGATAGGTAAAAGGTATTCTGTTTCGTTTACCGGGTATTTGTCAAAAATCTCTTGCATACACTTTTCCCATTTGATGAACAACTGCTGCCCCGTCTTTCGTCTACGGTAGGAAAGGATACCGTTCTGCAAGTCCTTCTTTCTCAGATAAGCCATGTCTATGAACGACATTCCCCTTGTGTAAAAACAGAATAGGAACATATCACGGGCGTAGTCAAGATAGGGTTTTAATGACAAGTCAAGCCCTTTGATACGTCTGATGTCATTGAGCGACAAGGCTCGCTTTAGGGTTTTCTCCACTCCCGTATAGACAGACTTGAACGGATGCCGTTGCCCGGTCATTCCGTATTCCACCGCACGGTTATAGACCGCTTTCAGGATGCGCATATAGAACGATATGGTATTAGGCGAGTTACCTCTGACTTTCAGATAAGCCTCGTATTCCGCTATCAGGTCAGCGTTAATCTGGTCAAACAAGACCTCCTTGTCATTCATAAAGCCGCTAAAACTTCGGAGTGCCGCCGTATAGGTTTCCGATGTGCGTATCTTACCCAAGCGTTTCAGTCTTGCTATCTGCTGACGGAGATAGTCGTTAAACGATTGCTCCTGTTTGTTATCCTGAAAACGCGCGACTATATCATCCGTCACGAATGTGCCGGATTGGGATAATGTGTGTATAATCTTGTTCACCCTGTCTTTGTCCGACCTAATGCGTGAGCTTATCGAAAGCAGATAGTTGTTCCGCTCTTGTTCATTCGGGACACGATGCAGGACAATCGCTTCGGAACGGCAGTCCCATTCTGAAGCGAAAAGTTTATAGTCGGTATATATCTGTCTGACCACACGGTTGTGAATTACCTGATAATAGAGTGTGCCCTCCTTGCCGTCTAAGGTGGATGGGCGAAACTTGACCTTGACCGATGCCATGTCAGTCCGATTTGGATTGGTAACACTTTTCCATCTCCCTTGAAAGCTCCACAATCTCCCAGCTCAGTTTCACGAGGTCGATGGTGCACTTCTCCAACTTGTAGAGCAACGCCATCGCCTTCTTCTCCGAGAAGTGGATGCGCAGCTCCTTGACCACCTGATTGTAGTTCGTGCCTATGCCACGAAACTGGGCGTGGAAGTCCGAATTCCAATTTTTCAGAGAAGAAAGCACTTGCTTTACTTTACAGGCTGGAACAATGTACTTTGGAATTGATAAAGACTAATGAAATGATAGTACTTTTAAGCAGACGGTTTGAACAGTCCTACCAAAGAGAGGGGACAATATCGGCAGAGGAATAAAAACGGCTTGCCAAAAAAGAAAAATCCCGGAGTTGCCACGTGTACAACTCTGGGATAGTTTCTTTCTTATTTATCCGTTCCGTGTTCTTTTTCAAACTTTCGGAGCGTACCCACATCAAACCTTTCCTTTATGAACTCTCGCACATCAGAAGCCCGATAATAGGCTTTTCCGCTAATCATCATAAAGGATAGCATCTTTTTGCTTCGCAATCTCTGTAATGTTCGGGTACTTACTTTGAACAACAGACATAAGTCCTGATTATCCAAAAGTTTATCGCCCGGCATTACTTCGGGATTAGTTTGCAAACTCTTCACGTCTTTACCTACTTCTTCCAGTTTATCAAGTAGCTTTTGCATCCAGTCTTTGAACTCGTAACTATCTACATACATATTGCTTCATTTTTCAGGTTATACATAAATGATTACCAATCGATTGATGAAGCAAAGTTCAGAAAATGGAAGCAAAGAAATTACGGGGTAACAAGGCTACCCCGTATAAATTGATACTAAGTCATTGATTATCTATACCCTTTATTTTCGTGTTCCTTGCGGATAAGGGTTATTAGTCCATTAAGAAATTCCGTTAATTTAGTAGATTTCCGTTTTGTAACATCTTCATGCTTTTGGTGATAATCACCCAATTTTATATTAAAAAGCCATTCAAAACCTTTGCCTAAGTCCGTCAGGTGAACGGGTTTGCCATTCTGATATATGATGTTTTTGGAAAGAAATAAGCCGCTTACTATTTCCATGATATTAACAAAGGAGCCGGTTTTTAACCCGGTTTCTATTATATACACATGTTTTAGAGATTCCGTTTAAGGAGATTCCAATTATTTTTCGAAAAAATTAAATATAAGTAAGAAAAGAGGGTAAAGATCGCCTAAAAGTTCACGCAACTTCGCCAAACCGATCTTGATCTGTACTCGTACCGTACTGGAACTGATATGATTTGTTATCGCTATTTCCTCATAGGTCTTGTTATGGTAAAGATATTGCACGAAGATATCCCGGCATTTAGCGGGCAAGGAATCCACGGCACGATAGATTTTCTCCTCGAATTCCTTATTCTCCAGATAAGCCAACGGATGGGGATCGGCGTCTATCTGCAACTCTTGTATCGACAATAAGTTTTCTTGTACATCTGATAAAGGGACTTCTTGCTGGCGTTTATCTCTTAAATAATTCAGGCAATAATTACGTACCGAGCGAATTAAATAAGCGTTTACCGGATGTATTAACGCCGAATGGTGATTCCATACATTCATAAAAACATCATTAACGATCTCACGTGCCGCCTCCGAATTATAGACATATTTAGTCGCTACGGCGCACAAGTACACGTAGAAGGTCGTATATAATTGTTCAAATGCTTTGGCATCGCCATTATTGATCCGAGATATTATGTCCTCCTTTACAATCAGCACAAACGTCAACCCTTAAGTTTCACTCACAATTGAATCACAAAAATAATGAAATATTCCAGAGATTACCTCATTTTAAAAGAAAGTATAGGGTAATAGCGCCAAACAGCTCGCTAAAGCGGACTGTTTGGATACTTAGGTGACGAACCGGGTGGCATATGGGTGGCATAGCTGTGCCATCCTTATGGCACGCCCTTGCCATCGTTGTGGCACGGCTATGCCACCGGCGTGGCACGACTGTGCCAATGCTATGGAAAGGACTGGCACTATACATCGTTGCAATACAATAACTTAGATTACTTAGAGGAATTGGCGGCACGCTTCTTGTTACGCCAGTAACTGCCGTCACGTTTGCTTCCGAACATATTACGGCGTTTCGACTCTTGCTTGATCGCTTCTTTCTTCTCGGCTACGGCGGCTTTCACCTCCTTGGTCTCATACATATGGCCACCAGCTACGGGGACTTCCTTGCCGATCAGTTTCTGGATATCTTTTAACAAAGGTACCTCCTCGGCGTCGCAGAAAGAGAAAGCCACACCTTCACGGCCCGCACGACCCGTACGCCCGATCCGATGTACATAAGTCTCGGGTACGTTAGGAAGCTCATAGTTAATGACGTGCGTCAGATGATCCACGTCGATTCCACGGGCGGCGATATCCGTAGCGATCAGCACACGGGTCGTATGATCCTTGAAATTCGTCAAGGCACGCTGGCGGGCGGTCTGGCTCTTGTTGCCATGGATCGCCTCCGCCCCTATCTCCGCTTTCGACAAGACACGGGCCACCTTGTCCGCCCCGTGTTTCGTACGGGTAAAGATCAATACGGATTCCAGTTCCGGGTTCTCCAACAAGCTTTTCAGCAAGTTGATCTTCTCGGCCTTCTCGACGAAATAAACGGATTGGTCGATCGCATCCACGGTCGATGAGGCCGGGGTTACTTCCACCTTTTGCGGCTCGCTCAAGATCGTACCTGCCAAGCGCTCGATCTCAGGGGGCATGGTAGCGGAGAAGAACAAGGACTGGCGTTTCTTGGGCAATAGCGGTAAAATACGCTTGATGTCATGGATAAAGCCCATGTCCAACATACGGTCCGCCTCGTCTAAGACGAAATACTCCAAGGTATCCAAGTGGATGAATCCTTGTCCGATCAAGTCCAGCAGACGTCCCGGCGTAGCGATTAATATATCGATGCCTCTTTCCAAGGCTTCCGTCTGGGGCTTCTGTCCCACCCCGCCGAATATCACCGTATGGCGTAATCCGGCGAAACGGCCGTAAGCGGCAAAGCTCTCTCCGATCTGGATGGCAAGCTCACGGGTAGGCGTAAGGATCAATGCCTTGATACCCCGTTTGTAACCTTTCTTCTTCTGGAGATATAACCGCTGGATAATCGGGATGGAGAACGCCGCCGTCTTACCGGTTCCTGTCTGGGCGCAACCCAATAAATCATAACCTTGCGAAACGATGGGAATCGCTTCTGATTGTATAGGTGTTGGAGTCGTATAACCTTCTTGCACGAGAGCCTTACATATCGGCTCTATCAAATCTAAATCTTCAAATGTCATTCTAAAATAGGGTGAGCCATCACGGCTCGTTATGTAAATAATGCGGGCAAAGGTAGTAAAACTTTATGATATAAACTATCTTTGCGCTTTTTATGCCCGTAAAGCGATATGAAAGAATTATTACTACTACTGAAGAAGTTCTTCGGATATACCTCCTTCCGTCCCTTGCAGGCGGACATCATACAGCGTATCTTACAGAAAGAGGACTCGTTGGTGCTGATGCCCACGGGTGGAGGCAAGTCGATCTGTTTCCAGCTACCGGCTATCTATCTGCCGGGTACGGCTTTGGTGGTGTCCCCCTTGATCGCCTTGATGAAGGATCAAGTAGAGGGGTTGATCGCCAACGGCATCCCGGCGGCGGCGTTGAACAGTATGATGCCGGAAGAGGAGCAACAACAGGTGAAGCAACTTTGCGTGCAGGGCAAGATCAAATTATTGTATATCTCCCCGGAACGGATCAAGATGGAGGCGGACTGGTTCCTGCCCCGGCTGGACATCTCGCTCATCGCTATCGACGAGGCGCATTGCGTATCGCATTGGGGACATGACTTCCGTCCGGAATACACGCAACTGGCGATCTTGAAGGAACGTTTCCCAAAAGTCCCGGTCGTGGCCCTGACCGCTACCGCCGATAAAATCACCCGGAAGGATATCCTAGAGCAGTTACGACTTCGCACGCCCCAGACGTTCATATCGTCATTCGACCGCCCGAACATCTCCCTCACGGTACGCCGGGGGCTTAACAAGAAAGAAAAGATCGCCGCCATCGTCCATTTCATCCGGGGGCACCGGGAGCAGAGCGGTATCATCTATTGCATGCGCCGCAACGATACGACCGAGCTGGCCGATGAGTTGGCGATGTATAATATCAAGGCGATCGCCTACCACGCCGGCCTCCTGCCCGCCCAACGGGAACAGGCCCAGAACGATTTCATCAACGACCGGGTGGACGTGGTGTGCGCCACGGTAGCTTTCGGGATGGGTATCGACAAGAGTAATGTCCGTTGGGTCGTGCATTACAGCATGCCGGGGAGTATCGAGAATTACTACCAAGAGATCGGCCGTGCCGGAAGGGACGGGATGAAAAGCGATACCCTCCTGTTCTATTCCTTGAGCGACTTGATCGTACTTCGCCGTTTCGCCGAGGAGAGTGGCCAAAGCGAGGTGAACTTGGAGAAGCTAAACCGGATGAGACAGTATTGCGAGTCCGATATGTGCCGCCGCCGTGTCCTGCTCAGTTACTTCGGCGAGGAAGCGGACCATGATTGCGGCAACTGCGACGTGTGCAAGAACCCTCCGCAACGCTTCGATGGCAGTGTCTTGATACAAAAAGCGCTGAGCGCCGTCATCCGGACCGGCGAGCATGTAGGCATGCAAATGCTGATCGACATATTACGTGCCTCCGGTCGGGCGGAACTCTTGGAGAGAGGATACGATAAGCTAAAGACGTACGGCGCCGGACGGGACCTCTCTTATAAGGAATGGAAGGAGTACATTTACCAGATGATCCAACTCGGGTACATGGAGATCGACTACGCCGCCGAGCGTGTCTTGCGGATGACCCCGTTAGGCAGGCGTGTCCTGTACGGGGAGCAAAAGGCCCAGCTCGTCATCTATCGGGAACCGGATGAGCTGACACGCCCCGTCCGGAGAGGCGAGCGGAAATCCTCCTTCAAAGCCCAGCCGATCCGGCCGATCCGGTCCGCCTCCACGGACGAGACCTTGCTGGACTCCCTCCGACAGCTTCGCAAGCAAATCGCCGAGCGAGAGCATACGCCGGCTTATATCATCTTCTCCGACGATTCCTTGGAAGACATGGTGGAGAAGAAACCGGTCACCTTGGACCAGTTCAGCGACATCCGGGGCGTGGGGCAAATCAAGCTGGACCGGTACGGGAAGGTGTTCGTGGCCTTGATCCGGTTCGTGCTGAAGCTACCGAAATAAGAAGAACACATGTTAATGTTTTTAGCTCCTAAATGGAAATATAAAAAAATCACATATATTTGTCTACAGTTATTAAGCACAATGCCCCATATTCATGATAGACAAACATCTTTCTCTCCTCACCCACCTGCTCTGTCTGTGTTTTCTGGCAGGATGCGAGAATGAGTATTTCAAAACGGGGAGTATCCATATCCAATTGAAGAAACCTTCCGGATACGCAGATATCTCCTTGGCGAATATCCCGGTCACACTAATCAATCAAAGTATAGGCTGTGTCTACACCACGACCACCGACACAAATGGACTAGCTCTATTTGAACTAACCGCTGGCATATGCGCAATCTCCGCAAATCAGGAAACCACGACGGGCAACAGGGATTATATATTGAGTGGTAGCCTCTCCAATATCCAGTTCGAGGCCAATGGAGAAGAACGATCCGTGGAAATACCTTTGGAAGTGTCCGAACGAGGCCGTCTGCTGATTAGCGAGATTTATTTCAGCGGTTGTCTCTGGCCTGACGGGAAAAATGTCTATAATAAAGATCAATACCTCACGTTGGTCAATAACTCCGATGACTTGATTTTCCTAGATGGCCTATGTATCGCACAAGCAGGACCCGTAAGCGTGACAAAGCCTTCCGGATGGATGCTCCATACCGATATGAAAGAAATACCTTTATTCATGATGTGCTGGGAGTTTCCGGGAACGGGAGCCGAATATCCCATTCAACCGGGGGAGCGACAAACGATAGCGATTAACGCCATAAACCATACCAATAGCGAAGTGGGAGTTCCGGCCTCGCTCGATTTATCCAGCGTGGAATGGGCTTTTTGGGATCCTATCTTGACCGGAAGCCAAATCTCCGCCGGTGTAAAACCTCTAAACTTGGTATGGCGTGGCACCGGTTTCTCCTATCTGTTTTCCATGAACGGCCCGACGATCCTCTTGTTCCGTCCCAAAACGGACTTAAGAGAATGGATCGCCAATCCGGATCACATCCAAAAAGAACCTGAGAGTTTCAATACGCTAAAATACCTCCATATACCCGCTGATTGGGTGCTGGATATCGCAAATTTCGTCTCTTCAACCTCTACGGTAGCTTACACACGTATCCCATCTTCTATGGATGTGAGTCCGGGTATAGCCACGTCCGGCGGCTCCGGCCTGGCAATGCGTCGGAAATATGAGCAAGAGGGGAAACGCTTCCGCTGGAAAGATTCCAATAACACCGCCGAGGATTTCGAGAAAAGTCCACCTTCCTTAAAACGGTAAGCCTCTATGAAGATCACTATCATTCTATATATGATATCACTATCTGTCTATGCCTCACGGTCATGGGCTCAACAAGAGAGCGCATGGGCTTTATCCGCCAATCCTGTCAGCATCAGCTATGTGCCTAAGGACAGCGCTATGGAAGCTGGTTTAAGTTATTTGATCCATCAAGCCGCCTTACCTGCCAGCGACCAGCCGGATCAAACACAGACCTATAGGGCTTATGTATCCGGTAACCGAAAGCTGGGTCTGCTTTGGCTGGCGGGTGGTATCGATTGGTCGCAAAGCCTACTGGAAGGGAGAAAATGGAATTTATTATCGCAACCGGACTATCTGATTACGGCCGGCGATTCCTTGGGAGAGCCACAACGCATCGAGAAATACAGGATCTACGGACAAGCGGCTTACGTCTTATCTCCGAAAATCAAGGTCGGGATAGATGGAGACTATACAGCTACAAGCAACGAAGATCGCTCTTCTTACCATATCTACCATGGGATGGCACACTTAATCCGGATATCAGGAGGTATCGTTTACGAACAAGTACGCAGACGTTTTGGAGCCTCGATCCATTATACCCATCGAACAGAGGAATTAACGTATGATACGGATAGTAAAGATAAACTTTATACATTTCCTCTGGGTTATTGGCTTCCGATGCAAGAATTATCGGGAAGTTTCCTGTTTCGCAGCCAAGGAAAACGCCTAGGTGTTTCCTTGCAAACGGAAACCCTAAAAGAGCATTGGAGTCTTTTCCATGATCTCTTCTACGAGACCCAGCAATTAGCGGACAATCCAAATAACTCCGGCAACTTGAGAGGCTGGGAAGAACGGCTGCATCAAATCAGTTACCAAGGTCGTTTTACCCGAACGAATAAATCGTGGACGCATATCTGGTCGCCCACAGCCCGATTCAACCAAACTACGGCCAACCGCATATTACAACGGAATCCCACCACAAGCTCGTCTGCCATATGGACTACATTCGCCACCTATCGCCTAGCAAGGCAACGGATGTTATCTACCCAACTAAGTTACGAGGCGACAAAGAATGATACTTCGGGCGAAAAGGTATCCACATGGCAAATGACTGTCGGATGGAATCGTTTGGAAAATGATTTCTACATATATCCTTTTACGGTCAAACAATATACAGGGCTCTTCCACGGAGAGATTGCGTTTTTTCGACAAATCCGCCTACCTAAAGAAAACAAGCTAAGTATCCGCCCGTCCGTGTATATCGTATCGGGCTATGGTACCGAGATCAAATGGGAGAAGGAAACGCAGAAGGATGAGAATGGCTCAGCAGAAATCAAGCTAGAGCAGAACATGCAAAAAGTGAACGAGGATTTTATTGCTCGCACGGCAACCCGTCTGGGTATCGGTACGGAAATGGAATATCGGCATCCCATTCATTCCGCCTTATCAGCGGGATTTCGTTTAAAGGGTAGTCTCGAACAAACGACAAGTCCTCAATCGACCCTCGGAGGGGGTGGAAACTTCAGTATTGTCATCTGGCTATAAATAGGTCTAATACTATGCGTTACTCAACTTTGTACAAAATACCAATAAGGATCGTGACGATATTTCTCTTATTGTCATCACTTCATCCGGGCAATTACCTTCACGGGCAAGAGCAACCGGATACTCTGTCCTTCTATTTACCCAACATTTTGGTAACAGCCATCGAGTCTAAGACTCCGGGTACGGTTTCCTTGCTTCCTGCATCAACATTGGAACACACGCAACCGATCACGATCGCTGATCTGACACAATTATTACCGGGAGGTCTCACCAATAATTCTGGGGTGACAGACGCACAATATTTCTCAGTGCGGGAGGTTTCTTTAAAGAACGGGGTAAACCAATTTCATAAGAACGCAGCTATGGGTGCCCAAATATGGGTAGACGGCTCTCCTCTTCATTTCAACACCGGCATCAACGAGCCTTACGAAGGATATGATGCCCGTTTTCTATCTCTCAACCAAGTGAAAGAGGCGGAAATCATCCGGGGAATACCTTCTGCCCGGTACGGAAACTTAACAAATAGCGTATTATTACTCAAGACTCATCAAGGTAGAATGCCTCTCTCCACCAGCATACGTTACAATCCGAAACTGAAACAATATATGCTTGGAAAAGGCTTCTGTATCTCCCCACAAGGCCATACGCTCAACCTGTTAGCGGACTATACCAGCCAAGGCGATTTCCATACCGGCGGCATACGCTTGGCAAACCTTTACCATTGGTTGCCCGCAGGGAAAAAACTAGAATTAAGCCTTACTTACACCTCTCGCATAGGAAAGGAAAAGCAATTCGTCAACGAGCAGAATCATACGCAAAGACAACGATTGGATCAGCGATTTTCCATACAAGGGGAATGGCAACCCGACCGACGTTGGCTCAAGAAGCTGTCTCTGAGAATAGACGGTTCCCTTCAAAAAAGCAAACAAACAAAGAGTCAGGTCAACAATGCCTCTAGCCAGCTTTATACAGACCAGAAAGAGAGCGGCGAATGGGAAGCCCGTGTTTTATCCTCAAACTACATGTACACATTAGTCAATGAAAGCCGACCTTTTTATGTAGAAACCGAGATGCTGGCGTCTACCTTATTCCCTCTACGACAAGGGAGGGAGATCAGCTTAGTAGCCGGATTCTCATACCGTAGTGAGGGTAACGAAGGGCGAGGCAGGGATTTCGATCGGCAGAGGCCTCCTTCTACATCTATCCGTCCCCGCTCATTCCGGGAAATCCCGTCCTTGCATACGTTCGGTGGCTTCATTGAGGCCACATACCGGACTTCCAACCTCCATGTAGAAGCCGGATTAAGAAATCAAGGATTGAAAAGCCGGGATTATGCCTTAATCTATCAGACAGAACCTCGCCTGAATCTCTTATGGTCTCTCTTCTCCTCTCCCTCCGGCTATACATTGAGTTTAAAAGGTGGGCTCGGATGGATCAGTTTCATGCCGACATTGGATAAACTCTACCCGGAAGCTATTTATAATGATAAGGTCTCTTTCTATTATAATGATAGCAATGAAAGTGGAAACACCCTTGGTATTCTCACGACACATGCCCCCGGAATGGAACAAAATATGAAATTAAAACCTACCGTAAATCGAAAGATAGAGGTTGGCCTTATAGGGAAGACTCCGGCCATCCGACTAGACATGACCGCTTTTTTCGAGAAACAAACGGATGGCTTTTCCTCCTCGGCACAATATATTCCATTCAGCTATCGGGAATATGATTATCTACCAACCGCCCAACTTCGTCCTGAATACAAAGATGGACAGGTATGGGTGAACGGTAAGGCTGTCCCTTATCAAGAGAAATATAGTTACACGCCGGTATCTGTACCAGTCAATACACTCCATAGGAAGAAACATGGGATCGAGATGGTAGCGGACCTCGGGACTTTCTCACCCTTGCGTACCTCCCTAATCGTAGACGGGATCTGGTTATATGTACGAGAAAAGAATACAGCCCTTAACGGGATCTGGCCGATCCAGTACACAGATAAAACAGAATACCCCTACGTAGGTTTTTACGACAAGCAAGGCGGACCGGGAAATGAAAGTCGTTCGGAGATCATCTCCACGAATTTCCGTTTCATCACCCGTATCCCCCAAATCGGACTGGTCACTACCCTTACGTGGCAAATGATATGGCTCTATAAATATCGTACGCTCTACAACGGTAGCACTGGCGAGAATGTATGGCCCCTATATTGGTGTGGAACAGACGGAATCATACATCCGTTCACCGAGGCACAGAAAGAGGATCCAGCCTTTGCGCCTTTACTCTCCACCACCGCACCGGAACGATTCCTACCAAACTCTTATAAACCATATGGTATGCTGAATATTCGGGTAAACAAAGCTTTCGGAGAGCACATCACGCTGGCATTCTTTGCCAACAACCTCGCCGATTTACGCCCCACTCGCTATTCGGCCAGCACGAGATCTTACCTTTAACAAAATACCCAGCCTTTTTTCGGTCTGGAATTACAAATAAAACTATGACATCATGAAAACAAGCATACTTTACATATTCCTACTGTCAGTCCTTTACGCCTGCGACTCCCACTCTCTTCTTCCACCCAAGCAGCAATTGGATCAGCAAATAGCGCAACTGAATGATTATTCTTTGTTGAGCGGTCGCTTGAACGACCAGCTATGCGAAGAGATAGAAACCCATGCCCAAGAAATAGGGAATGACTCGCTTTTGCTGGCAACCCGCCAAATCATATACACTCGCTATTGCAGATTACAGGACACGGCTCATGCGAGAATGCTACTCGACCGCATGAAACCTTATGCCATCCGCATAAAAGACAAGCACCTTCTCATGAATCACCTGCGTATGGCATTTCTTCACGCACAGACACGCCAACCCGCAGAATGCGAGCGATGGATAAACGAGGCACGAAAATATGCATATATAAATCCTCAAAACTGGTATATCACGGCGGCTAACGCTTGTCTTGAATGTGGATTATATCCCCAAGCACTCATCTATGCGGATTCAGCATTGGTGAACTTGAAATATAAAGTGATAAGCTCTCCTCACTTAGTAAAAGCTATAGCATTAAGCCGTACGGGAAAGACCGCCGAAGCGGAGGAATGGACCAAACGATGCATTACCGATATCCGCCACTTTCAGGCGAAACACCAAATACACACGATCAGCTATCTGCAATATCAACTCTTCATGGAATACGCCGTCTCTCTCCGGAAACATGGAAAAAACAAAGAGGCACTATCCGTATTGGAGGAATTAGACAGAGTCTCATTCAATAATGTCGCCACGCCTCTCTTGAGGAACAAAGACAATATCGAAGAATATAAGGTGCGTGTGGCACGTATGTTGTCCGAATGCTATTATACGACCGGAAATCAATCGGAAGCCATCCAACAGGCAAACCGGGCTGACTCCCTACAATCCCATTATGCCCAAGAGCAAATGAACATACGCCGAAAGATGATCAGCGAAAGCCTACAAAACGAACTATTATCCACCCGCTTAAAAAGTCAGAAGATGGAGGCGGAACAGGCACGGCTCATCCAGTATATCCTAACCGGAATCATTATTTTACTCATGGCTATCCTAACCGGAGGATATCTTTGGTGGAGAAATCATCGCCGTCGCCTACGCCAGTTATTCGATTTATTGATAAGCCATCATGCAGCTTGGTTGCTAATACACGATCCGCTTCCGCTAATCTCCCGGCCACAAATAAAGCTACCAGATCATTCAGAGGCAAACACCGAGGTCACAACAAAAGCTGATAATCTCCTATATCAACGAATCCTATCAGTTATGAAAGAGCAAAAGCCTTTCTTAAATCCTAATCTCGACCTTGTGACCCTCTCCCGTCTAGTGGGTACTAACCGAACACAACTATCCACCACCCTCAATAGGCAGACGGGAATGAACTTCAGTCGTTGGCTGGCTGAATACAGGGTACACCACCTCCTTTCGCTCGTCGCCCTACGTCCCGACAGCGACATCACCGCACTAGCCTCCGAATCAGGCTTCACCTCCCGAACCTCCTTCTTCCGGCAGTTCCGGCAAGTCACCGGACTTACGCCCAACCAATACAGAAACGTACGAAAAGAGACCGGCAAATAATCTGTTAAAGTACGTGTCTAGCCTTTGATGCAGGGGCTTTACGGCCTTTGGTGTACCAGATCGTTCGGATCAAGTTTCAATACGTTCGCATCTTTTCTCATCCCTTGATTTACCAAATGGGACTGTCTATATTTGACCTCGCAAGTCCCTCTTATGCGGGTTACTTAAGACAGTACCAATATGGAAGAAAAGCAAAAGCCATCCCTAATCGAACGCAGGCTATATGCCCGCATCTTACAAATCATGGAGGATAAGAAGCCTTATCTCGATCCACAGTTCAATTTGTGCCAGTTGGCCAACCTCGCTTGCACGAACCGTACCCGGCTATCCTCTACCTTGAACAATCAGACGGGTATGAACTTCAGTCGCTGGCTGGCTATCTATCGGGTAGAGTACCTCATACGGGAATTTTCCAAGTGCCTCACACAAGAGCCGCAGGAGTTATACAAGACGGCTGGGTTTACCTCCCGTACCTCTTTCTACCGCCAATTCAAGGAGGTGACGGGCAACACTCCCATCGAGTACTTCGCCAACCTATATTATAACAACGTAAATGATTCAACTAAATAAATAGCGATATGAGACATTTTACACTCCTACTCTTATCCGTTTTTACTGTCTATCAAGCCAAGGCGGATATATTGATCCCCTTAGACAAATATCCTACGGGGGAAAAACGTTTCAACTTACAGATCAACGGAAGTCACGATACCAGTACCCCTTGGCTCTCCACCACGTCATTTGGCGTGGATGAAGATGGGCAGATGGGAAACCCGGAGAATTGGACATCCGAACAAATCGACGAGGACAATCACTCGGTAAGTCACCGACTCATCATGAACAGTATTTCCCTGCGCCTCTCCTATCGTGTATGGGACAATCTCAGCCTGTGGGCAGGCATCGGTACCACCAACTTCACACACGAGGAGACTTTCCGAGATGATGACGACCTAAGCAGTACCATCTTCAGCAAGAACATGGTACCCATCTACAGCGGAGGGCTAGGTTACGGCCATGCCTTCACCGACCGCTTTTTCATGTCTACCCAACCCGGCGTGCGCTATGCCAACAGCGATAACATGACCACCGAGGTGTATTACCAAGGCAAGACCATCCCCTTGCGAGACCTCAGCCTCAACCGCCGTTACCTAGAGTGGGCCGTGCCCGTGGTGGCCGGATACGCACTGGGGAATTTCGTGCCCTATGCCGGCATCCTCTACAAGGACTACACGATGAAAGACCGGTACGAGTTCACCAAGACATATGCCGGCGAGGACTATACCGTTCGTATCGACGAGACTTTCCACGCCCGTCACAAGCTGTACGCTTTGGCCGGGGTGAACTATTTCCTCGCTGACAACATCTCGCTCGGAGTAAACGGAAGCTTCGGCAAGAGGCAGTCCGTACAGTTACAATTCAATATCAGTTTCTAAACCTCTTAAACAGATATATACATGAGAACGACACTCAAAGCACAAGCGATACGGCTGATCGCCATATTTTTGCTTATCTGTGCCTCTACCACCACCGTCAAGGCACAGATCAGCCAACATCCCGAACTGTATAAGGTGAAAGAATTCCACAATATCGATAAAGACGGAGGTGCCTATTACTGCTTCACCGACGCACAATACTACCAAGGGAAGCTCTACGGGGTCTACATAGATAATAACGGCCCCTCATCCATACGCCTCATCGCTTTCGAGGTGAACGGCGAGACCCGGACAATGGAACAATCCACCGTTGGCGACACCGGTAAGAAAATGATCTTTCTCAATGATTTCGGCGTATACCAAGATGCCGAGATCATCGTATACCGCAATCGCTTCTACGTGCTCTGGAAGAATAATACCAATGGCCAGATATGGATCGGCGAGGTGGATATGAAAAAGGGAGAATACAAGAAAACTCGTATGCTCGATGACGGGAAAACTTACGCCAACTTCGCCGCCACCATCTACCGTGACAAGATCTGCGTCATCCTACACCGCCGCACCAACAAGAAACTGCAAGTCTACCAATACGGCGACCCCGAGCTGAACAGCGGCTGGGACTGGTGCGGCACCGTGCGCAACGCCGGACACGATAATATCGAGCTAAAAGGCTCAACAGGCATATCAATGGAATACGATCCCGACGACCACTGGGACGCCACCTCGTGGTACGGCTACGACGACACCGAGAAAAAGAACGTGGAGAAACTCATCATAGGCCGACTCAAGAGCGGTACCTTCGAGGCATTCAGCTACAGCGGCGAGTATGGCAAGGATAACATATGGCCCTCCAACTGGGAAGAATACGCGCATCACGACATAGGACGCTCGAAGACCTTCTCGCTCAAGCTCATCCAAGCCGATATAGAAGGCTACGCAGCCGACAATACCAGCGGCTACAAAGCTTCCTCAAATCCCCTGATCTTCAGCTACTGTACCTATGATGGCAAGGGAACGGGCGAACACTTCCTAAAGAAATTCTACCCCGGCAGCAACAGCTTCGCCACCGACGCACCCATCTACACCGACCTGCCCTACGGCTACACGGTCGTAGCCACCGCAGCAGATCCTACCACCGAGACAGCTCCCGGCGGAGGGCTCTACTACAAGCAATATATCTACCTGCTGCGAGGTAACCAGACTCCATACCATTGGTACAAGCACGCCTACATCGCCTCCATCCGCTCCAACGAGATCGTAGAGAGACGCAGTTCCTTCAACGACGAGAAGGCCCTGTTCGGCAACAGCGAGCTACGCAATCTCGTGCGCCTCGTCGGCATCATCGAAGGACCACCTCCAACGGTAGTGGATAATAACGAGTGGTTCGGCGACCTCGGCGTAGCCTCAAGCCTTGCCTTCACCATGGGATCGGGCACCAGCAACTCCGTGAGTCGGCTCTACAAGAGCGATCTCAAATGCTCCTTCGGGCCGCATACGGACAAACTCACGGCAGCATTCGGCGGCGGATACTCCTTCCAGAAACAACACGAGGAAGTAACAAGCCAGTCCGAGTCCATCACCGTTACCTTCGAAGCAAACGACACAGCAGACTACCGGGCCATCGCCCTCTACTCTGTACCCATTCTGACCCGTTGCGACCTAGAATACCTCTCCCCCACCCGGAGACAGAGTGTACGAATGCCCATATTCAGCTATACTTACATGACACGGCAGAGTATCAAACAAGTAGAAGTGCCTCTCGACCTAGAGCCTTTCCGCATAGACAATCCAAGCAAACTTGGAGACTGGGAGGCCCGTGAGATCCTCACCATGACCGCCAGCGAGCCAAATGTCAGCAAGTCCGTCAACTTCAGCCTCAACTCCGAACGGATCGACATGACGCTGGAAACCAGCGGCACAATCTCCGACAGTCAGACCAAAGGTGCCATCAGCCTTATGGATTTGAAATTCCCCTTCTTCCAACTAGAGAACCAAAGTTCTTGGGAATGGACAGACCAGACCACGGCGACAACCTCGCAGGGTATCAGCGCATCCTATTCGAAGATACGACGCACGGACAAGCACGTCAGGCCGGAAGAGACAGCCGAGTCCTTCTCATCCACCCTCTATCTGCTCACTGCCGAGAAGTCGAACACGCTCCGTGACCAGTACTACCCCAAGCTACTCGAACGGAAGATCAGCTTCGGTACCGACACCTTTCCCTTCATGGTAAACAGCGACAAACCCTTCGTATTGGCGTGGGACATCAACAACATCACCTATGTACGAGGTGACGTGAGCGCCACTGGCAATGAGGAGGTAACGACCGACGAGCCCCTGTCTATCCGCTTCCTCGACGGCATGCTTACGGTAGACTGCCTGCCGGGGGCCACCGTCAACGTCTACAGCATGAACGGCACGTTAACCGGTCACCAGCAAGCGGTATCCGGAAAAGCAATCTTCAGCCTGCCCGGACACCTGTACACCGTGGAGGTAGTGACCGAACGTTACCGGAAAGTACAGAAAGTAGTAAGATAATACAGTTAGAAGCCATGAAGACAAACCTCCTCCAGAGAAAACGCCTCCTAACGGAAGAATCGAATCGCTGTTATCTGTGCGATGCCCCTGTCTGCACAAAGGCATGCAAGCCCGGACTAGATCCGGGCCGCTTGCTGCGGGCCTGTAAAATGGACAACCTAGCGGGAGCTATCCTCCGGGCCTACCGGATGGAAGCCTGCAAGGATTGCGACGGGCATCCTTGCGAGAAGGCCTGCCTCCGCGGACGAACCGACCGGGCGATATCCATCACTCAAATCGTACGGCAATTGCAAGATATGCCAAACCCGACGGATAGTTCTCCCCTCACTTCGTCTCCGGACTTGGCGATCGACTTTTGTGGTGTCCGCTGCGCCAACCCCTTTATACTGGCCTCCTCACCCGTAGCCCATAATTACGAGATGTGCGTCCGGGCCCTCGAAGCCGGTTGGGCCGGTATCTGCTTCAAGACGATATCATTCTATCCGATCCATGAGGTATCCCCCCGCTTCGACCAAATGGAGGTGGATGGCGTACCTTTCATCGGATTCAAGAACATGGAACAATTGTCGGAAGCCTCTGTCGAAGAGAATTTCGATACTCTCTATCGCCTCAAGCAACGCTATCCTGACAAATTAATCATCTCCTCCATTATGGGACGGACAGACGATGAGTGGACACGGCTTGCCCAATATTCCACGCAGGCTGGGGCCGATATCATTGAGTGCAACTTCTCTTGTCCACAAATGACGCAAGAAGGGATGGGCAGCGACGTAGGACAAAACCCGGAACTGGTACGCCGGTTCACCGCCGCCACACGCCGGGGTACCCATCTGCCGATACTAGCGAAGATGACACCGAATATCGGGCAGATGACACCCGTGGCGCTCGCCGCCCACGAAGGAGGAGCCACCGGGATAGCCGCCATCAACACCATCAAATGTATCACCCGTATCGATGAGAAAGCACTTACGGCCCGGCCCGTTGTCTGCGGACTGAGCAGCGTGTCCGGCTATTCGGGGAAAGCCGTGCGCCCTATCGCTCTCCGGTTCATACATGAGCTGGCGAGCGATCCTTCCGCCGGCAAGATGCCTATCAGCGGGATAGGCGGTATAGAGACTTGGCGGGATGCCCTCGATTTCCTGCTACTAGGCTGCACGAACCTACAGATATGTACCGCCGTGATGCAATACGGCTTCCGGATCATCGACGATCTATGCGAAGGGTTACGACTGTTCATGCAAGAGAACGGATATAAAACCCTATCCGACCTCATAGGTATCGCTTTACCGAACATCGTACCCCCCGAGAAACTGGAACGTACGCAGATACACCGCCCGACAGTAGATAACAGCCTATGCCTCGGCTGCGGACGCTGTTTCGTTTCCTGTAACGACGGTGGACATCAAGCTATCCGTTTCACCTCTATGCGCAAACCGGTGATAGACGAGCAAAAATGTGTCGGCTGCCATCTTTGCGCATTAGTATGCCCAACCTTCGCCATACATTGACAGGATGAGGATCGAGACGGGACACCTTATTCTACTATCCATACTTCTTCTGTGCCCGCTAGTCCATTCAGACCTGCGGGCACAAGAGAAGACACCCGTCACACGAGCCGACTCCATCATGCGGCAGGTAATCCATCAAGCCCCCATCTACGAGCACGTCCTCGAGAGCTATGAAGCGGAGACCTACGTGAAAGGCCGTACGCACGTTCCCCGGAAGAACCAGCTGCTACGATACGCCTATCTGGTCTTCCCGATAGAGCGTCATCCCCGCGATGCCTTCTTCGAGATGAGTGGCCTCACCCACTACGACGCTCCCAACCATTATCGCAACGAGATTGTAGCCATCAACAGCAGCCATCTCGCCGCCGGAAGGCATTACAAGGAGATAGCCTCGTTCGTCAACTTGAACGTCTACTCCCCCACGATCTACAATAAGGGAATGATCATGCCACTCTCGCCCGATGCTTTCAAATATTACACGTTTCGGCAGGAAGGCACGGACACGATCTCCGGCATCCCTGTGTATAACATCCGTTTCACCCCTCGCCAATGGAGCCAGAAACTACTATCCGGAAACCTGTACGTAACCGACGAACTCTGGACCATCGACCGTATCGAGATACAAGGGCACTCCTCTTTCTCCGAGTTCAACCTAAGCATACGTTTCAACCGTGACGAGAAGCATTTCATCCTCCCGGAAGAGGCTGACCTGCAAGTCTGCTACCATGCCCTAGGCAACCGGATAGAGAGCGACATCCACGCCGCTTTCCGCTATAAATCGATCTCTTGGGTAGAGGAAGACCATGAGAGCAGGAAATTATACTCGCTCGATCAAACCCAATACTATACGATCACCTCCGACACACTCTCCTTTACCCAAGACAGCACTTATTGGAACAGCCGGAGGGACAAGCCGCTCACTACCGACGAGAAAGCCTTGTACACCACCGGAACGAACGTGGTGAGGACGGAAGCGGACAGCAGCGCTCTCACTCGCTACCTCCAACTCGGCGAGCGGCTCACCAGCACGGTCAACAGGGATTACAAGAGTACTCGTGTGAAGTATTCCGGCCTTCTCAACCCGTTCCAGCTATCTTTCGGAAGCAACGGGATCACCTATAAGCAAGAAGCACGTATCAGTAAGACATTCGAGCATGACCGTCAGCTACGCTTCCACCCCGAGATCGGTTTCCTATTCAAGGAGAAAGAGCTACGCCTACGGCTAACAACCGACTGGGAGTATCACCCCGAGCGTCAAGGCATCCTCAACCTCACGATAGCCAATGACAACCAAAGCTATTCCTCCGAAGTGATCCACCAGATCAACGAGATCCTAAAAGATACCCCAATCCGTTTCGAAGATCTCAACTTGAAGTATTTCCAGCACTACTATGCCAAGCTGATGAACCAGATAGAACTGATGAACGGCTTCCGGCTCTCGGCCGGACTCGCATACCACTATCGTACGCCCGTGAAAAAGAATAAGGATACCGGATTGGATCTAAAGGATCATAATGAGTTCACCCCGGTTATCGGCCTTACCTACACGCCCCGGCAATATTACTGGATGGACGGTTACCGGAAAGAGTACCTACATTCCCATTACCCGACCTTCCGGATCGAGCTGGCACGAAGTATACCGGACCTGCTCGGCTGTACGGGAAATTATTGGCGGATGGAGGCCGGCATGAACCAGACCGTACGGCTGGGCTTATCCGAACGACTGAGTTACAATCTAAGCGGTGGACTCTTTTTTAACCAGCATAACATGTACTTCGCCGATTTCAGCTATTTCGCCAAACGTTATTTCCCCGAGCCTTGGGGCGATCGGTTTGGCGGGATCTTTCATAATCTGGGTGGGGATTGGTGCAATGCCTCCGACAAATATATTCAAGGGCACCTCATGTACGAGAGCCCATTCATTCTATTGCGATTCCTCAAGCCCAATCCCAAGGCGCATAAATACCTCGTGTCCGAACGTTTCTACCTCAGCCAGCTATGGACTCCCGTATTGCCGAATTACAGCGAGCTCGGGTATGGTATCGGTAGCGACCTTTTTCATATAGCGCTTTTCCTAGGCTTCGAGGAGTTCAAGTATCAAAGCGTCGGGTTGAAGTTCGCGCTTGAGTTATTCAGATAATTATAAACAAGTATAGATATGAACAAGAGAAACACTATTAAACAACTTCTTCACCGCGGATGCCTACTTATGGGTATCAGCGCAATAACAAGTTCGGCCTTCGCATGGGATTTCGCCGAGCATCGTAAGATCGGCGACCGTGCCATGAGCCTTCTCCCGCGTTATCTGGTGGAAAACGGGATCTTCCCCAACGAGGCCGTCGCCGATAGCGCCTTGCTGCAAATCCTCAACATGTCGCATATGCCCGGCTCGAACGCCTACGCCATGAATGAGCTGACACAGTTGCCGAATATCGTGACCTACGGTACGCTTTGCGGATTGGCCGGCGACCATGTGGAAAATCCCATGCTCTTGGAGACAGGCCTGCAGACCCATTTCTCCAAGACGAACCGTACGCTGGCTTTGGAGACACAAGCCATGAACGAGTTCCTCACCGGAGCCAACAGCAAGGAGCTGCTCGACATCAATCTGGCTTACGGTATCCTAGCGATCAAGGATCTCTCCCACTTCTACGCCTATGGCAAGGGATTGAACGAGCATCTGAAGATGATCGACCCCGAGCTGATCCGCCGCCTTCAACGCCCCTCGGAAGTAAACAAGGTCTTCGATAAATTAAATCAGTTGCCCTCCATGAGCAAGTATTTCTGCATCCACATCTTCGCTATCTACCTAGCGCAAGAGGCAGGCAAGGAGATGCGTAAAGGAGATACGCAAATGGCGAGCAACCTTATGTTCTACGCCACGATGTACGAGGCTTTCGCCGAGCATTTCCTACAAGACTCCTTCGCCTCCGGACACCAAATGGTACGTAGGGGCTTCTCCGCCTCCGCCGTATCCAATAATAAGAGCTTGCACGATTTCTACAATACCATCCCCGTACAGACTGCCAACCTAAAGGGTGAGACTTGGAGCGCTTACGGCGATAAACGTCTGAACCAAAACAGGATGGAGTACAACGAGGCCGATGATTACCGGCATATCCGGGTAACGGAGAAACATCCTTATTCCTTGGAGAAAGGCGATAGCTACGAGCGGGAGACGAAGGTATTCTACCAAGTCGTGACCGCCACCTGCGAGTCTATCGTAGAAGTCTGGAAAGCCTACCAGAATGCCTTGGAAGGATCAGACGAGAATATCTTGAACGAGATCCCTTCCGAACGAGACGACCTGCCCCAGTTCGTCTACGATCGTTTCCCGGTAATCAAGGATTTCCCGATCCCCTTCGGGACGGATCTGGATGACGTCCCCTTGGAAGCTTCCGTCGCCGACCGCAAGGATGAGCTACAGCTGATCGTACAAGAGCCTTTTACCCGCAACTTTATCCGGTCGAGGGTAGCCAACTCTTTCATGTTCCTGATCGGTACGCCGATCCATAGCAACCGGGACGGTGTCATGACGTATGGCGGTCGCTTGAACGTCAGCATGATCAATTGGCATAAGTTCGGGAAAGGGAAAGGCATGATCATGGAGCCGGGCGACATCGCTCATTGGGTATCCCCTACGATCTCCGGTTATTATATGCACGCCCCTTCCTCCTCCTACACGATCAAGAACTGGAACGTGAAGGCGGGCGCCAATTATAACATGGATATATTCGTTTCCCCGAAACGTTTCCTCGGCCTGTATAGTTATTTCGAGATGGGTATAGACCGCCGTAATGACGAGACCCGTTTCTTGGTAGCTCCCTCGGTCGGTATCCAGCTAGGTTCCCTGATCGGTGTCCATAATTTCAATATGCCGGGATGGTTACGCATCCCATTGGGAATTATCCTCCCCTTGAAATTCGCCGTCACTTGCAATAAGGTGGCCGGCCGGCCGGTAGAATGGATCAGCAATATGGAGGTGGATATATTGTTCTAGGAAACACCTTGATTCATGCCTATATAGGTAAGAGGCCACACGGATATCGGCGTAACCCCTTACCTATAGAGGCACAGGGCCACGCCGATACTCGCGTAGGGTCATACGTATATTCGTGTGATCTCATCGATTTCACCGAACTCGATCAAGGCGTTAAACAGACGGATCCGGGTATACTTAGGCAGATCCTCTACCGGGATATCCTCGGCCTGTACCAAGCCTTTATCCAATAAGTAAGCACGCATCGTACCACATAACAAAGGGCGTGCGGGAGTGATCCAAGAGGTGCCATTCCAAAGGGCGACATTACAAATGGAAGTATCGGTCAGCAAACCGTCACGGATTATCAAGATATCGTCATGTCCCGCTCGTTGGGCGAATAAATCATTTAGGCATTGACGATCCGTACTCTTATAGGAATAATCGATCTCATCGCATGTAACCAATCGCAAGGAATGAACCGGACGCATACGGTAAGGAACGTATTCTACCTTTAAGACCTCGCGGGTATATTCCACCCGGCATTTGGTACGTTCTTGATAAGGCCCCGGATGAATATAACCCGCGAGATCAATTTCTTCTCTCGCTCCGAATAGCTCCCTGCGGGTACGGTTCATCCGGGCATTATGGTACGGAAGGTTATGTATCCGTCCCTTCTCGATACGGATCGTCTCCACAAACGGACTCCCAGATAAGGTCTCAATAGATGGGCACATATACTTTTTGTTTCATCTCGTTATACTCCGATCTCACCTCACTTTTAGAGGTGATTCCCCCACCGCTCTTGAAAATAAACGAACGGGGAGAGACTTGTTCCATAAAACGGATCATCACGGCGCTGTCTAAATCTTGGCCGTCAAAATACCCCATCACCCCCGTATAGAAGCCCCGCTCATAGGTTTCCGCCTCGGCGATGATCTCCAAGGTCTTTTTCTTGGGAGCGCCCGTGATGGAGCCGGCAGGCAAGAGGCTGAACAAAATCTCCCCGACATGGCCGTTCCATCCCTCTGGCAACCGGCCTCTTATCTCAGAGCTGACCTGCAACAAACTTCCGTTATGCGTACGCAATTCATCGATATAACGATACCGGGGAACACAAACCTCGGAGGCTACGATACTCAAGTCATTCCGGATCAAATCCACGATCGTGGCATGCTCCGCCGCTTCCTTGGGATCATCGAGGATACGTCTCCGGGCATCGGGCAGCGTAGCGTCGATCGTACCTTTCATGGGATACGAATAGATGAGACCATCCCGCGTCCGCACGAATATCTCGGGCGAGAATACCACGAAACGATCCCGCATCCAAAGCTTATACATCGCCTTGGAATGGTAAAAGATATCTTTCAAGGAGAGGTTCGTATATACCGGAGTAGCGCATGTCAAGTTTACCAAATAAGAATTACCCGCATGGATATGCCGGGCAACGGTCTCGAATGAATGGGCATACTCCTCGAAAGAAACATACGAGGGTTGCCATTCAACAGGTTCTCCGGATATAAGATGAGAGGAATCCCGCAAGTTACATTCATGATTTGTATTCGTAAAGCCGTTCAAATCGTACAATAACTCGGAGGGAGCGATCTCTTTCGGACTCTCCACGTAGATCCGCTCTCGTTTATAATCAATGATAAAAAGGAAAGGCCGTCCCGCTTTCCCCATTTCGTTCATGCGGAAGACGGCCTCTTCTTGCGTGTATTCGGTCATTATACTAAAAATCGTTCTGTCAAACCACCAAACGCATCGATACGGCGATCTCGGAAGAAAGGCCACCAACGACGCACGTTCTCACCGCGAGTCTTGTCGATCTCTATCACACGTACCTCCTCCTCGTCATTCGGGAATACGGTTAATAGCTCACCTTGGGGACCGGCCGCGAAACTGTTTCCCCAAAACCGGATACCGCCCGTTTGTCCCGAAGGGTCCGGCTCATGCCCGATACGATTTACGGAAATGACCGGGAGTCCGTTCGCCACGGCATGTCCCCGCTGTATGGTCACCCACGCACCCAACTGACGGTCCTTCTCTTCCTGCGTATCGCTACTTTCCCAGCCGATAGCGGTCGGATAGATCAACATCTCGGCGCCACGCATAGCCATCAAACGGGCTGCTTCCGGATACCATTGATCCCAGCAAACCAACACACCAAGACGCCCCACAGAGGTATTAATAGGCTCAAAGCCTAAATCACCGGGGGTAAAATAGAACTTCTCGTAATAAGCGGGGTCATCCGGGATATGCATCTTGCGGTATTTTCCGGCGATCGTACCGTCTTTTTCCAAGACGACGGCCGTGTTATGGTACAGGCCCGGGGCACGCTTCTCGAAAAGGGAAAGCACCAAGACGATACCCAATTCTTTCGCCAAGGCACCGAAGGTTTCCGTCGATGGGCCGGGGATCGTCTCCGCCAAGTCAAACATGCTCGTATCTTCCGTCTGGCAGAAATACAGGCCGTTATGCAGTTCTTGTAAAACGACCAATTCCGCTCCCTCCCGGGCAGCTTTACGGATATTTACCTTTAGCTTCTCTATATTCGCCGCTCTGTCAGCGGTATTCTTTTGTTGTATTAATCCTACTTTCATATTTAATTGGTTGTAGTTGTTATTCGATAAAACCTTCCGGATACTGCATCGTTACGCAATGCAGGGAACCGTGTTGCTTGATAAGCGGAAGGCAATTGATACCCACGATCTCACGGTCCGGGAACGCTTCCCGCAAAGCAGCTTTAGCGATCTCATCTTTCGGTGAGTCATAGAACGGAACCAATACGGCCCCATTCATGATCAGGAAATTAGCGTAGGTAGCGGGCAAGCGCTCCCCTTCCCATTCCACCTGATCCGCCATCGGAAGTGGAATCAGACGATAAGGCTCCCCATTCGCCCTAGTAAACTCCTTGATCTCCTCCTCCATCGCCTTCAATTCCTCATAATGCTCGTCTTCCTCATCCTCGCAACGGACATAAGCGATCGTATCCTCGCTACAGAAACGGGCGAGCGTATCCACGTGGCTATCCGTATCGTCTCCGGCTAAATAACCGCTGGTAATCCAAAGGATACGATCCAAGCCAAATACGTCTTTCAAATAACGTTCCAATTCCTCCTGTTGCAAATACTCATTACGGTTTACGGATGCCAGACACTCAACGGTAGTCATCAACGTACCTTTCCCATCCGATTCGATACTACCGCCTTCCAGCACGAAAGGTTGCATATTAGCGGGCACCACCTCATCGGAGAAGGTCTTCATATGACAAAGATTACGGGTAATCAAATTATCATGATTGGCGGCGAACTTCATTCCCCAGCCATTGAACACGAAATCATAAAGCATGGGCGTTCCCTCATCGAAGACGGAAATTCCCCCGTGATCCCGTGCCCACGTATCGTTCGTATCCATCTCACGGAAAATGACACGGTCGTAATCAACCTCACCCAATTGTTCACGTACGGCGGTCTCGTCCGGACAGACAATCAATAACTTCTCTCGCTTGATCACTTCCTTGGCGATAGCCACGAAGCAAGGAATCACCTCGTCCAATATCGGGGCCCAATCCGTATTCTCATGCGGCCACGTAAGCTGCACGGCACTTTGCGGATACCATTCCGCAGGTAATATCACGTTATGTTCCATATTTGAATTGTTTAAATTGTTTCACAAGCACGATCGCTGTCACGATCGCCGCCACCGTGTCGGCGATAGGCATACTGATCCAGACACCGAGAGTTCCGAATAACGGGGGGAGGAGGATTAAACAGGGTATCAAGAAGAGCATCTGCCGGGTCAAGGAGAGAAAGATCGCTTTCTTAGACATGCCGATGGAAAGGAAGAAGTTAGTCGCCACCATCTGGAAGCCCACGATCGGGAATACGGCGAAGACGATGTGCAGGCCATAAGAGGCGGCACTGATCAACTCTCCGTCACTCGTAAACATACGGACGATCCACGACGGCACCAACTGGCAAAGCAAGAACCCCAGCGTAGCCACTCCTACCGCCCAGCGCATCGTCAGGCGGGTCACGTCCGTCACCCGGGAATAGAGCCGGGCACCATAATTATAACCGGCTATCGGTTGCATACCCTGATTAAATCCCATGATAATCATTACGAAAAGAAAAGCGATACGGTTCACGATACCATAAGCGCCAATCGCCATATCTCCCCCATGCTCTTTCAATCCCCGGTTGATAAGGATCACGATCAAGCAGGAACAAAGGTTCATCAAGAACGGAGATAAACCGATCGACAAGATACCTTTCACGATCTCCGAGCGCAGCCTATAAATACCTCTCTTGAAATGAAGGAGTTGTTTCGGTCCCGAGAAATGAATCAACTGCCCGGTAAGCGAGATCACCTGCGAGATCACCGTCGCCCAAGCCGACCCTTTTATACCCCATCCAAACCCAAAGATAAACAACGGATTCAAGGCGCAATTTATAACAACCGACGCTAACGTAGCATACATCGCCATCCTCGGAAAACCCGAGGAGCGCAAGACCGCATTTAATCCCAGATACATATGCGTAACCACATTGCCATACAGAATAATCCGCATATAATCACGGGCATATGAGATCGTGTTCTCACTAGCGCCGAAAAAGTACAGCACGGGATCAAGCAAGAACAGGAAAGCGATCGTGAAAGCGACACCCAGAACCACATTTAAGATCAACACATTCCCCAACACCTTATTCGCCCCCTCATAATCTTTCTGCCCCAGCTTCACGGCAACCAACGTAGAGGCACCGACTCCCACCAACGAACCGAAGGCGGCCGCCAAGTTCATCAACGGAAAGGTCAAGGCTAGGCCGGAAATCGCTAACGCCCCCACTCCATGGCCAATAAAAATGCTATCGGCCATATTATATAAAGAAGAAGCTGTCATTGCGATAATCGCAGGAATCGCATATTGCGTAAGTAATTTACCGATAGGCTCGGTCCCTAATACCAATGGAGAATTTTGTTTTGTCATGCCGCGAAGATACGGATATTTCGATTTATTCTTTATATTCGCGACCTTATAATAGTTTAAATATGGCAGAGGAACTACGGATTAAAAATGGTGATAAACAGGAAATGTATGAGACGTTGCTCCCGCAAATCGCCTCATTGGTAGGTAACGAGACCGACCTAATCGCTAACATGGCGAACGTCGCCGCAGCACTCAAGCAAACTTTCGGTTTCTTTTGGGTGGGTTTCTACCGGGTCATAGACAATCAGTTGGTATTAGCGCCTTTTCAAGGCCCTATCGCCTGTACACGAATCAAATACGGAAAAGGGGTATGCGGCACGGCTTGGAAGGAGACCCGTACGATCATCGTACCGGATGTAGACGCTTTCCCGGGACATATCGCTTGTAGCTCGGCGTCACGCTCTGAGATCGTAGTTCCCGTGATATGGGAGGATAAGGTAATCGCTGTCCTTGATATAGACAGTGATCAACCGGATAGTTTCGATGAGACTGATCAGATCTTTTTGGAAAAGATAGTGGAATTGCTTCCTCATCAGTAAGCCTCGCCTCAGTACTTCCCAAGAAGTACTGTAGTACTGCCTAAGAGGTACTGCAGTACTTTGTAAGGAGTACTCCAGTACTCTCCGAAGAAATACCACAGTACTTCGCAAGGAGTACTCCGGTACTCTCCCTGAAGTACCGGGACAAATGCTACTTACCGCAAATACCCTTAAATGGACAATAAGAACAAGCCTTCCCCGTAGGGGTTTGCGTAAAGGGAATTTCCGGATTGAAGATCTCGTCCAAGCAGCCCCGCAGCCCCTCCTCGAACGCTTGGGCATAACCGGAGAAATCCTCTACCTTCTCCGACTTCCCCCGTTCGATACGGTGGTAGACCGATGGGTCGAACGGATCGGCGAAAAGGGAACGGACGCAATAAATGCCCGGTTGTATCGTCTTTCCTTTGTTCTCGGTGAGATGGGCGTACATCCAGCAATACATGAATACCTGCATCACGGCTTTCGCACGATCTTTCTCCTCCTTGTTGAATAGGCTCTCGATACTACTGAAAGTCGTAGTTCCGCTACCGCTCTTGTAATCGATGATACGGATAGCGTCGCGAACCTCGTCCACACGGTCGATAAAGCCTTTCAACCGGATCTCGGAATGGTCGGAAAGGCTGATCAGACCGTTTATCTTACGCTCGGACTCGATGTAAACGAAAGGGGTCAGCTTGCCGTCACGCTCCAAGATTTTCTCCACGTATTTGCGGATCATCTCGCCGATCAGGTAGTTTTGTCCGGTAAGGGAGCGAACCACCTCTGTCTTGAAAAACTCGCTGGCGAAAGCCCGGGCGATAACTCCGGTAAGCAAGGCCGTATCCTTACGGATCGCTTTCAGCAAATCCACGGTAACCATCTTCCCTTGGAACGGCTTGTAAAGCTCCTCCATCACTTTATGTAAGATACTTCCGAATACATCGCTCTCGATCGTCTCGCTCACCTCCTCTTCCTCTCGAATGCCTTCCACGACGGAAAAATAGAATTTCAACGGGCAATCCAGATACGTATTGATAGCGCTCGCCGAGATCGCCTTGCTCCCCCCTTTCCGGTAAGCGTCTAAACGGCGCATGATATCCTCCCTTTTCGGCACGGCCAATGGCGGGGTCTTGGAGGAAGATACGTTATAGACCACCAATTTATCTCGCATCGGAACCTCATAATGATAATGCAGCTGGTGGACAAAGCGACTTACCTCTCCCGTCTGCAATCCGTTGCTGCGGGTATCGTATAAAAGGCTCACGTGGCTGGCACGCTCTATCAAACGATAGAAATGGTAGGCCCATACGCTATCTTGATGCTCGTAGGTAGGCAACCCGAAACCCCTGCGTAGGTTATAAGGGATAAAGGAGTTCGCCGCTTTCCGCTGCGGGAAAATACCCTCGTTCATGGATAAGATAATCAGACGGTCGAAATCTAAGGCACGGGTCTCGAGCACACCCATAATCTGGAGGCCGGAAAGCGGCTCGCCGTGGAAGGGGATCGTGATCGTATCAGTCACCCGCTTCAATAGGCGGAAGAAGGTATCTATTTTCATCTCTACACAAGCGTCTCTCATTACCTCTTTCATGCGGTTTACCGTGGTGAAATAATGGAAGATGAACTCTTGCTCCAAATCGTTCGTCCGCTGGGGTGCGTCCTCCTCTTCCTCATCGGAAAGGGCGGACATAACCTTGTTCAGCTCTTCCAACACCTTGATCAGATAATCCGAGAAGGCCTCCACCCCGGTCACCGGCGTGAACAGGATTTCTAGCAAAGGCGTTTTCTCTAACTCCGTATGCGAGATATAGATCTTGTTGTTCTCCGTGATCTCTTTCACCAAGGAGGAAATAATCTCCGGTGAGGTGGAGAGGATGTAGCGATGGTTCAATACCGGCAGCACGTCACGGAAATAGAACAACGGATTCCGGTCTATGTAGCGTACGTTCTTCTGCAACGCCAAGATATACTCGATCAACGAGGCGACCGGGGTTCCCGCCAAGGGATAACCCATCGTGACGTTGATACGCCGGATTTGCTCCGGAATGGCGTTCAGCACCGGGATCAGCAGATGTTCATCGGGCAAGATCACCGCCGTACGCAGGGCTTCTTCCGAACTCATCTCCGCTTCCTTGCACCAATCGCTCAACAGGGTGTAGACGTGCTTGGCCTGCCCGATACCGGAAGGGATGCCGATCACCTCGATCTCAGTCTTTACCTTCTCCTCGGGGGGTAATTTCATCGAGGAAGGGAAGCTCTTCCGGTTACGGGAGACGAAATAAGAGGCCTTATTATCCGGATCGGTTACCTTATCGGATACATAATCCCAATAGAAATCCGCTATCTTCCGCTTCTGCAACTGGGCTAAGAAACGTTCTTCCGATACGGACAAGGCGTTCAAACCGACGAAGACAATTTGCTCGTAAGGTAAATCCGGAGACTCACCCCGTTCCATGCTTTCCACGACCTCCCGGAAGATCATGCCCTCGTAGCCTTTTCCCTCGGCGGTCAAGGTCGCACGGAATTCCTCATAGAGATCGTATAGCACTTGCCAGACCGCCAAGAACTGTTGCTGGTTCGGAGTATCGCCCCGGGGATAAAAACTGGACCAGAAACTACGGATAGCGGCGATCTGCTCATCACTTAAGAAATCGAAATCATTCTCTATCTCCCGTAGGTCCGTCACGTTACTGAATAGCATGCGGGCATTTGCCATGTACTTATCGATATCGTCGAAGTCGTTGAGCAACATCTCGCCCCAATACAGGAATTCATCGAAAGTCTCGGTGGAACCGCTTTGGCGGATGTAGATGTCGTACAGGGTAAAAAGCATACTGATCCGGTCGGCGGATTGTTTTCCGCTCAACTGGATAAAGAGATCGTTGATCGTAAGGATTGTCGGAGAGAAAAGGGGAATATCGGCTACCTCCGAGAGATATTTCTGGAAGAAAAGTCCCGTACGCCGGTTTGGGAAAACAAAGGCCAGACGACTGACCTCCGCTCCCCATTTCTCGTAAAAAAGAGACGCTACTTGATATAAGAACGGTTTCATTTATTCAAAAATTTGTACAGGCTGCGGAGACGGGGCGTGCCCCGTCTCTACAATCGGATACGATTCACGTTATATTAAGATGTTCTCTATCTCCTGCAATTCTTCCCCGGAGAAAGAGATATTATCTAACGCCTTCAGGTTATCCATCAATTGGGCGACAGAGCTAGCGCCAATTAATACGCTAGTTACCCGTTCGTCCTTTAATAACCAAGCGAGCGCCATCTCCGCCAAGGTCTGTCCACGGCGGGCGGCTACCTCGTTTAGCTTACGGGCCTTTTCCACGGCCTCCGGGGTAACTTGAGAGGTCTGCAAATGACCGGTCGATTTCGCCGCACGGGAATTCTCCGGAATTCCACGCAAATACTTATCCGTAAGCAAGCCTTGCGCCAACGGCGAGAACGCTATCATACCCACACCCTCTTCCTTCAATACAGGCAATAAATCCGGTTCCGTCCAACGATCGAACATCGAATAGCGGGCTTGGTGAATCAAGCAAGGCACCTTATGTTCTTTCAGTACGGCCAAGGCCTTACGGGTCTGGTCTGCGTCATAGTTGGAGATACCTACATACAAAGCCTTTCCTTGCCGGACGATATCAGCCAAGGCCCCCATCGTCTCCTCGATCGGAGTCTCCGGGTCCGGACGATGGGAGTAAAAGATAT